>SXGS01272270.1_pt1 | contig 24055 bp, 14 predicted proteins | sample 3174681 | NCBI WGS metagenome assembly SXGS01 (sample SAMN11356861, study PRJNA531348) | freshwater metagenome | isolation source: freshwater sample F1-80 | place: China: Fuxian Lake, Yuxi | collected 2017-12-25
GAAGAACGCGAGCACGTCGCCGCTCGTCGAATCGAGGGCGCGCGCGACGCCGGTCGCCATCTGGCGCTGCAGCGGCACGCGTTCCTCGTAGCCGAGGGAGCGCACAGCGACCGGAACCAGGCGTCCTTCGCTCGCGATGACTCGCAAGCTGCAGCGCGATGCTCGCCCGGACCTGCGGCTCGTGGCGATGTCCGCGACGCTCGTTCCCGACGGGCTGATGCGGTTTCTCGGCGACGCTCCGCTCATCGAGAGCGAAGGACGCCTGTTTCCGGTCGATGTGCGCTACCTCGGCTACGAGGAACGCGTGCCGCTGCAGCGCCAGATGGCGGCCGGCGTCGCGCGCGCCCTCGATTCGACGAGCGGCGACGTGCTCGCGTTCTTCCCGGGAGTGGGGGAGATCCGTCGCACGAAGGACGAGCTGCGCGATATCGCGGGTCGGCGTGGAGTCGAGCTGCACGAGCTCTACGGCGACCTGCCGCCCGAGCAGCAGGACGCGGTGCTGCAGCGCCGCTCCTCGCGCAAGATCGTGCTCTCGACCAACGTCGCGCAGACCTCGGTGACGATCGACGGTGTCACGGCCGTCGTCGACAGCGGTCTCGCGCGCGTGATGCGCTTCGATCCGTCCGTTGGCCTCGACCGACTCGTGCTAGAGCGTATCTCGCGCGCCTCGGCCGACCAGCGCGCGGGCCGCGCAGGCCGCACGGCGCCGGGCGTGTGCCTGCGACTGTGGAGCGAAGGCGAGCAGCGCTCGCTCGCCGCCGAGGACGATCCGGAGATCCGGCGCGTCGATCTCGCGGGCGCGACGCTCGAGCTGCTCGCGTGGGGCGAGCGCGACCTCGCGCAGTTCGGCTGGTTCGAGCCGCCTGCGAGCGCGGCGCTCGCGCGCGCGCTCTCGCTCCTGCGGCGAATCGGCGCGCTCTCCGACAGCGGCCTCACGCACCTCGGACAGCGCATGTCGGACATTCCGGTGCACCCGCGCCTCGCACGCCTGATGCTCGAAGCCGAGCATCTCGGCTGCACCTCGCGCGCGGCGCTCGCGGCCGCGCTGCTGTCCGAGCGCGATCCGTTCCTGCGCGGCCACGGCCGGCGCATGGCGCGTCACGTCGGCGACTCGGACCTGCTCGACCGCGTGCAGGCTCTCGAGAGCTTCGAGGACTCGGGCTCGATGTCGACGGACATGGGCGAGCTCGATCGCGGTGGCGCGCACTTCGTGCTGCGTGCGCGCGACCAGATCGCGCGCCTCGTCGACACCAACGATCGCGAGGGCAGCGCGAAGTCGCTCGCCCGCGCGCTGCTCGCGGCCTTCCCCGACCGCCTCGCGCGCCGACGCGAGCCCAAGGGCCGGCGCGGCGTGATGGCCGGCGGTCGCGGCGTGGCTCTCGCGGAAGAGAGCTCCGTCGCCGATGCGCCGCTCTTCCTGTGCCTCGACCTCGACGCGGGTGCGCGCGGGGAGCGCGCGGAGGCGCTCGTGCGCATCGCGTCCGCGGTCGACCCGCAGTGGCTCGATCCCGCGCGCGTGCGCACGACCACTGAGGGCGTGTTCGACGAGGAGCGCGAGCGCGTCGTGGCGATGAAGCGCACGCTGTTCGACGACCTCTTGCTCGAGGAGGCTCTCGCGGGCGTCCCGGATCCCACGGAGACGGCTCGCACGCTTGCCGCCGCCGCTGCCGAGCGCCTCGAGCGCGCGCTGCCGTCCGACGACGACGAGCTGTGGAGTTTCCTGCGCCGCGTGCAGTGCCTGCGGGCGTGGATGCCCGAGCTTGCGCTGCCGGAGCTCGCGCGCGAGTCGCTGAAGGACGTGCTGCCCGACCTGTGCGAGGGCCGCCGGTCGTTCGAGGAGTTGCGCCGCGCGCCGTGGCTCGACTTCGTGCGCGCGCGCTTCGACCATCGCACGTTGCAGGTGATCGAGCGCGAGGCACCCGAGCGGCTGCAGGTCCCGAGCGGTAGCGAGATCCGGCTCGTCTACGAGCTCGGCAAGGCGCCGGTGCTCGCCGCGCGCATCCAAGAGCTGTTCGGGCTGGCCGAGACTCCGAAGGTGGCCGCGGGTCGCGTCGGCGTGCTCATGCACCTGCTCGCGCCGAATCATCGCCCGCAGCAGATCACCGAGGATCTGCGCAGCTTCTGGAACAACACGTACCCGCTGGTCGCCGCGGAGCTCAAGCGCCGCTACCCGCGCCACTCGTGGCCCGATGACCCTTGGAACGCGCCCGCCGAGCGTCGTCCGCGGCGGCGCAACGGCTGAGATGCGCTCGGGGCGTGTGGGTGAGCTCGAGCGCGACCGTCAGGCGTGACTTGTTGCACGCCGGCGGGTCGCGGAACCAGCCTTGCACGTGCGCGATCTTGCTGGCGCTGAACGGCACGCCGAGCGACGGACCCACGCTGCCCATGCGCGCGTTCCAGTCGAGCTGGAGCATTCCATTGCAGCTTCCAACGGCGCCGCCGGTGCTCGACTGCAGCGGGCGCGCAAGCGGCTGGCGCACGCACAGGTAGCTCGGTGCGCTGCCGCACCACGGCTGTCCTCCGCGACCGTTCCGACCGAAGAAGAGCACGCCCGCGCGGCCGCCGTCGGCGCCCATGACCGAGAGCACACAAGATCCAGCGTGATCTACGTCAGGCTGGCCGCTGGCAGTGATGGTGCCGACGCAGCCGAAGGTCGATCCTGCCGGCGGCTGCGGACAGTAGGTGACGGGGCCGAACTCGCGATCGAAGTACAGCTCCCACGCGGCGAGGCTCACGCCGTCGCGGAGCGGATCCGAGTCGAAGATCGTGAGTGTGTACGAGCCGGTGACGGCTGGCACGCTCGACAGCGCGCGATTGGTGATGCCACAGGCGCCGTCGGGCCAGATGTCCGCATCCTGCTGGTGATTCTCGGGCAGCTCGACTCCGAAGTTGACGCTGCCGAAGGTCCACGCGAGCTGGCTGCACTCGTCGTGGCCGGTACTCGGATCGACGAAGGTGTAGTCACCTGCGAAGCGGCTCGCGGAGCCGGTCAGGGCCGAGCGATTGAACGACTGGAACAGGTTGATGCGCTCGCCTGTCGGGACCGTCAGCACGATCTGGCACTGAGATGTGACGTCATGGTTGAGGCCGAGGAGCCGGACACCGCGCAGGCGCGAGGTTCCCGTCGGGACCGAGACCTGCGCGCTCGACACCAGTGCGCCGCCCGGCAGACACGAGGGCCACGACCCGCCGCCACCCGGCCCCAGAAAGGCCTGACCGCAGTTCACGCGCACACGCTGGTACGGCGCGTAGCCCGGAATCGGCGCGCTCGGCGCCCCGAAGCACAGGTCCCAGCTCCCGAAGCTCCCGGGCTCGGACTGCGGCGACCAGTCGTAGATGGACACCATCCAGCCACCACTCTCGGCCGGGATCTCCTCGAGACGCACATTGCGGATGCCGGAAGCGCCATCGGGCCAGAGTCCGAACGACGGGGCCATCGGTCCGAGGAAGGGGCCGAGGCCGCAGCGCACGCGGGGGACTACGAGTCCATTGCCGCAGGGGTCGCAGCGCTCGGCGTCGACGAACTCGAGCGTGCCCGTGAAGTCGTCACGGCAGCCGGAGGTCCCGAGCTCGTCGGTGGGCTGGAACACGGTGTAGGCCTAAACCGAGGGGCTGTGCAGCAAGATCTGCACCTCGCCCAAGGCGGTGTGGAACAGGTCGTAGAGGATCACCCCGGTGAGGTGTGTCGCGCCGACCGGGACATCGATCCACTGGCCGCTAGGACAGGGCGAGCTCGGGAGCGGCACGGGCCAGTAGCCGGCCGAGCCATTCGACGTCGGGATCATCTCGCCGGGGCCTGGGCCGACGCATTGCCCGTTCGCTGCGGGGAGCAGGATCCCGGTGAAGAGAGCGGTGACGGCGAGCCCAGCGGCGCGGACTGAGTGGACCATCGAGGTCTCCTGGGTCAGGTGGGACGTGGGGCGCTGCACTCCCGTCGGCCTCCCCGCCGCCGCAAGAAACCCCGCGCGTCTCAAGCACAGGAGCGTGTTTCAGAACCGATACGTATTTAGTTTCTTTTCTGATACCTCGGACGGCCAGTGCCCTCGGCTGACCTCAAAAACTCACATCGCAGCTCCCGCCAGTGGATTCGCCGTGTTTCAAATGCGCGCACCGCGTCTGAGGCCTGCCCCAGCTCGCTTGCGCTCCAGCGGCCACAAGCTACCCTCTTTCTTGCACCTAACACGTCCACCAACCCATTGCTGCGGAGCTTGCGTTTGAAGACCCTCGGCCTGTTCGCAAGTGCGTTTCTGTCGCTGTCCCTCTCGGCTGTCGCGGCGGCGCAGGGAGCCCGCGCTCCCGAGCCGACGGACCGTGCCGCGCCCGCATCCGACGCCATTCCTGAGGGCTACATCTCGGACAGCGCGTGGCATCGCGTGCGCGTCGACGCGGGCAACCCGCTGCTCGGCGAGCTGCTGCTCTCGGGCGGCACCCGCAAGGTGGAGGACTACGGCACCTTCTCGATCGTGCACATCGCCACACGCACTCCGCGCGAGCTCGATGCGTTCGTCGCCCGTGGTGCGCAGGTCGTCGATGAGCACGTGCTCGTCGGCTTCAACGGCTTTCTGCTCGACGGTTCGGACGCGCGCGCGACCGAGCGCGTGCTCGCCACGATCCCGGTCGAGCTGCGTGCTCCGAGCGGTCCGTTCGTCGAGGGCGAGCGCCGCATGCGGCTGGTGCAGTTCGACGGCCCTGTGCGCGACGAGTGGCTCACGAGCGTCGAGCAGACGGGCGCGTTCGTCGTCAGCTATGCGCCGAACAACGCTTACGTCGTGACCGTCGACGCGCAGGCCAACGCTGCGCTCGAGGCCCTGCGCGCCAAGCCGTGGGTGCTGTCCCTCGCCGAGTACGAGCCGGTGTTCAAGCTCCGCCGCGAGCTGCAGCCCGGCGCGATCGACCCGTCGGCGTTCTACCGCGTGATCGTGCAGGCCGTCGCGGACAAGCGCGGCATGGACACGGTCGCAGCCCTGCGCCTGCGCGCTGTCGAGGAGCACGGCGACCTCGCACCGGTCCTCAACTACATCAACGTCGAGCTCACCATGGATGGCGCGAACGTGCTCGACGCCGCGCGCGACAGCGGTGTGTTCGCGATCGAGCCCAAGCTCGAGGCGCGCCTGTTCGACGAGGCGCAGGGCCAGATCATGGCGGGCAACGTCAATGCCGCCGGCACGCAGCCCAGTGGCGCGGGCTACCTCGCGTGGCTGCAGTCGCAGGGCTTCCCGGGCGCGAATCCGTTCTCGTTCAGCGTCGACGTGCACGACGACGGGGTCGACCGCGGCTCGACCACGGACGTGAACACCGAGTTCAAGGTCGACGGCCTTGCCGCGGGCGCGAGCCGCGTGGCGTTCAACAACAACTACACGACCGACGCGACGGGCGATGGCGTCGGTGGCCACGGCAACATCAACGCCTCGATCATCGGCGGCTACAACGTGCTCACGGGCGCGGCCTTCGAGGACGCGAGCGGCTACAACTACGGCCTCGGCATCGCACCGTGGGTGCGCATCGGCAACTCAAAGGTCTTCGCGAACTCGGGCGCGGGCCAGTTCAACCAGCCGACGCTGACGCGCATGGCCAATGCCTACAACGCCGGCGCGCGCATCAGCTCCAACTCGTGGGGCTACACGACGGGCAACGCCTACAACAGCGACTCGCAGGCTCACGATGCAGCCGTGCGCGACGCGGTGAGCGGCACTGCGGGCAACCAAGAGCTCTCGATCATCTTCGCCGCCGGCAACGGTGGCTCGATCGCCGGCTCGGTGAACCCGCCGGGCACGGCGAAGAACGTGCTCACCGTCGGCGCGAGCGAGAACTTCCGCCAGACCGGCACGGATGGCTGCGGTATCGCCAACACGGGCGCCAACAACGCGCTCGACATCATCGCCTTCTCGAGCCGTGGTCCGACGGGCGACTCGCGCAAGAAGCCCGAGATCATGGCGCCGGGCACGCACGTGCAGGGCGCAGCGAGCCGCGCCACGGGCTACAACGGCTCGGGAGTGTGCAACCAGTACTGGCCCGCGGGCCAGACCCTGTACGCGTGGTCGAGCGGCACGAGCCACTCGACGCCGGCGGTCGCCGGCTTCGCCGCGCTCGTGCGGCAGGACTACCTGAACAACGGCCTCGCGGTCCCGAGCCCTGCGCTCGTCAAGGCCGAGATCGTCGCGGGTGCGAAGTACATGACGGGCGTCGGCGCCAACGACGCGTTGTTCTCCAACAACCAAGGCTTCGGCCTCACCAACATGGCCCGCTCCTTTGACGCGGCCGCGCGCATGCGCGTCGACCAGACGCAGGTGCTCGGCGCGACGGGTGCGACCTACGTGGCGACGGGCACGATCTCGAGCACCACCGCGCCGCTCCGCGTCGCGCTGGTGTGGACCGACGCGCCCGGCCCGACGACGGGCAACGCGTTCGTGAACAACCTCGACCTCGAGGTCACGCTCAACGGAACGCTGTACCGCGGCAACGTCTTCACCGGCGGCAGCTCGACCTCGGGCGGCGTCGCTGACACGCGCAACAACACCGAGTGCGTGTTCCTGCCCGCGGGCACGACTGGCTCATTCTCGATCACCGTGCGCGCGACGAACATCGCGGGCGATGGCGTCCCGGGCAACGCGGACACGACCGATCAGGACTTCGCTCTGCTCGTCTACAACGGCTCGGCCAGCGCTCCGACGCCCAACTTCTCGCTCTCGGCGGCGCCGGCGACGAGCACGATCACCGCGGGAGCCTCGACCTCGTACACGATCGCGAGCAGCGCGCTCAATGGCTTCACCGGCTCCGTCTCGCTCGCCGCGACGCCTGCGATCAGCGGCGTGATGTACACGTTCGCGACGAACCCGGTCACGGCCGGCGCCTCGAGCGTGCTCAACGTCGCCACGACCGCCGCTGCAACCCCGGGCACCTACACGGTGACGGTCACGGGCACGAGCGGAACGCTCTCTCGCACGACCACGATGCAGCTCGTCATCAACGCCCCGCCGGTGCCGAGCTTCACGCTCGCCGCCACGCCCGCGAGCAACACGGTCACGGTCGGCGGCTCTGCGACGTACACGGTGACGAGCACGGCGACGGGCGGCTTCACGGGCAACGTGACTCTCGCGGCCTCGCCCGCGATTGCCGGCGTCACGTATTCGTTCGGCACCAACCCGGTCGCTGCCACGGGCTCGAGCACGTTCACGTGCGCGACCGCCTCGACCGCTGTCGCGGGAACGTACACGATCACGCTGACCGGCACTAGCGGAACGCTCACGCGCACGACGACGGTCACGCTGGTGATTGCGCCGCCTGCGGGCACGAACCCGGTGAAGACCTACACGGCCGCCGCCGCGCTCGCGATCCCCGACAACAACACCACGGGCGTCACGAGCACGATCAACGTGCCGCTCGGGCTCACCGTGACATCCGTCTCGGTGTCGACCGTGATCCCGCACACCCACAAGGGCGACCTGATCGTCACGCTCACCGCCCCGGACAATACGAGCCGCATCTTGCACAACCGCACGGGAGCGGCGACCGACAACGTGACCACCACGTTCTCGATCGTCACGGCCGCGAACCAGGCCCTGACGTTCTTCAACGGCAAGAACACGCTCGGCGCGTGGAGGCTCAAAGTCACGGACAACGCGGCGGGTGATGTCGGGACGCTCAGCTCGTGGAGCATCACGTTCAACGGCGAGCGCGCGCTCACCGCGAACACGGCGATCCCGGACAACAACACCACCGGCATCACGAGCACGCAGACCTTCACCCAGACGGGCACCGTCGCGGCGGTGAAGATCCGCTGCAATGTCACGCACACCTTCAAGGGCGACCTTGAGATCGCCCTGATCGCGCCCGACAACACGACCGTGCTGCTCCACAATCGAACGGGCGCTGCCACGGACAACGTCAACACCGTCTTCCCGGATCTCACGGCGCCGGCGCAGGCTCTCTCGGCGTTCACTGGCAAGTCGATCAACGGCGCGTGGAAGCTGCGCGTGCGCGACCTGTCCGCTTCCGACACCGGGAGCTTGGTCAACTGGACGCTCTCGCTGCAGGCGCAGTAGGGCGAGCGAACGAGTTCACGCGAGGCGACCCGCTCCTCCGCGAGCGGGTCGCCTCGCTCGCTTGCGCTAGACTGCGGCGATGCTGCTGCACGCCTTCGCCGCACTGATCCTCGCTCAGGCGAGCGATACGCCCCGCGTCCATTCGGTGAGCGACCTGAGCCAGGAGTTCTCGTTCTACATGGACGGGCGTTTCCACACGCAGTACCTCAAGGGCGTCGGGCGCGACGTGCGCAACTGGGGCTCGCTGCACCGGCTTGACCTCGAGAACGCGAACCTGCTCGTGCTGGTCGAGGGTGATACGCACGTGCCGTACACGCAGGCGTCGATCGACCATGTGGAGCGCTTCGTGCGCGACGGCGGGACGGTGCTGCTGATGGCGGACGGGACGGACCCGATGCCGCCTGGAGCTGTCCTCGCCGAGCGGCTCGGCGCGAAGCTCACGACGCACGTTGCGGCGAGGCCCGTGCGCGCCTCAGGCGGAACGCAACTCGCCGTGGAGTATCGCGGTGGCCGCGCGCTCGAGCTGGGGAGCGACTGGACCGTGCTCGTCGAGGACGCGCAGACACGTCCGTTGCTCGCCAAGCGCCGCATCGAAAAGGGCTGGGCGCTCGTCGGTTCGCGTGGACTCTTCGGACATCAGCCGGATGCCAAGGACCCGATCAACGCGAGCTGGGTGACGCCGCTGCTCGTCGAGCTCGCGAGCGCCAAGGCGGTTGATCCCACGCGGCCGCATCGCGGTTCTTTCGCCGAGCACGTGCGCGACCTGGGGCCGCTGCGTCTCGAGTTCACGGACGGCACCCAGCCGTACGCGGAATCGATCGCTTCCGAGTACGCACTCGTGCGCCCGCACCTGGTCGCGCTCACGGGCGTCGAGCCGGCGGAGGGCATGATCAAGAGCCTGCTCGTGCTGCCGACGGGCGGCGGCGGGTTCTCCAGCGGCGAGCGCATCGCGATCGCGGCGTGGTGGGGGAACTATCCGCACGAGCGCTATCCGATGGTCGAGCTGATCTCGCACGAGGCGGGCCACTCTTGGGTGCTGCCCCATCCTGAGCCGCTGTGGAACGAGCCCATCGCGACCTACCTCGGCATCCGCGTCGGTCGCCGGCTCGAGATGCCGGAGGCCGAGCGCACGCTCGCGGACCAGCTTGCGGCCGGTCGTCGCCACGACCCCGACTTCACGCGCGTCGACCCGCTTGCCGACGACGCTCCGCGCGATCTCGTGTGGGGCAAGTCCTACTTCGTGTTCGAGGAGCTCGAGCGCCTGCACGGACCCGGCGCACTCGCGAAGTACTTCCGCACCAAGCGCGCGCTCGTCGCAAAGGAGCGCCCGCGCTACACGATGGACGACTGCGTCGCCGTGTGGAGCCGCGCCGTCGAAGCCGATCTCTTCCCGTTCTTCCGCTCGCTCGCCTTACCGGTCGACGCCGCACGTACCGAGCTCGATGGACGCTGAGCGCTCACCAGCGCAGGTAGCTGAACACGATCCGCTGGCCATCGACGACGACGAGCAGCTTCGTGACATCGCCGCGCGCGTTCACCTCGAGCGCCCGGTACTCGCAGCCGCGCGCGAGCAGCCCCTGCGCGAACTCGTGGAACGCGGTCGCACGGTCCGTGCCGAACTCGAAGCCGACGTGACAGTAGTCGTCGTAAGCCACCTGCTCGCCATAGCTGCCGGTCACGCTCCCTGAGCTGCGCGTCTCCCTGCGGTGCTTCTCGAGCGCCGCCCGCGCCCACTCGAGCGCCTCACCCCGCAACGGCCTCGGCTCCGCCACGTCGCGTGTCGCCACGCTCGTGCAGCTCGTCACGACGGCCAGAACCGCACCCATCCACCACCGCATGTCGCCGACCCTACTCGCTCTCTCTCTGCCTGACCGTTGACTCCAAGCAAGGGCGCAGCGGGCGGCCCATGTGGACCGCCCGCCGCGATGGGGACCTCACAGGCTCGCGCCGGTGGTTCCGCGAGGTAAGCCCCGGTCCGTTGCGGCGCCGCCGCAACGAAACTGGAGAGCCCAGTGGGCTCTCCGGTAGGGGATCCCCCGAGGACGAGCGCAGCGAATCCGCTGGCTGAAGCTCGCCGCAACCTCGCCTTCGATTTCAGGCGGGCCGCTGCCTTGTTTCTCCTGCGGCCAGAAAAAGCTCGGGGGACGCATAGGCGTCCCCCGAGAAGGAGCCCCCAAGCCGCGCCGCTCGGCGCGGCGCGGCTGAGGTGGTTCCGCGAGGTCGAGAACTACGGGACGTAGGTCATGTCGATCGCGTTCGACAGGGGTAAGCCCGGCCGCTGCGCGCTTGCGCGCTGCGGCGCTGTAGACGCCTTGGCGTCTTCAGCGAGGGATGCCCCCGAGCATTGCCGCAGGCGATGCGCTGGCCGAAGTCTGGTCGACTTGCCAGCCGGCGGATCGCGGAAGGTAAGCCTGTCTTTTTCTGGCCGCTGCCTTGTTTCTCCTGCGGCCAGAAAAAGCTCGGGGGACGCATAGGCGTCCCCCGAGAAGGAGCCCCCAAGCTGCGCCGCTCGGCGCGGCGCGGCTGAGGTGGTTCCGCGAGGTCGAGAACTACGGGACGTAGGTCATGTCGATCGCGTTCGACAGGTTCGTCGACTTGCCAGCCGGCGGATCGCGGAACCACGCCTGCACCTGCGCTTTGTTGCCCGCGGCCCAAGGGTTGCCCAGTGCCGTCGGGTTGGCCGCCTGGAATGCGTCCCAATTCAGCGTCAGCGTGCCGTTGCAGCTCGCGATGGTGCCGCCGGTGTTCTGCGTCAGCGTGCGCTGCGTCGGGGCCTTCACACACAGGAAGCTCGTCAGGTTCCAGGCCTGCGGGAACTGGCCCGAGATGGAGTAGAAGAGCAGGCCCGACTTCTGGCCTTCGACGTTGGCGACGTTGATCGTGCAGGCCGTGGCACCCGAGGCACTCGGGTTGGCGGTAGCCGAGATCGACGCGTTACAGCCGTTCGTCGTGGTACCGGCGGTGCAGTACGTCGCGGGGCCCGAGGGACCCTTGAAGCACAGCTCCCACGAGGTGAGGAAGCCGTCGTCGAACTGCGTGCACCAGTCGTAGACGGTCACCGTCCACGTGCCGGAGATCGCCGGGATCTGGGCGAGGGGCGTGTTGTCGATGCCGGCGCTGCCGGTCGGCCAAGCGCCGAACGTCTGCGGGATCTCGCCGGTCGGAATGGTGCCCGCCCCGCAGCCGGGGATCGGCGAGCTGATGGTGTTGCAGCCGACGACCGTGTAGTCGCCGTTGAAGTCGTCGGCGCAGCCCCCGCAGTCCGAGCCGTTGTCGAGCTGCAGCAGCAGGTGCTGGCCGCCGTTGGGGTCGGTGATGGTCACCATCGCGTCGGCGCTCCAAGTGTGCTGGAAGCCGATCAGCTTGACGCCCTCGAGGGTGGAGCCGCCGGGCACGGTGATCGTCGCCGAGGAGGCGAGCTCGCCGGTCGGGAGCACCGTCGGCCAGACGCCGTCCGCCGCGCCGCTCGCCGGGAAGACCGCCGCCGGAGCGCCGCCAGCGATGCACTGGTTCGTGAACGGGGCCACTGGAGCCGTCGGTGTCGGGGTGCCGAAGCAGATTTCCCAGCTCGTGATCGAACCCGAGTCGCCGCTGACCCAGTCATAGGCATCGAGCGTCCAGTTGCCGGCCGCGATCGGGATCTGCTCGAGCAGCGTGTTGAACACGTTGTTCGTGCCATCGACCCACGTGCCGAACTCCTGAGCGTACGTGCCGGCAGCCGGCGCGCCCACACGGTACAGGCCGTCGGTGGCGGTCGGCAAGCAGCCGACCGAGAGCCGTGCGTCGACGATGGAGACGTCGACGAAGTTCCAGTCGACGTTCGGGTCGCCCGGCATGGCGCAGCCGAGGTTGTAGCTCGTGCCCGACGGGGAGGTCAGGACGAACTGCACGTCACCGCCCCACGTGTGCGTCAGGCCGTTGAGCTTGACCTTCGTGATGCAGGTCGAGCCCGCGGGAATCGACGTCACGTTGATCGCCGTGCTGAGCTGGTTGATCGGGAACGTGTTCGGGAACACGCCGCCACCGCCCGTGCCGCTCGTCGGCATGTTGCCGCCCGCACCCACGAAACAACCGCTCGCCGGGGGCGGCGGGGGCGGCGGGACGAATGGCGTGCCGAAGCACAGCTCGAACGAGGTGAGCGCGCCGAAGTCGCCGCCGAACCAGTCGAAAGCGAAGAGCGTCCACGTGCCCGAGGAGATCGGGATCTGCTCGAGCGGGGTGTTGTTGACGGTGAACGTGTTGCCGGACTGGTCCGTCACGATCGTGCCGTCGGCCCAGCCGCCGAAGTTCTGCACACCCTGACCGGACGGGACCGGGTTCGAGCCCCACGCGAACGGCGCGACCGTGCCGAGGCGCACGCGGTCGAACACCTCGTAGTCACCCGAGTAGTCCGTGGGGCCCGTACCGCGCAGCAGGTTGTGCCAGCCACCCGCGGGGTCCGCGAGCACGAACTGCACGTCGCTGTTCCAGGTGTGCGTGAGGCCCTGCAGCTTCACGCTCGTGAGGCAGGTTGCGCCGGCCGGAACCGTGACGGCGAGGTCGGCCTGGAACTCGAACGGGGGAAGCGTGTTGGGGAATACGCCGTTGCCGCCCGTGCCGGACGTCGGGATGTTTCCGCCAGGGCCGCCGCCGACGCACTGCGCGTCAGCGCTGGACGAGACTACGAAAACCGCCGAAGCGACCCACGCTAGAGCCATGAACTTGGCATGCATCATCACCCTGCTCCTGAAATGCTGTCTGAGTTGAGTAACCAACGCAACCCACCGGGAGGGTTCTCCACGTTGCGCTGACAGAGTCGAAAGTACACTTGCGCAGTCGTTTTTGGGGAGATTTTTCTTCCAGCCAAGTACACACCTCGACTTCACGGCGCAGGTCGCCACAACGGCCGAGTGGTCCTCTGGCCCCTCGCCCGTCTGTTTTCTCCCCTGTTCGCCGGCTGCCCCGGCCGTGGAGCTACGGCAGGTAGGTCAGCTGGAGGCCGTTGGAGAGGTTGGTGGACTTGGCCGCGGGCGGGTCGCGTAGCCAGGCCTGCACCCAGACCGAGTCGCCCGCTCCGAAGGGGGTGCCGAGGGCCGTCGGGTTGGCGGCCAAATAGGCGCTCCAGTCGAGCGAGTAGGTGCCCGAGCAGGAGCTGACCGCCCCGCCGGAGTTCCGGGGCAGGGTGCGCTGGGTCGGCGACTTCACGCACAGGAAGCTCGTCGCGTTCCACTGCAGGGCCTGGGCCCCGTCGACGGAGTAGAACACGAGTGTCGAGCGCTGGCCTTCGAGGTTCGTGACGGACAGGGTGCAGGGAGAGGCGGCCGAGGCGCTCGGATTCGAGGCCGCCGAGAGTGCCGGTACGCAGCCGTTGGTCGTGGTGCCCGCCGTGCAGTACGCCTGGGGGACCGCCGGGGCGGCGAAGCACAGCTCGAAGGCGCTGAGGTAGCCGTCGTCGTAGGCCACGCACCAGTCGTAGACCTCGATTGTCCAGATTCCAGACGAAACGGGGATCTGTTCGATCGGCGTCGTCAGGACGCCCGCGTCGCCACTGGTCCAGATCCCGACGTCCTGCTGGTACGTGCCCGAGGGGTGAAGACCGACGCCGCAGCCGGCGAGGGTCGGCGCGCCGGGGCTGGAGACGAAGGTGTAGTCCCCGTTGAAGTCGTCGCCGCAGCCGTTGCAGTTCGAGCCATCGTCGCGCTGCAGGATAAGGTGCCGCTGCCCGTTGGGGCTCTGGAGCACGACCATCGGGTCGGTGCCCCAAGTGTGCTGGAAGCCGACGAGCTTCACGGCCGCGAGCGTCGAACCGGCGGGGGGCGTGAGATCGGCCTGGGCTTTCAGGGCACCCGAGGGCAGGGTGAGCGGCCAGGCACCGTACGCGGCTCCGCTGGAAGGGAACACACCTGCCGGCGCGGCGGCCGGCACGCAGGTGAACGTCGACGGCGGCGGGGGCGACGGAGGGGGAGTGGGCGTGCCGAAGCAGATTTCCCAGCTCGACAGCGAGCCTGCGTCGCCACTGAACCAGTCGTAGGCGTGGAGCGTCCACGTCCCCGAGCTCACCGGGATCTGCTCGAGCGGCGTGTTCTGGATGCCGTTCGCGCCCGCGACCTGCCCGCCGAAGTTCTGGCCGTAGACGCCCGACGGGATCGGATTGCCGCTGTAGTTGAAGGCCGAAGCGAGCCCCTTCGCCACCTGCACCGGGTCGACGAGCTCGTAGTCGCCGCCGAAGTCGGGCGAGGCGTTGGCGGGCATGCCGCACAGCAGGTTGTGCAGGCCGCCGGCCGGGTCTTCGAGCACGAACTGCACGTCGCCCGACCATGTGTGCGCGAGGCCGAGCAGCTTGACCGAGTTCAAGCAGGTCGCGCCGGTCGGCACCGTGACCGCGAGCGGGCTCGAGAGCGGGGCGATGGGCAGGACCGCGGGCCACGTGGTGGTGCCCGTCCCGCTGGCGGGGATTGGACCGCCAGCGCCGCCTCCAAGGCACTGTGCGTGAGCGGTGGTCGATCCGAGCGCGAGGCACAGGGAGCCGAGGGCAGCGGGGAGGCGGAGGTGCATCGAGTGGGTGGTTCCACGGACTGCGCAACACGACGCGCCCGCGGAGCACGGGCCGGGATGCGTCGATGTGGAATTCGACGAGCCGCGCGAGCGAGTCGGAGCGCACTCGCGCTCCCTTGAATCCCGGGCTGTCGAGCACCGCCGCGCGCAGTTTCTTCCGGTCTTCGCCGCACGGCGGTGCGGCTACCATGCGTCTCCCCCCTTCACAGGAGCTCTTCCATGCACCTCTCGCTTGCGCTTGCCGCGCTCGTGCCCGCCCTCGTTCCCGTGCCCCAGAACGGGACCATCCCCGTGCTGGTCATCAGCGGTGCCAACAACCACGACTGGCAGTGGACTGCGCCGTCCTTCGAGCGAATGCTCGAGGCGACAGGACGCTTCTCGGTGGACGTCACCTACGAGCCCGCGAAGGCGCTCGCGGATGCGGCCACGCTCGCGCGCTATCGCGTACTCCTGCTCGACTACAACGGGCCGCGCTGGGGCGAAGCTGCGGAAGCGAGCTTCCTCAAGGCGGTGAGCGGCGGCATGGGGGTCGCGGTCACGCACGCCGCCAACAACGCGTTTCCTGGCTGGCTAGAGTACGAGCGACTGGTCGGCGACTTGTGGCGCGACGGCACCGGTCATGGCTCGTTTCACCCGTTCGACCTGCGCATGCTCGACGCGACGCACCCGATCACCGCGGGTCTCGGCGAGGTGAAGCAGCACCCCGACGAGCTCTACCACGACCTCGTGCGCGCTGAAGGCGCGAACCACCGCACGCTCGCGGTCGCGCTGTCGAGCAAGGAGTCGGGCGGCACGGGCGAGGACGAGCCGATGATCCTCGTCGGCAGCTACGGCAAGGGCCGTGTGTTCCACACGCCGCTCGGCCACGTCTGGCCGGGAGTTCCGAGCTCGCGCGTCTCGCACGAGGATCCGCAGTTCCAGCGCCTGATCGCGCGCGGCGTCGAGTGGGCTGCGACGGGTGCGGTGAGCGTCGACGGCGGCGCATGGGTGTCGCTCTTCGACGGCACGGACACGAGTGCGTGGCGCGGCTACAAGAGCGAGAGCTTTCCGGCCAAGGGCTGGAGCGTGCGCGACGGCGCGCTCGTATGCGAGAAGGGCGGTGGCGACCTGATCACGCGCGCGCAGTTCGGCGACTTCGAGCTCGAGTTCGACTGGAAGGTGAGCGCGAAGGCGAACAGCGGCGTGATGTACCGCGTGGTGGAGCTCGACGGTCCGACGTGGTTCTCGGGGCCCGAGTACCAGGTGATCGACAACGGCTACTTCGGCGACAAGGTGGACTACAACCACTCCGCCGGCGCGCTGTACGACATCTGCGCGGCCGATCCTGCCGCGGCGCCGCTAGCGCAGGGCGAGTGGAATCGCGGTCGCATCGTGGTGCAGGGCTTCAAGGTCGCGCACTTCCTGAATGGCAAGCTCGTCGCGACCTGCGACTTCGGCAGCGCCGACGGTAAGGAACGCGTGGCGAAGAGCAAGTTCGCGCCGCTCTCGACGCCGCTGCAGTTCATGACGAATGCGCGCGGCCACATTGCCCTGCAGGATCACGGCGACGAGGTCTCCTACCGCAACGTGCGCGTGCGCTCGCTCGAAGGCGGCTCGCTCGAGCTCTTCAACGGGCTCGACCTCGCGGGCTGGACGTGGATCGGGCCCGCGGGCTCGAAGCTCGCGGACACCTGGAGCGTCGGCGCGGATGGCGTCGTCACCTGCAAGGGCAACCCTGCCGGCTACATCCGCACGACCGCGGACTACGCGAACTACGTGCTCGAGCTCGACTGGCGCTGGAATCCCGACGCGGGCGGCAATCGCAACAGCGGCGTCCTGCTGCGCATGATCGAGGAGGACGGCGTCTGGCCGAAGAGCCTCGAGGCGCAGCTCATGGACGGCAACGCCGGGGACTTCTGGATCATCAAGGAGTTCCCCTGCCGCACGGACAAGGAACGCACCAACGGCCGCAACGCGAAGAAGACGCACGGCAACGAGAAGCCGCTCGGCGAGTGGAACCACTACCGCATCACGGTGAACCACGCCTTCGTCAGCCTCGAGGTCAACGGCCAGCTGCTGAACGGCGCGACGGAGGTGCTCGAGGTCCCGGGCAAGATCTGCCTGCAGTCCGAAGGCGCCGAGATCCAGTTCCGCGACGTGCGCCTCACGCCCCTGCCCTGATTCGAGCGCGCGGCATCGCTCGAGCGAGGTTGCCAACATCGACCCGCGCGCCGCGCGCACTCGGCTCACCCCGGTGCTCGCGGCGCGCGCTCCTTTCTCGCTGCATGCGACGCCGAGCGCACGCCGTGTGCGCGACCTGAGGACGTGGACGCGCGACCCACCGCGATCGCGCAGGCCCCTTCGCAGGCGCGCGAGCAACAGCGCAGAGATGCTCTGGCCGCAGCGGCCTTGGCCGCCCGCCGCCTTGGCTCGCTCGAGCCTGCGCGCGGCGGAGGACTCCCGCGCAGTCACACGTCTTCTCGCCACCGAATCCGAACCAGACGATTCGTAGTTCCAGCGAGCGTCGTCCACGAGTTCGAGACCAGTGCTCAGCGACAAGCTGCGCACTGTGGCGAGCGCAGCTTCGACGTCACCAAGGCGCTTCCTTCGTCGGCGGCTGGCGCGCTCGTCGAGTGCGCGGCTCGACCTGCGCTCGAATGAGCGTGCAGCGAGTGGTCCGCGGAGCAGCGAGTGCGATGCGCGATCCATGTGGGCACCCCGGAAGGTGCCCGCCAAGCACCGCGGCCCCGGCTTCCCGTGCGGGAGGCCGGGGCCGCGGATCGCCGACTTGCGTCGGGCCGTCGTTACTGCTGGTGGCTCACGCGGATGAAGTCACGCGTCTGGAACACGGCGCCGTCGTAGAGGCGGCCCGTGATCATGATCGGGACTTGCGTACCCTCGGGTAGGTTGCCGAGCAGCAACGCGCGGCGCATCTTGTTCTTGAGGACGCGGAAGGTGAGGTCCACCGAGCCGTCGGCCCCGACCGTGTTGCAGCCACCCTGCACGCCGTGGTGCGGCGTGGAGTTGTCCAGATCCCCAGGCTCGGGTTCAGCGGGCGGCCGACGCCGTCGGCGCGCGCGATGCGGAGCGAGGTCGGGAGGATCTGGCTCACGTCGAACTGGAACGACCCGAGCACCGAGCCACGGGCGTAGCCCGCAGTCCAGATCTGGACCGTGTTCGGGCAGTTGCCCGGCGACATGACGAGGAACACGCCACCGTGGTTGCCCGGCGAGAGCAGCGTGATCGTCTGCGTACAGCAGGCTTGGAGGCCCGCCGTGTCGGTGACGCACCACGTGCGGGTGACGATCGTCTCAGGCTCGCCCGGAGCCATGCCCGGCTGGAACATGTCGCTGTAGGTCAGCGTCGCGCTGCAGTTGTCCGAGTAGGTGGCGAAGTCCGTGCGGCTGGGGTTGGTCTGGCCGCTGGCCGGACCCTGACCCATCCACGTCTCGACGAAGTTCGGCGGGCAGACGATCGTCGGCGGCTCGCAGTCGTTGACCGTGACGGTGAACGTGCAGCTCGACGTATTGCTGGCGGCGTCGGTAGCGGTCGCGGTGACCGTCGTCGTGCCGATCGGGAAGGTCGAGCCCGAGGGCGGGTTGGCGACCACCGTGACTGGCGTGCTGCAGCCATCGACGCCCGTGACGCTGAAGTTCACGACCGCCGAGCAGGCGCCGTTGTCCGCGCACTGCGTGATGTTGCTCGGGCAGTTGATCGTCGGCGCGTCGCAGTCGTTGACCGTGACCGTGAACGTGCACTGCTGGGTGCCGAAGAAGTCCGTGGCCGTGACGGTGACGGTGGTCGTGCCGATCTGGAACACCGAGCCCGAGGGCGGGTTCGAGGTGACCCGCAGGTCGGGGCAGCCGCCGCTCACCTGCGGGTTGAAGTACACGACCTGCATGCAGCCCTGCGCGTCGGCGCAGGCGGTGATGTTGTTCGTGCAGGAGAGGGTGATCGCCGGGCAGGTGCAGACGTTGTCCTGCACCGGAGCGGTGCAGTCGGCGCCGAAGTCAGCCACGCGCAGGCGCGACTGCTGGGCGATACCGTCGCTGCGGCGCACGACGCGCGCGGCGGGCGTGGACGCGCAGCCCGTGGTTCCGTAGAGGATGCCGTAGCCTTCGCAGGCATTCGGCGGCATGTCCGTGATGAACTCGTACACGCCGGTGCTGATGCGCGTCGCGGTGACGCACTAGCTGGCGGTGTTCTGCGAGTTGACGATCACTTGGATCGACGCGGCGGTGCCGCCGGCGCCCACGTCGGTGACGTTGGTGAGGCGCACGCGGTAGGACTCGTATTCCTCGACGTACCAGAGCTCCGGGCCCGCGACGGGCGGGAGGGCCTTCTCGACGCAGCCGCCCGCGACGGGCGTCACGCTCGCGACGCGTCCGGCGCCGAGGGCGTTCGAGAAGAGGAAGCTCGCCTGCCCGCTGCTCGAGCCGTTCACGCTGACCTCGAACTCCGAGCCAAACGGCGCTGCAGGACTCACGATCCACGTCGTGACGATCTCGCCCTCGGTATCTGCCGGCGCGGTCCATGGTTGCTCCAGCGATGGCGTGATGCAGGTCGGGCAGGTGATCGTGAAAGTCACCGGCTCATTGGCCCGGAATCCGACCGCCGTGATGATCGCGGTCTCGCCGTGATCGTAGGTGGGCTTGTCCGTGACGACGGATTGAGCGAAGGCACCGAGCGTGAGGTCGCGCCAGCGAAGGCCGAGGAGGCCATGGAACGAAGAGACGTGAGCATCGACGCACTCCGAGGGGGACGTAGGTGCATGGCTGGTCGCGGGAGCTTGCGAGTGTGCTCCGTGAAGGAGGGAGCGACGGTCTATTGCTGGGGGGAAGCTCGAGGGTGAACACCAAGGGACGGGCACGTCGCGGCAGTCCGTAGATTGGAAATCCACGGAGCGCGGGCAGTCACCCGTTCCAAGGGAGTCCTCGACCAACCTTGAAAACAGCGATTTCCGGCAAGTTGGCGGGAGCGACGCTCAAATTTCCCCAAGCTCCAGAACGGACCGAACGTGGGGGACGTCCCCGCTGGCGCGGGTGCGGTTTTATCGGCAAAACTAGGCCGGGGCCGAAGCGGCAAGTCGGATCGCCAGCATGCGCGCGACGTCCCGGATCTCGGGCACGCACACCTCGTGGGCCATCGGGTAGGTCCGGAAGTCCACATTCCAGCCCAGCTCGACGAGCCGGTCCCGTGAGGCGACGGCCCGGTCGTGGGTGACCATGGGGTCCTCCGAGCCGTGCACCATCAGGATCGGCAGGTCGCGGTTGGCCGGGCTGGCCTCGGCGGCGAGGGTGTCGGCCAGCACCAGATAGGTCGAGAGCCCGATCGCGCAGGCGAGCCGCTGGGGGTGGCGCAGGGCGGTGTGCAGGGCGATGGCCCCACCCTGGCTGAAGCCCACCAGCGCGATGCGGAGGGGGTCGATGCCGCGCTCGACCTCCCGGGCGATCAGGGCCTCAACTTGGGCTTGGGAGCGGGCAATCCCGACCGGGTCGTGGCGGGTCCGCAGGTCCAGATCCCGGATGTCGTACCAGGCGGGCATGCGCATCCCGCCGTTGATGGTCACGGGGATCGAGGGCGCGTGGGGCAGCAGGAAGCGCACCCCCAACGCGTCGGGGAGGCGCAGCTCCGGCACGATCGGCTCGAAGTCGTGGCCATCGGCGCCGAGGCCGTGGAGCCAGATCACGCTGGAGCGGGCCGGGCCGGCGGGTTCGATCTCGACGCAGGGCAGCATGGCGGGCTGGGAACTCATCGCGGGCAGGTTAGCGAGCGCGCTACGCTCGCGCCCATGCCGACCCGCTCACCCGACTGGTACCTGCACCGCCGCAACTGAACCGGTTGCAGCCGCGCCGACGCGTTCCTCGCGCAGCGCGGCCTCGCCGCCCGTGAGGTGGTCGACGCCCGCAAGATCCGCTTTGGTTCCGACGAGCTGCCCGAGTTGTTCGCCGGCGCCACGCGACTCGCCGTGGCCCAGCGCAAGTCCCCGCTCGACGTCGTCGTGAAGGGCAGCGTGCCGGCCGAGGTGCTCGCCGCGGCGCTCGGACCGAGCGGCAACCTGCGCGCGCCGACCGTGCGTGTCGGGACGACCTTCGTCGTGGGTTTTGACGAGGCGCTCTGGACACGCATCTTCGACGGCGCCTGACGCGCTGGCCGTGCCTAGGATGGCGGGGGTACGTCCAAGGAGGATCGTGATGCGCGCCTTGCTCTTCGGTCTCGTGGTCTCGCTCGCCGCACTGGCTTCGCCCTCGTCGGCGCAGGACGACGCGCTCGCGCGCATCCGGGGTCAGTCGGTGCTCGGAAAGCTCGACTACGTGCGCAACCTTGAGCATCCGCCGCTCGAGATCCTCTACCAACGTCCGGGCAAGGAGTACGGCGACGGCTTCGAGTCCGCGATGGCGAAGGAGCACGGTCCGTGGCTGCGCGCGATCGCGGACAACTTCGACGCGGACTATGCGCAGCCCAACGGACTGCGGCGTCGCCTCGACCGCCCGACCTCCACGGTGGTCGTGCTATGGATGCTCAAGGACTACCAGCCGTGGCTGAAGGGCCAGACGGAGCCCAATGGCTTTTCGGAGCTCGCGCTGTACGACCGCGCGCTCGGTGCGACCGTGACGGCGGAGTACGGGGTGCCCGTGCAGGCGCCGCACTGGAAGCGCATGCCGATGCTCGCGCAGGCCGTGCGCGGCGAGCTCGATGCGTTCTCGCGCGATGGCAACGTGCGCCTTCCGCACTGGGTCGCCGAAGGACTGAGCTCGTACCTCGCCACGCACGAGGGTGTGGAAACCGCGTCCTTGCGCAAGCACTTCCTCGACAAGGAGCTCGTCGAGAGGGTCGTGATCACGATGCACGACCCGGGCGTGCGCAACTCGACGCTGCTCCCGCTGCGCGAGCTGTTCGGCGTCACGAGCTTCCCCGAGACGCGCGCGGCGCTCGTGAAGAAGTACGGGCCGGCCGTGGAGAAGCTGATCAAGCCCGAGCTCGCCATGAAGATGGTGCAGGGCCAGTCGTGGGCGCTCGTGATGTACCTGCACGAGGGCGCGGGCGGGAAGTACCGCGCGAGCTTCGTGAAGTACCTCGGCTCCGCGCTCGCGGGCGATGGCAGCCTCGCCGCGTTCCAGAAGGCCGTCCCAGGCGTCGACGTCGGTGCGCTCGAAGCCGAGTTCTACGCGTGGCTGTTCGAGCTCTACGGCACGATGTTCCCGGGCCGCAAGGCGGACCCGCTCGCGCTGAAGGGACTCGGCACTCCCGCGGGCGCGCCGGGCGCGAAGGGCGAGGCCGCGAAGCCGGTCGATCTCGCTGCGGCGCTCGAGCTCGACGTGCCATCGGCCCACGCGGGGCTCCTGTTCGAGATTCGCGCCGGACGCTTCGAGACGGCGATCGCAGAGCTCGAGAAGCTGCGCGCGCGGCCCAAGGTCGGCGCCCACGCGGCACGGCTCGAGACCGAGATCCTGCGCTGCCGCAAGTTCATCGCGCTGCGCGACAAGCACGTCGGCACGCTCGCGGCCGCGGGAGGCAAGCTCGCCTTCGAGCACGAGGGCAAGAAGCAGTCGGCCAAGGTCAAGGGGATGGCGGACGGCAAGGTGTTCCTCGAGGAGAACCGCGCCAAGCTCGCGGCGCTGCCGCTCGAGGCGCTCGACCCGCTGGAACTCGCGAAGGGCTTCGACAAGGCGCTGGTCGAGGGAGCGGATGGCTGGGCGCGCTGGTATCCGGCGGTGCTCGCGGGCGATCCGAAGGCGCTCAAGGGGCTCAAGGCCGGCGAAGGCGCCGACGCGCTGCGCAAGGACGCTGGAGAGTTCTATCCGCAGATGCTCGCGAATGGCGCGGCGGTGGCGTTGCTCGCGCGCGTCGCGCAGGGCGCGGGCGGCGACGCGGCTGCCGCCAAGGCGCAGTTCGAGGCGCTGACGGAACTCTGCGCGAAACATGGCGAGACCGAGCTCGTCACGCAGCGCAAGCCGGTGCTGCGCCAAGCGGGCGCCGCGATCCTCGCGGGCGTGTGGGAGCCGTCGAAGGCCAGCGAGGCGACAGCGGCGAAGTTCGTGGCGCTGTCGGACGGGCGCGTGCGGCTCTCCTACGACTTCCAGAAGAAGGAGCAGGGCGACGACTTCAGCGCGGACCACGGTTACTACGCGAGCTGGCGCGCGACGCTCTCGGGCACGCGCGCGGCGTCGAAGCCCGTGGCGCAGTTCGGCGACGGCGCGCTGCGCATGACGGGCGCGGCCTGCGTTCGACACGCGTGGACCTTCCGCACGCCGGTCAAGATCGAGTACGACGTCTCCTTCGAGGGCCTGTCGGACGACGCGAACCGCACGCCGATCTTCGCGGTGGCGGCCTGCGACGACCGCCGCGAGAGCTTCGTGTGGAACCAGGGCTTCGGAAGCCTGCTCGCCAACGAGATCGCCAAGCGCTTCCTGCGCAGCGCGCCGGTGACGGAGGGCAAGCCGATCGAGAGCGGCACCGCCTATTCGCTCGGGCTCGAGATCGTCGACGGTAAGGCGAGATCCCTTGAATCCGGCGCCGAAGTCAAGCAGATCGAAGGTGTTCCGCACGCGGGCGGTGGAGTGTTCCTGTTCGTGCACTCCGACCCGCTGGTGGTGTTCTCCACGCTCACGATCGAAGGCGTTCCGGACATGGACGCGCTGCGCGATGCGTGGGTCGCGCGCAAGCTCGCGGCGCTCGGTCTCTAGCCCCGTTTCGTGCTTGCGGTCGCGCGCATCGGCGCTACCGTGCGCCGCCCATGTCGAAGCTGGTCGAGGGACTGAACGCGGAGCAGCGCGCCGCCGTCGAGACGACGGAGGGGCCGGTGCTCGTGCTCGCCGGAGCGGGCTCGGGCAAGACGCGCGTGATCACGGTGCGGATCGCGTATCTGCTCGAGCGCGGAGTCGCGCCCGACAACATCCTCGCGATGACCTTCACCAACCCGGCCGCGCGCGAGATGCGCGAGCGCGTCGGGAAGCTCGTCGGCAAGGAGCGCGCGGAGAAGCTCTTCGTCGGCACGTTTCACGGCTTCTGCCTCGCAGCGCTGCGCGAGCACGGCGAGCACGTGGGCTTGGGCGGAGGCTTCACGATTTGCGACGCCTCGGACCAGATCTCGACGGTGCGCGGCGTGCTGCGCGAGCTGCGCGTCGGAAGCTCGACGGTACAGCCGGCCGCGCTGCAGTCGCGCATCTCGCTGATGAAGAACAAGCTCGTCGACCCCGACGAGTTCCTCGGCACGGCGGCGACGGACGAGGACGAGTTGCTCGGGCGCGCGTACAAGCAGTACGACGAGCAGCTGCGGCGCTCGAAGACGCTCGACTTCGACGACCTGCTGCTCTACACGCTGCGGATGCTGGCGAAGAAGGACGTGCGCGAGCAGTACGCGCGCCGCTTCCGCTATGTGATGGTCGACGAGTACCAAGACACCAACGGCCCGCAGTACGAAATCGTCAAGTCGATCGCGGGTACGCACCGCAACCTGTGCGTGGTCGGCGACGACGATCAGTCGATCTACGGCTGGC
>SXGS01013046.1_pt1 | contig 24052 bp, 23 predicted proteins | sample 3174681 | NCBI WGS metagenome assembly SXGS01 (sample SAMN11356861, study PRJNA531348) | freshwater metagenome | isolation source: freshwater sample F1-80 | place: China: Fuxian Lake, Yuxi | collected 2017-12-25
CGGGCAAAGGCAACGTGACCGTCAATGGCAAGCCGCTGCGCGAATACTTGCAGCGCGACGTGCTCGTGATGGTGGCGAACCAGCCGTTCGCCGTGACCGACACAAAGGGAAAGTTCGACGTGCGCGTGCGTGCGCAGGGCGGCGGACTTTCGGGCCAGGCGGGGGCGATTCGCCTCGGCGTGGCGCGTGCACTGGCCGCCGATCCGCCGGTGCTGTTGATGGATGAGCCATTCAGCGCAGTAGATCCGGTGGTGCGCGCCGAATTGCAGGAGGAATTGCTCCGCCTGCAGCGCGAGCTGGCGAAGACCATCGTCTTCGTCACGCACGACATCGACGAAGCCACCATCCTGGGCGACAAAGTGGCGGTTTTCGCGGTGGGCGGCCATTTGGCCCAATACGCGACGCCGGAGGAGATCCTGCGTGCACCGGTGGACGACTTCGTCGCCGGATTCGTGGGCCGGGACCGTGGCTTCCGGCACCTGTCGTTCAGCGACGGCGAATCTGTTCCGGTGCATCAGGTCACCATGTCCCAGGAGCCGACGGCGGTCTCCGAATGGACGCTCCTGGTTTCCGCTGAGCAGCACCCCCTGGGCTGGCTGTCGCCGGGACGCCCCGGCGAACTGGTCCCGGGCGGATCGCTCTTCCAAGCAGGCGAAACCCTGCGCCGGGCCCTGGACGCGGCGTTGTCCTCGCCGGCCGGCTTGGGCGTGGCCGTGGACGGTTCCGGCGCGGTCACCGGCGTGGTCAAGGCGGTCGAGGTGCTCGAAGCGATCGAACGAGCCAGAGTGGCCCGCGAGGGCTGATCGGAGGTTCGGACGATGGAATGGGTTATTGCCAATTTCGGTCAGATCCTGGGCTATACCGGTCTGCACCTTTACCAGTCAGTGCTTCCGTTGCTGTTGGGACTGCTCATCGCGATTCCGTTGGCCCAACTGGCACGGACCAATCGGATTGCCGGTGCGATCATCCTGCCGGCCGGCTCGCTGCTGTATACGATTCCGTCCTTGGCGCTTTTCGTGGTGCTCCCGGTGATTCTGGGCACCCGGATCCTGGACCAGGCGAACGTCATCGTGGCCCTGACGATCTACGCGGTCGCCTTGTTGGTCCGGACCGGGGTGGACGCCCTGAATTCCGTGGACAACGATCTGCGTCAAGCCGCCGTCGCCATGGGATACCGCCCGGTGCGGCGGTTCTTCACGGTCGACCTGCCGTTGTCGGTCCCGGTGCTGTTCGCCGGATTGCGCGTGGTTTCGGTGAGCAATATCGCCTTGGTGAGCGTTGGCGCCCTGATCGGGGTCAAGAACCTGGGGTATTACTTCACCGACGGATTGCAACGTGACTTCATCACCGAGATCGTGGTCGGCATCGTCGGCACCTTGCTCCTGGCGCTCTTGATGGACGTGGTCCTGGTGCTGTTGCAGCGGCTGCTGACGCCGTGGCTCCGAGCGGCCGCACCGAACCGGGAACGTCCGGTCGCCCCGGCCGAGTTGGGCACGGTGGGATGATGCTGGCTAGCACGAAGTACACCACCGACGATCCGGTCAGCCAAGGTTTCCAATGGCTCGCGGACGCCGCCAACTGGCAAGGCCCGGCGGGGATTCCGAGCCGGATCCTGGAGCACCTCGGCTACGCGGGATTGACTTTGGCGATCTCCTTGGCGATTGCGATCCCGATCGGGCTGTACGTCGGCCATACCGGGCGCGGCAGGGTTGTCGTGGTGGCCTTGGCCGGGATGTTGCGGGCGCTTCCGACCCTCGGCATCGTGACGCTTTTCGCTTTGCTGACCAGCCCACTGGCCTTGATGCCGCCGATTTGGGCCTTGGTGCTGCTGGCGATTCCGCCGATCCTCACCGGCGTCTATGCCGGGATCTCCACGGTGGACCGGGCTTTGGTCGATGCGGCGCGGGGGATGGGCATGAAAGAAGGCCAAATCCTGCTTCGGGTCGAGTTGCCGAACGGGCTCAAGGTGATGCTGGGCGGGCTCCGCGGCTGCGTGCTCCAAGTGATTGCCACGGTGGCTGTTGTCGCGTATCTTCCCTTGGGTGGGCTCGGTCGCTTCCTGGTGGACGGATTGAAATCGAATGACTACGGCAGTGTCTTCGGCGGGGCAGTGGTCATTGCAATGCTGGCCATCGTGATCGACGGAATATTGGCGGTGCTGACTCGTTGGGTCATCTCGCCGGGCCTGCGGGTGGCCAAAGCGCCCGGCAGCCAGACCAATCTTGGACATCATGACGGTTCCGGGGCATCCGGGACCAGTCACACTGCACGCGGCAGAGAAACCGCGGGCCAAACAGGAGGAACAGCATGAAGTTCGCCGGAATCAATCCCTGGGCCAAGACGCGACGGGCGCTGCTGCCTGCAGCCGCCGTCGTCGTGGCCTCCTTGGCGCTGTCCGCCTGCAGCGGCGGTGGCGGCGGCCCGCTGAGCTCGGAGAGCGCCTCGGGCGGCACCGGCGCGGCCGGATCAGTGACCGTCGGATCCGCGGATTTCCCGGAGAGCCAGGTCATTGCCCAGCTCTATGCCGGGGCGTTGGAAGCAGCAGGGGTCAGTGTCAACACCAAACTGGGCATCGGCTCCCGGGAAGTCTACGTCAAGGCGCTCGACGACGGCTCGATCGACTTGATCCCCGATTACACCGGAAATCTCTTGGGCTTCATCGATCAGCAGAACACCGTGACGGACAAAGACGGAATCGTGAAGGCGCTGCCCGCGAAACTCGACGCCTTCGCCGAGCAACAGGCCAAGAAGACCAAGCTCGCGGTGCTCGACCCGGCGGCCGCGGAGGACAAAGACGCCATGGTGGTGACCAAGGCGACCGCGACCAAATTCAATTTGAAGTCGATCGAGGATCTGGCCAAAGTCTGCGACCAGGTCACCTTGGCCGGTCCGCCGGAGTTCGCCAGCCGGCCCTACGGGCTTCCCGGGTTGAAGGACAAATACAACTGCACTCCGGCGAAATTCACCCCGATCACCGGAGAAGCCTTGACCGTCAAGGCGCTGATCAACGACGACGTCCAGGTCGCCGATGTGTTCACCACCTCCCCGGCGATCGAGGACAATTCGTTGGTGGTGCTGAGCGATCCGAAGAACAATTGGCTCGCCCAGCAGGTCATTCCGCTGTATGCCGCGGACAAGCTCTCAGATGCCGCGAAGCAGGCCGTGAACAACGTCTCCAAGCAACTCACCACCGAGGACTTGATCAACCTGAACCGTTTGGTGTCCGGCGACAAGAAGCTCGATCCGAAAGACGCCGCGCAGCAGTGGCTCAAGGACAAGGGCATCGTCAAGTAGCCGCAGCCGGCTGATCACCGGACCGCGCTACGCCGCCCGGTTTCTTCTGCGCTTGGGCACCGGGCATGTGCCATTCTTGAGGGATGTCGGATTTCTCCCAGTCAGCCAAACTAGCCAGTGTCCGTTACGACATCCGTGGGCCGATCTTGGAGCGAGCGCAGCAGCTCGAGGCCGAGGGCCACCGGATCTTGAAGCTGAACATCGGCAATCCGGCGCCGTTCGGGTTCGAGGCGCCGGACGCGATCCTGGTGGATATGATCCGGCATCTGCCCAAGGCCCAGGGGTATAGCGACTCCCGGGGGATCTTTTCCGCCCGCACCGCTGTGGTGCAGTATTACCAAACCCGGGGCATCAACAACATCCACGTCGATGACGTCTACCTGGGCAACGGGGTCAGCGAACTGATTGCGATGTCGCTGCAGGCGTTGCTCAACGACGGCGACGAAGTACTCATCCCGACGCCGGACTACCCCTTGTGGACGGCCTGCGTTTCGCTTTCCGGCGGCAAGCCGGTGCACTACTTGTGCGATGAGGAGCAGGATTGGCAGCCGGATCTGGCCGATCTGGAAGCCAAGATCACGCCCCGGACCCGGGGCATGGTGATCATCAACCCGAACAACCCCACCGGCGCCGTCTACCCGCAGAAAACCGTCGAGGCGATGGTGGAGCTGGCCCGCAAACACGGATTGATCGTGTTCTCCGACGAAATCTACGAAAAGATCCTTTATGAGGATGCGGTGCACTACAACACCGCTCTGGCGGCCGGCGACGACGTCCTCTGCATGACTTTCAGCGGGCTCTCCAAGGCTTACCGGGTCTGCGGATACCGCTCCGGTTGGCTCGCGATTTCCGGGCCGAAGGCGGCGGCGGCCGATTACCTGGAGGGCATCAACCTGCTCTCGAACATGCGGCTGTGCGCAAATGTCCCGGCGCAGCATGCGATTCAAACGGCTCTGGGCGGTTATCAGAGCATCAACGATCTGATTCTGCCCGGCGGCAGGCTCCGGGAACAGCGGGATTTGGCGTACAAACTGCTGAACCAGATTCCCGGCGTCTCGACCCGGCAGGCCCAAGGCGCGCTCTACCTGTTCCCGAAGCTCGATCCGGAGATGTACCCGATCGACAACGATGAGAAATTCGTCCTGGACTTGCTGCAGGAGCAAAAGATCCTGGTCTCGCACGGCAGCGGATTCAACTGGATCAATACCGACCATTTCCGGTTGGTGACCCTGCCCAATGTCCGGGATCTGGAAGAGGCCATTGGCCGGATCGCGGAGTTCCTGAGCCACTACAAACCCTGATTTCCGACACTCGGTTCCGTTTCCGGCGCGGGATGACCCGCGATTTGCGGATGCCTTCTAGTACGGTGGTCTTGATTTGTCCGCCCAATCCGGGCGGAAAGCGCGTCGGGAAGGTCCATCATGGCATCGAAGCACGGGTTCCGGAAGTCTCCTGCCGATCTGCTCTCGGTAGGGCCGGATTTTGTCCTCGACCAGGTCGATAGCTCGGCTTCGCCCGGATTCAGCGGAAAGAAGCGCGACGCGGAACAAGTGCTCGCGGAGCGCGCCCGGAAACTCGGCAGCCTGCAGGAGCAGCTCTTCGCGGAGAGCAAGTTCGGTGGCAGCAAGTCGATCCTGTTGGTGTTGCAGGCAATGGACACCGCGGGCAAGGGCGGGATCGTCTCGCACGTGGTCGGTTCGGTCGACCCGCAAGGCGTGCAACTGCACGCCTTCAAAGCGCCGACTGAGGAAGAGAAACAGCATGACTTCCTCTGGCGGATCGAAAAGCAAGTTCCGCGGGCCGGCATGCTGGGGGTCTTCGACCGTTCGCACTATGAAGACGTGCTGATCCACCGGGTGCACGGCTGGGCGGACGAGGCCGAACTGGAACGCCGCTACCAAGCGATCAACGACTTCGAGGCGGAGCTGACCGCCTCCGGAACCAAAATCATCAAGGTGATGCTGCACATCAGCCCGGATACTCAGAAAGAGCGGTTGACCGCGCGGCTGGCGGATCCGTCCAAATACTGGAAGTACAGCCCCGGAGATGTCACCGAACGCGGTTTCTGGCCGCAGTACATGCAGGCCTACCAGCTGGCATTCGAAAAGACGAGCACCGAGATCGCACCCTGGCACGTGGTCCCGGCGGACAAGAAATGGTACGCCAGGCTCGCGGTGCAGGAGTTGTTGGTCGCTGCCTTGGAATCGCTCCAGCTGAGCTGGCCGGAAGGCGACTACGACCTTGCCGAAGAACGGAAACGCGTCGCCGCGTCCTGAACTGTTCGGTCCGTCCTGCGCTGACTATTCCTCGCTCACTTATTCGGCAGCGGGTTCCTGCTTCGACCGGGCGGCGTCGAGCCGTTCCTGAACGCCGTTGAGCCATTCTTCGCAACGTTTGGCCAGCTCTTCGCCGCGTTCCCACAGGGCCAAGGACTCTTCCAGGCTGGCGCCGCCGGCTTCCAGTTTCGCCACTACCGTGATGAGTTCTTCTCGGGCTTGTTCATAGCTGAGGGGTTCGTTCCCGGTCATTTCCGGCCTTTCGCAGAGCTTGTCGAGCTGGTTGGGTCGTCGGTCGATTCCGGTTGCGCGGGATCTGCCCCGCCGTGCGAGGTCGCCGAAATTTCACCCCGGGCGAGTCTGACCCGCAACGCGGTGCCTTCGGGGGCTTGGGCCGGCTGCTGCACGACTTCGCCGGATTCCAATTGCAGCACCGCGTAGCCGCGATCCAGGGTTTTCTGCGGCGAAAGCGAACGGACTTGGGCCAGCAAGTGGGCCAAGGTGTCCCGATGCCGCAGCACCATGCCGGAGATCAGCGTGAACGAGCGGTCCTGGAGCCGGTGCAGGTCGTCGGCACGCACCGAGATCATGCCGTCCGGATTGGCGAGCACCGGACGGGACCGCAGCTGTGCCAAGCGCTCCCGCTCGCGTTGCACGAAGACCGACATGCCGCGGGCCAACTGTTGCCGGGCCTGATTGACCAAAGCCAGTTCTTCGGCCAGATCCGGCACGATCCGTTTGGCCGCGTCGGTAGGGGTGGAGGCCCGAAGGTCGGCGACGTCGTCGAGCAGCGGCCGGTCGGCTTCGTGGCCGATGGCACTGACCACTGGGGTTTTGGCGGCCGCCACGGCCCGGATGAGGGACTCGTTGCTGAAACCGAGCAGATCCTCCAGCGAACCGCCGCCGCGGGCGATCACGATCACGTCGACCGATTCATCGGCGTCCAGTTCGGCCAAGGCGGCACTGACCTGGGCCACCGAGTTGACGCCTTGCACCGCGACTTCGCGCACCTCGAACTGCACCGCCGGCCAACGCAGCGCGGCATTGCGCAGCACGTCTTTCATAGCATCCGATTCGCGCCCGGTGATCAGCCCGATCCGGCGGGGGAGCAGCGGCAGCGGCTTTTTCCGGTCCTCGGCGAAGAGACCTTCCGCGGCCAGGGATTGGCGCAGCAGTTCGATCCGGGCCAACAAGTCGCCCAGACCGACGGCTCTGATCTGCCGGCCCTGCATCGAGAGCCGGCCGGTCTTCATCCAGAAATCGGGTTTGAGCTGAGCCACTACCCGGGCTCCGCGCTCCAAAGGCGTGGCCATGGAATCCAGCACTGAACCGAAAAGCGTCACGCTCAGCGAAATCTCGGCGTCCACGTCCCGCAGCGTCAAGTAGCTGACATTGGCGCGTCGGTTGAGCTCGATCACCTGGCCTTCGACCCAGGCTGCCGGGGCCCGGTCGATATGGGCTTTGAGCTTCTCCGAAAGCAAGCGCAACGGCCAGGGCCGTTCGGCACTGGTTTCGGCGGCAGTCTGCGGGACGGTGCTCGGCCGATCTGGAGCTACCGCGTCCGATTCGCTCAGCTCGCTCACCTCGCTCTCCAATCCGTGGTCGTCGCGCCATTCCCAGGCCCATTCCGTCAAGCCTACCGAAGGCCGGGGACAGCCAGTCGATTTCAGTGCGGATTGGACAGAAATTCCCCAGCGCGGCTATGTGCCAGCACACAGGACCAGCCGATAATGTTGAGTCGAGCACCATCGAGGGGATTCATGCGCAGCTTTTTCTCCGCCATCGCCGCAATTGCGGCACTATTGCTGGCGGCCGTATCCGTTCCAGCCATCTGGGCTGACCGGACCGTGGTCAACCCGGACGGCTTCGTCGCCATGGCCGGGCCATTGGGCAATGATCCGCAGTTCCAGCAAGCCTTGGCAGCGGCGACGGCGCGAGCCGTCACGTCGCAACTCGATGCTGCCCCCGCTTTGCAGCAGCTGATCGCGCCGGCGGTGCAGAGCGCTACGCAGAATTTGGCCGCCGATCCGGGATTCCCCGCGGCTTGGGCCGAGACCCTGCGCCGCAGCAATGAGTTGACCGTGGTCGACCCGGCGGCCAACGCCAATGACACCGGTGCCCTGAACTTGGACGTGGCTCCGTTGCTCCAGCTGGTGATCAAGAAGATCGGGGCCGGCGTCGGGCAGGAAATCCCGGCGCCGCAGCAGGTGCTGGTGAGCTTGGGCAGCCCGAACCAACGTACCGCGATCGTCCGGCTCAGCGAGGTTTCCTCGCTCGGCGTCTGGCTGGCCGGTGGTGCGCTGCTGGCCTTTGCCTTGGCCCTGGTGATTGCCCGACGGCGGTCCACCACATTGGCCTTGGTCGGCCTCGGGCTGGCGGCGATCGCCGGACTGTGGAAGCTGGGGCTGGAACTGTTGTCCAAGAACGTGTTGGACACCGCGGGCGGCAACGCGGTGGCGGACATGTTCAAGCAGCAGTACGTGAGCGCAGCCGCCGCGAGCTTCAACGGCTGGATTTTGATCACGCTGATCGCCGCCGGCGGACTGGTGTTGATCGGCCTGGTTTCCAGAGCTGCCGGACGACGGGGATCGGCATGAATCTCCGGCCGGAGCGAAGAACCGTAGAATAGGACCATGACCAGTACTGCCGTCTCTGTGCCGATGCCCACTGTGCCGCGCAAACGACGCAGCCCGGAAGAGATCGCTGCTGCGTACCCGGTAGCGGACTCGAAGAAGGTCCTGCTCGCGGCGCCGCGGGGCTATTGCGCCGGAGTCGACCGGGCGGTCATCGCGGTGGAAAAAGCCCTGGAGCACTACGGCCCGCCGGTGTACGTGCGGAAGCAGATCGTGCACAACGTGCATGTGGTTTCCTCGCTCGAGGCACAGGGCGCGATTTTCGTCGAAGAAAACGAAGAAGTGCCGGAAGGCGCTTTGGTGATCTTTTCGGCGCATGGGGTTTCCCCGGCAGTGATCCAATCGGCGGCGGATCGCGGATTGCGCACCATCGATGCCACCTGCCCGTTGGTCACCAAGGTCCATCGTGAAGCGGTCCGATTCGCCCGGGACGATTTCGACATCTTGTTGATCGGCCATGAAGGGCACGAAGAGGTCGAAGGCACCGCGGGCGAAGCCCCGGAACACATCCAGATCATCAACGGTCCGCATGAAGTGGACAAGGTCACGGTTCGGGATCCGGAAAAGGTGATTTGGCTTTCGCAAACCACGCTCAGCGTGGACGAGACCATGGAGACGGTGCGGCTGCTCAAGGCCAAATTCCCGACCCTGCAGGACCCGCCCAGCGACGACATCTGCTATGCCACCACGAACCGGCAGGTCGCGATCAAGAAAATCGCGCCGCAAGCAGATTTGGTGATCGTGGTCGGTTCGGCCAACTCCTCGAACTCGGTGCGTCTGGTCGAGGTAGCGCTGGAATACGGTGCGAAGGCTTCCTACCGGGTGGATTTCGCGAACCAAGTGGACGAAGCCTGGTTCGAAGGGGTGGCAACGGTCGGTGTCACGTCGGGGGCTTCGGTGCCCGAAGTCCTGGTCCAGGACGTGCTCAGGTTGTTGGCCGATTACGGATACGGCGACGTGGAAGAAGTGGTCACGGCAGAAGAGGACCTGCTGTTCTCGTTGCCGAAGGAGCTGCGCACCACACTCAAAAAGGCCGGGGATTCCTCCCGGGCGCTCGGTGGCCGCGGACAGCGTCCCGCCCGCTAAGCGCCGGATCCTGCGCGGTACCGGCCAGCCGTTAGCCGGTGAATTCCGGCGCGCTCAGATGCCGGGGTTGGCTCTCCAGCAGCGGTGGACCGGCCAGCGAATCCGGATCCAATGAATTGAGCCTCCGCGCCGCGGGCAGTACCCTGGCCTCCAGCGAGCCGACCATGGTGTTGTATTTCTCCACCGAGGACCGGATCGACGCGCCGAGTTTTCCCACATGGTCGCCGAGCGTGGCCAGGCGTTCGTACAGTTGGCTGGAAACCTCGAACAGTTCTTTGGCGCTTTCGGTCAGCACTTCTTGCCGCCAGGAGTAGGCGACCGCTTTGAGCACGGCGAGCAAACTCACCGGCGAGGCCAAGACCACACCCTTGCCCAGTGCGTAGTCGAGCAGCTGACCGTCCGCATCCAAAGCGGTCGAGAGGATCGATTCGGCCGGCAGGAAGCAAACCACCAACTCCGGTGATGCCGATGAGCCCTGCCAGTATTTCTTGGCCGCCAGGGAGTCGATGTGTACCCGGACGGCCTTGGCATGCTGCAGCCGGGCAAGCGCGGCCGCCCGCTCGTCGTCGGCCTCCTGGGCCTGCAGAAAAGCGCTCAGCGGCACTTTCGCGTCCAGGACCAGTTCTTTGCCGCCGGGCAATTTCACGATCATGTCCGGCCGCTGGACGCCGTCGGCTCCGGATTGCTGGACCTGCTCGCTGAAGTCCACATGCGAGACCATGCCTGCCGACTCCACCACGCGGCGCAGCTGGACTTCGCCCCAACGACCGCGCGCACTGGTCGAACGGAGCGAGGAAGCAAGCGATTGGGTGGTCTGCAGCAACAGCCGGTCGGCGTCTTTGGCATCCTTGAGCTGCTGGGAGAGTTGGCCGTACTGTTCCACCCGGTCCCGCTCCAACAAGGCCACCTGGCGCTGCACGTTGCCCAGCCGTTCGGCGACCGGGGCCAAAGCCTTGAGCACCGAGGAATTTTCCTGGCTCTGCGCGTTGAGCAGCCGCGATTCGGCTTCGGCGGCGGCCAGGGCGGCATTCGCCTCGGCCAACCGCTCGGTGGCATCGTCGAGGTCGGCTGCCAATCCGAGGCGCTGCCGGCGGCCGACCAGCAGGACCGCGACCGCACCGATGATCAGCCCGAGCAACAGGCCGATGAGCAAAGAAGAACTGTCCATGGGCCAAGCCTGTCACGGAGCCCCGACATTTCAGCGCCACCCCGGCCACACCGGTCCCGCTGGCTGCCGCCACGCCCGTCCAATTCGCAGTTCCAGTGGGCTCGGCCGGCCTAGCCCACTGAATGGGTCGATTAGACGGGCGTGGAACTGTGGCGGCTCGCGGTCACCTGTAGCGTTTAGCGGTCTCCTCAGCAGCTCGTCCCTCGCTGCTAGGGACCTACCGCTAAACTTAACTCCCGTGGCTCTTACTATTGGCATCGTCGGACTGCCCAACGTCGGCACATCAACTCTATTCAATGCGCTTACCCGCAACAACGTGCTCGCAGCGAACTACCCGTTCGCCACGATCGAGCCGACTGTCGGCGTGGTGAACCTCCCCGATGCCAGGCTCAACCGGCTGGCCGAGGTTTTCGGCTCAGCCCGGATCCTGCCGGCTGTGGTGTCTTTCGTGGACATCGCGGGCATCGTCAAAGGCGCTTCGGAAGGTGAGGGCTTGGGCAACCAGTTCCTGGCCAACATCCGCGAAGCCGAGGCGATCGCCCAGGTGATCCGGGTCTTCGAGGATCCCGATGTGATCCATGTGGACGGCAAGGTGGATCCGGGCTCGGACCGCGAGACGATCAACACCGAACTGATCCTGGCCGACCTGCAGACCATCGAAAAGGCCGTGCCCCGTTTGGAAAAGGCGGTCAAGCTCAAGCAGAAGGAAGCCGCCGAGCTGGAAGCCGTCCGCAAGGCGCAGGCCGTGTTGGAACGCGGCGATACGATTTTCTCTTCGATTGCCAGCGACAAGTTGGAGTTGCCGTACCTCAAGGAACTCAGCCTGTTGACCGCGAAGCCGTTCATCTACGTGTTCAACGTCGACGACTCGGTGCTGGGCAATCCGGAGCGCCAAGCGGAACTTCGCGCGATGGTCGCACCGGCGGATGCGGTGTTCCTCGACGCCAAACTCGAAGCCGACTTGGTGGAGCTCTCCGAAGAAGAGGCCCGCGAGATGCTGGAGATGAACGGCCAGGAAGAATCCGGCCTGGACCAGCTCGCCCGGGTGGGCTTCCACACCCTGGGCCTGCAGACCTATCTCACCGCGGGGCCGAAGGAAGCCCGGGCTTGGACGATCAAGCAGGGCGACACCGCGCCGCAGGCCGCAGGCGTGATCCACACCGACTTCCAGCGCGGCTTCATCAAAGCCGAAGTGGTCTCCTTCGATGATCTGATCGACGCCGGTTCGATGGCCGAAGCCAAGTCCCGCGGCAAGGTCCGGATCGAAGGCAAAGAGTATGTGATGTCCGACGGCGACGTGGTGGAGTTCCGGTTCAACGTCTAGAAATCGGTGAGCTGATTGGTTCCGGGAACCCGGCCTTGCGGAATGCCCGGTCCTTATTCGGAGGGTTGGCTCAGGCCTGCGCCGAGCTCACGGACCCGTGTCCAGGTGCGCAGGAGTTGGTTGAACTCGGTGACCTGCACCAGAACATGGTTCCGGGCGGCCTCTTCTGCGGCGTCTGCCTTGCCGGCGATGATGGCATCGGCAATGACGCGGTGCTCGCTGAGGGAATGGCGGATCCGCGACGGCGCCCGAAGCTGCAGCCGGCGGTAGGGCTGCAATTGCTGTTTGAGCAGACGAGCCTGGTGCGTGAGGTAGTCGTTCCCGGAAGCGCGGTAGAGAACGTCGTGGAACTCGGCATTGGCGTAGTAGTAACCGTCCGCATCCTCCGTCTCGGCGTGCCGTCGGCAATCGATGAATGCCGCTTCGAGTTCGTGAACTTGATCCGATTCGATGCGCAGTGCACTCAGGCGCGCCGCCATCCCCTCTAGCTCTGCCATCACTTCGAATCGCTCGGCAAGGCCCACAATGCTCAGTTGCACCACGAACGTCCCGCGTTTGGGACGGACCTCGACTAGACCGGTCTGCTCAAGGCTTTGCAGTGCTTCCCGAACCGGCGTCCGGGAACAGCGATAATACGCGCCGAGTTCGTTGGGATCGAGACGGTCCCCGGGGGCGTATTTGCCTTCGACGATGGCGTTCTCCAGCTCGTCGCGGATTCGTTGGGCCTCGGTCTTCTTTGCCACCTGACCTCCGTCCCAGCTCGTCAAATAAACCACAACAAATGTACGCCACCAGGTATGGCCCGGATCACATGCATGGTGTACTCTGCCTGTTATATACATCATATATTTTGATATATAACTCAACGACAGGGGGGTCGAGTGGGTAATGATCAGGCATCGCCGTTGCAACGGTTGCTGACCGACTGCGAACTTCTAATGGGCGAAATCGACGAACCCGCCATCCGCGCTTTGGCCGACCACATCCTCACCGGCTATGAATCGCTTCCGACCGGTGATCGTTTGGGCGCGGACGCCAGGTTCCGGTTCCTCGGGCATCTTCTCCAGCGTTACGGTGCCGATCCGGTGCGCATTCGGCAGGCCTTTGCCGAATGGGACCGGGCCGGTGCCGGGGACCCCGAGCTCGTCGAGTTGTTCAATTCGGTCGAGCCCCGACGCCAGCAGTTGCTCCGGCGGCTCAATCACGCTCCGCAGGGCACCGCGCGTCTGGTGGCAATGCGAGCGGATCTCCGGGCACTGATGCGCAGTCATCCGGAATTGGAGCCGCTGGATGTGGACTTCAGACATCTTTTCAATTCCTGGTTCAATCGGGGATTCCTGCGGATGGCGCGCGTGCACTGGGACTCTCCGGATGCGCTCTTGGAATCCCTGATCCGTTATGAAAAGGTGCATCCGCTTGCCGGGCGTGAAGAACTGCGCCGCCGCTTGCAACCGGCAGACCGGCGTTGTTTCGCGTTCTTCCACCCGGCCACCGGAGATGTTCCGTTGATCTTCGTAGAGGTCGGCTTGGTCCAAGGCATCCCGCGGCACGTGGCACCTCTGCTCGAGCCTGGTCCGGTGCTTGATCCTGCGCTGGCGGACACCGCGGTGCTCTATTCGATCAACAACGCCTTGGACGGCCTCGTCGGAGTCTCCTTCGGCAGCTTGCTCATCAAGCAAGTCATCGACGAACTCCGCGCGGAGCTGCCACAGATAGCCGAATTCGTCACATTGTCGCCGATTCCTGGATTCCGGGCCTGGTTGCGGGCACACGATACCGTTTTCGACCGGCTCCTGGAATCGGGCACAGGCCAGCCCGACCGCGAAACGCTGCGCCCTGCCTTGCTGGAGCTGATCGCCGACTACCTCGTGCGGCAAACTCGGGTCGATGGGAAACCCATAGACCCGGTGGCGCGGTTCCATCTGGGCAACGGTGCGACAGCTTGGCAGCTGAACTGGCGCGCATGCACTTCGGATGAGATGTGGCGACAGTCCTTCGGCGTCATGGTCAACTACCGCTATGAACCGGGCATGTTCGAACAACATCGTGCGGGATTCCGCAGACCGCGGAGCGTAGCGGCTGACAGTCCGCTCGCTTCCTTGCTGCCGCCCATTCGCCCCACCACGACGTCTACCTCCGAGGAGCCGATCCGATGACCCCCGAATTCCAGAGCATCTATTCCCGTTACGCTGATCAGGTCCACCAAGAGCCGGAGAAGGTGCTGTTCGAAGCGCTTCCCGGAACAGCCAGCCCGGGCTTGAGCTATGGCGAGTTCGACGACTTGGTGCGCCGGATAGCGGCGCGGCTCATCGCGGATGCAGTGCTGCCCGGAGACCGGGTGGCGATGCAGGTGGCGAAATCTCCGGAAGCGGTGGCCCTGTATGTAGCGGCACTGCAGATCGGTGCGGTTTTCCTGCCGCTGAATTCTGCCTACACCCGAACCGAGGTGGCCTACTTCCTCCGTGATGCCGAGCCGAAGGTCCTGGTTTGCTCACCGGAACGGGTAGCCGAGTTCATCGGGATTTCGGGCCCTGCCGAAGCCGTTCCGTTACACGTCGAATCGCTCGGAGCCCATGGCGAGGGAACCTTGCTCAGCGGCTCGGAGCAATCCTCGGAAGTCCACCCAGCCCAGGCCGATGACCCGGCCGCGATCCTTTACACATCGGGCACCACGGGCCGGTCCAAGGGTGCGGTGTTGACGCATTCGAATTTGGCTGCCAACTGCCAAGCTTTGATTGACTGCTGGAATTACGCCGCCACGGATCGGTTGATCCATGCGCTGCCGATCTTCCATATCCACGGGCTCTTCGTAGCGGTGAATCTGACCCTGGCTTCCGGGGCATCGATGTTCTTTTTGCCTGCCTTCGACGCCGGCACCATCATCGATCTGCTGCCGCACGCCACCGTGTTGATGGGCGTGCCAACGTTCTATACCCGATTGCTGAAAACCGCGGGACTCGACGAACGGGTTTGCGTGCGGATGCGCCTCTTCGTTTCGGGCTCGGCGCCTTTGCTGGCCAGCGATCACGAGCAGTTTCAACTCCGGACCGGGCATTCGATCGTGGAACGTTACGGCATGACCGAGACCGGTATGAACACGAGCAACCCCTACCGTGACGGCACCCGCAAGCCCGGCACGGTAGGGATGGCGCTCCCCGGAGTCAACGTCCGGGTGATCGATGTCCGGACCGGGCAGCAGGCGGCCCCAGGGGAAGTCGGCATGATCGAAGTGCGCGGGCCGAATGTCTTTGCCGGGTATTGGCGGATGCCCGAGAAAACCGCCCAGGAGTTCCGCGAGGACGGATTCTTCGTCACCGGCGATCTCGGCCGGTTCGACGAGGACGGGCACCTGGTAATCGTGGGCCGGGAAAAGGACCTCATTATCTCGGGGGGATTCAACATCTACCCGAAGGAGATCGAGGAGCTGCTGGACGCGCAACCGACGGTTTTGGAAAGCGCAGTGATTGGCGTGCCGCACCCGGATCTTGGGGAAGCGGTCGTCGGAATCGTTGTGTCCAGACCGGGCGAACAGCCTGATCGGCAGGAACTGCTCGATGCGATCAGCCCGGATCTGGCCAGATTCAAGCTGCCCCGGTTGCTGTACCTAGTGGAGACCCTGCCGCGCAATGTCATGGGCAAGGTGCAGAAAGCGAAGCTCCGGGAGGAATACGCGGGGGCGTTCCGCGATGAGTCAGCCGGGACAGCTGCCCAGTAAGTGCGCCCCGGGGCGGGAGAAACGACAGTTGGGATTCACAAAGGAGTGAAACATGGTTCTTTATGGTGTGGCGGTTCTGGCATTATGCCTGCTGCTCGGCACAATCATCGGCGACGCACTCGGATTGCTGATTGGCGTCGACGCCAATGTAGGCGGCGTGGGGTTTGCGATGATCCTGCTCGTCCTGGTGACCGAACGGCTGCGCAAACGTGGTCGGTTCCCTGAAGCCTCGGAGCAGGGGGTGCTTTTTTGGAGCGCAATGTACATCCCCATCGTTGTTGCCATGGCGATGACGCAAAATGTGTTCAAAGCGATAGCGGGCGGGCCAATGGCGATCCTGGTCGGCCTCGGCGCGCTCGTCGCGGGCGCCGGGCTGGTCCCGGTGCTCTCACGGATCGGACCGCCGGCTGAACCGCTCCCTCCATTGGACCAAGCCGATCTCCCGGGGAAACGGTGAGCGTGCCGAAATGGAGCTGATCTCAACGGTACTGGTCAAAAACGGGTTGCTCTTCGCTTTCGTGGTGGTGGGTGCATTGACGCTGGTTTCCGGCTGGTTGTCGAAGACGCTCACCCGGGGACGCCTTCAAGGTTCGGCGATCGCCATCGTCTTCGGGCTGGGTTTGGCATACCTGGGCGGGGCGCTGAGCGGAGGGCAAGCGGGGCTGGCGGATATCGCAGTTTTCGGTGGGCTGGCGGTCATGGGCGGATCGATGCTGCGGGACTTCGCGATCGTCTCAACCGCCTACGGCGTCGATCTGGGCGTGATCAGAAAATCCGGTCTGGCCGGAATCGTCTCGATTCTGCTGGGGATATTCGTGTCGTTTCTCGTCGGCGGGGTAGTGGCTTATCTGTTTGGCTACACGGATGCCGCTTCGATCACGACCATCGGCGCCGGCGCTGCCACCTACATCGTCGGGCCGGTAACCGGGACCGCAGTCGGCGCGTCCTCTGAGGTCATCGCACTTTCCATCGCGGCAGGCTTGGTCAAATCGGTGGTCGTTATGGTGGGGACCCCGCTGATCGCTAAGGTGATCGGCCTGAACAACCCGAAATCCGCCATGGCTTACGGCGGACTCATGGGGACTACGTCCGGAGTGGCTGCCGGGCTGGCCGCGACGGACAAGCGTCTGGTCCCCTACGGCGCGATGACTGCGACGTTTTACACGGGGGTGGGGTGTTTGCTAGGTCCCTCGTTGTTCTTTGTGCTGGTACGCGCAATTACTGGAGCCTGATCCAGCGCCGCCCACGTCTGACCTGACTATGCAGTATTCGCAACCTGGCGAAGTGGCTTTAGCCGGAACCCCGGTTCAAACACCCCCGGGTTCAAGCGGGCCAACGCCGGAGGAGGGGCGCTAGTTCCCGGAGTTGATCTTCCGGATGAACTTCAGCCAGTTCAGCAGGGAGAATCCGAAGCCGATAGCCATCACGGTACCCAACACGGCGGTCCACCAGTTGCTGCTGAGCAAACCGGAGACCAACAGGATCAGGCCGCCGATCACCGCCACGCCGTAACAAGCGATCACGGCTTTCTGGCTCGCGCTCAGTTTCTTACGCAACTCTTCCGACTCCATGCGGACAAGCTTAGCCCGCAGACCGGGCCGGACCGGGCAAACGTGCTGTGGTCAAGCCAGCCGGCGCGGACTGCTCAGGCGGGGCAGGGCTGGTACAAAGCTCAGGCCAAGCATGGTTGCCTAAGCTCATGGGATGAAGGTCATCGCGGTACTCCTCGTCATCACGCTCATCATCGGAGCGATTACTGCCGCGTGGTTCCTCCGGGCCGAGATCAAGCGGGCCCTGAAGATCTACAGCCCCAGAGCCAAGGAATGGGCGCAGACCGACGGCAAGGTGCTTGCCAGCAAAGCAGCTGAAGCGCTCAAGAACCGCAAACGCTGAATCAGCGCGACGGGTATATCCCACTGAGTAAGTAGTCTCAGTGGGACAGAACCGTGATGTCCCACTCAGTGGCCGCACTCGGTGGGACATCCTGGTTGGCCCAAAGGCCCAGACGAACCAAGCCGCACCGATCCTGTGCCGCTGACGCCTTGATCTTCATCTGCGCCTGGGCAAATGAAAAGCCCAGCCACAGCTGGCACCAATAAGCTGGACAGCTATGACCTCTGAGCTGGAATGGATTTCGATCGGAATCATCGTGGTGCTGTTCATGCTGGGCTGGGTTGTGATTCAGCGCGGCGGACGGGGCGGGGAATGAGCGCCGAGATCGTCGGGCTGATTCTGGTGATCGTGATCGTCGCAGTCGGCTTTTTGGTCCTGACCCGAATTTGGCATCGTGGGCGTTGACCGGAAATTCACAGCTGCGGTCCGTTGCATCGCCGGGGCAAATGAAAACCAACACACTCCCTTTAGATCATGGGCAAAAACCCTGGGAACTGGCTGGACATCAGCCGGGAAAACCAGGTTGCATCTCGGTAACAACCGGGTAACGCGGGTCAATTTTTTACCAATCGGTCACAAATTCGGTCTACGCTCTTCACCATGTGAGACAGGACACTTGCCGGACCGGCAGGGGTCGTCGGGTCCCGATGACAGCATCGCGGCTTAACACACTCTTCAGATACTTAGGAGGCGGAATGCGTTTCGGACGTATTTCCAAAGCAGTGAGTGTTGCCGCAGTCGCGGCCCTGGCACTCAGCGCTTGCGCCGGCAACTCCGGCAACACGGGCTCCAGCGCGAGCGGCGGCGCGGCCAAGGACGGAGGCTCAGCCACCGTGGTCGAAGTCAACGGCTTCACATCCTTCAACGCCGACACCGCGCAGAACAATGTCGATACCAACGGGAAGATCGCTTATGCGACACACTCCGGTTTCGGCTACATCGACGACAAGCTCAATGTGGTCCGGAATGAGAAGTTCGGCAAGATCGAGAAGCTCTCCGACGATCCGCTGACCGTCAAATACACGGTCAATGAGGGCGTGAAGTGGTCCGACGGCGCGCCCGTCGACGCCAACGACCTGGTGCTGCAGTGGGCCTCCGGCTCCGCGTACTACGACGACGCCAATTCGGAAGCCAAGACCGGCACCACGTACTTCCAGCCGGCTGCCGACACCTCGGGCCTGAACCTGACCAGCTTCCCGGAAATCGGCGACAACGGCCGGTCGATGACGATCACGTACTCGAAGCCGTTCTCCGACTGGGAAGTAGCCATCGGGATTCCCAACATCCGGATTCCCGCGCACATCGTGGCGCAGAAGGCCGGGCTCAAAGACGCTGCGGCCCTGACTGACTTGATGAAGGGCCTGCCGAAGGGCGATCCGACCAAGCCGGCTGCCGTCAACGAAAGCCTGAAGAAGGCCGCCGACATCTGGAACACCGGGTTCGACACCAAGCAGTTGCCGACCGACACCAGCCTCTTCCTCTCCAACGGACCGTACATCGTCAAGGACATCCAGCCTGACCAGTCGATGACCTTGGTCAAGAACAAGGACTACACCTGGGGCCCGGCCGCCAAGCTGGACCAGATCACGGTCCGGTACATCGGCAGCGCTTCGGCTCAGATCCAGGCATTGAAGAACGGCGAGGCGGACATCATTGCGCCGCAGGCTTCGGCGGACACCGTGCAGCAGTTGGAAGCCTTGGCCAGCCAGGGCGTCACCATGGACAAGGCAGATCAGCTCTCCTACGATCACCTCGACCTGAACTACAACGGCCCGTTCGCGGACAAGAACGTCCGTGAGGCGTTCATGAAGACCGTGCCGCGCAACGACATCGTGAACAAGATCATCAAGCCGCTGGACCCTGAAGCCAAGCCCTTGGATTCCCAGCTCTTCGTTCCGGCGCAGCCCAAGTACGCCGACACGGTCAAGAACAACGGCTCGGCGAACTTCCAGAACGTGGACATCGACGGAGCCAAGCAACTGCTCAACGGCGCGACGCCGACAATCCGGATCATGTACAACAAGGACAACCCCAACCGGTTGAACGCCTTCACTTTGATCTCGCAGTCCGCGACCCAGGCCGGCTTCAAGATCGTCGACGGCGGTCTGGGCGGCTCGGAATGGTCGAAGGCGTTGGGCAACGGATCCTACGATGCGACCATCTTCGGCTGGATCAACTCGGGCGTCGGCGTCAGCAACGTGCCGCAGTTGTTCAAGACCGGCGCGGGCAACAACTTCAACCAATTCTCCAACCCGGATGCCGACAAGCTGATGGACGAACTGGTGACCACCACCGACAAAGCAAAGCAGGACGACCTGCAGGTCCAGATCGACAAGATGATCTGGGACTCCGCTTACGGACTGCCGCTTTTCCAGACCATCGGGGTTGATGCCTACAGCGACAAGGTGACCGGCATCAAGTACAACCCGACGCAGACCGGCGTTTGGTGGAACGTCTGGGACTGGGCCGCGAAATAGGCGCTTAGCTCAGGCTTTCAGCAATATTCAGTAACGGGGCGCTAGGACCGCGTTTTGGTCCTAGCGCCCTTCTGATGCCATCATTTTCCCGACAGCTCCGACCGGCTCAAGCGACAGACCGTCTCCAGGCCACAGGGTGCTGACGTAGACTTCTGCAACACCGGGTAATCCCCGGATCACATCATTCGAGGTCCAAATGCTCAGCTATATCGTGCGGCGCATCATCACTGCCGTACTCATCTTGCTCGGCGCTTCTTTTGTGGTGTATCTCCTGACAGCGGCGTCCGGCGATCCCCTGCAAGAACTTCGCACCAGCCAGAATCCCAATAAGAACGATCTGATCCGGGCCCGCAGCGAGCTGCTCAACTTGGACGTCCCAGCGCCGCTACGGTACTTCATTTGGCTCAGAGGCGCAGCCGGTTGCTTGGTCCCGCTCGCCAATTCTTGTGATCTGGGCAAGAACCTGCAGGGGCAGCCGGTCACCGAGCAACTGGGCATGGCCATGGTGCAGACGCTGACCCTGGTCACCACCGCAGTGCTGTTGGCCATCGTGATCGGCGTCACCATCGGCATCGTCACCGCCCTGCGCCAGTACAGCGCGCTGGATTACGGCGTGACTTTCCTGACCTTCCTGTTCTTCTCGCTGCCGATCTTCTGGGCCGCCGTGCTGCTCAAGGAATTCGGTGCGATCAACTTCAATACCTTCCTCAAGGACCCGCAAATACCGTTATTGGTGATCCTGATCGTCTCGGTGATTTTCGGCCTGATCGGCATGGCCATCGCCCGCGGGGAGTGGAAGAAGCGCTGGATCGCCTTCGGCGGCACCGCCGTCGCCGTCGCCCTGGTCCTGATGTACATCTCCTTCACCGGCTGGCTCGTCCGCCCGGGTCTGGGCCCGATCGTGATCGCGCTGAGCGGGGTGGGCATCGCCTTCGGCATCACCGCGCTGACCGCCGGCTTGAAGAACCGCAAAGCGCTGTACTCTTCGCTGGTCGTAGTGGCGATCGGTTTGGTCTGCTACTACGCCCTGCAGCCGCTGCTCAATGATGCAACGCTGTTGATGATCGTGATTTTCGCGATCGTGACGGTGCTGGTCGGCATCGCCGTGGGTTACTTCTTCGGCGGATACGACCGGGGGCAGAATATGCGGGCCGCCGCGATCACCGCGTTCCTGGTTGCGGCGTTGATCCTGATGGACCGCTTCATGCAGTCCTGGCCGCAGTATTTCGAGCAGACCCGCGGCCGCCCGATCGCCACCATCGGCGCGGTCACCCCGAACTTCCAAGGCGATTTCTGGACCGGCGGTTTGGACCGCTTCACCCACCTGATCCTGCCCACCATCGCGCTGATCCTGATCTCGATCGCTTCGTACACCCGTTATTCGCGCGGTTCGATGTTGGAAATCATGAACATGGATTACATCCGGACGGCCCGGGCCAAAGGCCTGTCCGAGCGGACCGTGGTGATGCGGCACGCCTTCCGCAATGCCTTGATCCCGTTGGCCACCGTGGTCGCCTACGACATCGGCGGCTTGATCGGTGGCGCGGTGATCACCGAATCGGTCTTCGGGTTCACCGGTATGGGCCAAATGTTCGCCCAGGGGTTGAAAAATGTGGACCCCAATCCGGTGATGGGCTTCTTCGTAGTCGTCGCGATCACAGCGCTGACCTTCAACCTCTTGGCCGATCTGGTCTATTCCGCCCTTGACCCACGAGTGAAGGTGAAGTCATGACAAGCGTCGTCACTGGCGAGTCCCCGCAGACTCCGCCCGCCGCCGGCATCGAAGATGTCCAGGAAACCAAAGGCCTGAGCCAAGGCCAGATCATCCGGAAGCGTTTTTTCGGCCACAGCGCGGCGATGGTCGCACTCGTGGTCTTCGTGCTCGTGGTGATCCTGGTGTTCAGTGCCTCCGGGATCAAGCTCTGGGGCTGGATCGACATCCCAGGCTGGTGGAAGTACAGCTATACCGATGTCCAGGACATCCAGAACAACGCCGCGCCCACCTACCAGTTCCCGTTCAATTTCGGCGACCACCCGTTCGGGCAGGACAGCATCGGCCGCGACATGTTCGCGATGACCATGCGTGCCGCGCAGCTGTCGATCATCGTGATGTTCACGATCGGCATCATCGCCGGGCTGATCGGCGTCGTGGTCGGCGCGTTGTCCGGCTACTTCCGCGGCTGGGTGGAAACCGTGCTGATGCGCCTGACCGACGCGATCATCATCATCCCGGTGATCGTCACCGGTGCCGTGCTCGGCCAAGTGGTCCGGTCCGCCAGCCTGGGCACAACTGAAATCGGTCCCGATGGGCAGCCAGTCACCACCCGGGATTTCATGTCGAACGTTTTCAAGGCACTCCAGGACAACCTCGGCGTGGTGCTGCTGGGCATCTTCCTCGCCCTGGTGATCTGGGTGGGCTTGGCCCGCTTGGTGCGTGGTGAGTTCCTGACCTTGCGGGAACGCGAATTCGTCGATGCGGCCAGGATTGCCGGCGCCTCCAACACCCGGATCGTGTTCAAGCACATCCTGCCGAACGCGGTGGGCGTGATCATCGTGAACACCACGCTGCTGATGTCCTCTGCGATCCTGCTGGAAGCCGGCCTGAGCTACATCGGATTGGGCGTCACCAAGCCGGACATCTCGCTGGGCTCGCTCGTGGTGGAAAACCAGGAAGCGTTCTCCACCCGGCCCTGGCTGTTCTGGTTCCCGGGCCTGTTCATCATCGTGATCTGCCTGTGCATCAACTTCATCGGCGACGGATTGCGGGATGCCTTCGATCCGCGGCAGAAGAAGTTCAACGCGAAAAAGGCCAGCTCAGCCAATGCCGAAAAGGCCTGAGATGGCGACCGGATCAGAGCGCGCCGGCGATCAGCGCGACGACGGCGGCAATCAGCACCAGGGCGATGCCCAGCTGCAGCCAGTTGACGCGCACGCTGGCCCGGGAATGCGCGGTCTGCTCGACGTCGATTTTGCCGGCGTCGACCAGCTTCGCCCAGCGGGTGCGCACCATGAAAGCGGCGGCGCCGGAATCGCTGCGTTTCAGGTCTCCGGGACGCAAGGAACCGAACGCGCCATAGCTGCTGGCCGGCAGACCCATGGTGTCCTCGCGTTTGCCCCGGTTGGCCGAAATCACCCCGGGCGCCGGAGCCGCCCAAGCGGTGTACTTGCGCTTCACGGTAATCAGCGTCAAGGCGAATTTCGTGTCGACGGCGATCAACGCGACCCAAGGCACCCGGACGGTCACCGTGGGGTTGACCAAAGTGACGCCGTCCTCGTCCACGATCACTTCGGGGAAGCCGAACAGCCAGTAACCGCAGTAGCCGACGAAAGCCAGCAAGGGCAGGGTCAACAGGATGTCCTGCAGGCGGAGTCCGCTGAACAGCACGACGAGCAGCCCGGCCCCGGCCAAGACGTAGAGGACGATGGCCAAAACCGTGCCGGTGCGCGGGCGGAAACGCTCAGAAGTCATGCCCCTATCGTGACAGCAGAGCAGAGCAGCCGACTAATTCGCAGATCCGGGATCGCCCGACCGGCGCTCCTGAGCGGAAGGAAACACACAGCATGAGTGAAGAAAACATCACTCCTCAGGAGCCCGCCGAGGTCGACAACATCGATCCGGTCGAGGTGCCGACGAACCGGTCCACCGGACGGCGCAGCGCCGGAGACGTGGTACTCCAAGTGTCCGGCCTCTCGGTCGACTTCGGCGTGGACAAGAAATGGGTGCCGGCCGCGATCGGGCTCGACTACGAGGTCAAGGCCGGCGAAGTCCTGGCGATCGTGGGTGAATCGGGTTCCGGCAAGAGCGCCAGCTCGATGGCGATCCTGGGGCTGCTGCCGGACAACAGCCGGGTCACCGGCTCGGTCAAGCTCAATGGCGAAGAGATCCTGAACGCCTCCCCGTCGAAGTTGCGCAAGATCCGCGGCAGCGACGGCGCGGTGATCTTCCAGGAGCCGATGACGGCGCTCAACCCGGTGTACACGATCGGATTCCAGATCGTGGAGACGCTCCGGCTGCACAATGAGATTTCTCCGGACGAAGCCCGGGTCCGGGCGATCCGGATGCTGGAACTGGTCGAACTGCCGGATCCGGAAAAAGCTTTCAAATCGTACCCGCACCAGCTTTCCGGCGGGCAGCGCCCACGCGCGATGATCGCCCAATCGCTCTCCTGCGATCCGAAGCTGCTGA
>SXGS01513565.1_pt1 | contig 24051 bp, 20 predicted proteins | sample 3174681 | NCBI WGS metagenome assembly SXGS01 (sample SAMN11356861, study PRJNA531348) | freshwater metagenome | isolation source: freshwater sample F1-80 | place: China: Fuxian Lake, Yuxi | collected 2017-12-25
CACGTGCCGGGGTAGGCGGCGGCGCCCCGGGGGACGGGGCCACCACTTGCACACGCGCGTGGCTCGGGTACGGCGGTGGCGAACATCGAGCCACAAACCCGGGTGAGGCATACCCTCGGCCGGCTATCAGGCCGACCGGAGCCGCGTTGGACCGACTCTTGGGGCCGGCGGGCGACCTCGAAAACGTCCTGCCTGGAACCTGTGCATCTTGACCTCGGTGTGCCGGGAGTGCTAAAACAAACCCGATGCTCTTCAATCCTGTTCCTCTCCATCACCATCGGCGCCCGGGCCACGAGCCCGGATGCATAGCGCGCGCGCCTGTCGCCTGAATGGGGAGAGGAACCCCTGTCTCCAGCCGCCGCGCCCCCGGGGTGCGGCGGCTTTCGGCTTTTCTGATGATCGCAATTGTAGACTACGGCATGGGCAACCTCCGCAGCGTCGAGAAGGCGCTCCAGAAGATCGGCCAGACGGCCTCCGTCACGGCCGACCCGGCGGAGATCGGCAGGGCGGATCGCCTGATCCTCCCGGGCGTCGGTGCGTTCGGGGCTGCAATGGAGCGTCTCCGCGCCCCCGGCGCCTCCGGCACCTCGTTGGCGACGGCTGTCACCGACTTTGCCCGGTCCAGGCGGCCGTTTCTTGGTATCTGCCTGGGGATGCAGCTCCTGCTGACGGAGAGCGAGGAACTGGGTGAGCACACAGGATTGGATCTCCTTCCGGGGCAGGTCGTTCGCTTCGACGTGAGCGAGCATCCTGACCTGAAGGTGCCGCACATGGGCTGGAACGCGCTGCAGTTCCCGCGCGCCAGTCCCCTGTTCGCCGGCCTATCAGAGGGGGCGCAGGTGTTTTTTGTCCACAGCTATCACTGTGTCCCCGCGGACGCCTCCGTTACCACGGCAACCTGCGACCATGCCGGCCCGTTCGCCGCAGCCCTGCAGCGGGGCAATCTCTACGCCACCCAGTTTCACCCGGAAAAGAGCGGCGACATCGGGCTTCACATCCTGTCGAATTTCGTCGGGGTTTAGGAAATAGGAAATAGGGGGAGGGTGATGTGGGACTGAGGGTTGGTGAGCCGTTCGTGATCATTCCGGCAATTGATCTGCGGGACGGGAAATGCGTGCGGCTGCTGCAGGGCGACTACGCGCGGGAGACGATCTACGGAGAGGATCCCGTCGAGATGGCGCTTCGGTGGGAAGCGGAGGGAGCGTCACGTCTGCACGTGGTGGATCTGGATGCGGCACGCACCGGAGAGCCGGTCAACCTGGCCTGGATCCGGCGCATCGCGGCGGCGCTCCGCATTCCGGTGCAGACCGGGGGCGGCATCCGCAGCCGGGACGCGGCTGCGCGAGTGCTCGACGCGGGGGTGGAACGGGCAGTGGTCGGGACGACAGCCGCCCGGGACCCGGACACGGCGGCAGCGTTGTTCGGAGAACTGGGGGATCGGCTCATTCTCGGCCTGGATGCACGCAATGGCCGGGTGGCGGTGGCCGGATGGCGCGAGGATTCCGGCTGGGATGTTCTCGAACTGGCGCAACGCCTGCAGGAAGCGGGAGCCCGCCGGGTCGTCTTCACCGACATTGCGACGGATGGCACCGGAGACGGGCCGAGTCTCGAGAGTACGCGCCGGTTGGCCGCTTCCCTGGCGATCCCGGTCATCGCCTCAGGGGGGATCGGGAGCCTGGAGCACATCGTGCGCGTGGCGGAACTCGCGCCGGCAGGGGTGGAGGGGGTCATTGTGGGGAGAGCGCTCTACACCGGCGCGGTACTATTGCCCGAAGCACTCGCCCGCGTGAGGAACGCCTGATGGTTTCCCGGCGCATCATCCCCGCACTGGACATTCAAGAGGGGCGAGTCGTCAAGTGCGTCCGCTTCCTGAATCCCCGCGACGCGGGCGACCCGGTGGATCTGGCCCGCCTGTACGACGCGGAGGGGGCGGATGAGATTGTGTTTCTGGACATCACGGCGTCCCACGAGAAGCGGGGCATCATCCTGGATGTGGCCCGGCGAGTGGCTGAGGAAGTCTTCATTCCGTTCACCGTCGGGGGAGGGATTCGGACGGTCGAGGAGATGCGGGAGATCCTGAAAACCGGCGCCGACAAGATTTTCATCAACTCCAGTGCCGTCCGCACCCCGGACCTGATCGGGGAAGGCGCCGATCGTTTCGGTTCTCAATGCATCGTGGTGGCGATTGACGGGAAGCTGCGGCCCGACGGCTGGTACGAGGTGTACGTAAACGGTGGACGAACCCCCACCGGGCTCGACGCGGTGCACTGGGCTGAGGAGGTCGCACGCCGCGGCGCTGGGGAGATTCTGCTGACGAGCATGGATGCCGATGGGACTCAGGCCGGCTACGAACTGACGCTGACCCGCCGCGTGGCGGATACCGTGCCGATTCCGGTCATCGCGTCCGGGGGAGCCGGCACTCTCCAGCACATCTATGAAGGCGTCACGACCGGGGGCGCCGAGGCCGCACTGGTGGCCTCTCTCATCCACTACCAGATCCATTCGATCCGCGAGATGAAGACCTATCTGCGGGACCACGGCGTCCCGGTGAGGCTGTGAAGCGATGCGCTTTTCCGAGACACTCAAGTACGACGGCAGCGATCTGGTCCCGGCGGTGATCCAGGATGCGGAAAACCACCAGGTGTTGATGGTGGGGTACATGAATGCGGAGGCAGTCGAGCGCACCCTGGCGACCGGCCGGGTGACGTATTGGAGCCGGAGCCGTCAGAAGTTCTGGGTGAAGGGCGAGACGAGCGGTCACTTCCAGCATGTCGTGGAGGTCCGCACCGACTGCGACAAAGATTGCCTCCTCGTACGGGTTCGACAGGACGGTGTCGCCTGCCACGATGGCTACCGGAGTTGCTTCTACCGCGCTCTCGTGGACGGCAACCTTGCGGTGGTGGACGAACGGCCCGAGGATTAGGATTTGCGATTCGGCCGATCCGGCGGCGTCCTCGTGCTCGGATTGGACAGATGGGGCGGATGGGACCGATGGGGCGGATCGGATCGGTGTGCCGCCGGTGACCAGGGAACCTGTTGCAAGTTCGAGGACAAAACCCGAAACCCGAACTCATCCTCGAAACTCGAAACCGGTGCTTCGACGCCGACGAGTCGGAAACCCGAAACTCCAAACTGAAGTGTCTCATGGCCCGCCGCCCCTACCGATTCCCCACCAAGCCGGCCCAGGTACGACCGCCCAGGCCCGTGATCCGCGAGTTCAATGATCGCGGCTGGCGCTGGCTCTTCGGGGATGCCTGCATCCTCGTCTGGTTCCTGCACACTGCCGCCCCCGACCTGGCCGAACGCCTGGATGTGGCCCGCGCGGAACCCGTAGACCGCAGTTTCCTCCCCCCCGATCTGCGCCGGGCCGAGAGCGATGTGATCTGGCGCATCCCCTACCGGGTCGGGGATCCGGCAGAGGGCCGCTTCCTCTGGATCCTGGTGCTGTTGGAGCAGCAAACTCTGCCCGATCCGGAGATGACGATGCGGGTGCTGCTCTACATGACGCACCTGTGGGCACGGCAAAAGGCCGAACTCGAAACTGCGGATGTACCACCTGCGGAGCGACGCTACACTCCGATCCTGCCGGTGGTGTTCTACACCGGCACGGAGGTGTGGGACTTCTCGCCGCGGCTGCTGGACCTTATGGACTGTCCGGAGGGGATGGCGCCCTGCGTGCCCGCGTGGGAGACCCTGTTCGTCCCCCTGCGCAATCTGCCGCCGGAGCAAGTGGCGGCTGCGGGACCGCTGGCGCCGGTGCTGCGGGTGATGCAGCAAGACGGGGTGCGCGGAGCGCGGTTTCACACTGCGGTGGCGCACGGGCTGGAGGAACTGAACCAGATGCCGGAAGAAATGCTCCTTCAGTGGCTGAGACTGGTACACTTCCTGCGAATGGTGGTGCATCACCGACGGGGAGCGCGGGAACGACCGACCCTGGATGAGATGATTGTGCAGGCAGCGGAGCGGTCAAAGTTCCGGCGCACGGCGAAACAGGAGATCGCAATGACCGAGAAAACCTACGCTGAAGTTTTGCGCGACGAAGGTAAGGCGGAGGGCGAAGAGAAGGGCAGAGTGGAAGGCACGACGACGGAGGCGCGCTCGTTCCTGGAGGAATTGTTGCGAGCTCGCTTCGGGCCGCTGCCGGGAGGGGTGCAGGCCCGGATCGAACAGGAGACGCGGGAAGGCTGCCGGGAACTGGGCAGACGGCTACTGGGCGCGCGCTCCCTGGCCGATCTCTTCCCGACCTGAGCGTTTCCCCGTCCACGGCGAGTCTCTCCGGCCGCAACTCCGGGACGGCTGATGGGTCACAATGGGGTAGGGGAGAGGAAGGCAAGCGCGTGGCCGCCTGCGCCCCTCTTCGCCCGACGGGACGAGGAGAAGCGGGATGCACCAATCCCCTTCGCTCCACTCCCTTCTTTCCTCTACCCTCTTGAAAGGGAGCACGGCGTGGTCAAGCGGAAGCGGATGCGGGGTCGGGACTTCGTGGCGGCAGTGGGGGCGGCACTCATCTGGGCCTCCTGGATTGGGGTGCAGGGGTCCGCGGCCCCACGGAGCGGCGGGGGAGCCGGCGCCGGCGCTGCTCCGCGCTACAATCGCGACATTCGGCCGATCCTCGCGGAGAACTGCTTCCAGTGTCATGGCCCAGACCAGGCGAAGCGCATGGCCGGGCTGCGTCTGGATCTGCGGGAGGTGGGCCAGGGAGTGTTGTCACCCGGCCGGCCGCAGACCAGTCGCCTTCTGGCCCGGGTATTCGAAACAAACCCCTCCCGGCGCATGCCGCCGCCGGCGTCACACAAGACGCTGACCGAGCCGCAGAAGACCTTGCTGCGCCGCTGGATTGCGGCGGGAGCCCCGTACGAGCCGCACTGGTCGTTCGTTCCCGTCCCGGCGCGGGTGCCGGCGCCGGCCGTCCGTGATCGCGCCTGGCCCCGCGAGGATCTCGATCGTTTCGTGCTGGCGCGTCTGGAGCAGGCGGGGCTCCGCCCGTCTCCGGAGGCTGCGCCTGCCGACTGGATCCGCCGGGTGACGCTCGACCTGACCGGGCTGCCGCCGACCCCGGCCGAGGTGGACGCGTTCCTCAAGGAGAAGGATATAAGCCGGGTGGTGGATCGCCTGCTGGCATCGCCCCGATTCGGGGAGCGGATGGCGGCGCCGTGGCTGGACCTGTCCCGCTATGCCGACTCGTACGGTTACCAGAGCGACCAGTTGTGCCCTACCTGGCCATACCGTGACTGGGTGGTGAAAGCATTCAACGAAAACCTCCCCTACGATCAGTTCCTGACGTGGCAGATCGCCGGAGACTTGCTCCCCAACGCCACGCGCGAGCAGCAACTGGCGACCGCGTTCAACCGCCTGCACCGGATGACGAACGAAGGCGGAAGCGTCCCGGAGGAGTGGCGGCTGGAGGGGGTCGCGGACCGCGTGAATACATTCAGTACTGCCGTGCTGGGTCTCACCGTCGAGTGCGCCCGGTGTCACGATCACAAATACGATCCGATCTCGCAGCGGGACTACTATGCCCTCTCGGCGTTCTTCAATACGATTGACGAACACGGGCTGTACGATCGGGCCGACATCGTGCCCTCTCCGTCCCTGCTGCTCCCCACACCGGCGCAGGAGCAAGAGTTCGAGGCCGCCCGCACCAACCTGGCGCGGGCAGAGCAGGAACTGGTGCAGGTGCGGCAGGAGCGGGATGGCCCGTTTCGCACCTGGATGGCGGGGCGGCCCCGCGCTGCGGTCCCGGACCGGATCGGCCATTTCGACTTCGAGCAGTTCGATGGGGATGCCCTCCCGAACCGGGAACCGGGGGCGAAAGAAGGCGGCAAGCGGGGGGACGTGGTGTCGTTAGCGCCCGGCCGGAGCGGCTCGGCGGCGCTGTTCGACGGCGAAAACAGCGTGAGCTTTCCGGCGTTGGGGCGTTTCTCCCGGACCACCCCATTCACCATCGCCTTCTGGCTCCTGGACCCGGGGCGCGCCGCCGAGCCGGCGGTCGTGTTCCAGGCGTGCAGCGGAACCGACACCGGCCCCCACGGTTATGATCTCATCGTGGAACAGGGCTATCTCACCGCCCGGATGTTCCGCCACTGGCCCGGAAACGCGATCGCCGTACGCGCGCGCCAGGCTGTGGCGCGCGGCAAGTGGATGCACGTAGCGGTCACGTACGATGGGTCCAGCCGGGCGTCGGGTCTGCGCCTGCATCTGGACGGCGCGCCGGCGGCCGTTGAAGTCGTCAAGGACCATCTCGTCAAGGACACGCGCCAGCACACCCTGGTGTTCGGGCAACGGTTCCGTGACAAAGGCCTGACGAACGGGCGCCTCGACGAACTGGAGATCTACACCCGCGCGCTGACACCGCTGGAAGTCGCTCAAATTGCCGGCGGCAAGCGTCTGTCCGAGGCACTTACCCGGCCGGCGGCCGATGAGTCCGCGCTGCGCGAGTATTACCTGTCGGCCGTGGACCCCGAAACCCGGGCCCGGATGGCCGCCCTGCAGGCGGCGCGACAACGGGTAGTGGCGGCGGAAGAGGCGCAGTTCGAGATCGCGGTGATGCGCGAGATGCCATCGCCCAGGCCCACTCACGTGCTGGCCCGCGGACGATACGACGCGCCCCGCTCCGAAGCCAACCGGGCCGAGCGCGGCGTGCCGGCCTCCGTGCGGCCCTGGCCGTCCGATCTCCCCCGCAATCGTCTGGGTCTGGCCCGGTGGGTCACCCAACCGGACCATCCCCTCACGGCGCGTGTGGCGGTCAACCGGATGTGGGCCCAGTGCTTTGGGCGCGGGCTGGTTGAGACCCAGGAGAATTTCGGCATCCAGGGCCGGCCCCCTACCCACCCGGCGCTGCTGGACTGGCTGGCACGGGACTTCATCTCTTCCGGGTGGGACACGAAGCGACTGATGCGGAAGATCGTGCTCTCCGCCACCTACCGCCAGGCCTCTGCCCTGCGGCCGGATTTACAGAAGCACGACCCACAGAACGCGCTGTACGCCCGGGGTCCCAGTCATCGCCTGCCGGCGGAGACCATCCGCGATCTGGCGCTGGCCGGAGCAGGTCTGCTGGACGAGCGGGTAGGCGGCCCGCCCGTCAGTCCTTATCAGCCGGGCGACCTCTGGCGGGAGAGCAACACGATGAGCCCTGCCTATCGCCAGAGCGTGGGCAGGGATCTTTATCGCCGCAGCCTCTACAGCGTCTGGAAGCGCACTGCGCCGCTGCCGAACATGCTGGTGTTCGACGCAGTGAGCCGCGAAGTGTGTGTCGCGCGGCGCCAGACCACTTCGACTCCGCTCCAGGCGCTGGTGCTGTTGAACGACCCGCAGTACGTCGAGGCGGCCCGCGTTCTGGGAGAGCGCGCCGTGCGCGAGGGCGGAACCACCGCGGATGAACGGGTCCGCTTCGCCTTCCGGCGCGTAGTAGCGCGCGAGCCGCACCCTCAGGAACAGAAACTGCTGACGGCGCTCTACGAGCAACAACTCGCCGAGTTTTCCCGGGCGCCGGACCGGGCCACAAAGCTCCTCGCCATCGGGGATCGGAAGGCGAGCCCGGATCTCCCCGCTTCCGAAGTTGCCGCGGCCACGATCGTCGCGCAGGCGGTGCTGAGCCTGGACACAGCGATCTGGAAACGGTAGCGGGATGGGAAATGAACAGAGACACAACCTCGAAGCCGGAGGAGGCAACACGCCCGCGCCCCGGCGCCCATCACCCGTACGACATCACGATCAAGGAGCTGATTGACCGCTATCCGGGCGATTGGGTGGCCTTTCTGGAACTCGATGCGTACGGTCCCGCCGAACTGGGCAATGTGGAACTCTCCACGATCGAGGTGCGCACTGACCGCGTGTTCCGTTTTCGCCTCCCGTTTCCGTGGGTGCTGAACTTCGACGCACAGGCGGGCAACGATCCCCGGCTGCAACCCAGAGTGCTGATGTACAATGCAATCGAGCATCATCGCTCCCAGCTCCTGGTCCGCTCCGTGGTGCTGTTGCTGCGTCCCCAGGCGGATCGGCCGGAGTTCACGGGTTCCTACGGCTACGGGGTCGAGGCGCCGGATGAACTGCACGTGCGCATCTGGTTCATCAGGGTTTGGGAGATTCCGGTGGATGCGGTGCTCCAGGCCGGCCTGGGGGTTCTCCCGCTGGCGACTCTGTGTGCCGGTGGAGAAGTGCTCGAGGCGGTCATCCAGGAGATGGCGAAGCGAATCAACAACCCCGATGTGCCTTACGCGGAGGCCGGGGAACTCTGGGGAAAGACCTACTTTCTGGCGGGCATCCGACACGAGCAGCCACGGATCGAAAGGACGCTACTTGCCATGCGCGGCATCGAAGAATCCTCCACCTACCAATTCGTCACGCGTCGTTCGGCGTTGAACGAGGCGCGTAAGCTGGTGCTCGCCCTCGGCACGGACCTCCTGGGTGAGTCCGACGCGGCTGTGCAGTCCAGGCTGCACGCGATTGGGGACCTTTCCGTCCTGGAGCAGATTCATCTGCGCATCCTCAGAGTCAAGAGTTGGGATGAATTGCAACTCCCTCCGGCAACAGGGGCCGCCACAATGTAGGGGCGGCCGGACGGTGGACGCCGATCGCCGAACATCAGGGAACTGCTGATCCCGCCTTCCTGGCGGGACACGGTCAAAGTTCCGGCGGACGGCAAAACAGGAGATCGCAATGACCGAGAAGACCTCCGCTGAAGGCTTGCGTGACGGAGGCAACGTGGAAGGCGTGGAGGTAGGCACGACGGCGGAGGCGCGCTCGTTCCTGGAGGAATTGTTGCGAGCTCGCTTCGGACCGCTGCCGGGAGGAGTGCAAGCCCGGATCGAGCAAGAAACGCCGGACGGCTGCCGCGAACTGGGCAGACAGTTGCTGAGCGCGCGCTCGCTGGCCGACCTCTTTCCGATCTGATAACTGACGGGAAACACCCACTGTTCGAGAATGCTTCGCAAAACATCATGGAACTGCTGAACCTGCTGGCGGTCACGCGCCGCCATTTTCTCTCGCGTGCGACGCTCGGGCTGGGGGCGCTGGGGCTGGCGGAACTTTCTGCCGGAGAGGCCGCGGCGCAGGAAGGCGCCGCGGCGCCGCACTTTGCCCCGAAGGCGAAGCGGGTCATCTACCTCTTCCAGAGTGGAGGACCGGCGGCGCAGGACCTGTTCGACTACAAGCCGCTCCTCAACGAGAGGCACGGCGAGGGCCTTCCGGACGAGGTGCGCCGGGGACAGCGCCTCACGGCGATGAGCGCCAACCAGGCAGTGTGGCCGCTCGCGGGTTCGGCGTTCCGGTTCGCACAGCATGGGAAGAGTGGCGCGTGGCTCTCCGAGATCCTCCCGCACACGGCCCGGATCGCCGATGAGATCTGCATCATCCGCTCGATGTGGACCGAGGCGATCAACCACGATCCGGCCATCACGTTTTTTCAGACGGGCGCGCAGATTGCCGGGCGCCCGTCGCTTGGGTCGTGGGTTTCGTACGGCCTGGGTTCCCCGAATCGCAACCTGCCGGCGTTTGTGGTGCTGGTCACGCCGGGAAAGGGGGATCAACCGCTCTACTCGCGCCTCTGGGGCAGCGGATTCCTGGAATCACGGTTTCAGGGGGTGCAGTTCCGCTCGGGAAAGGAGCCGGTGTTGTACCTCACCAATCCGGAGGGAGTGACTCCCGGCAGCCGGCGCGCCCTGCTGGATACCGTCAAAGCGCTGAACGAGGCTCAGTACGCGCGGGAACTGGATCCGGAAATCTCGTCCCGGATCGCCCAGTATGAACTGGCCTACCGCATGCAGACCAGCGTCCCCGAAGTCACCGACCTGACGGGGGAAGCAGACTCCACCTTCGCGCTCTATGGCGAAGAAGCGCGCAAGCCGGGCACGTTCGCGGCCAACTGCCTGCTGGCGCGGCGCCTGGCCGAGCGCGGGGTGCGCTTCATTCAGCTCTACCACCAGGGCTGGGACCACCACGGCAATCTACCCTCGGCGATGCGGGCCACAGCCCGCGAGGTGGATCGAGCCAGCGCCGCGCTGGTGTGGGATCTCAAGCAGAGGGGCATGCTGGAGGACACGGTGGTGGTCTGGGGCGGGGAGTTCGGGCGCACCTCCTATTGCCAGGGCAAGATGACGAAGGACAACTACGGTCGCGACCACCATCCGCGCTGTTTTTCCCTCTGGGCCGCCGGCGGGGGCATCAAGCCGGGCACCACCTACGGGCAAACGGACGCCTACGGGTACAATGTGGCCGACGCCGCCGGGAATGCGATTGATCCGAGCAAGGACGAATTCACGCCCGGTGCGGTGCATGTCCACGACTTTCAGGCGACGCTCCTGCACCTGCTCGGACTGGACCACGAGCGCCTCACCTACTCATTTCAGGGGCGCCGCTACCGTCTCACGGACGTGCACGGGCATGTGGTAAAGGACCTGCTGGCGTAGGGGCAGGCTGCGCGGCTCAGCTTGTGTCCGTGGATGCACTCCCATCCGGATGGGGGATCCCTATCCGTGCCCGAAGCTCTCACTCTTCCACCGGCAGCCGGTCGCGTACGCCATCAAGGCGCATCCACACCAGCCACCCGCCCAGGAGCCCCACGATCGTTGTCACACACACATCCCGCGTCACATCAAGTACCATGTTGTCCGCGGAGCGAAAAGAAGCTCCCAGGAGGGCAGCGCAGACACCCACGACGCCACCCCAGACGAGGCTGAGCCGCAACATCCTGGTGCGGTTTGTCAGGAGGAAGAGTGGTCCCAACCCCAGTGACGCCCAGAATCCCACCCAGGATCCGAAGGTCGCCCAGGCGATCACGCTGAAGCCATCCATGCGAGGGAGGACGGAGAGTGCGGTGGTCGTGACCGAGGCGTACGGAATGCCGATCGCCGCGGCATTGGCGATGCCGACCACCAGAAGTTCCCCGCCTTCCCGGTGCCTCAACTGCCGCCACACTCCCCCGTTAGGAGCCTCGACGTGCCGGCGGGCCCGGGGGTTCACCAGGGCGCCGCACAGGGCGGCGACGATCGCTCCCGCCGGACACGCCCATGCCGCCCCGAGAACGCTGAAAAGCACCATCGCACTCCCCGATTGTACCCACAGGCCTTCAGTAGACGCGTGGCTTCTCCAGGCATAGTGTCCGCCGGCCATTCCACCGGCGAGGAACCATAAGATCGCTCCCACCAGCATTCTGCGGAGTGTGGTGCCGCGTACCGACACCCATCCGAGCACCGTGCCCGCAATCGCCCCCGGCACGATGCCCTCCCAGAGCCCAAAGAGGATGCAAATGGGAAACGCCGCAGGGTAAGTCGAAACTGCCACCATCCCACCGGCTCCGGTTCCGAGTGCGAGCCCGAACACGAGGCCCCACCAGGCGCCCAGAAGTCGTGGTCGAAGCCAATGCAGGGGTCCTGCCGAATGCGCGGGGTTGCTTGCGGGCATCCGTTGCTTCCTTTCTCCGCCGGATGGGTACATTTCCCTCCTCCATGATGCACCTTCCCGGAGCGGCACACTCGGCTAAATCCACCGATACACCCGGAAGTGCCTGGAGCGGTTCGCAGCACTTGCACAGGTCCCGTGTGTGAATCGTCACCGTTCTGCTTCCGGGTTCCGCTGCGTTGGGGGGTTCCCCGGCGATCGGAGTTGCCGGACTCCACATTCGAGGCCGCGCTGCGTCCGCTCGGCGTCGCCTGGGTCATCCGTGCCGTGTGTGGTGGGGTCTGCGGAGCCCCGGCAATCGGAGTTGCCGGACTCCATACTACGGCGGGTGGATCACCAGTTCCTGGTCGGCGGGCACCTGGGTTCGCGTCTCATTCCGGCCGTCGGGCCAGCGAATCAGCACCCGGTCGGCGGTGCGTGCGTCGCCGAGGCCGAAATGCACGCGTGGATCACTGGCAGCGAAGAAGCTGCCGGCGGTGGTGCTCGCACGGATCAGAGTGCGCCCGCGAACCGTCACTTCCACCCGTACGCCCTCCGCAGGACGCGGACCCTTCAGCCGGACGGAGAGCCGGCGATTCGGTGACGGGGTTGTGTTGCGCAGCAGGAGTGGGACGCCGTCCAGGTCGGAGATGATGAGATCTACCATCCCGTCATTGTCCACGTCGCCGACGCACAGCGCCCGCCCGTGTAGGGGCAACCCCCCGTGGTTGCCCGGTTGGGGCGTGCCGGGCGCGTGCCGGGGCAATCCGCCGGTGGTTATCCTCCGCTCGGTGGCGGACGACGACGGATCGTCGTTCCGCGCCGGCGCCTGCCCGAACAGCGATTTCTGCTCCTGAAGGGACCCATCACCGCCATTCCGGAACACCTGGAATGGTTGCCGGGCGGTAGTCGAAGGGTCCAGAGCCGCGATACGATGCAGCGGGTGGCCGTTCGCCACGGCGAGGTCCAGCCAGCCGTCGTTGTCGAAGTCCGCCCACTTGACACCCCAGCCGACGGTCGAGACGGTGGCGCTTCCAAGGCCGGAGCGGGCCGACTCGTTGGAGAAAAGACCGTCTCCCAGGTTGTGGTAAAGGCTGGTGGGTTCGCGGAGGTAATTGGTCACGACCAGGTCCGGCCGGCCGTCGTTGTCATAGTCGCCCAGGTCCACGCCCATCCCGGACTGGGGGCCGCCGTTGGCGCCGAATGCGGTGCCGGACTCCACCCCTCGGGGGACGAACCGCTTGCCCGCCTTGTTGAGGAACAGGTCGCACTCAAGCTGGTCGTTGGCCAGATAGAGCTCGGGGAACCCGTCTGCGTTCAGGTCCCCAAACACGACTCCCAGGCCGTTTCCGTGAGCGGCGTCCAGCCCCCGATGCCGGGTGACATCGCGGAAGTGTCCGGCGCCATCGTTTTCATACAGAACTCCACGCTGGGGCGGGAACATGGTCGGACTGCACGCCGTGCGCACGCCACCGGGGTAGGTGCAGATGCCCCGCCTGCCGCCCAGCTCAACATAGGCGCTGACATAGAGATCCAGGTCTCCGTCCAGGTCCATATCGGCGAACGCCGCGCCGGTGTCCCACCGTCCCGGGTTGGGGTGGGGCAGCCCCGCCACGCGGGTCACGTCTTGAAAGCGTCCCTCCCCCCGATTCAGGTAAAGCCCGGCGCATCCAAAGCCGGAGAGGAACAGATCCGGCCGGCCGTCTCGATCCATATCCCCCACCGCCACTCCCTGCCAGTAACCCGCCTGCCTCAGACCGGTGGTCTCCCACCGGCGGAAGCGCCACGCGCCCTGATTGCGGTAAAGTTCCACCCGGTCCGGGCCTGCCAGCAAGAGGTCCAGGAGGCCATCCGCGTCTGCATCCAGCAGGGCGACCGGATGCCCGATGGTGTCCCGAATGCCGGCGTCACCGTTGGCCGGGAGGGCAAGGCGAAATGCGATTCCCGAGTCCGGTCCGCGGTCCTCGAACTGCAAACTCGAGGCCCGGCTCGCAGGTGTTGGGTTGGGGGCCGCGAGCCGCGGGTCGGAGTGGGCTCCCCCGTGCTCCGGCCCGGCCGCGGGAGTTGTGCAGGCAGAGAGACAATGCGCAGCCAGCACGTACAGCACGGGAACGAGCGAAGAGAAGCGAGTCCGGTCGATTCGCCGGTCGCCGCCCGTCCCTCGCCGCTCGCGTCTCTTCCGCTCGCTCATTCCACCGCGGTCTCCGCCCTTGGCGACCAGCCACCGGGAGACGTGGTGAGCAGGCGGTCCCGCTCCAGCCGGATGCCTCCGAGATAGACGGAGTGGACGTTCCGCAGCGCCCGGATGTCCTGGGTGGGGTCGCCCTTCAGGACGACCAGATCCGCAAAGGCGCCGGGAGCCACCCGTCCCAGGTCGCGTGCACCCAGCCGGTCCGCTGCCCGGCTGGTCGCCGCAAGGAGCGCGTCCGAGGGTTTCATGCCGCCTACTTCCACGAGCAATTCCAGTTCGCGCAGCAGCGCCAGGCCGTGGAACACCCCGGCATTTCCGGCATCGCTGCCGGCCAGAAGCAGCACACCTCCGTTCACGCAGCGCCGTACCGCAGTGCGCACTCCCGCCCACAACCGGCGGTAGTGCGCGCGCGCCGCCGTTGAAGCGCGTGCCCGGGCAACCCAGGAGTTCGGAGAATCGAGCGATGCGAGCACACCCGGACGAATCCAGGTCCGGGTCAGCGCATCCGGGGTCCAGGTGCCGTCCACGATGCGGCTCTGCGCATCGCCTACGGACAGGGTAGGGGTCACCGGCACACGCCGGCTCGCCAGCAGCGCCACGGTAGCTGCGCTCAAATCGTGCGGCACATGCTCCAGGCTGTCAGCGCCGGCCGCAAGCGCAAGTCGGGCGTGCGCGTCGGTGTCCACGTGTACGGTGGCTTTCATGCCGCGCAGATGGGCAGCACGAATGCCGGCCCGCAGGGCCGTTTCGGCGAGCAGCGGCGCAGGGTCTCCGCTCCATCCCGCCTCCAGAAAGAGCTTGATCAGGTCTACGCGCTGGTCCGCCAGTGTAGAGACCGCGGCTTCGGCCTCCGAGACCATCGTCACCTGCCGGGTGAGCTGACGGTCCATCCCCGGGATAATCCTGAAATAGCGGGCCGGATGTCCCCCCGGCGCGGTGAGGCCCGGCCCGGAAAAGAAGGGGCGCGGCGCGCGCATCGTCCCTTGCAGCACGGCGTCCCGCAGGCCGCGCAGATCCCCGAGGGAGTCCGTCATTGATACGAACGACGTCACCCCCATCGCGAGGTACACCTGGAGGTCGTGTACCATGCGGTCTGGAGCAAATTCGTCGCTCTCGGCCGCGCCCCCCCCGGATCCGCCGATGTGGACGTGGGAATCGATCAGCCCCGGAATGAGGAATTGTCCGGACAGATCCGTAGTCTCACCGACATCCGGCTGAGATCCATCGTCCGGACCGACCTCGACGATGTGCCGATCCTGAAGGACGATACGACCGCGGCCAATGCGTCCACCCATCCCGTCCACGATGGTCATGCCCTTCAGGGTCTGGGAGCGGGGCGGGAGCACTGTTCGGGCGACGCCGCGCTGTGGGGCATCGGGCCGCGGGAGGGCAGATTCGAGGGGTATGCGCACCACAAAGGCGGCTGCATACACACCGCCGAGGAGGGCGAGGGCGCCGAGCATCCCCTTGCGGTTGATCGGCTCCTCGGTTTCCCAGCGGAACAGCAATACGTTGCACCCCAGCGCGACGGCGCCCGTGAGCACGAGGATCCCGGCGGCGGTCAAAGCGCCACCCAGGCTGCCGTGCACGATGGCGGCGCGGAGCACCTCGACAACGTACGTGGCCGGAACCAGGTGGGCCAGGCGTTGGAGCCACGCGGGCATCAGGGAGAGCGGCATCGCCGCGCCGGAGAGAAACATCATCGGCATGAACAGCATGTTGCTGATCACCGGGGCACTGCGCATGTCCCGCGCGGCGCTTCCCACCAGCAGCCCGAGTGGGATGAAGGCAAACGCGGCCAGCAGCACCGCACCGGCGATTTCCAACGCGCCGCCGCGCGGCGTGACGCCGAAGACGAGGCGCGCGAGGCCCAACTGGAGCACCGCGCCGGCGGTGATGTTGATGAGCGCCGTGACCCCATGTCCCAGCACCACCGCCAGGGCACTGACGGGAGTGACGCGGAAACGGCGGTAGATCTCCTGCTCCCGGAGGGTGACCATGTGCAGCGACACGCCGAAGAAGCTCGCGGTAATCACGCTGATGGTCATGATCCCGGGGAGGATCTGGGCTACTCGCTCCGGTTCGCCGGCCGCGAAGATATACGCCATCCCGACCACATACAGGCAGGGAAACAGCAGGTTCCAGAAGACGGCGGGCTTGCTGCGCCACGTCTCGATGAGGAAGGCGATGGCCAGAGCAAGCGTTCCCCGCACACCACTCATGGTGCGCCCTCCACCGCGTCCCGCATCAGGCCGAGGTACACATCCTCCAGACCGGGACGTTTCATCCGCAGGTCCACCAGCTCGATCTGTCCGCGGTGTGCCAGTTCGCCCAGTGCAATGATCACCGGAGGCGCGCTGGAGGCAGCCAGGCGGAGGTAGTTGCCCTCATTGCCCAGCACCACCGCACCGGCGCGCTCCAGAGGCGCCGGATCCAGGTCGCCGGCGACCTGGATCCAGAACTGCGTTTGCCCGGTCGCGTGCCCTACCAACTCCAACGGCGCGCCGTCGGCCACGACCCGGCCCGAACGCAGGAGGATCACACGATCACAGAGTTCCTCGGCCTCCTCGGTGGAGTGGGTGCTCCACAGGACAGTGCGCCCCGCCGCACGCAGTTCGGCCAGCAGTGCATGCACCTGCTGCCGTGCCTCCGGGTCCAGCCCGCTCGTCGGCTCGTCGAGCAGCACGACTTCCGGGTCGTTCACCAGGGCGAGAGCCAGGGACAGGCGACGCTGCTGACCGCCCGAGAGAGTGTAGTTGCGTGCCCGGGCGTGGTCCGCTATGCCCACGCGGTCCAGGAGTTCGAGTGCGCTCCGGGACGGCGGAGAGGCTCGCTGTCCGGGTGGGGTGTGTGCCTGATTCCCCACCGGTCGGCGCTGCGACCGGGTGAAGAAAGCGCCGAAGAGGCGGAGTGTTTCCAAAGGAGTGAGTTCGCGAGGCAGAGCGTTCGCCTGTAACTGCACACCAATTCGCTCCCGCAGCGCCCGCGGGTGTGCGGCGGGATCGAGCCCCAGGACGGTAACCCGGCCACTGGTCGGCCGGCGCAGTCCTTCCAGGATCTCCACGAAGGTCGTCTTTCCCGCGCCGTTGGGGCCGAGAAGGCCGATGACGGCCGGACTGGCGACGTCGAGGGAGATGTCCTGTAGGGCCCGGATCTCTCCATACTGCTTGCAGAGCCCGCTCACCTGGATCACCATCGTTGTCCCTCTCGACTTCCGCCCGCAGCCCGCTGCTGTCTGTTGCCCGTTCCTCGCTCCGGGAGATAGAAGACCACAAAGGAGGCATGACAGATCACGGCCGAGAGCGCCCCTCCGGTGAGCACGACCAGCAGTCCACCGGCAAGTGACAGGGCCACGCAGGCGCCTCCGACAACCATTCTCTGGAAGGGTGTTCGCAGTTGGAGCAACTGCTGGAGGCAAAAGAGCGCCCCAGCGACGGCAATCGCGATCCATGCGGCGATCCCGAAGCGATCCAGGAGCAGGCGGAGGAGGACACCGCGAAATAGCAGCTCCTCCACGGCGGCGCTTCCAGCCGCAACCCAGGGCACGAGAGCCGGAGGGAGCTGGCGCAGGCCGGCCATCCAGGGAACCTCTCGCATCTCTCGGAAACGCTCGGGCCCGGCCCGCATCAAGCTGCTGCCGGCGTGCACCCAGAGTGCCGTGAACGAAATTGCGCCGGTCGTGCCCAGGAGCGTCAGGGCGACCTGAGTGCCGAGTTCCGGGCGCCATGTCTCCGGGGGAAGCCGCCACGCCGCCGCGAACAAGCCCCCGACCAGGAGTCCCGTCCCACAGTAGAGCACCGTCAGCAGCCAGGAGCGGACCTCGGGGAGCGGGCGGCGGGTATGCGCCAGCGCCGCAATCGTAGCCCGCCGCACGAGGGTTGAATGCTCAGCCAGATACCACAGCAGGCGGCCCCAGCCCACTGTGAAGCAGAGCGCGGCTGTGAGAAATCCGGCAAGTGTGATGGGATCATTCACGCCGATTCCGTCCGAGGGCGAAGAGCAGGAGGAAGTTCTGGGTCCCATGCAGCAAGCAGGGGACCCAGAGCGTCTCTCCTGCGGCGAGGTAGAGGGCGCCGTACGCGCAGCCGGACACTGTCTTGGCCACGAGCACCTGTCGGCCGAGAGCGATGTGGTTGATCCCGTAGGCCAGCGCACTGCCGAGGAGCGCGATCGGCGCCGGCAGTCCAGCGGCACGCAGCACCCCCAGCCAGATCCCCCGGTACACGATCTCTTCGCCGATCACGATGAGCGTCAGCAGTCCATGCTCCACCCAGGACAGGCGTTCCTGCCAGAGTTCGGGAAGTACCGGTCGGGCCGACGAAAGAGATCGGAGAAACGAGGAGAGAGCGGACCGGGCGCCCTCCTCTCTCTGCGTTTCTGTGTGCTCCCCCGGCTGGTTCCCCATCAGGGTGAGGAGATACTCCACCGCCAGGAGCAGTGGGGCGACGGCGACCGCCGCGACCAGGCCCAGAATGCCCGGCGTGACGAATGAGATCAGGTCTGGGCGGACTACCGCCATGCCTGAGGCGATGAGCAGGTAGGGCAGGACCTGGAAGGAAAGAAACGCCCTGCGCGCGGACGTCGGGTTGGTCCAGCCGAGAGAGAAGAGTGTGTGCCCGAAACCGGCCGGGTAGGAGCCGGCCAGCAGGAGCACTCCGTCAAGGAAGGGGGTGGGGGTACTCATTGGTGATCCCCCCGTAGCGCTGCATCCGGGGATGATGGCTGTAGGGCACTCCCGGCACGCACATCGTCACCAATTCCGGGAGGAACGTGCGCACCACGTGCCAGCCGAGTGGGCGCGTCTCGGGGGGAGTGACATCCAGGAAAAGTCCGTACTCGCTCACGGCAGCCAGTTGGCGAATGAGGCGGGCCGTGTCGTGCTCCGCATCACCCGTCTCAAAGTTCGGGAGAGTAGAGAGCGCCTGGTGGCCGCCGCACATGCGGTCCAGCACGGCACGCTTCGTGTCCGCGTCGGCGGGATCGGCGAAGTAGCCCACGTTGCGGTCCAGATCCGTAAAGACGGATCCCTGCGTGGAGACCAGGTACTCTTCCGGCATAAACAGCGGGCCGTAGATGCCGAGGAACGCAATGGCGATGGTCTCCATCAATCCGCGGTACACGCCCCGGCGGGGATCGAGGTGTCCCTGCGCGCCGAGCACGATGTAGGGACGCTCCCGCTGCTTGTGGATCAGGGCCACGGCCAGGGCATGCGCCTCCACCTCCTCCAGCACCCGAATGTTCAGGGCCAGCACTTCGTGGCGACAGTGGGCGCCAAACAGGTCGGGCGTGAGGGAGGCGATGGCGGTATCGTCCACCTCCACTACCGGTGCACGCAGGTCCGTGTACCAGTGCAGCATCAGCGCGTCAATCTCAATCGCTTCCAGCAGGGCGTTTTGCAGCGCCCTGGCCACCGACACGTGCGCGGCCGTGCCGGTCGAGAACGCCGGGGTGAAGGGCACTTCGCGGTGGTCCCGACTCAGCCGGTAGCCGACCAGCAGCATTTGCGCCGGCGCCCAGATGTCCTGACTCGGATCGAACAGGGACCCGCAGCGGAGCCAGCCGACCACATCATCCGGTTCCAGGCGCTGCATGCCACGGAAGTGTCCACGACCCAGTCGTTCGTAATCCGCATCGCTAAACAGCCGCAGGAGTTCCAGGGGGAGCACGCGCCCCTCGCGCGCCATTTCCCGGTACGTGGCGTAGCGGATCTGATCGGCCAGGGTATTCTGCGCGACCATGAGCGAGTAGCGCTCAATGGCTTCCCCGGCCAGGCGAATGAGGGCCTCCTCGTAGAACACCCCGTACCCACTCAGGTGGTACTGCATTTCGAGGTGTGGGTCTCGCAGGACCCGGTGGTAACCCGGCATCTGCGCCACGATGGACTTGATCGCCAGATCCTCGGAATAGCGAACCGGGCTGACCAGCAGGCTCTGGGTGATACCGCCCTGTTCACCGCACACTCGCTTCAGCACATCCTCGACCAGATAGGTCCCCTGTGGGTAGTGTGAGAGCGTGGGGGCGCGAAAGCGGGTCATCATGATTCCCGGATCTCGACCTTGTCCAGCAACTCCTGCACGATCCGGCGGGTGGAGGTGTACATCTCGTTCATCTGCGCTTTCGCAATGAAGCCGCAGGCCGGACAGTACGGCACCCGCAGTAGATCCTGCACCTGGATCTCGAGCAGTGGCTGGTAGATGGTCACCAGTCGTCCCGCCAATCGAAGCGTGTTGAGACTGGCGTAGAGGAACCCCTCGGCAAGCACGCCTGCCGTGAGCATATGCAGCGTTGGGGCAAAGGCGGCGCCCCCTGCCGGGGCGTCAGCGGTAGCCGTGACGAACTCGTGGTAAACCAGCGTGTCCTGCAGGCGGGCCAGCATCCGCTGCTCGTAGCACTCGAAGCAGCCACTGCTCGGCGCCAGAGTTGAAAGCAGCGTGGCGAACGGGCCGTCTACCAGTCCGAGAATGAGGGGCTTCTCGGCTCGGATCAACACCCGGTTCAGGTTGCGGAGCAGTGACAGGTTCGGATCGGCAACTGTGCCCAGCACGCACGCATACGGCACGAAGTGTCGCTCGAACTCGGCCAGCGCATCGGCGTGGGTGACGGCATCAATGCGGCTGGTCAGGTCGGCGCGGGCGAGCTCGGCAAGTGTGTCCTCAGCCATGAGATCCAGAGGCAGGCCGATCTGCCGTGCCAGCGTCCCTACCACTTCCCGCACGTAGGGGCTGTCAGTGAAGAAGAGCACCGGCCGGGCCGCCCCCGCGTACTCTTCGAAACCACTGAGACTACCTCCCATCAGCGCGCGCAGCGACTGCACCGCCCCCGGTTCGCCGGCATCGCGCAGGAACTGCTGCTGCCGGAGGCTCTCCAGCACAGCCGTCGAGGCTTCGAGCTGGTCTCGCGGCACCGAAAGCTGCCTGCCGAGCAAGAGCGGGTCTACGCGGGCGCCGGGGCCCGGCAACAGGGCTTGGTACACCGCCTCGAAGAACCGGACGATCCCCCCGGCCTGCCCATCCAGGCGTAACGTGGCCTCGTTGTAACTCCAGACGCCTTTGCGGAAGCGGATCTCATGGCCACTGCGGAAGACCCGGACGCCATCGTTCAGCACATACCCGCGGGCGGGGCCCGTGTCAATGGTCAGCAATGTCGTTCTCTCTACCGGTTTCCGATGACCGTCAGGTGGAGCAGATGGCGCGACATCCCATCGGCGTCGAACAGTCGCTCCAGCCGTTCCTTGACGAAGGAGCCGACGTCGCAGGAGCCCAACCCCAGTGCTGTGCAGGCAAGGTGGATGTGAGCAGCTATAGCCCCGGTTTCCATCAGTGCGAAGGCCAGCCCCGTGTCGCCATACTTCCGCTGGTTCTCGGACGTGCTGTACACGTACCCCAGTAGCATACCCGCCTTCTCTGCTTCCATCTCGCCGAACTGGCCCAGATCGCCCACCGGCGGCACGGGGAGCAGAGGCCGGGTGGCGGCCACCAGGGCATGCTGCCGGGGCAGATAGCGGTAGGCTCCGGACGCCAGCCCGGTTACGTTGGTAGCGAGGAGGAATAGATCCACCGGGTAGAGGCCGCCTCCTGAAGCGGTCGCGCGCAACTCCACATGGGGATCATCCAGCAGGGCTTCCGCACCGGCCGGCACGTCCACCTCCAGACGCCCGGTGACTCCGGCCGCATGGAACAGGAGGGTAGACACCTGCACGAGGGTAAGCGGTCGGCCGGAGTACTGCCGTACGCTCCGCCGACTGCGCACCACGCCGCTGAGCGGCTCCCGGAGATTCTGGTAGGGGGGCAGCGCGATGAGCTGCGAGTCATCCTCTTCCCGGTCGCGATGCATCAACGCGGCGACGGCCATCGGCAGACGGTAGTTGTTGACCCCGATCAGCGCGCCCATATCGGAGTGGGAACGCCGATAGTTCAGGAGGTACTCCTCGGAGACCCAGCGGTTCCGGGATAGCACCTGCCCGCGAAACACCGCTTCCGGAGTCTTGACCACGGTGGTGTCGGCGTAGAGTGAAAGCGTCAGGTTGTTGCAGAAGGTTACGATTTCGCTGAGGATCGCCTGCTCCTGGTCGCGGAACTCCTCCAGAGTGACTGCCTTCTTCTGCGCGGCGGGGGGCGCCTTCGGTCCGGGCTTCTTTCTCATCGTGCAGGGCCTAGTGGAAACGGAGGGCCGACTCACGCCAGCGGTCCCCCACCTTGAAATTGAGGCTCCAGTACGGAGACTGCCGCATGCAGGCGTGGCTGCCGGTGGGTTCCAGGGTCGTTTGCAATTGCCAGACCCAGGAGCGCACCAATCGGTCGAAGTCAGCGGTATCAAACCGGTCGCGGAGACGCTCCAGGATCAGCTTGGTGCACACCGGCTGCTCGTCGTGCAGCGCGCGATCAAACGACAGCTTCTCGGCAAGGCAGCTCCCCTGGCAGACGTCGCGGAACTCGCACGTGCGACAGATGCCGCCCAGGTGCCCGGCCATGTCGGCAAAGAGGCGGTCCATCGCAGCGCCGAGTTGGTCGAAGCTGGTCTGGTTCTCGAAGTAGATACTCTGAACCGCCGGGTGCTCGGCAATGAGCGGACAGGGTACCATCTTCTGGTCCGGTGTGATGCCGAGGAAGTGTTTTCCCGCCATGCAGCGCCGGGTGGTGAGCACGGGGATGGACGCAGGAGGAGCGGCGCCGGTCGGCTGCGGCTGGTCCACCAACTCAGGATGCGAGAGGGTGAAGCGGATGATCGCCTCAAGCAACCCCTCATGCAGGGACGCCTCGACATGCGCGTCACGCCCCTTCTTGACGCGGGCGACCGGGGAACACCGCACGAACGCAACCCCCAACTCCGCACAGAACCGGAGCATCGTATCGAGGGACGGCAGATTGTGCTCACTCACTGTGACACCGATTCCCACGTTGATGCCGCTCCGTACCAGTGCGCGGATACGGCCGACGGTGTGGTCGAAGGTCCCTTCCCCCCGCAGCAGGTCATGGGTCTGGCGGTCCGGGCCATCCAGGCTGATCCGGACGCGCAGTCGCCAGTAGCGTTTCAACGCCTCAATTCGGCCCGGGTCCAGCAACCCGCCGTGGGTCAAGATCGTGATCCAGTAGCCCGCGTCGTGGGCATGGTCCAGAACCTGGAAAACGTCCTTGTACAGGAACGGCTCGCCACCGGTGACCGAGACATAGCGATGCCCGCGCTGATAGGCGGTCGTCAGGATCGTGCGGATGTCATCGAGCGGCACGCGCGGCGCGTCCTCGCGATCCAGGTTGAAGCAATAGCGGCAGTGCAGATTGCACGCGTTTGTCAGGTAGACGTCAAGTGCCATTCAGACCCTGGGGAAGAAGGGAAAGCCGGGCGAAAGGAAGCCGAGACATTGTCTTGCCGGTGTGCAAGTCAGGACCGGCAAGCGGCGCCACACATCACCCCGGAGAAGGAAAGAGCGGGCGAGGAGATCATGCCACAAACTACCGGAAAACCGGTGGTTCGAGAGCCTTCCGCCCGCTCTCCCCTGCTCACTGAGCTCTACTGATCCTTGTCCGAGGCATCTTCGCCGCCGAGAAGCGTTATCTCGGCGTCATTATCGTCGTCGGCCACTTTGTTGGGGTCAGTCATCATGCGCATAAAGCCGATGGGCTGCTGCCGTCGCTGTCCCCCTTGCGCCGGGCCGTCGAGGCCGGGCAATCTCATCCGTGTTTCTTCGGCGAGCTTCATACCGATCTGGCGGAAGCGGTCCAGGCGACCCTTCCGGCGTACGGTATACGTCTGACTGCGGTTGATGCGGGTCATGACCAGTGGCGACTGAACCTGGATCTTGTAGCGCGGCGGGATCGTGATGCCCACTGCCATCCGAACGCGGCTGTTCGGCCGGTCACCCGGATTCGAGTAGACGAGGACTATTCCGCGCGGCTCGAAATTCCCGAACCGCTCAGTGCCCTTGACCTGGTAATCCTGCCCCCCGTGCTGCTTTGTGAACTCGCCCAGAAAGGACTTGAGTCGCTCGGTCATCGTCTCCCGCGTCAACGCCCCCACGAAAGGGGCCCCGTGCACGACGCGCAACGTTTCCCGCCGCGGCCCGCGGGCAGCCTGCGCCACCGCCTGCGCTTCGTCCGCGCGGAGGGCGGTGTCCTGAGCCTGCACCGCCACTACGGTCACTGCTGTCGCGAATGCGATCGCCAGGAACGGTGTCCCCAGGAGAAAGGTAGTTCGGTTCATCGGAAGCCTCCGTATCCTCATCTCTACCAGCAGCAGCAACTGGAACTGCTGCAGTTGCCGCCGCCGCAGCAACTGCTGGCGCCCGGAGCCAGCGTGACGCTCTGCACCCCGAGGGCACAGGTGGATCCAACCCGGCTGTTGAAGGTGAGTAAGGGAACCGCGCAGAATTAATCCTCCCGTCAGGCGGGGACCACTCCCGGGATGGTCACGAACCACTTCCCCAGTGCCGGGAGACGCTCGATCTGCGTTTCCAGGGCGGCCATCTCGGGTGCGAGGAGCCGCACGCC
>SXGS01468697.1_pt1 | contig 24050 bp, 18 predicted proteins | sample 3174681 | NCBI WGS metagenome assembly SXGS01 (sample SAMN11356861, study PRJNA531348) | freshwater metagenome | isolation source: freshwater sample F1-80 | place: China: Fuxian Lake, Yuxi | collected 2017-12-25
CAATTAGGGCGTGACGTCTTAAGCCGCCTTATGTTTGGTTCTCGCACGTCACTTGTGGTGGGTGTTCTGAGTGTTTGTATTTCAATGGTAACTGGCGTAGCGTTGGGTCTCATTAGTGGATATTATGGTGGGAGCATTGACTATATTGTTTCACGGTCAGCGGACATGTTTATGTCAGTTCCCTTCATTGTGCTTGCTATTTCGGTTATGGGGGTTCTTGGAGCGCAGGGTGGCGGGGAAACGGTGCTTATTTTGGTGATCGGTCTTGCAAACTGGGTAACGTTTAATCGGGTTGTGCGGGGAGAGGTGTTGACCGTCAAAACCATGGAATATGTTGACGCAGCGCGCTGTCAAGGGCAAAGTGCTCCCAGGATTATTATGCGGCATATTCTGCCAAATGTGACTGCGTCAATAATTGTCTTAGCCACACTTCAGGTTTCGTCCGCAATCCTTGCAGAGTCTTCACTGAGCTTTCTTGGTTTGGGTGTGCAACCGCCCTCAGTTACTTGGGGGACGATGTTGTCTGAGGGTCGGGATCATCTAGCTACGTCTTGGTGGCTATCGACTTTCCCCGGTTTGGCAATTGCATTGACGACGCTCGGTATTGTGCTACTCGGCGATTGGTTAAGGGATGTACTTGATCCCGCCTTGCAACACTAATTGCAAAGTCGCTGCTGGCAAGAAAACTCAATGGGCACTACCGCTACGATCGAGGAAAGAGACGACCGGCTTGGTCGCCTTAGGCGGTCAATGGAAGAAGCGCATTTAGACGCCCTGATAATCGCTGCAAAGGGGCATTGGTGGACAGGACGGGGCTATTTTCGGTACCTCACAGATTTTCATCTTTGGGGTCATGATGCATTGATTTTGCTTCCCCTGGCGGGCGAAGCCGTGGCGACCCTCAACAGTTCTGGGGTTTCGGCAAAGGTGGCGGACCGCGGATGGATCACTGACGTCCGACCTGATTGGGATATTGCGCCGCGGTTGATAGATGCTGTAGTGGAAAAGGGATTGCATCACAAGAGGCTTGGAGTCGTCGGGCGGGGGTTCATCATGTCAGCTGGTACTATGGAAGCTTTGGTACACGGGCTGCCCGACGCTCGCTTTATTGCTGCTGATCCCGTGATCGATCGGGTACGTGCTATCAAGAGTGCCCTCGAGATCAAGCAGAATTACGAGCTTTGGGATCTTGCAAAAAGTGCGGGAGAGCGGTTTCTGGACGTTTTAGCTTCTGGCGGCACTGAGCGTGAAATATCCAGTGAGGTGTTAAAGGTTTGCTATGGCGGCGGCGCAAGAGATCATCTTGTTTTTTACAACCGTGAAATACCCAAAGATAAAGCCGTAACCCTGGAAGACATCGTGGCATTTCACCTAGAGCTCTGCAATGAAAGTGGTCACTGGTGCGAATTAAATGCCACTGTGGCTTTCCGAGATCCTACTCTGTCCGAGCTTAGAAAAATGGAAAGTGAACTAATGGCTTACGACGAAATTCGCAAAGCTGCTAAACCGGGTGTGCGCCTAAGTGAACTAGCGGCGGTGTTTACAAGAGTATTACTCGATTGTGGGTGGAAAATGAGCGCTGATTTAGTTGATCAATATGATTTTCATGGACATGGAATGGACGTAATCGAATGGCCACGGTTTGGGCCGACTGAAACTCGATTTGATACAGAGTTGATCTCCGGCATGGTCTTTAGTTACCATCCTAGTCGAAATATGTCACCCGCTGTGCGCGAGACAGGCGTGAACGAAGATCTATTGATAACCGATCAGGGAGGTGTGAGATTGTGTCAGGGGACGTCTGGTATTTCATGGGGGCAGCAGTGGCGGCGTGGGTAGCCAGAGTGTATGCACCACGGAATTCCCGGTATTTTGCCGGTCGGCAGAGTTGAGTTAATAGTTACATGACATATTCCATCGTGGGACACGACCGGGAAACCGGTGAGTTTGGCTTGGCGGTTGCTACCAAGTTTTTGGCAGTTGGATCAGGTGTTCCATGGGTGAATGAGCATGGCGCGGTGGCAGTTCAAGCCGTGGCACATCCACCCAACGGCAGAATGGCTCAGGCCTTGTTGGCCGCTGGCGAGCATCCAGTCTCTATAGTAGGCAAGCTCACAGATCCTATGCTTGATGCCGATGCGGATACAAGGCAGCTTGGAATTGTCGATAGTAGTGGAAGAGTGGCAACATTTACTGGAGATAGAAATGGAGATTGGGCTGGGGGTGCTACCGGACTTGGTTACGCTGCGCAAGGCAATATGTTGGCAACCAGTGAATGCATTCCAGCTATGGCTGGGTATTTCAGCGACAATGCATCACAATGGTTGCCTCTGCGGCTTGCTCGCGCGTTACTCGCGGGCGAGCAAGCTGGTGGGGATAGTCGTGGACGGCAGTCGGCTGCTCTGATGGTGTACAGGCCGGGCTCTTCTCAACCAATTTACAACTATCGTAACGTTGACCTGAGAGTAGATGACAATCCAAACCCATGCGTCGAATTGATTCGACTCCTCGGCGTCTACCTTAGAATTTTTGGGGAGACGAAAAGTGAGGATTATTTGCTTTGGAACGAGACTATTGTTTCTGAGGTGCAGGCACTGCTTACCTCCATCGGAGAGTACGACGATGTTTGTAATGGTGAGTTGACGGTGTCTACGCGTGCGGCTTTGCAGTCTTTTTGTTATAAAGAGAATTTTCTTTTTCGCCGATCCCAGCGTACTCCAGACGGCAAGGTTGATCCGGCTGTCTTGGCGCGTCTGCGCGAGCTTGCATTGCCTGCTTCGAACACCTCCAGCTTTCAAGGCGATTAGGCTGAATAAGCCTCAAGTGCGGTCCACAGCTAAACAAGCTTAGGTATATTGGCAAGAGAACATTCGTAAACTATGCAAGCTATAGATCCGATTACCCTTGAAATTCAGTGGCAGCGCCTTATCTCAATCGTTGACGAAATGGATACAGCGACAATTCGCGCCTCCTTCTCCTCAATTGTGGGTGAAAGCCACGATTTTGGCTGCATAGTAATGGATCAGGACGGCAACGGCCTGGGGCAGGCCCAATGGAGCCCCCCCCAGTTCTGTACCATGATGCCGCTTACAACCAAACACATGCTTGCGAAGATGCCTAAAGAGTCCCTACTCCCGGGGGATGTCATGATCACTAATGATCCGTGGATGGGATCCACCCATCTACCTGACTACAATTTAGTTTCACCTGTATTTCACAGAGGCAAACTGGTCGCATTTATGGGTACCGTGGCGCACGTCTCTGACGTAGGTGGTCACCTAGGGGATCTTGAGGCGGCTGATATGTTTCAAGAAGGTACTCGGGTAATGCCAACGTTCTTTTACCGCGACGGCCAGCCTGTGGAGCTAGTGCATGAGTTTATATCGGCTAATTGCCGCGTGCCAGACATGGTGATGGGCGACCTCAATGCAATTGTCGGCACTCACAAGATTGCGATTCGGCGCTTGCAGGAGATGATGAATGACTACAACTTGGACGATATCCGGGTTTTGGCTATGGAGATCATGGATCGCTCAGAAGCTGCATTGCGCAAGGCGATTAGTGCCCTGTCCGATGGCGTTTCCGAATATGAGGTCATAGCCGACGGTTACATGCAACCGTTCACTCTGAAGGTCAAGGTCGAAGTGCGTGGGTCTGATATTTACATCGACTTCACTGGATCCTCATTGCAGCAGCGTAATGCAGCTATCAATGCCGCCTACAATATGACTTATGCCACTGCTGTCTACCCCATTAAGTGTATGCTGGCAGCGCGCATCCCCAATAACGACGGTCTTGTGCGCCCCATTCACATTTCTGCGCCGGTTGGATCTATTGTAAATTGTACTTTTCCATCGCCTGTCAAAGCGCGCGCAAAGGTGATGAAGCATATTCCGCCGGTGGTTTTTGGCGCTTTTACCCAGCTGCTGCCTAATGAAGCGATTGCTGCGGCAGGTGGAATATTTCCGTTTTACTTCAGCGGTACTGATAGTCGGTTTGGCACATTTTCGACGCATGTGTTGCCCCACGGCGGCTTGGGCGCTACTCGGGACGAGGATGGATGGTTGCCAACCGCTTACCCCCACAACTCCTTTATCACCCCGGCTGAAATTATGGAGCTACAGTGTCCAGTGTTGATGTTGAAAAAGGAGCTGATTGTCGACTCTGGTGGTGCTGGTAGACGCCGAGGTGGACCTGGACAGGAGTTTATGTTGAAGTGTGTTTCGTTGGAGCCTATCACACTTACGATCCGCCCTGACCTGCTGCGCTACCCTGCACCGGGTATCGAAGGCGGTTTGTCTGGCCGTAGAGGCGAAGTGATCCTTAATGGGGTTCAAGTCTCGCGCTTCTTGCCTATGGAGATGAAACCGGGTGATACTTGTATTTTGCGGGTGCCCGGTGGCGGTGGCTACGGCAATCCTGCGGAGCGTGAGCGCGGTCTTGTAATGCAAGATTTTCATAATGGATTGGTAAGTGCTCAAGCAGCGCGCGAAATCTACGGAGTTGAGGTCGAAGTAAAGTGACTACCCTGTCAATTGGACGGTTTCGGTTGGGTTACGACATCGGCGGCACCTTTACGGACTTTGTGCTGGTGGACTCGCATACTGGGCGTGTTGAGACCTACAAGACCCTTACGACCCCGCGCGAACTATCAAAGGCTGTACGTGAAGGCTGGGTAACTCTTCTCGGGCGCGTTGGTGCATCTGGCGCTGCAGTGGAGACTGTGATTCATGCCACCACTTTGATCACCAATGCGATGATCGAGCGTAAAGGTGCCAAAACCGCCTTGGTCACCACGAAGGGGTTTAAGGATATATTGGACACCCAAAAAGAGATGCGTTACGACATCTATGACCTCCACTCACCGCCTGTCCAGCCTTTGGTGCCCCGCGCGTTGCGGTGGGAGATAGAGGAGCGTCTGGACAGCTTTGGCGAAATCGTGCTTCCGTTGAACGATGTTGATATCGATAATGCCATTGCCGGAATAAAGACTTCTGGAGCTCAGGCGGTGGCAGTCTGCTTTCTGCATTCTTACCGGAATCCAGATCATGAGCAAAAGGTAGCTCACCGTATTCGGAGCGTTCTGCCTGGTGTCAGCGTGTCAATCAGTAGTGAAATTGCTCCTGAGATCCGGGAGTATGAGCGAATGTCTACGGTGGTGGCCAATGCTTACGTGCAGCCATTAACTGAGCAGTATGTGCGCCAGATGGAGATGGACTTGGCAGATGGTGGATATCTCAAACGCCTATACCTGATGATTTCCAGTGGTGGTATCACCACCGGCGACACTGCTGTTCGTTTTCCGGTGCGCATGGTTGAATCTGGGCCGGCAGCAGGCGTGTTGGTAACATGCTTCTTTGCTGAACGGCTTGGCATCAAAAACGTCGTAGCATTTGACATGGGCGGTACCACGGCTAAGATGTGCTTGATTAGAGACGGTGAACCCTCACGCGCTCACACCTTTGAAATTGCACGTGTTCACCGTTTCAAGCGCGGCAGTGGGCTGCCTGTTCGGATCCCGACCATCGAGCTAATCGAGATCGGAGCCGGTGGCGGTTCAATCGCCTGGGTTGATGAGCTTGGGCTGCTCAAGGTTGGACCTAATTCGGCTGGCGCCGACCCCGGACCAGCGTGTTATGGGCAGGGCGGTGTCTGCCCGACCGTGACTGATGCGAACGTGGTGCTTGGATACCTCACCCCGGATTATTTTTTGGGCGGTCGAATGAAACTGGATACGATAGCATGCGAAAAGTCGATGCTCAGTATCGGCAAAGAGCTAAAGATGACCGCTAAGGAGTCGGCGCAGGGTATCTTCCAAATCGTCAACGAAAATATGATCTCTGCCACGCGGGTCCACTTGGCTGAGCGAGGCGAGGATCCCCGCCGCCTGATGCTTTTTGCGTTTGGCGGTGCTGGTCCAATTCACGCGCACGCAATTGCGTGGGCACTCAAAATGAAAGGCTACGTCTGCCCAACTTTGGCCGGTGTAGCATCAGCCCTCGGTCTACTAACTGCTCCCGCTGCGTTTGACGTGGCGCAAACCTATGTCGCTAGGCTTTCACAAACTGAGCTTACCAAGCTGGAAGTGTCTTTCAAGGCCTTGGAAGCCGAAGGGTGTGACCGGCTTGAAGAGGCCGGCGTCCCAAGAAATGAAATGCAATTTGAGCGTAGCCTTGATATGCGGCACAAGGGTCAAGGCCACGAGATCGTGGTTCCAATTTCCTGGAAATCAATAGACGATGTCAGTCTCGATTCGGACCTGCGACCAATTTTTTACCAGAACTATGAAAAGGTATACGGGCATGCGCACCGCCACCTGCCGCTTGAGGTAATGACGATTCGCGTGCGGGCTAGTGGCGTGCGTCCTTCGGTTGATCTGCCTAGCGCCGGCACCGCTATAGGTGGTGCAGCGGTTGCTCTGAAGGGTAGCCGGATGGTGTACTTCCAAGAAGCTGGCGGCTTTGTCCCAACTGCGATCTATGAGCGTAACCTGCTGCCTATTGGCGCCGAGTTTTCAGGACCGGCCGTGGTCGAAGAAAGCGAGTCTACCTCTGTTATTGCCCCCAATTCGATCGCGCGGGTCGATGAAAACCAGAACTTGGTTGTTTTATTCACAAAGACTAATACTGAAAGTACCGCCGAAGTGCCCGCTTAACGTACGCAAGGAGGACTTGATTTTGAAGATCGTTGGCGTTAACATCACCCCTGTTGCTATTCCTCGTTCATCAAGCCTCTCCACCTCGTATGGCTCCACGGATCTAGCTGAAACGGTTGTGGTCGAGTTGGTTACGGATGATGGTTTGATTGGCTGGGGCCAGTCGGCTGTGGATGCTCCCTTTTACGGGGAGACAGCTCACGGAATGGTCACCTGCATGCGGGCTTATCTGGCTCCGGCAGTAAATGGCGAGGATCCACGCAATATTGAGTACCTTGTCAAGAAAATGCAGTTGGTGCTACCTCACCACTGGGGCTCACATGCTGGTTTCGACCTAGCCTTATGGGACTTAAAGGGCAAGGCTCTAAACACACCGGTGTATCAGTTGCTTGGCGGCAAAGTGCGCGAGGGTATTGTGCAGGCTGGGTTTGTGCATCAAGCTGCCCCTGAACTAATGGCACGCGAGGCAGACGAAATACTTAAAGAGCGGCCGTTCCCGATACTCAAGATGAAGATTGGTGGCGATCCAGATTTGGATGTGCGCAGATACTGTGCTGTGGCGGAAGTGATCGGTGACCGATCCAAGATTCAAGTTGACGGAAACACCGGGTATACCATCTCGCAGGCAATACCTGCCTTGACAGCCATGGAGCGAGCGGGGCGCCTGGGCTGTATTGAGCAGCCGGTCGCTCGGTTGGAGGATCTAGTTGAGATCGCGCGGCGCATTCCGGCACCAGTAATGGCTGATGAGGCGATCTACCCGCCGGAGGATGCCATTGAAGTCGTGAAGCGGCGGGCCGCATCGATAGCGTTGATGAAGCAGGCCAAACATGGTGGACTGCTTGCGATCCAGAAAATTGCGCATATCTTTGAGGCGGCGGGTCTGGTTCTTTCTATTGCCCAGTACTATGACCTTATTGCAGTGGCCGCGGCCCACCTAGCAACTGCACTGCCCGCGGCCTCGTTTCCATCGGGCTACACCTATTGTACTGACACCATTCTTGAAGAGCCGTTTGAACCAATTAACAACGGTATGCTGCTCAAAGCGCCAGACAAGCCGGGCCTTGGGGTTGAAGTAAGCCGCGAGAAATTAGCTAGATATACAGCCACGCTCTAGTAGGTGTCTGGGGCATGACGATCGATCCAATTACACTAGAGGTCCAGTGGCAGCGACTGGTTGCGATTGTGGACGAAATGGATACCGCTACAATACGCACATCATTTTCATCGATCGTCGGTGAGAGCCACGATTTTGGCTGCGTCATGATGGATCAGGACGGCAACGGGCTTTGTCAGGCTCAGTGGAGTCCACCGCAGTTCTGCACGATGATGCCGATTACCACAAAGGCTATGCTTGCCAAATATCCAAAGGAGGACCTAAGACCGGGTGACATCTTGATCACTAATGATCCGTGGATTGGCTCTACTCATCTGCCGGACTACAACGTTGTATCCCCTGTCTTTCATCGGGGCAAGGTGGTCGCTTTTTATGGCACGGTTGCACATGTTCAAGACGTGGGCGGTCACCGCGGCGATTTAGAGGCGATAGACATGTTCCAAGAGGGCACCCGCCTCATGCCCACATTTTTTTATCGTTACGGTAAGCCGGTTGAGTTAGTTCACGAATTGATCGGCGCCAACACCAGGGTACCTGACATGGTTTTGGGTGACCTTAACGCTATTGTAGGCACGCAACGGGTCGCAATCCGGCGATTGCTTGAGTTCCTGCAGGACTATAAGATGAATGATCTGAAGGGGCTGGCTGACGAGATCATGAACCGCTCCGAAATGGCGCTGCGCAAGGCAATCGAGGCAATTCCTGACGGTGTTATTCATTACGAGGCCACATCAGACGGTTACATCGAGCCCTTTACCCTGAAACTGCGGCTCGAGGTCAAGGGAAGCGACATCTACATGGACTTTGCTGGTTCGTCCCCACAACAGCGGAATGTGGCTATCAACTGCGCCTTTAACATCACCTATTCAACGGCTGTTTACCCAATTAAGTGCATGCTGGTGTCTAGAATTCCGAACAATGATGGTCTAATCCGTCCAATCCACGTAACCGCCCCAGAAGGTTCGATCGTCAATTGCAGTTTCCCGGCGCCAGTTAAGGCCCGAGCCAAGGTAATGAAACATATCCCACCACTCATTTTTGGTGCCTTGGCACCAATGTTGCCTTCGGAGTCCATAGCGGCGGCGGGCGGAATCTTTCCTTTTCGATTTTTGGGTCAAGACCAGTTCTTTGGAAACTTTGCCGCTAGTGTGCTACCCCATGGCGGCATCGGAGCTACCCGCGACCAGGATGGCTGGATGCCGGTTGCATTTCCGCACAACTCGACCATAACCCCAACCGAAATTTTAGAACTTCAGGTTCCCGTGCTTGTAATGAAAAAGCAACTAATCTGCGACACCGGTGGTCCTGGTCGCAGGCGGGGTGGTCTAGGACAGGAGTTTGTTGTCAGGTGTGTGGCGCAAAATCCGATTACGATTACAGTAAGACCTGATATTTTGCGCTATCCGGCGCCGGGTCTTGATGGCGGGTTGCCTGGGGCTGTGGGCCTGGTCCTGCTGAATGGGGTGAAGATGGAACGCTTTCCAGCGGTTGACTTTAAGCCCGGTGATGAGATGGTGATTCGTGTTCCGGGAGGCGGCGGATTTGGTGATCCAAACCTGCGTGAACCCGAGTTGGTGTGGCGTGATGTCGAAATGGGGCTGGTTAGTCCGCAGGCAGCATTGGCGGTTTATGGAGTGGAGGCTAGGCGATAAAGATTACAGCTGTAAAGGCGACAGCGATTTCTATTCCTCGTACCGTCCAGCTCAATACATCGTACGGTACTCGCAATAGTGCAGTCACCGTCATTGTCGAACTAAGCACCGATGAGGGACTGGTCGGTATTGGTCAGACTGCCGTCGAGGTACCATCCTATGGCGAATCTGCTGAGGGAATTCTTATCAACATCCGCAAAACCTTGGCTCCTGTCATCATTGGCGAAGACCCAACCAATCTAGAGTACCTGTGCAACAAGATCAAGCGGGCTCTTCCACACCACTACGCAACACAAGCTGGAGTGGAGTTTGCAATTTGGGACCTCAACGGCAAGGCGCTCGGTGTGCCCGTATATCAACTAATTGGTGGCAAGGTGCGTGACGGGGTTGATCTGATGGGCTTTGTTGCCCAGGACCATCCAGAAAAAATGGCAGTTGAAGCTGATGCTATTCTGCGCGAGTCAACTTTCCCGGTCCTGAAGATGAAAATCGGCAAGTGTCCGGACTTGGATTTAAAGCGCTATAGCGCAGTCGCCGAGGCGATTGGTGACCGCGCTGTCATCCAAGTCGACGGCAACATCGGCTACACCATGGCTCAAGCTGTCCCTACCCTGATGGGCATGGAGAAGATTGGCCGTCTCGGTTGTGTCGAACAGGCGGTCAAAAGGCTCGATGATATGGCTGAATTGGCACGCCTAATTCCTGTGCCTATGATGGCTGACGAGGGAGTCTACGTGCCTGATGACGCGATTGAGTTGGTTTGTTCTGGCGCCGCAAGTTTGGCGCTCATAAAAATTACCAAGGGTGGCGGCATTCTCAATACAAAGAAAATTGCCAGTATCTTTGAATCTGCCGGCTTGATCCTTTCTATCGCAATCTATTATGATCTAATCGGGGTAGCAGCGGCTCACATTGCGGCATCGACCCCGTGTGTAAAGTGGCCATCTCCATTTACCTATACCCTTGACACCATTCTGACTGAGCCATTTGAGCCGCACGGGTTAATTCTAAGAGTGCCCGAGAAACCTGGATTTGGAGTTGCGTTTGACCCAGACAAAATCGCGAGATATGCCCTTCCACTTTAGAGGAGAATTCCATTCTTATGAATCGCAAATTTGTTAGTATCGGCGGACTTGAAGTAAAGCTTGGGATGAAAGCGCATGGCTACATGGATGTTGGGGTCTTAGCCGGCGGGACCCAAGTGCGTATACCTATTCAGGTGATTCATGGCGCCTTTGATGGCCCGCGCGTCTGCCTTGAGTCTGGTATGCATGGCTGGGAGCCAATGGGCACCGAGATACTGCGCCGTGCCTTGTTGCGGGTCGACCCGGCAAAACTGCGAGGGACCATTGTATGCTTGCCCTTGACGCAGCCGCAATCGATGGAGTACGGAGGTAGCGTCGAGTCGACCGGCACCAGGACCAGTCCGGCTGACCAGTTGGATCTCAACAAGGTTTGGCCTGGTAAGCACACGAACGCTTGGCTGACCGAAAGAATTGCTGCTGTCAACTGGGACGTAATTAGAGACTGCGAATGTGTGATTGATTATCATGACGGCACTGGTGCGTGCAATGAATTGCCAGTAGCCTTTCCACAAATCTTTCCCGTCAACTCTCCGATCGTCATTGGCGGCGAAGCCGACGGTACCGGTGGGGCTGGTACCCACTCGGCAATGAGTATTGAGCGTATGGAGGAGTTGAACTCAAAAGTGATTGGTATGGCAAAGGCGTTTGGATCAATTGCAATCTGGCTTCGTGACAAGAATCCACTCACGCCGACTATGCTGAATGGATGTTGCATGACGAATAATATTCCTTGCTTGGTAGTGGAGGCAGGAGGCGGAAGCCAGCTTGATAACACCATCACTCCTGCGGTCGAATGCACACTAAATCTTCTTAGACACTTGGATATGATAGATGGAGATTTGATTCTGCCTAGTAAACAAATTATGGTGGATAACTACCTTGTATACCGCTCCTACATGGGCGGCTTCTTTATTCCAGAGGCTGGCTACGCCCTGGGTTCGGTCGTCACTAAAGGTCAAGTTTTAGGCAAGGTACTCGATCCGTTCACCTCTGAGGTAAGAGAAGAGTGCGTTTCCCCTATTAACGGATGGCTGATCAGTACTCGCATTAGGATGCCAATTAACCCCGGTGGTTATATTGCGCATATTGCGGATACAGACCGAATTATCTGGGAGCGCGGGAGTTAATCTTGTTAGTTCCACGGGATGCGGTCACTCTGGAAATTCACTGGCAACGCTTGATTGCCATCATGGATGAAGTCGACTTGGCAACCGTGCGGACATCGTTTTCAACAATTGTTGGCGAAAGCCGGGATTTCGCGTGCATCATGACCGACACAAAGGGCGCCTCGCTCTGTCAGTCATCGCTGAGTCCCCCGAATTTTTGCGTAGTTTTGCCACGTACCTCGCGCCATCTGCTTGCACGGTTTCAGATCGACACCTTGCAAGACGGTGACGTTCTGGTCACTAATGATCCGTGGCTTGGTACAGGCCACCTGCCGGACTACGTAATAATGACACCAGTTTTCTTTCATGGTAAGGTAATTGGCTTTATCGGCACCGTTGCGCACCTAGCTGATGTAGGCGGGCATATTGGCGATATCGAGGCTACTGACGTCTTCACCGAAGGCATGCGTATACCGCCGTCTAAGCTTTATTGTGCTGGTTTACCGAACGCTCAGCTGCATGAAATGATTTCGGCAAACTGTCGGGTTCCGGATTTGGTTTTGGGTGACTTGGGCGCGATCATTGGCACCCACCGGGTTGGTGCGCGGTACATCAGGGAATTCCTTGACGATTATTCGATGCCCGATCTAGCGGAGTTGGCTGGCCAGATTCATTCTGTTTCTGAAGCTGCTATCCGGCAGGCTATTTTAGCTCTTCCGGATGGCAAGTGGGAATTTGGGTTAAACATTGATGGTTACATTGACCAAGTCCATCTTCATGCGACTGTCGAAGTACGTGGCAGTGATGTCTTTGTCGATTACAAGGGCACGTCGCATCAGGTAAAACACGCTGCCATCAACTGTACATTTAATACCACGTTTGCGTCGACCATGTATCCATTTAAATGTGCGCTCGTGCCCCGCCTGCCTAATAATGAAGGAATCTTTCGCCCGATCCATGTCACCGCTCCGGCAGGGTCTATTCTCAATTGCACTGAACCGTCTGCCGTCAAGGCGCGTGCCAAAACCACCAACAATATAAACCAAGTTTTGTTTGGTGCTCTCTGGGAGATCTTTGGGGATCATGCTCAGGCTGGTAGTGGTTCGATCTGGCCCATTGGTGTCTCTGGAACGGCTGAGGGATATGGGCTGTTTTCGGTCAGTGTTTTGCCCCATGGCGGACGTGGATCGCTCAAGGAGCTCGATGGTATGGGTCCAATTGCCTTCCCGCACAACTCCGCGGTCACCCCGACCGAGGTATTGGAAATGAAGGCGCCTATATTGATTATGAAAAAGGCTTTGCGCCTCGACTCTGCCGGCCCGGGCCGCTGCCGTGGTGGACTCGGCCAGGTGATCGTGATCAAGTCGATTGCATCGGGGCCAGTTCGACTGCGCTTAAGGCCTGATAAGTTGAGCTGTGCCCCCCCGGGTTTGGCCGGTGGCCAGCAGGGTCGCTTAGGCGAGGTATGGATAAATGGCCGGAAGATCGAGCGCTTTCCGGTGATCCAGTTTATGCCTGGCGATGTCTGTGAGCTCTTTCTGCCTGGCGGTGCAGGGTTTGGATACGTAAATGAACGTGATCCGGATCTTGTTCGTAGAGACGTTGGGTGTGGATATGTTTCTCGTTTGGCCGCGCTAGAACAATACGGTGTCCGGGTCGAGGGTGATTTGTGATAGACCAGATTACGCTCGAAATTCAATGGCAACGTTTGATCTCGATCATGGACGAAGTTGACTTAGCCACCGTCCGGACTTCGTTTTCTACTATCGTAGGCGAGTCCAGAGACTTTGGCTGCATTATGACCGACGAACAGGGCGCATCGCTTTGCCAGTCGTCTTTCAGTCCCCCTAATTTTTGTGTGGTGTTGCCGCGTACGGCTCGTCACCTGCTGGCGCGCTTTCCACTGGAAACTCTACAGGACGGAGATGTTCTGGTAACCAATGATCCATGGCTTGGTACAGGTCATCTACCCGATTATGTCGTGATTACACCCGTCTTCTGGAAGGGCAAAGTTGTAGCGTTCATGGGTACGGTTGCCCACTTGGCTGATGTGGGCGGTCACCCTGGTGATATCGAAGCCACTGACGTTTTTACCGAGGGAATAAGGATCCCGCCATCCCAGCTTTACATTGCGGGCGAGCCAAACGCTCAGCTGCACGACCTCATTCGAGCAAACTGCCGGGTCCCGGAAATGGTGCTGGGCGACTTGGGCGCTATTGTTGGCACCCATCGAGTCGGAAGTCGTCGACTCCTTGAGTTCTTGGCCGATTACGAGATGTCGGACCTTGTGGAACTTTCCGGTGAGATCCACGCTCTATCGGAAGTTGCCATTCGGAAGGCTATCGAAGCGCTGCCCGACGGCAAATGGGAATTTGGTTTGGATATTGATGGGTATGTCAACCAAGTACATCTCCAGGTGTCTGTTGAGATTCAGGGCACTGATGTGTACGTGGACTACGCCGGCACATCACCTCAGGTATGGCATGCGGCAATCAACTGTACCTTTAACACTACATTTGCATCCACTATGTACCCGTTCAAGTGTGCGCTTGTACCGCGCATTCCCAACAACGAGGGATTATTTCGAGCCATTCACGTCTCCGCACCAGAAGGGTGCATTCTAAATTGCGCCTTTCCCGCCCCCGTCCAGGCCCGAGCTAAGACCACCAACAATATGAACCAAGTGCTCTTCGGCGCACTTTGGCCACACTTCGGGGTGCACGCGCAGGCTGGCAGCGGATCGATCTGGCCGTTTATTGCAGTTGGTGAGGAGGTTGGTTACAGCAAATTCTCCGTTTCTATGCTGCCGCACGGCGGTCGTGGTGCCTTGCCGGGTATTGACGGCATGGTGCCAATTGCGTTTCCGCACAATTCGTCGGTTACCCCCACAGAAGTAATGGAAACTCAAGCGCCTATCTTGGTCATGGTAAAGGCTTTGCGTGTCGATTCGGGGGGGGCTGGTCGCAGACGCGGAGGAGTTGGTCAAGAGATTGTTATCCAGTCTATATCTAGTAAGCCAATGATTGTCAAATTGCGCCCCGACAAGATGTTCTGTGCTCCTCCGGGACTAGCTGGCGGTCAGTCTGGGGTCGTCGGGCGTGTCCTCCATAATGGCAATGTTATTGAAAAATTCCCCCCATTGCGCTTTCTTCCTGGTGATGAGCTAAGGTTGCTTCTACCCGGCGGTGGGGGCTTTGGAGCACTAAGTGAGCGGGAGCCCGACCGGATTATCCAAGATGTTGCGAATGGTTACGTTAGTGTTAAGGCGGCTCTTGAAATCTACGGCTTGGAGGTATAAGGGCATTGACCACTAGTTACCGTTTTGGGTTCGATATCGGCGGTACATTTACTGATTTCGTGATGGTGGATCAGTCTGGGCGCATGGAGACCTATAAGACTCTTACTACGCCTGCTGAGCCCTCTCGTGCAGTGCGCGAAGGTTTTGATGTGCTGCTAAAGCGGATGGGCGCGGTTGGCGCCAATGTCGATACTGCGATCCACGCCACCACTTTGATTACCAATGCCGTAATCGAGCGAAAGGGAGCCCGGACTGCTTTGATAACCACCTTTGGGCACTCTGATGTGCTCGAAATGGCCAAAGAGATGCGATATGACATCTACGATCTGCTCTTAATCTTGCCCGAGCCCTTGGTCCCTCGTGCATTTCGGCATGAGGTTGTGGAACGTTTAAATGGACGGGGAGAGGTGGTAATTCCGCTGTCCGAAATAGATGTAAGTACTGTGATCGCAAAGTTGAGGGAACAGGTTGTTAGTGCGGTTGCCGTTTGCTTCCTGCATTCATATCAAAATTCACAGCATGAGGCGCGCACAGGCAAAATGCTCAGGGAGGCTATGCCTACCTTAAGTGTCTCACTAAGTAGTGAGGTAGCTCCAGAGATTAGGGAGTATGATCGAATGTCGACTACGGTCGCCAATGCCTATGTGCAGCCGATGACAGCTAGCTATGTAGGGCAGCTCGAGCAAGATTTGCGAGACAGTGGGTTCCTGCACCGTATGTATCTTATGCTCAGCAGCGGTGGAATTACCACTGGCGAAACTGCTAGCCGTTTTCCGATTCGTCTTCTGGAGTCTGGCCCCGCAGCGGGCGCATTAGCCTCGGTCTATTATGGCGAGTTGGCCGGAATCAAGGATTTGGTGGCATTTGATATGGGTGGTACCACGGCCAAAATGTGCTTAATTCGGGGGGGCAAGGCCTCCCTGACTAACTCGTTTGAGATTGCCAGAGTTCACCGCTTTAAGCGCGGCAGTGGTCTTCCGGTCCGAATTCCAACAATCGAATTGATTGAGATTGGTGCTGGTGGCGGTTCGATCGCTTGGGTTGACGAGATTGGGATGTTGAAGGTGGGTCCACAGTCATCCGGAGCAGATCCTGGCCCAGCGTGTTACGGGCAGGGCGGAAAACTGCCCACTGTTACTGATGCTAACCTAATTTTAGGATACCTCAGCCCGGATTTCTTTCTCGGCGGACGGATGAAGTTGGACATTGATGCTGCCCGCAGCGCCATGCAGCCGCTCGCTGATCGTTTAGGGAAAACTGTGGAAGGGGCTGCGTACGGCATATTCCAGATCGTAAATGAAAATATGATTTCAGCTACTCGGGTACACGTAGCTGAGCGAGGGGCCGATACTCGGCGCTTGACTCTAATGGCTTTTGGTGGCGCAGGACCAGTCCATGCCCATCCGATTGCACGCACCCTTAAAATGAAAGGATACATTTGCCCTCACAATGCGGGTGTAACGTCTGCACTTGGTTTACTAACAGCACCCGTTGCCTTTGACCTCAGTAAGACCTTTGTGGCAGTGGTAACGCAGGAAAAACTGAGTGTGATTGATCATGCTTTTGCCATACTCGAGGAGGATGGTAAGGTTCGCCTAGCTGAAGCGGGTGTAGCCGCAGTAGATATGGTTCTCGAGCGCAGTATCGATATACGCCACCGTGGACAGGGTCATGAAATTGTTGTCCAGTTGCCTGAGATGCCACTTGCCAAGATGGACTTGCATAAGGACTTGCGCCCGCTGTTTTACGAGCAATACGATGCCGTTTACGGCCATGCCCACCGTCACCTCGATATAGAAATCATGACTTTACGATTACGAGCGACCGGTCCGATGCCTATCGTGGACCTGCCTCGTGGTGTTGTATCGAGTGGCGAGACTGCTAAAAAGGGAAATCGTCCGATTTTTGTTTCTGAGCGTAATGGATTTGTCACTGTACCAGTCTTCAATCGGGACTTACTTGCTGCTGGAGCGGTGGTTATTGGACCAGCTATTGTGGAGGAGCACAACTCCACTGCGTACATTGGTGACAAAGCCATTGCTAATGTGGATGCGCACCTTAATTTATTGGTCTCGTTCGTTGAATAGTGGAAGCCAAGGCCGGAGCAGATACGTCTGTTAGGGTACAGCAGCACACAGGGGGCGTGGTAACACTACTAGCAAATCGTGTGTTCGAATTGTATGCAAGAATGTAAATGCCTAATCGCGGCGGGATAATCTCATTTATTTCGTTTTCTTGGGCCTTATGTCTTCGTGATAGTTTAAACGATGGTTGTCTCGTACTTTGGGTGCGGTGTTATGCTGCTGGCGCTCTTCTTGTGTTTGTGCTTATGTGTTTTGCCAGTTCTTAAAAAGTTGCGGAGCCGAAACTTGGGGAGTGATTACTTCAGTTTAGTCTCCCGGCTCTCAGGACTGATATGATAACTTCAGTGATATCAATAACCGCCATTAGAGGTTTATTGTGCTTCGCCTTACGGTTGATGCTTCGCAATGCTACCGCTTCGGTAAAATTGTGCGGAATGCTCTTTATTTGCGCAACACCATACCTTATTTGGGAGTGGCCTCGTCGAGGCAATATATCGGGGTAGTGTTCTTTTGGGTTGTGCTTGTCATGAATTTCCTTTTATCTGATATTGTTTTGGTCGCGCAGTAGTTGATGCACATTACGTCAGCTTAGCGTAGGTTGCTCTTCACTTTCTCGGGTTGAGCTCTTCATGGCTGAGGTCGATCGTCAGCTAGTAGGCTTGAGTTTCAATTTGAAGTAAATGTAGGTGGAACTCATATTGTCTTTCTGGTGAGGCCTCGGTCAATGCATGGTTTTCACTTGTTGTGATGTGGTTTCAAGGGGTAAGCAGCCTCGTGCGAGAGCAATTGTTCGTGTTACACATGAAGGTCGGCGCTCCGGGTTGGCAGGGGGTCTAATCTGGTTGGGGAAGCGGTTCTAAGTGTGTGGTACTCTGTGTTGCGGGTTCGATTTGGCTCTGGCTGTTAATTCCATTTATGTTGGTTCGGTCCGGGTGCTGCAAGTATATTTTTTAGCTCTTCTGAATGGAAAGCCGGTCAAACCTCCTCTTGTAGACGGTAAAAAATGTGTTTTAGTTTATTTGTTGGAGAAATAATTCGTTTGCTATTTGTGCCACCTACAATGTGGTGTGCATCAAAATCTGATTGATGTGTTGTAAATCTTGGGCCTTTCGGTTAAATTAGGTCGATAAAGGATTGTATTTTAGCCAATCCGTTATTGCGCTTTGTAGGTTGAAGCGAGGTCGAAACCCTGTTTCATCGGACAATCGTGTTATATCTAAGGGGGTCCGTTCCTGGTGCGGATACATACTTATGTCTGCGATCGTGTTTCCGTCCACCCAGCTTATTTGTAACCCCAAGGCGGCAAAAGCTTGAACCACCTGGAAAAAGGACGTACCTTCGCCACAACTTATGTTGTACACCGAGTGACTTAATCTTGGTGTCCTTAGTAGTTTCCAAATACCCTCTGCTATATCTACACTGTATGTCCAGTCGCGGACTATTGCTCGTCCGGTGACTGAAACTTTCCGTTTGTCGTGGAGGGCAGTCATTAAATGCTGGAATACTGTTGTAGACGGACGGCTTAATTTTGCGTATTCCATGGGTCCATAGACTGCTGGGAGACGCACGGCAAGTATTTTCCGCCCGCATAGTATCGAATAGCGCGCCAGCAGGAGTTCAGAGCAGTGCTTGGTGATTGCATAAAGAGTTGTCAAATTTAGTGGGTCCGCTTCGCGCTGCAATTTTGGTGTTCGGTGGACGGGTGATCCGTAAACTCCACTACTGCTTATTACAATGGTGCGCTCCACAGTATTATTTTCCAGAATCGCATCTAACAGACTTATCGAGCCCCCCAAATTTACTGCTACAACGCGCGAAGCATTTGCAAGTGTTTCCTCTACTGTTAGAGCTGCTGCGTGAACTATGTGAGTGATGTTCTTTTCGACTAGCAAGGTGTGTACAGCTGCTCGGTCACAGATGTCGAGAAAAGCGTGCTCCAAGTGTTTGGCGACCGGCTTTAGAAACCCATGCGCAGCGTCATTTATAGTGGCTGTGTCCGTTGCTACCACATGCACGTTTGGCTGGCTAGCGAAGAACCGCACTAAATTTATGCCCAAAAAGCCAAGGGCACCGGTAATCAAAATTCGCATTGCAGTCTCGCTAACTTTTTTGCAATCGGAAATCAGGTTGGTACGGACAGTTGCGCAATATCGTTGCAAATTGGGTTATTTGTATTATAGTTTATGGGCCTGCATTCGTTCGCTTCTGTTTGCCTGCGACATTTTTTTCCTGCTAAAGAACCTGTTGTGCAACGTCTCAGTGCTGTATATTGATGCACTCAATTTGAAGGCAAGCTGGTTTTTGTTCGAATACCTTTCTGGCTTGTGTTGCAGTGGCATTAATATATGCGCACTGGTGTGTGAGCGAATTTATCCCAGTGCAAAGCTGGTGGAAAGTGATGTTCAACTCCCTAACGCTGGTATTACGAAGGTTTCGGCTTTTTTTCTGAGTAGTTTGGATGTGGGTTGGGCAGCAGAGTACGTCCTGGGTTCAGGTCAAGGAAGAATTCGCGCTTGGCGGATCTGTCATCGCTTACCGGAGCGGGTGTCATGGTGCTAGTCGAAATTGTCTGTTGTACGGTGAGACGCCCAAAACCCAATGAGCGTCTTGGACAATTCATCATCCTGCGTGTAGCTGGAAGCACTCACAAACCCTCTCCACGAGAGCCGTAATTGGTGGCCGGAAAGACTCGTATATGATCCTTATGTATGTTTCGTACGCAGCCGTCCAAAGAGGAAATTCTCGTGTTTTGGATGTCTATGAGCAAAAAGAAGGTCCCTTGGGGTGGTGATGGATATGCCCGGGTTTAATACTTGGCCAATCAGCGAGTTTTGGTGCCCAGTGTATTTTGCCAGCGCGTCCCGCACGCACTCCTAGGAGCAGGTCAGTGCAGCGAGCGGTGCGTACTGTGTCACAGTTGGCGCGCAGATTGTGAGCAATTCGCATAATTCGAGTCTAGCTTCCGCGAAATGAGCTGTTGGTGCAAAATTCCCGAAGTGCTAAACAGATTAACATACGTGTTGGTGAAACGGTCTACAGTAAGGGTGCGTTCGCGCATTTCTAGAAGCGCAGCCTCTGCAGTGACTGAGATTGGAAACGATATAAAATGCTTGTAAATTATTTGTGATTATCATCAGAACGCAGCAGACAATATTGACAAGCTTTTTAGGTGCAGGGCTATTCACGGTAGCATCTGCTGGGTTGCTTTGCGAAGCGATGAATTTTGCATTTCAGCGATGTGTGGCAGATGCTTCGCTGTCATGCGGCTATATGATAAATTTATACGCTAAATGCGTATGCTCCAGCACTGAGTTGGCGTTCACCGCATCAATTGCTTGCTTGTTGGAAAGATAGTATGGGTCCGGTCGAACTACTTCATTCGGATTGATCAATGCAAAAAATTCCGCTTTATTCTGTCCAGAAGTCACCACAGTTGCTGTCAAGGTGTCATACTTAAGTTTCGGGCAGCAGCTTGTTGAGGATTGCATTACGCAGGTCTTCAAGCTCGGACGGCGGCGTGTATTTGGTCTGGTTCTGAGCTTACCCCTGATATCTGTTTCTATGTCATGCGGTGGTGTTGGCAGGGCGGGATCGCAGCGTCCCCAAGAAATGAGGAATGGTCCGGCGCGGGAAAACGCTTACATTCGAAAGAAGGGGCGTTTATCCTCTCCTTCCAGCACGTACTAAACCCGATGTGCCATTCGCTTGGCACCGTCAATTGTATTTTTCAAGACTGCTCCCGAAATTTGTACCTGGTCACCTTGTGAGATTGGCTGTCCACAATATCTATAGCCACCAATCAGGCGCAAGTTGCATCCTTTTTGGGCCATGGACGAGGCGACAAGCCGTGCTGTTTGTGGCGGTGTCACATGGGCTTCATTTGGCTTGTTATCGTGGTTTTGGTGCGACTCTGATTACCTCTGAGATTGTATTGCGCGTGAGTTCTATTACGCTACGTTCCAGCGCAAATCCCCATCTCAGCTAATTTTAATTCTGCCCTGGTCGGTGATCGGCAGGTGGTTGGTTTTGCGGTTGGGCCGATGCTCAGTTGGAGTCTTAATTCGACGGGAATGGTAATTCAGTTGTATTCAAGCTCCGAGCAGTGTGTCCTGATTGTTCTTGAGGCGAGGCGTTAACCATAGCCAGTTAATATCTTCAAACCCATGTCTGGGAAAGTAGAAGTGCCAGCCCGGGGCCAGTAGCGCCCGACCGTCCTCCCCCACTTAACGATCAAAATTGTTGTTAAGGGCAATCAGTAAAAACCGTGGTTGTGCAATCCGTCTAATTTCATCCTACAGGCGCAGCTCAGCGTTCATCAAGCGCAATTAAATCTGCGCTGGCTATCTGAAGGCCACAGTGATAACAAATTAAATCCAGTGGCCGCTCCCACTACAAATCGCAAGATGGAATTAAAACATATCATCGTGAAGCACGGATACATCTCGAGCCAAACCCACAAAAACTTGTTGCTGGTGTATGGTCAACTACTTTCATGAATCGACATCTCTGATTACTTCGGCTGCAGGTACTCCAGCCCTTTATCCGGTGATCCCTGAGTGTGCAGTTTTTAAGAGAATTTGCGGGTCCCGTAATGAGAGTTGCCAAACCTAACGGTTTTGCATAATCCCGAATGGACTCTTCAAAGAACGCACTTGCCTAGCCATCAAGGCAGCACCCCTAAACTGTACAGTGGGAAAAGTCATGCACAGTTTCTGGTACGCGTAAATGCTTAACGGTTGAGCCATGCCAGTCATTCTAATTCAACTGTGATTATGCGGTTTTACTTTCAAAGCCGCAATGATTTGTAGTGGCGTAAACGGCGTGCGCCGTACATCAGCTATCCATGGTGCCTCGAGAGCTCCGATACCTGCATAAGTCTCCCGTACCATGACGGGATCACTGCATAGTTGATGAATATCATTGCGTCACCAGCCCAAGAATGACAATCTGAAAAATAGCGAATGTGGCCTCGATTGATGTGCCCACCTGTCGCGGCTAATTTCACGGTATCTAACTGTTTTGATACCGGCTTTGTGTCCGCGATATAGCGGCTGTCTCGTTTAGAATCATTTGCACGAATACCCATTGCTAGATCCTGCCCAGTGTAAATCAGACACGGGACCAATTCCTCCTAGTTTTCATGTTAATCGGTTAGTCAAAATAATTGGTGCGTTGTAAGCAAGATTGGGACCCCCCACAGTTGATTATGTGGTCGGTAGGTATTAGGGTTTTCAAGTGCGGTTACAGTAATAACGTAAAAAGCGTTAGTGATATTGTTTGTAGCAAACGTCTTTGTGCCTAGAGAAGTCGAAGTTGGGATGGATCTGGTTTTGCAGGTGTTTATTCATTAAACGCCTAAATTGTGCCGTAACTTGCGAAGGCTCGTCCTTTAGTCGCCGGAATGCCAAAACCAGACTGGTACTCAGGTCGGCGTCATTCCATAACTGGATTGTACCTGGCTGATCGCGAGCTATCGCACGAAATTGGCTGAGGGCTGAGACCCGCGGAGTTGGGTCTGTGGCTATCACTAATGGCTATTGAGCCGAATATCGTTTCGCAGGTGTCGACTTTATTGATCTGGCATTCTTATTGAATGCGGACTAAACGACACAATTGTGTGAGTCCTTGGCTTTGGAATAAGACTGCGGGGCCATGTTGGTTCTTGTTTCATGCCGTGCGACAGAGCAATTTAGTCCGGGTGGTTTATGTAAAAGTGGATCTAGGTAAATTGCGTTGCAAAAATTCCCACTAGGTAATTCACGCAATGAGTTGCATTATGACGGAAGCCGAGTTTATGTGCCGTGTTTACTGGCAAATGATTTGGAGATTGTAATCCTTAGGCTGAGGGGGAAACAGCTTTTGCATGGCTAGTACTAAAGAAGGGTCCGGAGTTTTGTGTGAAGTAGTAGTGTGTAAGGCGGCCCAAGTTACGCTCTGATTATATCGTTTATATAGTTACTTTGCGCCTTGCTGACTTAGTGCAGAGGCGTGAAAATTAGTAATTCCCTGTTTGGGTCGACGGAAGGCTCCAAAAATTTTTCCCGATTTTTTGACTAGGGTCGACGAGTAATAAAATAGCTTAGAACTTCTGCGTCTTGTGACTTACATTAGGTCTCCGCAGCTCGGGCGCTGATCTACCAGACCAGCCAAGTCAGACTGTCGCTGCCGGAAACATCACAGCTATATTTTTGAATTTTGTGATAAATTGTTCTCGTAGGCGATCCCTCTTGGAACTTACTGTCGTGCTATGTATGAATACGAGACAGGTATAGGATGGGTGTTTTCGTTATCCCCGCGGTTGTCTCGAAAACTGATCTTGCAAAATTTGTAAATCGAGATTGGGTTTTCTCAAGCCGAGTGGGTATTGGAAAGGCTACTAGGTGGTAGAGGTAATGGGTTAACAACGAAATAGCAAATAAGGGTTTTACTCAGAGATTTCTTTGGTTCGTGCGAGCGAGGATTGCCCGATTGGCGCCTTCATGTACAGTTCGCACTGCATAGTTGGTTTCTTGATCTATTTCGTGCAGTGTAAGAAATTGGGTTTTGAGGATTGTGGTACACTTGAAAAAATTTTGTGTGTGGGACGTATTAAGATGAGTGTTCTCATTTGGGAGGTTGTTTAGTGGTTGTCGCGCCAAATAAATTTGTCGGTATTCAAATCAGTCCGGTTAGTTTTATCGATGAGGGTGTAGATCATGTATTGGATACTCTCCAACAACGTGTTGGAGTAAACGTGTTGATGATTGGTACCATCTCGTGGTTAGGGCTGAAGGTCGGGCGCCGAATCTCAGCGGCTTTGGAAGGCTGGCCAGATCATGGCATCGCTGCTCCCTACACCATGCGCGGTGGGTCTTATATTGCACCTCACCCCGCCTACTACTCCAATACCCCGATCCAAGACTTCTCTGCAAATGACCCCGAGGTTTCTGGGCAGGATATTCTGGCTATGGTTATTCCAGCGGCGAGGTCGCGCGGGATGCTTGTAATTCCTGAGTTTATGGAGCCGCTGTTCAAATATGCGGGTCACGGCTCTTCAAACAACGTACAGATACC
>SXGS01403071.1_pt1 | contig 24048 bp, 14 predicted proteins | sample 3174681 | NCBI WGS metagenome assembly SXGS01 (sample SAMN11356861, study PRJNA531348) | freshwater metagenome | isolation source: freshwater sample F1-80 | place: China: Fuxian Lake, Yuxi | collected 2017-12-25
GGAAAAGATGAGAACAGCGCGCACCCGCAACTCACGCGCAAATTCCGGAGCGACGCAAGGCAAAACGGCGCGGAGGAATTCGAGCAACGCATTTCGTGCGACCCCACGACCCAACCTACATTACTCCGCCAAAATTCCGGGCTCTTCTTTGCGGAAAATTTCACGGATACGTTCGCGGGTGATGACGCCAGTTATCCAGAGCATCGCGGCATATATAACTCCTCCGACTGGGATCAGCAATATGACGTTTTTGTTTTCCAGAAGCGAAAATGTCGGGTCGCGTAAAAGCCACACCACAGCAGCCATCACGACCGCTGAGAAGATAATTTTCATAAAATTCACAAATCTCAAATCAAACTTCAGATACTTGCGCGCAGCGCGATAGGTAATGATCGCGATATATAATTCTGCAATCACGCTCGTCATCGCGGCACCGCGGAAACCATACTCTGGAATCACTAACCAGTTCAGCAATAAATTCAAAACAATCGCACCGATGTTAATCCACAATAACCGAGTTTGCTTGTTGACTGAGATGAGCACAAATGAAAACAGCGTGTTGATAAATGAAAACATGAGTGCGAATAGCAGTATCTGCAAGCCAATATCAGAGCCATATACACCTTCCGATAAACGACTTAAATATTCTGGGTCACTTACGATCGCGATGATCGGGTAGGCGAGTACGACACCACCGGCGACCATTGCAAAACCCATCATCGAAAGAAAATCAAATGCGTTCTGGATAATGCCCGAGTGACGTCCGTCACGCGTCTCGATGGATCGAGTCATGACGGGAAGAACCGAGTTCATGAAGTACAGCGAAACAATCGTAAGACTCTCAATTAACCGCATACCGACGCTATAAAATGCGACTTCTTCGGCACCCTTGAGATTGAATAACAAGATCGTATTCAGACGGAAATAAATTGTGGAGAGCATCAGTGCGAGACCGTACGGCAACGCTTTTACAAAAACTTCTTTGATGAGTTCCCAATCAAAACGATATCTGATTTCGGTGAGACGACGTGTGTACCAGTAGGTATATCCGAGCATCGCGGCGTTTCCAATGATACCGGCAGCGACGATGTGATAAAAACCACGCGACGGATCTTCCGTGAATGCCACGAGCACCACATACGCGATGTATCCAATAGAAATTATTTTTCCAATCACGAGAGCAATTGCCGACTCGCGCATCCGATACTTCACCTGCAGGACACTCGTCAGCGTGCCGTTCAAAATGGCTAACAGAACTGTTACTGAAGCGATCGCAATACCAAATGGTACGGCACCTTCGGCGTGTTCGGGCATAAAAACAGGAATCAAAAATCCGACGCACACCGCCGCGACCATCGCCACAACCGCGATCACGGTTCGTATCGTCAAAACATTTCCAAGCAATATCGCGACGCGCGATTCATCTTTCGACATTTCGCGAACGGCTACCGTGTATAAACCAAGGTCCGCAACAATTCCAAAGACGGCGAGAAAGTCATAAATAAAATTATACTCTCCGTATTGCTCCTGCGTGAGATACGCTGTCAGTAATTTAATGACAATAATACTCAGTAGACCGACGGCGAGTTTTCCGGCAAATTGCGAAACAGTGCTTCCAAGAATTTTTCGGGCGGTAGAGGATCCGGACATGGGTACACTGTAGCTTCTGGAGTGCTTTTTTACAACATTTGTGGTAGAGTGAGCCGGACATAAGCCATCCACAAGCAACTATTATGCACGAAGTAAAAGCACAACTCGACCAGCTCCAGACCCAGATTTCCACCGCACTCAAGGCAATCGACCTCGATGAGAAACGGCAAAAAATCATCCTTCTGGAGGAAAATATGCAGGATCCCAACTTCTGGAATGACCAGAAGCGTGCCCAGCAGATTACGCGGGAGGCGAGTCACACGCGCACGTTCACCGATCGATGGGAAAAGCTCCAAAAAGATCTGAGAGAGCTTAACGAACTCGCGCCAACGATCGACGCCGATAACGATCCGGCCAGTGTGAAAGAGTTTACGCAGATGGTGACGCAGCTCGCGAAGGACTGGCGTGCTCTGGAAATCCAGACATTTCTCAATGGAAAGTACGATGCGAACTCAGCGATTCTTTCGATTCACGCGGGGACTGGTGGCAAAGATGCCCAGGATTTTGCCGATATGCTGATGCGAATGTATCTACGATGGGCGGAGAAGCATGAATTCAAAACACAGATTCTCGATCAGTCAGCAGGTGAAGAAGTGGGACTGAAAAGTGCGACGATTCTCATAGAAGGCGAGCTCACTTATGGCTATTTGAAGGGCGAAAATGGGGTTCACCGACTGGTGCGACAGAGCCCATTTAATGCGAAGGCGTCACGTGAAACATCATTTGTGCTGATTGAAATTCTTCCGGAAATTTCTGATCCCGCCGACATTGATATAAAAAAAGACGATCTGCGTATCGATACCTATCGCTCATCGGCTCCGGGTGGACAGAATGTTCAGAAGACCGACTCGGCGATCCGCATCACGCATCTTCCGACAAATATCGTGGTTACCTGCCAGACTGAACGCAGTCAGCTCCAGAATAAAGAACAGGCGATGAAAATTCTCAGTGCGAAACTTGCCGATATGATGGAGCGTGAACAGGCGAAGACGCTCAGCGATCTCAAGGGTGGGAAGATTGAGATGTCATGGGGAAATCAGATTCGTTCCTATGTACTTCATCCATATAAAATGATAAAAGATCACCGAACGGATTACGAAGAACGGAATGTGGAACCGGTGTTGGATGGTGAGATTGATGGGTTTATTGAGAGTTATCTTAAACAGGAAAAATAATTTTCGACCAAGAAAACTTATGGCACGACTTCCTATCACGAGCGGCGCGGATAATACGATCTTGAGAACAGTCTCGAAGTCCGTGAAGTCCGTCGACAAGAAACTCCTGAAGCTTATTGGCGATATGCACGTCACGATGAATGCCGAGGATGGTATTGGAATTGCGGCGCCTCAGGTGGGCGTAAATCTTCGACTGGCTCTCGCGAAGCTGAATCCGGGCACCAAGAATGAAAATGTGATTGTCATGATCAATCCGGAAATTCTCACGCACACGGACGACAAGGAAACGAATGAAGAGGGCTGCCTCAGTCTTCGGGGAAAGTGGGGCGGCGTTCCCCGCTACAAGAGCCTGACGGTGCAGTTTTTCAATAAAAAAATGGAGAAGGTGACACTGGCTTTGAACGAGCTGAACGCACGAATTATCCAGCATGAAATCGACCATCTAGACGGAAAGCTGTTTATTGATCGGGTGGTGGGGGAGATACGAGAGGAATAGAGATAAATTTAGCTTTGGTTTGGTTTGTTTAAGGCTCGGATAATATACTATAGGCACCCTTATTTGATAAGTTGCTTATTTTATGGTATAATGATTCGATATAAATAAACAAAAATACATATGGCCGCCCCATCCATAGAATCGCAAAAATATACATTTCAACTTCCGGAGAGTGATCTTCGGAAATTTCATACTGGTTGGTCACATGTCGATCTCGATTTAGCGATCGAAGCTGCTTATGATGACAAGAAGAGTCCAACTGCTTTTTATGATGAGTTATTTTGGCAGGTTATGAATTCACGACCAAGACTTGCAGAAGAGTTTAAAACCTGTGGTTTTAGTGTCGATAAGATACGAAGTCCACAAGATCAGCAGGCCGTTCGCACGCTTATGTCAATGTGCGAAATGTTCCAGGTTGATCTCTTTTCTAAACGTACTGGGCTTACTACTCTTCCTCCTAAAATGAGTGTCGTCATTAGAAAAATGGAAAAGGCTTTTCCAAATATTAATTTCAAAAAAATTCTTGATGAAATTCGTAAAGAGGGCTTCAAATCATCTACCGAGTTTTATGACAAGTTATTTTGGAAGTTACTAGGACACCGAGAACCTCTATCCAAAGCCTTTTCTGCTGTGAAGGGTGATATTACGAAGATCTCTTCTTCAGACGATAAAAAAATTCTTGAAGCTCTTTTTGAGTTTTGTAGAGCCATTCAAATTCAAACACTGGCTGCAGAATTTGGAACTGATTTTGATGGTATTTCTGAGGAGTTCCGCAGATGCGTCGAAAGAATGGAGCGAACGTTTCCAGATGCCAATACATCTGCTCTCATAAAAAAAGCACGAAAAAGTCCAACTTCTCTTCAGGTATATGATGAGCTCTTTTGGGGCATACTCAACTCTCGCCCTGAACTTTCAAAAAAGTTTGTTGGTGCTAAATTTGATCCTGCGAAATTACCTGATGCTCTGTATAGGTATAGAATCGACTCTGTAGTGACCTACTCCGCTTTCTCTCAAGTTAAACTTTTTTCGCAGATGATTGGCGTTCATCCATCCCATATTCCAGCCTCATTTCAGCCTATTCTTCGAAGCATCGAAGAGTATCTGAAAAAGACGGGAAAAGTGATTCCTTATGCAAAAATCAAGGCGGCACGTGCGGCAACTTCTGATATGGCAGCTTTTGGGGCTCAAATTTTTAATGAGGTAAATGCGCTTCTTCCTCCTCCCCATGAGTTTGCAAACCTTCCGGAGCCATTTCGTAAGAGCGTCACTGACTTCAAGACATTTTGTTGCCAGACTCTCCCTCATTCTATACGTGCACGTGATGCGACTTTGTCATCAGAAACAGCTCAACCTATTCCTCAAGCCGCTCCTCGTGTTCTCAAAACTCCTCTTCGTCTTGTTGAAAAGGCGAGAGGTTCCACGTCGCTTAATGTTACGAGCCAAATGCTTCCTCCTGTGCTTGCTGGTGACTACTCGGTATTTGTTCCACGACAGAGTGGTGGAATTATTGTTGTTGCAGACAAGTTGGCCCGAACTGTGGACATTCCACGACAGGTTGGAGTTATGCAGATTACGGTTGATTGGAAGGAAATTCAGAAACAATATGGAACTGATTATATTTCTCGAGTTCCAATGAGTGCAGGGCATTCCCATACCTTGACGTCTCAACTTCCTCATGAATTACGGCTTTTGGCAGAGGCGGCTACTAATGCTCATTTTACTATATGGAGCAATTTAGCTGTGACTACGGTTACCGTGAGTCCAAAGAAGGTTTGCAGTGCTGAGGATGGTAAGTACGTATTGTGTGTAGGCTCAGCTCAAGCCCCTGGAAATCATTCTATTGTATTTGTCACGAAAAATTCTCATGGGAAATCTCTAGAACCGCGCAACTGGCAACGTATTCAATCGACTGATGCCACTGGTCAGCTCCCGAAGCATGTTGCGAAGATTCTGCGTGATATGATGCATGAAGCTGAAAATCCTGGAATAATCCATCTTGGGAATGTTTGGGCTAGCGTTGCTGCTGACAAGATTGGTTTTGGTGAGAATACTAATAATTGGTTTACTGATAATATTTCTGATGTTGGCAATAATATTTGCGCAGACCCTGTCCGCACTAAGCATATATATTACTGCAAAAAGGATACGAATGAACTCATCTTGATAGATACGACGAATCCAGATGCAAAAACATGGCATCCACAGAGCATCCGATTTCCCCGTGCCTTTGAGGATATTTCTGGATTACAGTTTGATCCGTCTGGACGATTTCTCGTATTTAATTGCAAGAAAGGTCTTGTGATCCTCGAGAAAGAGTCGATGCAGGAGATGAAAGTGCTGCCTAGTATGACAAATGCACACTTCGATCAAAATGGTCGCATGCGAGTTATCGACAGCGAAGGTAAGCTTGTTATTTTTGATACAAACTTTTTTGATCTTGTTCGAGAAATCGATGATTATCGGGCTCTTATCTTGCGAGATAAGTTGAAACCTGGAGCTTTCGTTGATGAGGCAGCACAGGAGCGTGCTCGACAGGCAGAACTTAAGAAAAAATATGCACGGTACGTTCCACTCAAGGATGAGTTTGAACCTAAGTTTATCGAACGCCTTGGTGCTGCGAAGACCCTTGCTGATGTTCAAAGGGTTGGCACTCAACTCACCGATTTTGAAAATAGTCTTCGTGCTGGAGGCATTGAACAGGAGGGAGTTGCTTATATTACGGAGGCGATGCGTCTCGGCCTCGCTGCTAAGCAAAAAAAGATGGCATCAGGAGAAGTGAGTGATGTTTTAATAAGTGTACGTGCTCAGCTCGGACAGAAAGGCATTACTATTGCTACAGCCCTCAGTATGAAGGGCGAGATGGCTAGCGTTGATACGATCAAAGCCTTTGTAGATGATACTCAGAGAAAGGAGATACGTTCTGTACGTCGCTTACTCGATGAAAAGATTGCTCAATTATTCATGGCAGAATCTACGGTAATTGCCGCGAAGGTTGATGGCATCATCGCGAAGGCAAAAAAAGATCTCGCTGGATTTAAGTCCAAGGCAGACTTCGATGACTGGCATGAGTTCACCTATCCAGACATTGTGAAGGAGCTTCGAGATATGCGTGAAGAGTGCCCAGAAGAAGCCAAAGAAGCTCATGTAAAGCTTGTCGAGTCTCGAACGATTCTCGATGATCTTGCAAAAAAATATGATGAAAAATTCCGTCGTGAGTATACAGGTATTCGTGAAAAGGCAGCTCAGCAACTTCGTGAAACTATACATACTATCGAACGCAGCATTAAATCCTTCTTTGAACGCATGCGAGACAAGAAGTTCACGAGTCGTGATGATGCTGAGCAGTATATTCAGGTGAGCAAGATCCGACAGAGTATTGAGACAGAAATTAAGAGTCTTGAGTCTCTTGATCTCGATGTTTCAAAAAAAATAGCTCGTGACTTTGAGACTGGGATTAGTCGTTTTCTTTCTGATGTTGAGCGTGGTACGCTCTCAAAAGTTAGCGCTTCTGGGCAGCAGGTTATTAAACTTGGTGATCAGGAATTTCCAATATGGGAAGAGACTGCAGCTGAAGTGCTCAAGAGGAGAGCTGATTTCGTTTTTCTTCCTGATAGAGATGCGAATGTTCATGTGGCAAAAACTGCTGACTGGAGAGGTGATATTGGTGTTCAAATTACAAGCTCTCGTGGCACGGTTTCAACACGGCGTTTATATGAGGGGCTGACGGATGAACAGGAATATCGGCTTGGCCTCAACAATTATGCTGGAAAGCATGTACCTCCTTCGTACCTTACCGCAAGTGATTTTACTAGCATTCGGGCTTTATCTGTTGACTGGTCACTTGGCTCGAAGTCGAAATTACGACAGGAATATCGCTCAAAAAAGAATGCTATTCTTGCCCTGAAAACCCAGAGGCCTGACAAGTTCGATCAAGCTGTTTATGATACCTGGAAGAAATCATATCAGGCGGCACGTGATGATTTTGGAAAGTTCTGTACTGATAATTATATTTATATTTTTCTTCGGAAGGATACTATTCGTCGTGAACCAGATGAAGAATATGAGGATGGAATGGGAAGTCTTGTTGAATGGGAGTCGTACTGGACGCTTGATCCACAGACGGAGAAGTATCTCGAGCATATGCTTTTTGATCTTCGACAGCAGTTGAAGTTAAAATCTGGTTTGTTTATGCTGAGAGGTCATGCGGGTACCGGTAAAGATGTTCTCGTGGATATGTTTTGCTCACTTACCAAACGACGAAAGTTTGTTTTTGACTGTTCTAAGTGGACCACTGAGGCCGATCTCGGTGAGGAATTAACACTTCAGAGTGAGCCTGGATCCATGCTTCCATCAACAGTTCGATTACCATCAGCTGTAGTAAAAGGTTTGCAAACGCCAGGTGCCGTTATCTACTTCAATGAGTGGAATGCGATGCCTGAACAGGCGCAGCTATTTCTCCACGCACTTCTGGATGGTAAGCGTTCGTTGACACTCAAAACTCGATCTGGAACGATTATTAAAGCACAACCAAGTGTTTTGATTGTTGCTTCTCGAAATCCCTCGACATATAAAGGTGTTTTTGAGGTTCAGCCTGCTACGACGAGCCGTCAGGTAGAAATGGATGTACATTATCCTTCATTGTATCGTCCGGCTGATAAAAATGATCGAAATAGAAATCAAGCTCTCGATGTTTCTGAAGCACTCCGTATCGCTCGAAGTATGGATGCTTTCTCGCGTATGGCTGAAGAGTCAAATATGTCGAAGAACCAGTTTGTTCAGATGTGGGAGCTGTATGTAAATGGCATTGATAATGGCTCACCTGAGCCTACAGAGGAGCAAAAATTCGATATTGACGTGATTCTTGGACTTACGCAATTTGCTGCTCAGTTACGACAGCACTTCATGGATAGGACGGGAAAAGATCCTGATAAAAAGATGCAGGCTCTTCCAATCAACTATCCTATTACGGCTCGTGAATTACGACTCTGCGGAAACTTTGTAAGCGAGATGCCTCTTAGTAAAAAACTTCAGACGACTCCTGAGGCTCTTGCACGAGAGACTATTGAGCGCTACTTCTTGAGCCATATTGAACATCTCGATGATCGAAGAGCTGTCCAGACGGCTATGCAAAACTGGACGTTCGCGAAGCGTCCTGCGCGATAATAATTTTTGATTAATACTGTTTCATGCCCCCACGTGAAGATCTAAATCAGACTTTAACTTCAGAAAAAATTCTTCGGCAAAAGGTTGTTTTGGCCGAAATGGGACGTCCCCAGGGTGTGAAAATTGTTCCTGGGAAATCTTGGGCATACTACTATCCCGATGAAGGCGCCAAGCGCAAAAAAGCTATGGAGCAGCTCCTCAAAGGAAGGGTTTCGCCACACGATGTCGTCGCTGATCTCAAGCCTACGGGCATGATGTATGATGTGTCGGAACTTGCCGAGGAAGATGGTTTTGAAAAGGTGAGTGGTCGTCTTCGTGATGCTCTTGCGAAAATTGAGCACTATGATTATGAGCGCTTTGCAGAATTTGTTGCATCCATGAAAGGGCGTGACATTGATCTCGATACGATACAGACGGTCTATGAGGGAATTGCGCGAAGTAGAACTCGAAAGAAGATGATCGATGCGTATGGTTCAACGGGTAAAAAACAGATGGAGGCTTCGCTGCGAGCTGATGCACAGAGAACGATTAAGAATTTTTCAAAACTTTCATCGACCGAGAAGGTGCTTGAGGCACTCAAGCTTGAATGGCTCTGCGATGAGATGAAATACGTCTCTCGTGCAGAACGTGATTCTGTGGTAGCTCAGCTCAATGGAGATGAGCGCAAGCTCTTCAGCGATATGAAAAAGCCCTATAAGAAGTATGTCGAAAAGGGCAGGGAATCTGCGTATGATGATTTGAAAAAATATGTTGGTGAACGCATTCCAAAACTTATCAAAGATCCAGATGATACACAGGCTCCGAGTGAGAGTATGAAAGAGCTTCAGAAAGAGCTTGATAAGGTGAAAGATAAGGTTGGGCCTCCGGGAACGGATAAGGATCCTGCTATTCCGCCAGAAGATAAGGATGAATATCACACGCCTCCACCTCCTCCTGGTGGGCAGCAGGGTCAACCTGGTGAGTCGGGGGACAAGATGAAACCACAACCAATCTTTGTGATTGAGCCGGTTGGATCGAGCAAGAATGCTCTCGTGGGTGATTATTGCTCTGGAAGAAAGAGCTATTTCGATGTTGATCAAAAAACTTGGAGTAAGCGGAAGAAACTTACTCCGTATAATGCAAAAGTTGATGGGACCCAGCGTCAGAAAATTTCTGGTGCACTGGGGAGTGGAATCGTTTCTCTTCCTATTCCGAATCATTATGCACTCGATGCATCAACACTTACGGCGATTGGCGCGCAGCCGGAAATTTTTCGTGATCAGAATGGATGTTTCTATCTTAAATCAAACGGCGTGACATCTTTTTCTGTTGAATTTTTAAAAGAAGATCCGGCATATATCGGATCTCCTGTTCCTGAAGATCTTGCAAAGATTCATCGTGGACGGCTTTCCGATGCGACTGAGGATATGATGGCACAACTTCGAGGAACGACTCTGGATAAGGCAGATCAGGCACGTAGGTATCTCTTTGCGAATCACTTTTATCCCGGCGGTGGAGACTTGAATGCGGCCCAAGCTCTTCAGTATAAACTTCGTAATGAGTCGAAGGGAAGCAATTATATACAGAATCTCGATGCCTCAGAGTATCTCGAGTGTTATTCAGCCAATACGCTCTTCATCGCCATGATGCGAAATGTTGGTGTGCAGGCACGACTCGTCGTTGGACATCACATTGATAGTGCCAAGAATGGAAAGGCCGCTATTACGACCTCTACCGGTCATGCCTGGGCAGAGATTTGGGATGGTCAGAAGTGGGTTCGCTTCGATGCGACTCCTCCTCCAAAACCTGAGGATAAAAAGAAAGACGACAAAGGTGACGAAAAGGGGGATGAGGAGGGTGGCGACTCGCCGACCGATCAGGCCGATGATGATGGTGCTGAGGGTGGTGGCTCTCCTGGTGAGGGTCAACCGGGTGGCAATAGTGGCAAGAAGAAGCCAGGCAAGGGTAAAGGGAGTGGTGGCCAGGGTGGAGAAGGTGGTGGCGGTGAAGAGAGTGAAGATTCCGAGAATGATCCTGTTCAGGACGTCCAAGATAAAGTTGATCAAACTTTGGAAGATATACAAAAATCTTCCGATGAGATGGGAGAAGCGAGTGATAAAGACTTTTCTCAAGGGCAGCAAGAAGTTCAAGATGCGAAAGAGAAATTAGATGATAAAAATGAGGTCAGAAAAGAATATGAGAAAAAAATTCAAGAGGCTAAGTCGTTTGAGGATCTCAAAAAAGCTCAAGATCAGATGAAACAGGATAAGCGGCTTGATGAAGAGGCCAAAAATGATATGGAGAATAAGATTGAAAATAAGAGCGAAGAGATGAAAAAAGAATTGAAAGAGAAACTTGATAAGATGGAAAATGATGGATTCCTCGATAAAGAAAAGAAAGAACAGATGAAAAAACAACTGGAGGACAAGGATCTTCAAAAACTTGAGCAGCTCAAAAAACAGCTTGAACGTGAAAGTAATTTATATAATCAGTATGCCCTTATTCAGCGGGAAGTAGAGCCATTAGTGGATCAGTGGTTTCAGTATTTTGTGGAGAAACTTCCGCGAGAAGAAGATGTGACCTTTGATGACGACTCCCTGCATCGCTCTGGAAGATTTTCTCCTCGTGCCGCAATGCGATTTACCAATATTCTTTTGAATAGAATTAATAATCCGCGTGTCCTTCGACCAAATATTAAACCACTTTTTGTAGGGAATATTGTGCTTGATGTGAGCGGTTCTATGGCCGGTATGAAGCTACAAAACTCTCAGAAGATGCTTGTCTTTTTCTGTGAACTCTTCAGTCGTATTTGCCGCGCATATGGATATATTCGTTTTGGAATTCATATTTTTTCTGACTCGGTGATTGATATCAAAGATTTTGATCAGGATTATGATGCGTCGGAACGTTATTTGTATCCTGATGGTAATCGTCAGACGGTGAAGGCGAGACTTATGACCGGGGTGCAGGTACGTGGAGGGACGAATATGTATGAGGCGATCCGTTATGCCGCACAAAAGTTGAATCGCGAACTTTCTCAGCGAGATGACGATCCGATTTCATCTATGTACTTTATTGGAGATGGTGAGGATGGTTGTGGAAATACTGGAAGAATTAAGCAGTTTTTGGATACGAATGACTCTCAAAAGGGCTTTGGGCGACATTTGCGCTCGGCAGTTTTTCTTGGGTTAGAGTCTCAGCGAATGATCCTCGGCGGTATGTTTGGTGACAAAAATACGGTGGTTGCTGGCGATTTTGCCACCCTTGTCCGCCGTACGATGGAGAAATTTGATCGCGATATCAGCTTCTATGTCGAAAATAAGATGTAAATTTAGCTTTGAGCTTTACCTCATCTATTGACATATATTTAAATATGATTTATAAGTATCTCTACTTATTTTGAAACTCATTTTCTTATACTATGCTAGGCGAACCTACAAAACCAGGACAGACATCGATTCAAGCTCCAGAAGAGGCCTTGGCCAAAACCGAAACTCCAACTCCTACCCTTACTCCTCAAGAGCAAGAGCTTGCAGCTTTGGTTAGCCAACTCCGTATGGCTCTTCAGCAAACAATCCCTAATCTCGATCGTCGCGTAAACGCGAATCGCGAAAATCTCGTCACCTTAAATCAAAAAACCACGGCCCTTGACCCTCAAATCATAGGACTTCGTGCTGATCGTAAGGTCGCCGCCGTAGAACAGGAAAAAATACGTACATCTTTTGATAGGCGGTTAGCTCGTCATCGTGCTGATATAGAGGGTTTAAAAAAAAATCTTAGTGCTGATATTCATTCACCCCTTGGTGAACTTCGTGATCTCCACGCAAAGACAAAACCACTTTTAGTACAACTCCAGTCGCTTGCTGGTTCCGCTACTCCGAGTCAACAAGTGACCGATAATATTGCCACCCATTCTGCTGCGATCCTTGGCTTACAAGGCCATCTTATGGCGCTTCTTAGACTCGCTGGAACTCTTGAGGACAATGTCGGAAGACGTCTCCAGGTTGCACAATCCGATCCCCGAAAATTAACACTTTCGTGCGGAGAGTATATCGATAAACTTAATACTATTGATGGCCATTGGAGAGCTGCTATTTCTGGTTTTTCCAATGCCTTGATCCAACGTGATCGCGTTGTTACTGATGTCAATTTTCATCCACATTTTCACGTTGTCAATGCCGCTGAATTAAAGGCATTGGGCCAAAAAGGCTTTTTACCTGCTGTATTTAAAGATTTTAGTAAACAGTATGCAGCGCTCTATGCTGGTGGAAAATCTCATGATTTACAGGAACTTTTGAAAGATGTTGTTCTTGTAGCCGCTCAATATCCAGAGATAGTACTTAAAGAATTACAGCGTGTGCTTGGTGGTGTATATGTCACTATTGATCAAGATCTTCTTGTGCAATTTTCTGATGATGTGAGTTTCCTTATGCGCGATACCCTAGCTCTCGATTGTAAAATGGTTCCGGATGGTGACACTTCATATGTTCACATGATACCAAGCTCCCATGCTCCTATGACCTATGCTATGGGCGTACCTTGCAACGGAAAATCTGCTCCTGATTTGAGTTATACGACCTTTTCTTCTGGCTTTTCTTTCACTGACTCCATTGGTAGTCGCACTTTCTCACCTTCACGACCACCAGCGATCAAGGTTTCATTAGATGAGTAATCTTTCATTGTAGTACCATGGGAGCCCATTCAGATACATTACCAACTGAGTCAAAGCAGCTTTTACAAGAGGCGGAAACTGTGATGTCTCGACTATCAGGACGTATAACTCGCCATGAGAGTGAAACTACCGGGCTTGGGGGTGTTGTTCAAATCATTGGGGATAAGGTGACCCATGAGATGAAAATGGCTCTTCCTCATCTCGTTTCTGGTGATATGTTTGCTAAAGCGAATGCAAATAGGACCGACCTTGTTGATATTACAAAACAGCACACCGGCCTTGGCCAGGAGCTTAGACTTATACGGGATAGTATTCGCAATGCTACCTTTATCCTCAAGGCTCTTGAAGAGCATGTGGCCCTTATTGAGCTTCAGATTGCTCATACAGAAGAGACCGTTACTGAGCAGGATATGCGTATTATTCGACAAATACAGGAGGTTGATGCCGTCGTTGCCCGCTATAGAATCCTCGAACGCGCCGTTCGGGCATTGATGGTGCTGGAGGGGTAGTTGTGATAGTATATCTGTATTTCAGCCTTAGCCTTGATCTTTTTCGTTGTTTTTAGTATAATGATAAGAAAATAAAAACCAAAAAAGTATGAATCTCTTCTTCGATATGTATCGAAATCGTGCCTCGCTTCAGCTCTTTAATAAGCATTTTATTTTTAGAAATATTATTGATGGAGATCCTGATGCTGAGTCTCCAGCTATTAATGCTCAGCTAGTTGCACACATTCATAGCCTGTCTAAAAATCCAAAAGAAGCTGATTCTGTTATTAGAAACCACGATCCGAGACTTCTTCATATTTTGGATTACTATGCTGATGCCCGAAAGGCGAATGCCATTCTTGTTACGAGTATTCTTTTTTACGAAGAACAAGGTAAGGTTTTACCTAGGCATGATGCGATTGCTATCTGTAACTGGTTTTTGAATCATGAAGTCCCGGATATTTCAGCGGAGAAACAGATGCTTTTTAATGCGGTAAAAAAAACTTTTCATACTGCCTTCCCTCGTACATTATCTGACGTGCCTGATTTGCTATTGGAAAAATCAAAACATGCGAAAGTCGAGATACGGAAAGATGATCCATTACATGCAGCCATAGCTGAAATACATGGAAGAGCTCTTGAGCAGTTCAGGGAACATGGAGATGCAATGGTTGAAGAAAATCGCTTAGGAGAAATTAAAAAAATACAGGGGGTTTTTCCTGGCATTGAAGATGGAAAACCCATAACTCTCAATCGCGAGAATCGCATGACCCTGCTCTTACTTGGGAGAATCGCAAAAAGGTCTCACCTTCACCTACAGCAGGACGATATTCATAATATTGTTCTCTTTTGTGCGGGAAAATTACCTTTGGCCCAAATCGATCCACGGAGACAACAGATTTATAGAGAGGTGGCCAGTAAACTTTCACTCTTTTATCGATCCCTTGAGACGCTTCCGGCTGAGTGGCCGAGAAATAAAGATGGTGCTCCGAGAACATCATTTGTAGATAGACGACGTCTTTCAAGGCTTATGGCAAAAGGAGATGATACGAGTAACCCTGCTCCGGAAGACAATGAGCGCCCTACGTCTATGATAACTAATTTACAGCAAGTGCTTGATATCGTGGACCGTGACCCTAGGATTAAGGTTGTCTCTTTTGATCTCATGGATACACTCGTTGAGTGGACCGAGAAACCCGGAAATCGTTCAGTGCTCATGGATCAACGCATGGCTGACATCATCAATAAAAAATTTGGCCTCAGCTTATCAAAACGTGTGACACATGAATTTTATGCCAAACATCATTCCATTAATCGCAAAAAAGGATGGGGTGAACGAAAGGACTTCAAGGTACGCGATTTATTCAAAGGCATGATCGAGGAGATTATCCAAGAAAATCATTTAACTGTTAACCCTAAGGATGCCGCATCTGTTGCAGATGATCTCGAAAATGTCACCTATACTACCCAAATCGAAAGTATGATTGAGACTCCTCGCGCTAAACATGTTTTGGCAGCTCTCAAGAGAAAGGGAATCAAGATTGCCGTCTATTCCAATACAACTTTCAGTAAAACTTTTGTTGAAAAATCATTGGAAAAGGTTGGGCTTCTTTCATATATTGACACTATTTTCGCCTCTTCTGAGACTGGCGATCTCAAGTCTGAGAGCTCGAATAATGCTTATGCGCATATTCGTAAATGGCAACCGCACTACAGAGTAGATCAATTTCTTCATATTGGAGATCAAGAAAAGGCTGACTATCTCGGTCCTACAAACTATGGAATGCAGGCGAGATTCTATAAAAATCCTTTAGCGCTCAAGGAACTTCGAGAGCATTCAACTGGCACTGCAGGATATGCGAAATTACAGTATGACAACCTAACTAGTCGTGTCGATGCTGATGCAAAAGACTATATGGAACGTAATATTCCAGCTAAAGATTTAACTCCGGCTGTACGAGAAGCTGCTCAACAGGCCTATGATATTACTCGAAATACGTACGGACCTGCCGTATTACATTTCTGTAAGGGAGTTATTGAACAGCTCCTAAAGGATCCGAAGCGGATGATTTTATGTTGGGGGAGAGATAGCTTTTCAATGTTTGTTATTCTCAAGCGGCTCATCGCTACAACCCCTGGATTGAGTGATAAAATTGACCATAAGCGCGTTCAGATGGCTTCTGTATCACGAAAACTCATGCAAAAAGCAGGAAATGATGCCAATATTGACTATGCCTATCCAAAGAAGAAAAAATTACCCCCCTCTGAATATCAAGGCTATGCCAAGAAGCTTGATACCTATCTTCAACAGCTTGGATTTCATGATTATGAGCATGTGACTATTCTTGATAGCGGAAATACTGGAACGGGACAGACCATCCTCCAGACGATTTATCCTAAAAAGAATATTGAAGGTCAGTATCTCTATCTCAAGAGAGAATCTGTGGACCCAGCTGCACATCAAAAAACGGGATACCTTTTACAAAAAGACACGAACTCTACTCAGGTCCATGGAAATAAAATATTTCTTGACCCAGAGTCTGTTCACTTTTTTGAAGACTTCTTTAATGGTATTTTTCGGTCAAATACCGAGCTTGCCACTAAGAATGGGCGAGTTTCTCCATATGAGGCAGATGGTAAAATATCACCTTCTCGAAAACTCACCCCTGTCGAAGGAGCTATCGTAGACCCCGACACTCTTCGGAAGGACTTCCAGAAATTCAGCGTCTATCACCTTATGAAGAAAATGGTGATTAAAGGCCTCCTCGACCGAGCTCGTCTCGATGGTATCGAGCACCAACTTGACCCTACCGGAAAGCACCACCTGGCATTAACTGAAGCTGAAGCTAAGGCTAAACTTGGCACATTTGTCGAAGATTTTGTGGCTAAACGAAAGGATGCCCTTGCTACCCCGCATGACAACCTCTTTTCACTCCTTATCCGTCAAGGACGAGAAAATAACGTTTCGCCCGCCTGGATTAAGGCCTGGAAGCAGATTGGAGTTGACGAAGGGTACGATGTGTGATACAATGATTAGAAAAATAAAAATCATTATATGCCGCTCGAAACAAAAATAAAAAAAATCTTAACCGGAGAATTCCAGCGCAATCAAATGCAGCTCAAGGAGCTCATGGCGTTGCTTTATATTCTAGGACAGGCAAATTCACAAGAAGAACTTATATCATTGGTTCATATTTTTTCGAGTACGATCCCAAGTCTGCATGATGTTGAAGAGATGCAGAGATCGGATAACAAGAAACAGCTGGAGTCTGAGGCAGAGGAGCTTATCCGCTCTATTATTATGACAAACCCTATTGAAGCAGCTGACATGGCCACCATGGCTATGAAGGGAGCTTCTGTAGCGGAAATAAAAAATAAATATTCTAACCTCTTCAACTAATGGCTACTCCAAATCGTACAGCTATCGATAATGATGCCGTAAAAACAGAACTGCAGGAACGCATTGAGACAGGTCTCACTGCGAAAAATACTGCCGCAGAAAAACTGCAACGGCAGAAAATTATCGAGGCCCTCAGTAAATCTGGAGGATCTATGCTCGATGCCTTTGAAGAAATTCGCGATGAAATCAATAACGACCCAAATCTGGACGAAGCTACACGAAAAGCAATTAACAAAGAGGTTGTGGATATGATTAAGTCAACTATTCGAAGGCAGGTTGATGCCGATCCAGAGGGCGTTATTACTCAGGCCAAGGATCTTATCAAGTCTGGAAAAGAATTCATGAATCTTGAAGAAACTTCCAGCGAAGATGAGGCCGGAGAAGGTGAGTCTGCTAGCGAGTCAGCTTCAGGAAGCGAAGAGGGTAGACCAAAACTTAGAGTTGTCCGTCCAGGTGAGGCTCCAATAAAGCCTGTGCGTGCCCCTTCAGCTCGCATCAATGTAAGCCCTGAAGATCAAGCTCTCCTTGAAGCATTTAAAAAAATGCCAAGCTACAAAAACTTACTTGCATGCGCTCCGGTACTTTTGAAGAGCAAGCGGCCAGAAGTACAGACATTTGGCGAGAAATTACGACTTGTTGCAATTCTCAAGAAAGCTGCACGCGAAGAACAGGCTGCTGTTCCTGAAGGGTCAAGGTGGGAGCGTGCAAAGGTTACTGTCAGAAATGTTGGCGGAAAGAAGCGATACTTCTGGAAGAACTGGATGCGAGGATGGAGTGATGAGGCAAATCTTGGTGATAAACCAAAATATACATCACGAGATATTCCTGTCGAGCTCACAGATGACGAATGTGTAAGTTTCCTCAAGTGTGAAAATGTTCGCGAGAAAAAAGAAAGTGGTTTTGGAATTATCTTCAATCGTATTCTTGGAAAAATTGCTTGTATTAAGCCAGCGAAGAATGAAAGTACCAAAGCAAAAGCAAAGGCATTTTATGAGACGTTGAGCGAAGAGGAGGTCAAAGCATTTGCTCAGGCAGAAGGCTGTCTGAATGAAAATGGTGAGGCTGATGAGCCAAAACTTCTTCAGCGAATAGAATTATATATCAATGCTCTTAGTGACCATCCTGGATACTTTGAGGAAACGAGTGAAAAGATTACCGACCTCGAAAAAGGGAAACTTCTCGATCACCTCGATGAAGTTCAAGGAGTCATTGAAGAGCTCGCTCAGTTCGAGGCAGATCATGCTGGAGAGCTTACCTCTGGATCAGAGTCAGGCACAGAGTCTGAATTTGAATCAGGAAGCGAGTCTGGTACGCAAGGTAGTGAACACAAAGAGCCGGATGTATATGCTACCGCGAAGCGAATGTATGAGGTCATTCGTCTCCAGGGGCAAACTGGAAATGCTGGTGACAAGATGCTCTATCTCAAGTATCTCCACTTCCGAAACAAACTCGATCCTTCATTGAAGGATAACGTCATTATGCTCTACTTCTTGCAGTATATTCTCCAGCAGCATGAGAAGGGTATCACTGCGAACCTCAAGCATAATGGCAAAGGATGGGTTCCAAATGAAGAGGAACTTTGGAGTGTGAATGAAGAAGGCAACAGAGAACATTTCCAAGAAGATCTCCGACAGTACAAGGAGGTCATGGATTTCTTGCGGAAGAATGGCGATTGGAAAAAAGATTCCAAGCAGCTCCGAGCCAACCTCAAGAAAATTTGTGAAAATTATGAAGATGAAACCGCTCTCAATGAAGACCAGAAGAAGATCTATGCTGCACTTAAAAAGCAGTTCCCTGGCGATATCAAAGATAGATTGAAATATATTTATAAGGTCATTATTTTCATTGAAAAGACACCGGTAGATATTAAGCGTCTGAAGTTCCAGGAAGGTAAGGTTAAGCCAAAGGATCAGGAACCACCTCCACCAGAAGGACCACGGGAGAGTACCGACCTCGATATCTTCCGACGATATTACGCAACACGACGACGCTCAATTAATAAATTTGGTGATCGACCAGATCAGCGTGATGTTGACGAGAGTCGTGATCGATATTTTAAGGAGATGCGTGGTGCCTTTACGAAGGATTTGAAGAACCAGTTCAAAGGTAAGAGGTTAGATACACCTGCTGAACGAGCGGCACTTTCTCAAGCTCTGGTCGATATGCTTACACATGAACGTAAAGCATTACTCCAGACAGAGATGGAGCTTCAGCGTCCAGCTACATGGGAAAAGTTCAAAACATGGTGGAGACAGCATCCAATGCTTCGTCTCGGTATCTCTGGAGGACTTCTTGCAGGATCACTTCTGACGATTCCATTCGCACCAGCTGCAACTCTTGGATTTGTGGTTGCCCGTGGAGCCTTCAATGCCGTTTCTTCGAACGTTCTTATCGAGGGCGCTTGGGAAGGTATCAGAAACCGCTGGGGCAAGACAAAGAATGTCAAAACTGCCGATATTGGAACGATGTCAGAGGCGAATGTTATGGAAGCGCTCGCCGCTCACAGTACCCTTGCTACCAGTCAAAAACCTGGCTATGACGGTACTGATCGTCGCATTCCTCCAAATGCTGTTCAGACTCCACAGGATCTCTTCAACTTCTCAAGCCAGCCAGCCGAACGACAACGAACGGCTATCGAAGTTATGGAGCGTCACAACGAGCTTCTTCGAGAGGGCATCAATAACACAATTCAATCTCTTCCAAATGCAACCCCTGATCAGATTATTGCTCTCGCGATGAGCTATGCTATGCAGAAAGAAGCTGATCTGATGCGTGCAACTGAAGCACGAGAACATGAAATACGAAAAAATAACGTTAAGAAAAAACTTACAGCGCTTATTGGAGCATTGACGATTGGGGCATTGTCGATCGCGGCGACATGGCCAGATAAACCACCTGTTCCTCCTGCACCTGGACCTGGACCTGTTCCTCCTGCACCTGGACCTGGACCTGTTCCTCCTGCACCTGGACCTGGACCTGTTCCTCCTGCACCTGGACCTGGACCTGTTCCTGGCGCGAGTTACTTCACGATGCCAGAATCAATTCCTGGCGACTCCGACCCTGGACTCTATCAGGCACTTAAGTGGAAGCTTGGCCTTAGCCAATCAGAATATATGGCTATTCAGAGAGATCCAGCAATTCTGCGGGAACTTGGTAAAACCACGCTTCCCGGCAACCTTGCTGATGCTACTCGTAGCATGGTTGACTCGAAGGGAGCCGTTCAGACTGGTTTGAATTTTGTTCACGGTGGTGATAAATTTGAGATCACACCTGCACTTCTCAATAACCTCTCTCGAATTACCGGTGATACGCCAGCAAATATCCTTCGCCGACTTACCTAATATAATGCTATACTTTTCTTATCTTACTAAAACCTCTCTCTTATGAAATTCAATACTTCCTCACTCTCTGATCTCTTTCTTCAATTAGGCCTCTCAAATCTTTCTGAAGAAGAAAAGGCTAACTACCTTGAAGAATGGAGCGCTATCGTTGAAGGTCGCATTATGGCTCGAGTTATTTCTGGTCTTTCAGAAGAAGAGCAGACGTCTCTCGAATCTCTTTCTGATAATGAAGTTACTTCTTTTGTCCAGGAGCATGTTCTAAATCTTGAGGGTATCGTTCTCGATGAAGTCATGAAGTTCCGTGAAGAAATGATTGGTGACTCTCAGTACATCAAGGGTCAGCTCGATAAATAATTTTCGGTGCTGACGATGCGGCCGCTCAGTCCACAATATGGAATTTCATTGATCCGATGTCTTCCAGTAGGGAGAGTGTCGCTTGCACAGAAGCGTTTTTTGTATGGAGTAATGTGACTTTTTTACCATAGGTTTCGATGAGTGGTCGCAGAAACTCATCTCCCCAAGAAGGCGAAAACGTGTTTACTCCTTGGAAATCGATTTCCAATGTCTCATTTTCCTTGAGTTCGCTGAGCCGAGGACGAAAGGCCGCATAGGCTTCTTTTCCGAGTTGTCGGGAGGTGAGCGTGGTACCGAATTTATGTAAAAAAATCTGCATAGCGAGGAGGTTAAAATCTTATAAGAGCTAGACACCCATTGAGTGAAATATTGCTTTTTTCGATGGCGAGATCGGTATCACCGTCCTGAAGCGTCAGTCTGGCGTCGCCTGTTTGAAATATGAGCTGAATAGGACTCGTCATGATAACTCTTCTTACATACTTTAATCCATTACCTCGATGTTCTGGAGCTCTGCCGGTAATTATCTCTGTAAAGGCCACTCGAAGGGCTTCTTCGTGATTTTGCATATCTGGTCTGACTCTTTTGAGGGTGCGAAAAATTCCCTGTCCTCTATCGGCGAGAACCACCATTTTCTTGCTGAGATCGTAGGCGAAAAAAATACCGGGAATGTCGTGCCAGGATCCTACATTATGATCAAATGAGTTATTTCCTATTTCTCCGGTGATCGAACTGATGAGAGAGAATATCTCGCCCAGATGTGGAGTTTTCATTAATTCGCTTTCCATCCTATGCAGTCTACTCTGAAAAACAGAACTATTCGGACAATACCATATGTCTTGAGGCTCTTGTGGAGTATCGCTCCCTACCCATGATTTCGCTAAAGAAAAAATATCCGTCGCAAATTTCTCTATATCCTCTCTTTGATACAGCCTATGGGTACCTTTTCCAGCACGAGTGGCTACCAATTTTCCACTATGATCCCATCTCCTGAGGGTTGTCACTGTCAGGCCAAGGATTGCTGCAGCTTCGGTAATGGTAATAAGATTTTTTTCCATGCTATACATAGAGTGTATCAAACTATACAAAACTATACAATAGATGGTGAAACTATATATTTTGGCTCTTTGGGCGGTTTGTATAGGTCCTCCTTGGGTTGTTCTTGCGCGCTAAGCTGATTTTGTGGTATAATGGTATGAATGTTTGAGGAGTGTCTCTTCGACAACAAAACAAAAATATATATGTCACCTTCTCTCAATACACAACTGGCTGGCGCTTCAGAAGAAAGCGAGCTCATTGCTCAATCGCAACGAGCTGCTAACGCGCAAGCGAACAAAAAGCCGATTGTTGATCTTCCGCATCTCATTACCCAGTCGCAGCAAGCCTGGTACAAACGAATTGGGAATGTGGGAGGAGGGAATAATCCTGGAGAAAATCCGGATCAGCCGGGCAATTCGGTAAATATTGTTGGCACCTTATTTAGCGGAGGCATTCTTGGCAGTTATGGTATTTCCCGTAATGGAACTCTCAATCAGGAAATTGATCGTATCGCGGCTGCACAAACGAAGACTGCTTATAATTCAACCTTGAAGCTTACGGATATTTTCACCCGGTCTTCTGATAAAATTGATTTTCTTTCCAAGAAAACTTCTGCATGTGAAACACTCGAATATGACCTTGATCAGCTCATGGAGAAAAATCGCCAGTCGATTGCGCTTTTTGAAAATATGCGAAAGGCGATCAATCCAGGTCTTATCGGTAGAATGAGAGAAGGTATCGCAAATGCCTGGGAGGGAGCCAAAGATACCATGTCAGCGAATTCAGGAAAAACTGTTGCTGGTGCAGCTCTCGCTACGGGGGCGGTCGCGGCCATTGGTCCTGCGAGTGTCGCTTCTGGTATTGGTGCTGGTGCGGTTGCCGTAGCGAGTACTGCAGGAACAGCTGTTGCGTATGGTGGCGCTGGCCTCGTGGCTCTTGGTTCAGCTGCTATCTCAAGTCCATTCATAGCGGTTCCGGTGGCAACTGCCGCCGTTATGGCAGCAGGTATGGGAATACACAAAATGATCAGCGATCGAAAATCTCTCCAGACATCGATGAAGATGCTAGAAGATATGCGTGCCAATGTCGTTGCTATTCGCGTAAAGACCGAGACAGAGCGCGATGCGCTGGTTGCAAAAATTTCTCAACGATATGGGGCAGAGGTGCAGGTAGAAAAAAATATGCGCGAACTCCTCAATCTCCGATGTAGTGAAAAACATCCTGAAATTATTGAAGAGTTTGAGACTGCGTTGCAGGATCAGAATCCCACACCAAAACTTAATGCGTTAATGAAAAAAATCACTACTGATGGCACTATTTTCCATGATGCCCTTGAAATTGCTCACCTTGAGCGTTATTTTGCTACTCTCGGCAATCGTCGATCTGTCAATTTCCGGGCGAATGTTAGTAAGCTCATTGATGGAGAAGAGGCAAAAGGTCCAGATGGTGTTATTCGCCTGACAAAGCATTTGAAGCGCCTTAATAGCCTCACTGGCATTCGTGGGAAAAAAGTAACATTTACTGGTAAGCCTTACGCTCTGTCTGATCTTTCAACCGATGAGAAAGGAGCTGATGTTTTGATTCTTCGCGACGCAACTAAGCCTGATGAAAAAATTGCCCTCACAGTCGCTGGAGACAAGGTTGAAGTGCGTCAGCCAATTGTTCCCTTTACAAAAATCCGTGATTCTCTCAAGGCTCTTTACAATTCTACCGCCGAAAAAACGGTGGATATTCAGCAGCTTATCCAGAAAGGCATGGGACGTTTTCTCGAGTCAAAAGAGTACAAAAAACTTGCCGCATTCCTGGCTACCCTCAAGCCAAAACCATCTCCAACGGATGGCCTTGATGCTGTAGCAAAAACTGATAACCCAATTTCCGTCCGTTTCGTTACTCCGGCAGATACTCTTAAAATGGCTGTTTAATGTCTCATACACCACCTATGGAACTTACTATGGAACACATTATCGGAAGCATTCTCGCCGCACGAACTCTCACTGATGAGGAGAAGCGCGCGATGCTCGACAAGTTCCAGGACCCTGCCATCACCAATGAGATGCTTACTGAGATGCTTCAGAAACTTGCCGAGGCAGAAGTTGTTCTTCGTGAAGAAGAAAATCGTAACCTTGAGCAGATCGCGGTGGAAAATGCCGCTGAGCTCGAGCGTGAAGAGGCAGCTATTCAGCCTGAAGTTGATGCCATTAATGATGCTGCCAACGAAGAAGCTACTGTGGTTGCTCAGGAATTTCTCCGTGAAACCGATACGCTCGATGCCGACCTTGCAAAGGTTACCGAAAC
>SXGS01133794.1_pt1 | contig 24047 bp, 15 predicted proteins | sample 3174681 | NCBI WGS metagenome assembly SXGS01 (sample SAMN11356861, study PRJNA531348) | freshwater metagenome | isolation source: freshwater sample F1-80 | place: China: Fuxian Lake, Yuxi | collected 2017-12-25
CGCGACAATTCCAGCAACATCGAGATGTTGTTGGTTCCAGCGGGAACATTCACGATGGGTTGCAGTGCGTCGACTTCGTATGGTTGCCAATCCGACGAAAGCCCTTTGCATCAAGTGACTCTGACGAACGCCTTTTATATGGGTCGTTATGAAGTGACTCAGGCTCAGTGGACTGCGAAGATGGGCAGCAATCCGAGTTATTTCGTGCCAGCAAACGGTTACTCATCGGATACCACCAAGCCTGTCGAACAAGTCTCTTGGAATATGATCGCATCGGGATCTACATCATTTATGGGTCTGACAGGTTTGCGCTTGCCGACTGAAGCGGAGTGGGAATATGCATATCGCGCGGGAACAACGACAGCCTTTCACAGTTATCCCGGACAGCCAACTGGCTTCAACGACGACAGCCTTCTTGGCAACATTGCGTGGTACTCAGGAAACAATGGCGCATCATCAGGATCTTCTACCTATGGAACGAAAGCCGTCGGCGGTAAGTTTGCCAACGCGTTAGGCCTCCACGATATGGCAGGCAATGTTTATGAGTGGTGCCAGGATTGGTATGGCAGTACCTACTATGCCTCGAGCCCCCTTACAAACCCCACAGGACCTACGACTGGTTCGTCCCGTTTGTTGCGCGGCGGCCGCTGGATCAACGTCTCCGACGACTGCCGCGCGTCGTGGCGCCTCTACTTCACGCCCGGCGGCCTCGACATCGGCGTCGGCTTCCGTGTCGTGAGGACTCCGTAGGACGAGTCCGCGGCCTCCGCCGCGGATGAGGACCTTCCATCTACCCTTGCAGGCTCCGCCAAGCGGAGCCTGCTTCCATTTTCCATTTTCTCTGGGACTAGTCCGCGGCCTTCGCCGCGGATAAATGTTCATTTGTACTTCCCCAAACCTTGGCGTCCGCCAAGGTTTGGGGGCTACGAAGTCTGTGGGGCTGTGGGCGAAAACAAAACAAAAAAAATTTTGAAAATGTAAAAATCGAACCTCGTTTTCTGCAAAAAACGAGGGTTCTCAACTGTTAATTTCAGTCAATCCCATTCGATTCATAACAAAGAAAAAGCGCGCGCGGCGCGATCGACGGCATCAGCAAGTCGGGTTGTCGCAAATTTCAAATTTTTCAAAAAAGATTCTTGTACGGTTTGGTGGTGATCAACCAAATCGGTCACAGCCTTCAACCCAACGAATGGTGTCTGAAAATCGCGCGCGACGCGCACGATTGCGGCGGCTTCCATATCTTTGCATGCCACGGATTCTGCTGCGAAGAAGCCCATTTCCTGAACAGTCGTATCAAGACTGGAACCTGTCGAACAAGTTCCGTGCTTCGCATTGGTTGCCGAGCGAATCTGTGAAAAGTCGGGAGTTGTTTGGTCGCCCTTTGCAAACAAATCAAACTTTGGCAGTGCAACGCGCTGATCGTGAAAGAGAAAACGAGTCGGCATATAGATGTCGCCAATCGCCGCACCTTGAGATGCGAAACCTCCACACGTTCCCGCATTGAGAAGGAGTTTGGGGCGGGTGATTCGCAAAGCAAGAAACGCCACAACTGCCGCGGATTCCGTACCGATTCGGTCGCAATCAAAATCGCTGTCGCGACCGTGGGTGACGAGGGAAATTTGGTGTCCGAGTATGGAGCCTCGCCATAATTCCGAGGGAAGATTCGAGTCCAATCGCCCGATGGGTTTCAAAGACAAAAGATGAATGATTGGCAAAGCTTCTGCCTGCATAGCAACCTGAATAAGCAGGTCGCATGTGTTTCGGGGAGTCATCGTGGGTTTCCATTTGCCCGCTCGAAAGTTCGAGCGGGGCTGTTATTTTTTACAGTGGCGATGGGCGGACTCGAACCGCCGACCTAAGAATTATGAATTCTCCGCTCTAACCAGCTGAGCTACATCGCCGAGGATCGAAGAGTATATCGAAGTCCGAAAATTGGCCGCACGGAGTGAGTCAAATGGCGACATCTTCAAGCAGAATGCGAATTCGCGGTCGAAGCAGATCGAACCCAACGCCTTCCAGCAGGGGTCTGCGCAAATGTCGGTTCCTTCTGAGCGATCGCCGCGGCGAGAAGTCCCATGAAGAGCGGTTGAGGAGCAAGCGGTCGGCTTGTCAATTCTGGGTGGAATTGCGCACCGATAAAGTATGGATGGCTTGTCAAAGGTAATTCAAGCACTTGCATAATTGGTTGCTTTGGATGCCTTCCAGAGAAAATCAAACCTGCGGCTTCGAGGCGGTCAATGAAAGCTGGATCGACTTCATATCGATGTCTGAAGCGCTCGCGAACCAACTTCGATCCACCACAAAGAAATGATGCAAGAGAATTTGCAGTCAGAGCAACATCTTGCGCACCAAGTCGCATAGTTCCACCCATAATTCCTTCAAGTCTTTTTTGATCAGGAAGTTCGCTGATCACAGGATACTTTGTTTTGCTGTTGAATTCAGTGGAGTTTGCGTCCGACCATCCAAGCACGTTGCGCGCGTATTCGATCACCGCCATCTGGAAACCAAGACAAATTCCAAGGAAGGGAATACGTTGTGTTCGCGCCAGTTCGACGCAGTGAATTTTCCCCTCAACTCCGCGCATTCCAAATCCGCCGGGAACGATGATTGCATCGACTCCATCGAGTGCGTGAGAAGCGTGTTCGGCAGTATCGAAATCGGATGTGTCGAGCCAACGAATGTCCACGGTCGCGCTCAAGTCGACCGCGCAATGTTCGACTGCTTTGTCGATCGAGGCATAGGCATCGCGCAAGGCGGCATATTTGCCAGAAATGCCAAGCGTGATGTTGTGATCGCGCGGACCACTCAATCGCGATGCGAATGAGGACCACACTTTGCGTGCGCTGTCTTCTGCGACATTATCAACGCGGTCATGCAGTTGAAGAATGGACAGGATTTCGCGATCAAGTCCTTCGGTTCTCATGGCATCTGGGATGACATAGATCGATTCTCGATCGTGCATCGAAAAGACTCGTTTCATAGGGACATTTGAGAACATCGAGATTTTTTGGGCGACCTTTTCAGTCACAGGATTCTTCGCGCGGCACGCGATGATATGGGGCTGGATTCCCGCTTCCATCAATCGCTTCATTCCCAGTTGCGCGGCTTTGGATTTTTGCTCACCCAAGATCGCGGGTTCGATGATGTATGTCAATGCGACAAAGCAAGTGCTGCCGTCGCCCTCTTCAAAGGCGAGCTCGCGAAGGGCTTCAATATAAAAACTATTCTCATAATCGCCGGCGGTTCCGCCAACTTCCACGAAGACGACATCGACTTGCTTGCCATCGTGACCTTTCATCGCAAGTTGGCGCAGTTTCATCTTGACCGCGCCGGTGACGTGGGGAATCATTTGCACATCGCGGCCGAGATAGCCGCCGCGTCGTTCACATTCAAGGATTTCGGTGTAAATCTGACCAGCGGTCATAAAATTTGTGCGCGAAAGATTCTGGCCAAGAATGCGTTCGTATGTCCCAAGATCCATATCAGTCTCGAGTCCATCATCGAGAACAAAGACTTCACCATGCCGATATGGATTGAGAGTTCCTGAATCGATGTTCAGATAGCCCTCCAACTTCACTGGCGCGACGGAGAGTCCTTTGTCCTTGAGAAGTTTGGCAAGCGAACTTGCGAAAATTCCTTTTCCAAGTCCGCTCATCACCGTGCCAATGACGACGACGAAACGAGTTTTGCCTTTGACATATCCTGAGGGTGATGGAGAGAAATGCTCGCTCGAATCTTCGCTGTTTGAAAACTGCGAAAGAAAGCCTGAACTTGCATCAGAATCCGAATTGGCCATCAATTGATGGTACTCATAAGCCCATTGTGGGTACAAGATGCGTATGACAAGAATGCCAAGATTTCTTCAAGTGTCCACCACGGTTCGCGCGTTGGGGAAAGTCGTGATCTTTGCGACTCTCATCGTTTCGATCGGCTTGTTGGCGGATCTCGCAATTGCATCGGGTGATGTGCCTTCAGCGCATTTTCCACCCAACCCACAAGTCGAGTGGAAGCATTTGCGCTTGGACATCAAGGTCCCCGATTTGAACACGGCCGCATTCGATGGCAAGGCAACCTATACGGTGGCTGCAGCGGGGCAGCGTGTCGAGTCTTTGCGATTGGATGCCGCGGATATGGAGATCCTCGCCATCAAGGGCGATGATGGGAAACCCCTCGAATGGTCGCACGATGATGGAGTTCTTCAAATTCGTCTTCGTGAAGCGATGGGGCCGTCTGCTGTCGGTCAAGATCCGAAGCAATTGCAATTTGTCATCGAGTATCGAGTTCGAGAGCCTCGGCAAGGAATGAAATTTTCGACCGCGATTCCAGGAGTTGATGGTCAATCTGGAATGGCGGCGGAGATCCATACCCAAGGAGAGCCGCAGTCAAATCATCATTGGTTTCCTGTGCACGACTTTCCCAACATCCGCCTTGCAACGGAAATGGTTGTTGATGTGCCTGCGGGAGTTTCGGTCAGTGGCAATGGCAGATTGGTCGAACACCGCACCGAAGGGGGGCGAGAAATATGGCACTGGCTGCAAGAAAAACCCCATGTTCCATATCTTGTCTCGCTTGTCGCGGGAAATTTTCAGCGCACTGAATTGCCTGCGCCAGTCAGTGGTGTTGCGATGTCGGTGTGGACTCGACCAAGTCACGCGGGATTGGTTCAAGCAACATATGCAAACACGGATCGAATGATGAGTTGCTTTGCCAAAGCATTCGGGCATCGCTATCCGTGGGATCGATATGACCAACTTGTCGTACGAAATTTTTCGGCGGGTGGAATGGAAAATACATCCGCAACGACAATGAACTCTGGCGCAGTAATGGATACGACTGCGTTGCTTGAAGGTGATTTGGATGGTCTTGTTTCGCATGAATTGTGTCATCAGTGGACTGGCGATTTGATGACATGCAAATCTTGGGATCACTTGTGGCTCAATGAAGGTTGGGCGACATATGGAACGGCTCTTTGGATGGAAGAACGCGATGGTGCGGATGGTTATTACGATCAAGTTCTTGGCAATGCGGGTGTCGCCGATGGTGATAGTGGTATGCCGCGTGGTGAACCCGCGACGATGCCGCAGGCAATGTGTTCGCGGGTCTATACAAATCCTGGAGAGACTTTCAGTCGCGCGGCAAATCCATATCCCAAGGGAGCGTCCATATTGCATATGCTCCGGCGACTGCTGGGAGATGAGATTTTCTTCCGCGGCGTGCATTTGTATGTTTCTCGATTTGCTGGAAAACTGGTGGAAACCAGCGATTTTCGGCAGTGCTTGGAGGAAGTCAGCGGCCGCAGTTTGGAGCTGTTTTTCTCGCAGTGGTGCTTTCAACCTGGATGTCCTGTGGTGAAAGTTGTTTCGAGTTACGACGCGGGATCGAGGTTGTTGACGCTCGAAGTCGAGCAGAAGAATCGAAATACTGTGGCTGGACCGATGCAGTTCTCGTTGCCGGTTCTTGTTCGCACCGCATCGAGCGAACGGACTGTGATGATTCCAGTTTCGAGTGCGACGGCCCAGCGTCAGATGGAACTTGATGGGCCGCCAACGATGATCGCTGTCGACCCGATGCTTGATGTGTTGAAAGTTTTGGAAGTTTCTCATTCGACACCACTCTTGATCGAACAGATGAAAAACGGTCCAACTTCTGCGACGAGAAGACAAGCGGTGCGTGCACTGCGTGCAAGTGAATCTCCAGAAGTTCGTGAAGCTCTCGCGCAAGTTGTGCGTGATCAAAAGTGTCGATGGACGCTTCGAATTGAAGCGGCTGAAGCACTTGCCGCGTGGGCTTCACCTGAATCTCGCGCATTGACCCGCGCACTCTTCGATGAGTTGGTCGCACCGACTCTTGGAAAGTCCGCGCAAGACGCGGCGAAATTATGTCATCCGCAATTGCGCGCGACATTGACCGAATCAATCGCAGTCGCGCCAATCGATCAAGCTTTGCCGAGACTTCAGAGCGTTCTTGAACAAGATGCGGGTTATGCCCCTCGAATCGCGGCTGCCGCAGGTTGCGCACGGTTGGGTGGCGTTGATTTTCCCGATCAGCGCGCTGTGATTACACAAAATGCCGAGATTCGCGCGGGTCTTGGGAAAATGTTGAATGTCTCGACACCAAACGAGAGGATGCGAAGCGCGGCGCTCGATGCCATCGGGGCGCTCAATCTTATGGAATTCGCCCAGCAGGCGAAACAACTCGCGGCGATCGGTCATGTCGAACGATTTCGTCCTACGGCGATTGCCACCTTTGCGGACTTGGCACCACCTACTTCGGATGCGATGGGGCGTGCTCAGGTTGTGACACAATTGATCGCGCTTCTTGATGATCCTGAACCGAGGGCGAAAGAGTCCGCTGGCAAGGCGCTTGCATCGATGCGAGCAACCGAGGCACTCATTCGAATTGATGCCATAGCCAAAGGTGATCGCGATGAATCGACGCGAGAACGCGCGGCGGGTTGGGCAAAGAAAATTCGCGGCGAGCCTGCGAAGCCATAAGAGTCAAGAAAGATTACGCCTTGCAGCGGCGGACAAATGCTGCGTATTGCTCTGGGGTATCGATGCCGTGCGATCGTGCAACGCCGTGCGCGACGGCGATTGCAAATCCATGTTCAAGCGCGCGGAGTTGTTCGAGTTGCTCGGTCTCTTCGAGTGGAGTTGGAGCAAGCGTCGCGAATGCCTTCAGGAATTCGCGGCGATACACATAGAGCCCAACATGCTTGCGTGGTTCGCAGCGAGAGTGACCAAGGTCGCGCGCACACGGAATGAGCGCGCGAGAAAAATAGAGCGCGCGGTTGTTCAGGCCAACAACGCACTTCACAATGTTGGGATTTGCGGGGTCTTCGTGGGGCAGAAATGGCGAGGCGACTGTTGAAAGAGATGCGCCAGCGTCGGCCTCCAGCGCATTGATCGCAGCTGAAATCAGTTCGGGTTCGATTTCAGGTTCGTCACCTTGCACATTCACGATGATCTCCGCGTCGATGTCGGCGACCGCTTCGCAAATGCGGCTTGTTCCGTTGGGGTGATCCGATCGAGTCAGAACGCAGCGCGCGCCGAATGCAAGAGCAGTTGCGCGGATCAGATCATTGTCGGTTGCAATTATGATTTCTTGGATTCGTTCACAGAGCGCGGCGCGTTCCCACACATGTTGCAGGAGGGGCTTGCCTGTTTCGTTTGCCAGAAGTTTTCCAGGAAATCGAGACGAATTCAACCGAGCAGGGATGATGGCGACAATTCGCGCGGCAGTGGAGGGTGCGCTATAATTTTGGATTGGTCTTGGGCTCAACCCAGTTCCTTCACTAACTCGTCGAGATCCTTTCGGCGCTGACGAATGTCGCGGTAACTGATGTCCTTGCGAAGGATGCTCGAACAAATATCCGCGGCATCTCGTGCGTTCTGTCCGCTTTTTTCACTGCGCGCGAGTTCGATAAGGGAAAGCATCAAGTCGTATTTGATGTGTTGTTCTCGCTCTGCTTGCGTCGCATCGATCGCTGAGAGTGCGTCCTTGAATTCGCCAATTGCTTCCGCGTGCCAGCCAGATACGGCAAAACATTTTCCAAGCATATGCGCGGCAGCAACACGCATCTTTGGTTCTTCTTTGGCGATTTGCAGGCACCCCATCGCGTCTTCGAACTGGCCGAGTTCGAAAAGAATTCGTCCAAGTTCTGCCTTGATCGATCGGTCGGTTGGATAATTGGTTGCGCGTTCGCGATATTCCGAAGCTTGCAGGTCTAGAACCGCCTTGCGAACGCGCGCAGCATTTGCTTGAGCAGTCGCATCAGTTGGCGCAACTTTCGCCGCTTCTTCTGCCGCGTTCAACTGGCGTACAGCTCGCATCAATTTGATATCGCCTGCCGCCATCCTGAATCGATATTCTTTCAGCGCTTCAAAGGCAGCCAGATAAGTGCGGTACGCGGTCGCTTCATGTTCGGGCGTTCCCATGCGTCGCAGCGAAGTGCAATATTTTTGGATGTTGTCTGGAATGGTCGGGTTTGCGTCGTAATCCGCTTTTGTCCGAGCGAGGTTGCGATCTTCCGAACCAGCGCTTCCAGTGAGTGCATCCTGTTCTTCCATCGCTCGTTGCTTGTCGAGATCACGCACGTTTTCGCGGAAGTTTCCAGTCCCACCGTCGGCGCGGTCGAAACCACTCGCAACAATCGCTCGATTGGCAAGAATTTGCTTGAATTCACGGTCAAGTTGAATGTCGGATGGATCGATCTCCAAGGCCTTTTCGATGCAGAGTTTCGCTTCTTCCCACGAGTTGACTTCCACGAAAAGATTCTTCGCGCGCAAGAGCATCTTCTTGTTTGGCTTGTCGCGAAAGGACACAGAAAGAAGATTGAAAACTTTCGGCCCAGCCCAAGCTCCGAATCCAATCTGATCCGCCTTGACCGCAGCGTGCAACATATCCAGAGCGCGATCAATATTATTCAAATCGCGCATCCAATAGAGTTCAGCAACAGCAAGTCGATCCTGTGGTGTTGGTCCATCAAGTGATTTCACATCCGCGCCTGTCGCAGGTTTTCCACCTCCAATACAAAATGATTTCCCACATGCGTACATCGCCTCGTGGATGGAGATCTCTTGTGGATTGACTTTGACGGCATTCGCGAAGTAATAGAGGGCGACATCGAAGGATGATTGAGATTGCGCCTTCTCGGCGCGCTCGAGAAACATCTTCGCCTTCTCAGGCGATGGAACAAATGCAGGCTTGTCGCTGTCGTTCTTTTTCCAAGGCAAAATCACGGATGGTCACCTCTCGATTCACCGAACAGTCGGGCAGGATACTCGACAATATCGCATTCGCCATTGTTGGGCAAACAGGGAGGGTTTCTCGATAGGATTGGTTTGAAATGCGCAAACTGATCTTTCACCCTGATGCGGTTCTTCGCCGCCGTGCCGATTCGGTCGATGCGATTGATGATGTGATTCTATCTCTCGTCGCGGACATGATTCAGATTTTGAAAGAAGAAGAGGGGCTTGGTATTGCCGCTCCCCAGGTAGGCGCTTCCAAACGAATCTTCGTCACTCAAGGTGAGGCCGAGGATGGCGGAGATGAAAAGGTGTTCATCAATCCCAAATTTCTGTTGGTCGATGGTCTGCTCGAATCTTCTGAAGAAGGATGTCTCAGTCTGCCCGATATTCGTGGCACGGTTCGTCGGCAACCGCACGTGATTGTCGAAGCGCTCGATGTTCATGGCAAGACATTCACGATGGAAGAAACTGGATTGATGGCGCGCTGTTGGCAGCATGAAATGGATCATCTTGATGGGGTCTTGATTATTGATCGAATGTCTGTGATCGATCGAATCGTCAATCGAAAGCGATTGCGAGCGCTTGAATCGACGGGGGATTCGGATTGAAGAGCGGTGATATTGCAATCGCACTCTTTGGAAGTGGCGAATTTGCAGTTGCACCATTCGAATTGCTTCGACAGCGCAGCGAGCAATTGGGCGTGCGAATTGAATGCGTCGTTTCCCAACCTGATCGCAAAGCTGGCAGAGGTCAGGAATCGCAGGCGACGCCTGTCAGTGTTTGGGCGCTCTCACATGGTTTGGCGTTGTTGCGGACCGCTGATGCGAATGCTCCTGAAGTTCGCCAGAGCATTCGCGCGTCTGGCGCAAAACTTTTCGTGGTCATCGCATTCGGTCAGCGGATGTCGCCTGAATTACTTGAAGGAGTCGCCGCGTTCAATTTGCACGGATCAATATTGCCAGCGTGGCGTGGGGCCGCTCCCATCCAGCGATCACTGATGTCTGGCGATGCGAAAGTTGGTGTGAGTGTGATTAGTGTCTGTGACAAGATGGATGCTGGACTGGTGTTTGCCAGCGCGGAAACAGCGCCAATACCCGCAGAAACAGCGGGAGAATTGCATGATCGCCTCTCGCTGCTGGGATCTGTTGCGCTGTTTGAGACGGTTGCGAAATGGGTGAACGCATTCCAACGCGGCGCCGCATCACCAAGCAGGGCGCTTGATGCGCAAACTCTTCTTGATGGTGCTATTCAGGATGAATCACTGGTGACTCGCGCAAAGAAATTGTCGCGCGCAGATGCTTGGGTGGACTTTTCTTGCAGCGCTTATGAAGTGAGTGCGCGCATAAACGGTCTCAGTCCTTGGCCGGGAGTTGATGCGATGATCAATGGAAATCCGCTGCGCTTGCTTCGAGCGCGAGTTGTCGAGCCTCCAGTCGATGTTGCAGTTGCTGGGGGTCAAACACTTGTGGGAGAAATTCGCGCCGGCGGATTCGTGGCGTGCGGAAGTGGAGCGATTGAGTTGCTCGAAGTGCAAGCGCCAGGCAGTCGTGCCATAACGCTTCTTGCTTATATGAACGGCCGACGGATGGGAGCGGGGGCGCGAATCGAATCCAAGAGAGAGGACTCGGTTGGTGGAAAGGCATCATGACGCAGGAAGTTCCACCGAGGTCTGGCGCTTCGAGTGCAATCGATCTGGACTGCGCAGAATTGGAATATCCGCTTGACCCCAAGCTGATAGCAACGGCGCCGGCGCATCCTCGGGATCAGGCGAGAATGATGGTTTTTCACCGTAAAAACGGCAGGATTGAGCACCGGAAAGTGGCTGATTTGTTGGACTATCTAGAGCCGAGCGGCAAGTTGATCGTCAATGAGACGCGCGTTGCTCCTCTGCGATTTGTCGCTCGGCGAATTGCCGATGGTCGGGAAACTGAAGGACTTTTTCTGGGCAGAGCTGCCGAGGGAAGGTGGCTTGCGCTGATCAAAGGTGCGAAACGATTTGCTGAAGGGGACGAGTTGCAACTTTGTCCGGCTGATGGTGCAGAGGTCGTGGAGTCTGATCGGATCAAACTTCACGCGCGACGGGAGATGGCTTGGGAGATTTCTTTTCAGTCGGGGATTGAACCCTCCATTATCTGGGAGCGATCGGGTCGGACTCCATTGCCGCCATACATCTTGCAAGCGCGCAAGGTTGAGGGAGCTGGAAGTTGTGGGAGTGGCGAAAGTCATTGCGAGTCGGTCGACCGACTGGAGTATCAAACGGTCTTTGCTCGATCATCGGACTTGCCGAGTTGTGCGGCGCCGACTGCGGGGTTGCACTTCACTCCCGAATTGCTCGCGCAAATTGCAAAGCGTGGGATCGATCGCATCGCAATCGAATTGCAAGTTGGGACGGGAACATTTCGTCCTGTGGAGGCTTCGCGGCTTTGGGATCATCCGATGCATCACGAACATTGCAGGATCACTGCGGGAAATCTGCTGCGGATGGCAGAGGTTGATAACCACGCAAGTCTTGTTGTGGGAACGACTTCCGTTCGGCTCTTGGAATCCATCCCTCGCCCGATTCCCCCCGAGTTCTTGGCAGTCGCGCGTGAGCGAGTCGCCGCTGGTTGCCCTGACGATATCGCAATGGACTTCTCCACCAACATCCTGATCGCTCCAGGATTTGATTTTCAGTGGACAAATCGACTGCTGACAAACTTTCATTTGCCACGCTCGACGCTCTTGGCATTGGTCGGCGCGCTGGTTGGTTTGGACCAATTGAAGGAGCTCTATTCGATCGCTCAACAGGAGCGTTACAGGTTCTATTCTTTTGGTGACGCAATGCTCATTCTGCCTTGAAGCGTAACGCCGCGAAATGCCGATGAAGAGGGTGTTGAGTGGTGCATGAAGTTGTCGCATTTAGTAGCCAATGTGGACGGCGTTTCGGTCTCAAGTGAAATCGACCCCACGGTGCAAGCCGTCACGGACGATTCGCGAAAAGTCGGCGCAGGGACGCTGTTCGTCGCCCGCGTCGGAAGCTCTGGGGATGGTCGAGCCTTCATTGTGGATGCCATCGCCAAGGGTGCGGTTGCAATCTGTGTTGATTCGCATTCTCCAATGGGTGATTGGAATCAGAGCGGGATCCCCGTCGTGCGGGCAATCGATGCGAACAAAGCGGCGACTGCGCTTGCACACGCTTTTTATGGTTTCCCATCTCGTGCATTGCGAATGATCGGCGTGACTGGAACCAACGGCAAGACAACAACCGCGTATCTCATTCAACATCTTGTTCGACAGAGCGGGATTCGTTGCGGCTTGCTGGGAACGGTCATCACGGATGATGGAGTGACTCGAATATCTTCAGAGTTGACAACTCCTGGAGGCACGGAATTGGCGGCGATTTTGGGTCGAATGGTTCGCAACGATTGCAAGGTTGCGGCGATGGAAGTATCGAGCCACGCGCTTGATCAAGGTCGCGTCGACGAGATTGATTTCACCGTTGGTGTCTTTACCAATCTGACTGGCGATCATTTGGATTATCACCGCACGATGGATGCATACTCGCAGGCGAAGGCGCGGCTCTTTCGGCAACTTCGCACTGGAAGTTGCGCGGTTGTGAATGTTGATGATGCCGCTCATCGCACGATGCTTGATGGTTGCGGCGCGCATGTTCTTCGCTGCAGTTCGAAAAATCCTCAGTCTGAATGCTTCGCAGAGACGCTGAAGGTTTCGCTTGGATCAACACGGCTGAAACTGCACGGCCCTTGGGGCGATGTTGAAGTGGACTTCCCCTGCGTTGGTCCGCACAACGCGATGAATGCGTTGCAAGCTGCGGCAGCGGCGTGGTCAATTGGAATCGATGGTGCAACGATTGCCGCAGCGATGAATACAGCATCTGCTCCTCCTGGCCGACTTGAACCTGTCACTTCGCCGAGTGATCCATTTGCAGTGCTTGTGGATTATGCCCACACGGATGATGCGCTCTTGAATGTCTTGACCGCGCTTCGACCAGTCGTTGGCGCTGGAAGAATCATCCTTGTCTTTGGATGTGGCGGAGATCGCGACCGCACGAAACGACCGCGAATGGCATTCACCGCGGTCACGCACGCAGATCATGTGATTGTCACGAGCGACAATCCAAGGACGGAATCTCCCGAATCGATCATTGACGAGATTTTCGCTGGTATTCCAGCGAAAAATAGCGTGTCAGTTGAACGCGAATGTGATCGCTCGGCGGCGATACGACGAGCAATCGCAGTGGCGCGTCAGGGCGATATTGTGCTGATCGCGGGCAAGGGACATGAGGATTATCAAATCATCGGGACCGAAAAGCGTTCATTTGATGATCGCCTTGAAGCGCGCGCCGCGTTGAGAGAGCCAAGCGCCACTGTTTCGAAGAATAAAAACACCTTGGACGATGTGTCCGTAAATTTTTCCACGCAAAATTTTACCGCAGGAATTGGAGCACGATTATGACTGTCATCAGTTCGACATCGACGAGTGGGGGAAGCGCCGCAACGCAGTTTATGACTCCAGAGGAGTTGCGCTTTGCGGTGAATGGTTCGTGGGCGATTGCGCCGACATCATTGGCTCCAACTCGTGGAATTGGAACTGATACACGCTCTGATTTGTCTGGGCGGGTTTTCTTTGCGCTCTATGGCGATCGACACGACGCACACGACCATCTCTTGGATGCTGTGCGGGCAGGCGCGCGAATTCTGGTTGTTGAAGAATCAAAGTGGGGACGAATTCGACTGAGTGCCCAGCCATCCGCTGCGGTGTTGTTGGTCGAAGACACGCGCAAAGCACTGCAGGCCACCGCGCGTTCGTGGCGACAGAGTCTTGTGGGAACAAGCGTTGTTGGAATTACAGGAAGCGCAGGAAAGACCACAACCCGTCGATTGATCGAAGGCGTTCTTTCGACGAAGTTTCGTGGATCTGCAAGCCCAAAGAGTTTTAATAATGACATTGGTGTGCCAATTACTTTGTGCGGTGGTCGTCGAGGAGATGACTATTTATTGGCGGAAATTGGCATGAATGCACCGGGCGAAATCGAATCGCTCTCGGCGCTCGCGCGGCCGGATATTGCTGTCATCACCATGGTTGGACGCGCGCATCTTGAAGGATTGGGTTCGCTCGATTCGATTATGCGCGAAAAGTTTGAGCTGGTGTCGAGTCTTTCTTCAGGGGGACTTGCGGTGGTGCGCGGCGATAATTCGTTGCTTGACGCTGCGCTTGAAGGCGCGCTGTCGACGGGCGTTCGTGTTGTTCGATTTGGCGAAGGTCCAATGAATCATGTTCGTTTGCGAAGTCGCACGGTGCGACCTGAAGGTGGGCAGAATCTTGAGATCGAAGTGTGCGGGCGAAAGTTTGGCGTTCGGCTCGCACTCGACGGTGCGCATAATGCGATGAACGCCCTCGCTGCGATTGCAATTGGAATTGATCGGGGTTTGAGCGACGAAGAAATTGCCCGTGGGTTGTTGAGTGTTCGTGCGACAGAGATGCGATTTGTTCGTCAGCAGATCGGTGGATTGACAATTTTCAACGATGCGTACAACGCAAATCCTGATGCAGTCTTGGCCGCACTGGCGACGTTCACGGAAATGGTTCCGGCAAATCAGCGTCGAATCACAGTGCTCGGCGATATGTTGGAACTTGGGGATTTAGCGGCAAGTTTGCATACAGAAATCGGTCGTGCGGTTGGTCGAGGTGTTGGTGGATTGCCGCCGGATGTCGCAATTTTTATCGGTGCGCTTTCCGCGCATAGCGCTCAAGAGTGTGCGGACGCTGGAACATGCCGTGTTATCCACGTGCCTGATCTCTCGCCAGATTCGATCATGCGTGTGGTCAGCGAATTCGCCAGTGGCGATGCGATCTTGTTGAAGGGTTCGCGCGGTTGCGCGCTCGAGCGTCTGCTCGCATCACTTCAAGAACGACTGGCTGCCTGATGCTTTACAACTTCACTGAAGCGACGCAAAGTTGGCTCGATGATCGAGGTTTGTCGTGGGTTGTTATGGTCATGTACCAACTGGAATTTCGCGCGCTCTTCTCGGCGTTGTTGGCGTTCGTGCTGGTGCTGACATTTGGCCCAAGAGTGATTCGTTGGCTTGCGCAGCGCAAGATTGGCGACACTCCAGAATTTGGCAATGACAGTTTGAATCAACTGATGCAGAGCAGAGCAGGAACTCCGACGATGGGAGGCGTGATCATTTGTGGCGCGTTGATCGTAAGCACGCTCTTGCTGGCCGATGTCATTCATAATCGGTACATCCATTTGGGTTTGATGGTGGTGATCAGCTTCGGCGTCTTGGGCAGCGTCGATGATTGGTTGAAGCTGACGCAGAGTCGTCGATCGCCTGGAGTTCGCGATGGTCTTTTCGCGTGGGAAAAACTGCTCTTTCAGTTGGGACTTGCATTGATCATCGGATTCTTTTTATATCGATGGGGGAGTTCCGCCGACGCCCATGTATTGAATCTTCCATTTCAGCGAACATATTTGCCGACGCCATCGATCGAGTCGCTTATTCAACCGCCATCGATTGCCGATGGAGTTTGGATATTGGGACTTGGATTTTTTCTCATCGTTGCGATGCTTGCGATTGCGGGAACTTCAAACGCAGTCAATATGACCGACGGTATGGATGGACTTGCAACAGGAACATTGATCATCGCGAGTCTTGCAATGATGGTGCTCATCTGGATCGCAGGCAGTCCGCGCGCCGCATATTTCTTGATGGTGCCAAGTGTGGCGGGAACCGGCGAATTGATGGTGATGGCTGGCGCGATGGCGGGTGCGTGCCTTGGTTTTCTGTGGTTCAACTGCAGTCCAGCACGAATTTTTATGGGCGACACTGGAAGCTTGGCGCTTGGCGCGCTGCTTGGATTTTTCGCAGTCGCCGTGCGGCAGGAAATTCTGCTTCTGCTGATTGGTGGAATTTTCTTTCTTGAACTTGGCAGTGTCTTTGCGCAACGAACCTGGTTTCGGTGGACGCGAAAGAAATATGGACAAGGACGAAGAATTTTTCGATGCGCGCCGATTCATCATCACTTTCATCTTGGAGGATGGAAGGAGCAGCAAGTTGTTGTGCGGTTTTGGTTGATTTCGGTTGTGTTGACGATGATTGCTTTGGTGAGTTTGAAGTTGCGGTAGACGCGGCGCTGAACAGACACAGCCGCGGAATCAGCCGCGGATACAGCCACGGAATCAGCCACGGAATCAGACACGGAATCAGCCGCGGATACAGCCGCGGAATCAGCCGCGGAAATGCATAAGTGCACAGCCGTGAAAAGTCCTCTCGGGGCTCAAACAGTCCTCGGCGACCGACACGATCCAGTTTTCGAAAATTTGTTTACAAGCGCCGTCGGCCGCCTGCGGAACTCGCCCGAGAGAACTTTCCAACGGCTGGAGACGCAAGCAGAAGCGCGACGGAATCAGCCGCGGATGCAGCCACGGAATCGATTCACGAGTTGTTGCAAAGTTTCATATTGCGCTCAATCACCGTGCAATTGGCGCAACCGCTGCGAGAGGCGCAAAATCAATTGCACGCGTTCAAATTCGGCAATCCATTCTGCGAGGACAGCGGCATTTTCATTCGCAGGTGGCGTGAAAGATGGAAGTGGGCAAGATGGACCGAGTTGAGTCGCAGCCATGCGGCGATAGCGCGACAATGTGCGATCACCGAGCAAGTGAACGAATTCAAATTCTTCGCTGAGCCAAATGACAGTCGGCACGCGATTGCCGCCTGCGATGCGGACTTCATTGGACAAATCCTTGTGTTCGTCGCGGTCAAGAAAAACCAAATCAATCAGCGGGGACGCATCTGCGATCGCCGCAAGCATTGGGCATTGAGTAGCACAGTCGCCACACCATATTCCGCTGAGGCAGATCACGGGCATACGGCGAATGAGACCTCCAAGATATTCACGCTGCGAATCTTCGAGCGAGACCGCATCGCGCTTCGCTTGCCAATTTGCTGCACGGTTTGAATCGGTCGCAACATACGCATCGAACCTCAGACCTTGAGCATGTTTTGCTTTGAGAAATTCAGCTTTCATGGAATCAACGAATCAACTTCCTAGCGCAAGGACGAATGTGGCACTCGCCGTCAAAAGTTGAGCGCGGGATTTGATGAGTTCGAATCGCGAATCAAACAAGAACGATTCTGCAAGTAAAAGATCGTTGATTGTCGCCAGCCCGTTGAGATAATTTTGATAAACACTGTCGTATGAATCTTGCGACGCCACCAAGAGTGCAACGCCAGCCTCATATCGCTTCTGCGCCGAAAAGAAGTCGAAATAACTTGCCCACACTTGGCCAGTGGTGACAAGTCGAAGTTGTTCCAACTTCGCTTCTGCCACCCGCACTTCGCTCCGAGCCTGACGCAAAACATTCGCTCGTTCATAGCCGTCGAAGAGCAACCATGAGCCAGTCAATTGTGCGGAATATGTTCCTACGGTTGAAGCATCGCTGCCACCATTTGTTCCTGGCTGTGTGTAACTGAAATTGTTTCCTGTGACTCCCACGCCACCTGCAAACGAAACAATCGGCAGAAAGTCAGCTTCCGCTCGCTTGGTTTTTTGTTCGAAGGCTCGGACTTCCGAGATCGCAGACGCGATATCAGGTCGCTGATCAAGCGCAGATTGAATGGCGATGTCCACCCCTTTGGTCAAAGAATCTGGCAGCGGCAAATCACTCAATCTCAGGATGCTGGGCGCACGGTCAGCGGAAATGCCCATGACAACAGCAAGCGCGGCTTGTGCGGTGAAGACCTCGGACTTTGCGTTCTCCAAGTCATAGAGAGTTTGCAAATATTGTTGACGCGCTTGAAGGACTTCTGGACGAGTCGCCAAGCCGACCGTCATTCGGTCATCAGTTGCATCAAGTTGCTTGCGGGCAGTCGCAACATTTTCGCGAGCAGCTTCGCGCAATGAAATCTTCGCATCAAGTGTGAAGTATGCATTCTGAACATCAAAGACCAACTTCTGCATCGTTCGATTGAAGGTGTAATTCGCTGCAATAAGTTGCGCCCGCGCACGCGCGCTGTCCGCATCTCTGCGACCGAAATCCATCAGAACCCAATTCATTCCAATCGCAGCAGTGCCCGCGGTTTGCGTAACGATGAGTGGTGCCTCGGCCAACTTCTGCGGACCCATTGCACCTGTAAAAGCAATCTGCGGCATATACGCGGCATCCGCGATTCCAACTGTTGCCGCAGTTGCGCGCGCAGATTCCCACACGCCGCGGGTGACGGGACTGTTGCTCAGTGCTTGATCGATGCAATCTGTGAGCGAAAGCTTTTTCGTTGGATCGTCCACCAGCAGTGGGGCGCCAACAACGGAATTTTCCGCTTCGCGGCGTACGGCATCGGACTTTTCTTGAGCAGTTTGAGGCGCAACTGGAATCGCAAGCGGCGTGACGGGTGCAGGCGAACCTTTGGGCGCCCATCCCACTGCAGAATCTTGCGAGACAAGTTTGTCGATGTCTTGATCGACAAATGGTCCATCCATAATGCAACCTGAAAGTAGCGATGAAAGCACAATCAAAGCAGAGCATGGCAGGGATGCCATGACAATCAAATGATGCGGGCTTCTCATCCACGCGATTTTAGCAAGTTGAGTACGCTAGGGTGATGAAGTGGACCATCAATTATTTTGGCGCGAAAAAGTTGTCAGGCGCGCCAATCGCACTGCTGATGATGGGATGCATCTCGCTTCTGGCAGGCTGTGATCCAATTCTTGAAATCGATGGCGCATTCTTTCCCGCCTGGTTGGTCTGCATGATCGCGGCGGGCTTCATGCTTGGCGGAATTCGCTGGGTTGTTTATCGACTTGGTATCGAGCCATTCGTCGGTCCCCGTGTAACTGTTTATTTCTGCGTCTATCTCTCTTGCACGCTTGGCCTTTGGCTTGGGTTCTTTCGACTATGACGAACGCGCCCGACAAACCAACGCCTTCAACGCCAGCGCCTTCAACGCCAGCGCCTGCGAATTCCGCGTCGCTGGCTACGAAAGGGAACTCATCGCTTCGAATGAAGAAAATCTTCGGTCGCATCTTTGGCATTTCTGCAGTAATCACAGCGCTCGTGCTTTCCTTCCTGACCTGGTGGGAATTGGATATTCGTCCGCGCACGGACGATGCATATCTGCGCGCAAACATTGTTGGGATTGCCGCAAATGTTTCTGGATACATCACGGAACTGGCGGTTGTTGATAATCAGAAAGTCAATATTGGTGATTTGCTTTTCCGTGTTGATGTTCGTCCATATCAAGCAGAGTTGGATTTCGCCCTTGCAAATCTGGCGTATGTCGATCTCGAAATCCAAGCATTGAAAGATGCCATCGCTCAGCGTGAAGCAGACATTGTCAATGCCGAGGCTGTCGCGCTTTACAATGTGCAATACCTTGCGCGTATCGAGCCGCTGTTGCCAAAGCAGTTCGTGACACCCGATCAAGTCGATGCTGCGAAACGAAATGTGCGCTCTTCGGAAGCAGTTGTTCTGCAATCGAAGGCCGCACTCTCGCAAGCGAAGGCAAATCTGGGGCAAATCGGCGATGTAAATGTTCGTCGCGCGCGCGCGCAAGCAACAGTTGTCGAGAAGCAATTGAATGTCGGATACTGCGAAGTTCGATCATCCGTCAACGGCTATGTGACAAACTTCAATAGTTCCGTTGGTCAATTCGCACAGATGGGCGTTCAGGTTTTCGCGCTCGTCGATACTTCGAGTTGGTATCTGCTTGCGAATTATCAAGAGACCGACATTCGAATGATCGCACCCGGTATGAATGTTGAGGTGTATCTGATGGCATATCCACGCATTCATTTTCACGGCGTGGTTCAGGGAATTGGTTGGGCGCTCTATGACCCCAACCAAGGAAGCAACGGAGTTCTGCCGACGGTTTCACCGACGCTCGATTGGGTTCGCCTTGCTCAAAGATTTCCAGTGCGAATCGTGATGGACCCGTCGCAGGATGCGTACCCGTATCGCATGGGAGCGACAGCGACAGCAATCGTGGAATCAAATCGCCGTCGAGAGGTGCCAGACATTCTCAAGCCACTCTTGCCGGATGCACTTGAAAGCTGGCTGAATACTCTGACGACCCCGCCTGCGCCTATGCCCGATTCGCCGGGAAGGTGAGAGTGAGCGTTGAGTTATATATAGAGCGAACGGATAGTGGATTTTTGCCCAAGAAGGGTCCTGATTCAGGAATTTGCTGGATTCCAACCCACTTTTTTTGGATTGATTTCGTTCGAAACCTATTTTTCTATGTGGGATATTGAGGCCAAATGAGTAAACAGTTGTTTTCAAGATTGAATTCTTTCGTGCGATTAACTGCAAGGGCCATTCCTTGCCTAGTCGCACTGATTGTCGCACAGTTTGCTGTTGCTCAGAGTGTGCCCACTTTTACACCGCTTGGAAGTTTCGACGCAAATTCAGTCGCGTTGTTTGTCAATGGTGATGGAAACTTGGTGACTGGCCTCAGCGCAAATCAGACATATCGTTGGTCGAGTTCGGAAAATGGACTGATCAGTCTTGGAAGACTTCCGCAATCTGAGAGCCCAGCGATCGCAACTTCTGCCAGCAGAGATCAATCTGCTGTTGTTGGGTTTTCAGAAAGCTGGAATGAGATTCCACTTCAATCCACGCGCAAAGTTGTCCTTTGGACACCCGAGCAAGGATGGATCGATCTTGGCACGCCATTTGAGAGCAGCGAACATTGGGAATGGAACAGCGAGCCACGCATCAGTGCGAATGGTTCGGTTGTTCTTGCGATGAGTTCTAGCAGCCTCGGTAACAAATTATGGCGATGGACTGCGGGAGTTTGGTCCAACCTTGGCCAAGCCCCGAATCAGCGCGCATGGATAATTGATTCTGAAAAAATATCTGATGATGGCGAAGTCATTATCGCAAGCGCTTTGAATCAAGCATTTCGATGGACGAGTTCGGGTTGGATTGGACTGGGCAATGCAAGCGGTTCGACATCTTTTTATGCGACGGGCATGAGCGGAAATGGAACTGTTGTGGTGGGAGTTATCCGCGGAACAAATTCGCAGTTTGTCGACATCTCCAGCATATTTCGATGGACAGCAGATGGTTTGGTCGATCTCGGGTCGCCTCTTTTTGGCACACTGAACGACGACGATGATCTCTTTGTCAGCGGTGATGGTTCTGTCATCGCAGGTTCGGCAACGGACTTGGAGAGCGTGCCTCATATCTTTCGATTGACAGTTGTTGGTGGATTCGAAGACTTAGAACCCCTTCCAGAAAATCACACACACGCGGAGGTGGCAGCAATAAATGAGGATGGAAGCATTCTTGTTGGATTTTCCCGGCGCACGAATTTAGAAACAGGCGTCATCGAAACCACCCAACCTTTTAGGACAATCGAATCTGAAATAGTTTCCCTTGGGCTATTGCCGGGTGAAGCAACCGATGCGGCCCCAATAGCAATAAGCATCGACGGCTCCGTCATCGTCGGTGTCATGTGGCGCCAATTGGTGGGTCTCCCAAATCAGTTCGCTCACATCCGGGCTTTCAGATGGACAAGCGGGAATGGGGTAGGTGATCTTGGATCATTTCAAACTCCAATTTATCCACAGGATCTCAGTCATGATGGATCGGTTCTCGTGGGATCCGCAGATTTTAGTTCCTTCACGCAGTCAACTACAAACTTTGGTCTCGGCGCTCACCCTTTCCGTTGGTCGAGCGATGGGCTGAATGATTTGGGCGTGAATACTTTGCAGGGTGAGTTTGATTCTCACGCAGAGTTTGTCAGTGGCGACGGGACGACGGTTGTTGGAACGATGAAATTTCAAAATAACGGCTCGCCTAATTTTAGTCGTGCATTTCGCTGGAAAAGTTCCGTCGGAAAAGTAGACCTAGGAACTTTGCCTAGAGGTAGTGGGCAGTTTGATTCATCGGCTTACATACATCCTGGCTTTCTGTTGAATGGTTCTAGATATAACCAAGAGTCGGGAAAGTGCGTGAGCAGTGATGGTTCAGTGATCGTTGGAACGAGCGAGTCTTTCTTCGGCGGCTTACCGATGCGCCGTGCATTTCGCTGGACCAGTTCTGGCATGATCAACCTTGGCACTTTGGGTGAGGGCCAAAGTTCTTCATCTCTCGCAGTCAGCAACGATGGTTTTACTGTTGTGGGCGCAAGTGGAAATTTTGAGACTCATTTGACCACAGCGTTTCGATGGACAAGCGGCAATGGCATGGTGTCACTGGGGACATTGCTTGGGACAGATAGTTCCGCAGCATTATTCACTAGCAGCAACGGTGCGGTTGTTGTTGGAACAAGCACACTCTTGAACGCTCCCACCCCAGTTCGCAAAGCGTTCCGGTGGAAAGATGGCGTGATGACGAACCTTGGGTCCTTGCCTGATGGAGCGCAAGATTTTTACTGGCCAGTTGCTATAAATGATGATGGCTCGGTTATTGTTGGTCTCTCGGAAAAAACGAACGAGCAAGGCATCACGACACGGCGCGCATTCAGGTGGACGAATGTGGGTGGCATGACTGCACTTCCATTGGAGATCACGCACCTTCACGGATCGAGTCTCAGCGGAAATGGTGCGATTGTTGTTGGCTCTCGAGTTGACGCTGAAGTCGGGAAAAGAGCTTGCATTTGGAGTGCCGCGCTTGGCTTTGTCGACCTTTGGGAATACCTCGTTGGCAGAGGGGTGGCGAATTTGGGAGAAATAAATTTAGTTGAAGCGGGGATTTCCAAAGACGGAAGGTCAATTGCGTTGGCGTATCAAGAGGGTGAACGAGATGCTGCTGGGATTGTGCGTGAACTCCAATTCGTGACGAGTAACGACGATTGCGCAAATGCCCTTCCTATCGAACTTGGAAGTGTGAGTTTCAACACGGCTGGATCGACGACGGATGGAAATAATCCGACGGCGCAATACTGTGGTCCAGCTACTGGAAATTTCTTCAACGATATTTGGTTCAGCTTTACACCCTCATCGACGGGAATTTTTTCGGCGAGTACCTGCAATCAAGCGAACTTTGATATCCGTATTGATATTTTGGATGGATGTGGAGGAACCCTACTTGCGTGTAATGATGATGCTTGCCCTAATCTCACTTCACATGTCGAATTCTCTGGCGTGGCGGGGCAGATTTATCTGATTCGTCTTGGTGCCTACATAAATACTTTCGGCGCTGGAACGCTGACCCTTGCTCTTGTTGGTTCAGCACCATCCATCTCGAGCGTCAGCCCATCTTCTGGAACAACTCTTGGTGGCACTGTGATCACGATCATTGGCGAGAATTTGACTGGCGCGACCGGCGTGACAGTCGGCGGAGTCGCGGCGACGAGTGTGGTTGTGGTTTCTTCGACGAGCGTTACCGCGGTGACACCAGCGGGAAGTGCTGGCGCAAAGAGTGTTGCAGTGACAACGGCGGGGGGAACGGCGAGTTTGCCGAGTGCATTTACATTTGTTGTGCCAGCGCCAACGATCTCGAGCGTCAGCCCATCTTCTGGAACAACTCTTGGTGGCACTGCGATCACGATCACGGGAACAAATTTGTCTGGCGCGACCAGCGTGACAGTTGGCGGAGTCGCGGCGACGAGTGTTGTTGTGGTGAATGCGACTTCCATCACTGCGGTAACACCCGCGGGAACTGCCGGCGTTAAGACCATTGCAGTGACAACTCCTAGCGGTACCGTAAACTTGCCAAACGCATTTTCATATGTTGTGCCAGCGCCCACAGGAGTTTCTGCAAGTGCTGGAAGCTTTACCAATAAGGTTTTGGTGAGTTGGAGTGCGGTCAGCGGTGGGACTGGATTTAAAATATTCCGCAGTGGAACCGAAATCGGCACGGTTGGAATTAGTTCATTGTTGTTCAACGATATGACCGCAGTTCCAGGAACCTCGTATGTCTATTTCGTGAAGACAGTGAGCGCTGGAGGATTATCCCCTGAAAGTTTGTCAAATGTTGGATATCGCAATCTCTCTGCGCCAACAAGTGTTGCGGCTTCAGATGGAACCTCGACGCTTCATATCTCCGTTACGTGGGTGGCATCAATTGGCGCGACGGGATATCAAATTTTCCGCAGCGGAACAGTTGCGCCAATCGGCACAGCATCCGCAACGACATTCAATGATGTTGGTGCATCAGCTGGTGTTGCGTACACATATACAGTGAGAGCAACTGGCGTGGTTGGAGTCAGCGCAGCAAGCGCTGGAAACAGCGGTTTTCGTGCTCTTTCTGAACCAAATGGAGTTGCTGCCTCCGATGGAACAAGCGCGGCGAGTGTTGTTGTCACTTGGACAGTTGCCCCAGGTGCAACGGCGTACAAAATTTTC
>SXGS01351117.1_pt1 | contig 24046 bp, 27 predicted proteins | sample 3174681 | NCBI WGS metagenome assembly SXGS01 (sample SAMN11356861, study PRJNA531348) | freshwater metagenome | isolation source: freshwater sample F1-80 | place: China: Fuxian Lake, Yuxi | collected 2017-12-25
CTGACCGTGATCAGTGCGTTGTTCTCGATTGTCGGTTGGATTCGGAATTTTCTCAGTCGCGACTGATTTTCCAGGGAGAACCAACAGAAATGAAAAGCCCCCCCCCACGGCTGCTCTGGCTGACAATCGCCGCGATTTTATCCGGGGGGTGTATGTCGCCGCCGATCGACAATACCAATCTCGACACCGAGTGCATCGTCGATCCGTCACCGGTCGAACCGACACCCGATCCGATCAGCACGCCCTCGCTGCCTTCCATCACTGTCACAGCTTCGGCCGATGCGTACTCGGAACTCGCCGCGTGGCTCGGACCATCGAACACGATCACCATTGCCGAGCCAATGAAGGTTGAGCGTCCTGACGTGACCATCAACATCCCAGCAGGGGCAAGCGTCAGCTACGAGGCTGGTGAGAGAATCGCGACATTTCGATTCACGAAACCACTGCCCACCGTGTCGGCGAGCGTGCTCGGCTTCAACGTCTCGCCGACGCTCTCACAAGCGATTCTGAAACCAGATGGAAGCGGAGTCGCATCGACCGGCCTTGGCCGGCATGGCTTTCGTTGGTTGGCTGATGAGGAAGACGCTGGGGCATCGGCCGCGAGTGACCTGCCGGAGATGGTGGCTTATTCGTCGGCCGGTTGTCCGCGGTGTGAGGTCGCGAAGCGAGAACTTGCCGCCGCAAAAGACTTGCCTTTCCGGGTGACGTGGAAGGACTCCGCTCCGGCGTGGGTTACGGCTTACCCGACATTCCACTGGCAGGTCAGCGGTGACGACTGGCGGCAACGCGACAGGTGGGATGGGATTGAGAAGCTCGTCGAGATATGGAAACGGAGTCGCGAACCAAAGAAAGCGAGCGCCGCCGCGTCTCGCCCTTTTGCCCAACCTGACCGCGATAGCTCGATTGGCAGCCGGTCGGTTGCCATCTGGTCGATCAACGGCGACTCGACACCATCGCGGAGCGTGCTGCTCTCTCATCTCACGCAAGACGGTATTCATCGCGGGCGACACGACCGAGCAATACTCGAATCGCTGACGACGGAGCAACTGCGTTGGCTCCACAATCGCGATCATCAAAAGTGATGGCCACCCCCCATCAAAAGGTACTTCCAAACGTGCGTTCTTAGGCGACGCCTACGGGAACCAGTCAAAAACCGCAAAAAGTTTACCGTGCCGCTCGGCAGCAAAATGTTCAAATCGAATTACGACGACCACGCAAAGGAAATGGGAGACCGTAACCGGCGGACTCGGCAGGCCGGACAGGACATCGGTGAGATTCCGGCGGTGATCAATCCAGTTCGTCGCGAGTCGTGCGAGCGAGACCTTTGGCTATTCGGGCACGCCTATTTTCCGGCGGTACTAACCTTGCTCGGAAGCGACGATCACAAGCGGATCGTTTTTGAGTTGCAGCAGAAGATTTTAGACGGCGGGATGAAGGCGTTCAGTATGCCGCGCGGATCAGGCAAAACGGCTTGGGTGATCATCGCAGCCTGCTGGGGGTTGCTGAACGGTCATTGTCGTTTCGTTGTGATCCTTGGTCCTGATGCCGGTCACGCTGAAGGCTGCTTGAGCACAATCGACGACGAGTTAAACGACAATGAATTGTTAGGAGAGGACTTTCCAGAGGTTGCTTGGCCGCTTGCGAAGTTGGATCGCCAGCATCAGCGGCGAATTCGTTATCGCGGCGAGCGCGTAAACATCACGTTGACAAAAGACGCTTTTATGCTGCCCGACATTCCTGGGAGCAAGAGTTGCGGGAGCCGTGTGCAATGCAAAGGGCTTCAAGGTTCCGTGCGTGGTCTGTTCTATCGGTCTCCGAGCGGTGAGCGAGTCAGGCCGGACCTTGTGCTAATTGATGATCCGCAGACTGACGAGACCGCGAAGTCGCCGACTATGACGACGTCTCGCGTAAAGAAGATTCGCAAGGCCGTGAAGGGACTCGGCGGACCTGGAAAAAAGATCACGATCTTCGCAACGGTGACGGTTATCGAGAAACATGATCTCGCTGACCAGCTTCTGAATCCTAAGCTCATGCACGGTTGGAACGGCGAGCGGGTTCCGTTCTTTCATTCGGAACCGACTGACAAAGACTCCTGGGACAAATACAAAACGCTCCGGCTTTCGGCGATGCGTGGCAGTCAGCCTCCGACGGAAGCGAATGAACTCTATGCCGCGAATCAAGTGGCGATGGATGCTGGGGCAAAAGCATATTGGCCAGCTCGGTTCGACCCGCAGAACGGAGAAATCTCGGCGGTCCAACATGGAATGAACGTCAAGTTTGACGACCCGGAATTTTATGCGAGCGAATATCAGGGCGAACCTTTGGAGGAAGTGAGATCTGATGTTGAGATATTGCCCGATGAGATCGTGGAGCGGTTGTCAAACGTGCCACGCGGATTTGTTCCGCTTGAGGCAACGCATTTAACGGCGTTCGTGGATGTTCAGAATCGTGCTCTATATTGGATCGTTATAGCGTGGGCACCGGGATTCCGTGGCTGGGTCGTGGACTATTCGACGTTCCCGCAACAGCGGCGTGATTGGTTCACCGCGTCGGATGTGACGGAAACTCTGGAAGGAATGTTTCCCGGTCAGTCACAGGCCGAGCAGTGGTATAGCGGATTGAAAGAGATCGTCGGTCAGTTGATGTCACGAGAGTGGCCGCGATTCGCGTTGGCGGGTCAAGATTCGCGTGACGCTGCACCGCTTCGGGTCGGGTTGCTCGGAATTGACGCGCAGGCCGGTCAAGCTAATCCAATTGTCTATCGCTTCGCTCGTCAGAGTTCTTACGGTGCTCACGTTCTGCCGTGCCACGGGTTCGGCATAAAGGCAACGGAGAAGAACTACGCACAGCGATCGATCAAGCCAAACGTGCCCTGTGGTGATGAATGGGAGACCCCTCAAGATGGCCGGCACAAACAAAAGCATTTGAACTACAACACGAACCACCACAAGACCAAGGCCGCGCATCTACTGACGACTCCGGCCGGGGCGACCGGCGGCATCTATTTGTTCGGTGATGTCGAGCACGTCCACGGCATGTATGCCGATCACGCAAGCAGCGAGTATTGTTCAAAGGTGATCGGCCCGTATGGGCCTCGCGATATCTGGGCGACCAGACCGCAGCGCAGCGAAAATCATTGGTGGGATGGAACCGTAGCGTGTTCAGTTTTGGCATCTATTCTGGGGATCACTAACCTTTTAATTCCAATGCCGGCGAAGCGTGCTCGCCGATCGTTGTCCGATATGCGATCTTCGGCCTTGGCGAGATAACTTTTGGAACGCAAGCAGACATTGGCTGAGATGGCGGCACAAGCCTCGGAAGGGGCGTGCCCGAAGTGTGGTTGCCGAGACTTTCGGAAGCTCGGAGCGAACAAAGAGATTTGCCGCCATTGCGGCCGAAGCGTGAGGGAGCGACATGCCGGCAATTCCACCACCATCAACAATGACGCGAGCACGAACGACAACCGTTGAGCTTGTGGGGCTCCGTTGTCCGAAGTGTTGGCATCGGCGGTTGCGGTCGCTCTACACGCGGTCGAGGAAAAACGGCAACGTCACGCGCGTTCGTGAGTGTTGCCAGTGCCTGGCGCGGGTGATGTGTTCAGAGACGGTAGTGGGATTGCTGAAGCCATAAGCGTTACTTCATCCAATCCGGCGCTTCTCCGGTGTTTTTTTTCGTCGGCTTCGGAGTGCGTCCAAGATCGGACAGGCTGAGGCAGATCATCGTGCAGGTTGCGAAAGCGACCGCCGAGCCGCCGAGCCATGAGAGGTGGATCGCAACCACTAGCGGCGGGTTGCTTGATCCCCAAACGCAATACGCAGCGACGGCCGATAATCCGCAAAGCACGGCATATAAGAGTGAGCAAACAGAAGCTTTCACGCTTAGAGCCTAGACGAATGTGGTGGATTCGTACTTAGTGCATTGGCGTGAAATCCGTGCCGTGGTATTTCTCGCCGACATGGCCGAGTCCACGCTAACACCTGAAGTTATTGAAGAGCAAGCCCTGAAGGCACGCGCGATGACCGTTGACGGTCAGCAACTCACGCGCCGCTCGATGGATGAGTTGATTGCGGCACGGCAAGCGGCGGGCAGTTCTCGAGCGACGGCCAAGAAAGGTCTTGGCCTGTTTTTCCAGAAGATCGAGCCCGGAGGTGCCGGCTAATGGTCTCCACGATCCTCGGAACGAATGGCAAGCCGTATCAAAACGGTTCCAACGGCCACAAGCCGCGCAAGGAACTGATGGCCGCTCTCAATATGCCGCGACGCAATCGCGGCAAAATCGACGCGACGTATGACGCCGCGCGGGACACGACCGACTTCGCCAACTATTGGGCGAATTCGGATCGGCTTGACGCCGACTCGGCGAACTCGAAAGCGGTTCGATCGAAGCTCGTCTCGCGGTCTCGATACGAGACGGCCAACAACGGATTCGTCGATGGAATCCATCAGACATACGCCACAGATGTCATCGGGCGCGGTCCGGCGTTGCGAATGCAGGAGCCTAGCCAAGAATTCAATCAAGAGGTCGAGGCGAAGTGGAAAAAGTGGGCGAAGGTCGCACAGCTTCGCCGCAAGCTGTGGTGCATGTGTCACGCGAAGACGCAAGACGGTGAAGCGTTCGGCGTGTTGCGTCGCAATCCAAAAATCAGCGGCCAGGTCAAACTCGACATTGCGTTAATTGAAACCGAGCAGTGTCAATCTCCAATGATGAGTTTTAACGAAGTGAATCGGATCGATGGGATCACGTTCGATGAATTTGGAAACGCCGAAAACTATGACCTGTTGAAATTCCATCCGGGCGGGCAGTTCCAAGGCTCATTCACGTCGCAGGCGGAGCAAGTGCCGGCGCGGTTCGTGTTGCATTGGTTCCTGCTGCGACGTCCGGGACAGCATCGCGCCGTTCCTGAGTTTCGATCAACGCTCAACGTCGGTGCTGGCTCACGCCGATTCCGCGAGGCGACTTTAGCAGCGGCTGAGACAGCGGCCGATATTGCAGCGGCGATAAAGACCGACATGCCGCCGAACGAAGACGATAGCGGCGTTGTGCCGATGAGCACGGTTCCGTTTGAGAAAAGAATGATGGTCGCGCTTCCGAACAAGTACGACATCACGCAGATGAAGGCAGAGCATCCGAACGCGACATACGAGGAATTCAACCGCGCTCAAATCAATGAAATGGCGCGTCCGAAGTCGATGCCGATTAACAAGGCAATGTGCGATTCGAGCAAACACAACTTTGCGTCCGGACGCTTAGATCACATCACATATTTTGAGTCGATTGACTACGTCGAGCGCGAAGACTGTAACGATCTTGTGTTGGAGCCGCTCTTCGCGATGTGGTGGCAAGAGGCCGTTGAGGCTTACGGTTGGGATGCTGACGGCAAAGAGCTGCCTGAACACTCATGGGATTGGCCGTCTCACGCGGTCGAGAACGAAGAGAGCGCGGCCAGTGCTCGCGACAAGAACCTTCGCAACGGATCTCTAAGCTACTCGGAAGCCGCGACCGAAGAGGGTGCGGACTTTGAAGAGCGAATCATCCTGATGGCTCGAGATTACGGCATCACGGTTGACGAGATGAGAAAGCTCTTGATGCAGAATACGTTTTACCTTGCGTTTCAAGCGCAGGCAGGATTGCAGAACAGCCAGCGGCCAGCTCAAGAACAGGAGGCCGCACAATGACCTTCAAAAGATTTAAAGCTCTCCGACCGATTCATGCAGCCAACAGGCCGGCTGACGTGATTGCGTTTGACGCGGAAGTGACGATCGAAGCCGCTCAAGGCGATGCCAAGGGGCCGGCGAAGTTCGACGTGCTGGCCTACACCGGCGGCCCGCTGGTAGTCGCTGGCTACGATTACCCAATTGTTGTCGATCTTGCTGGCATGTCCATGCGGAAGGTGATCGTTGCGAACCTCGACCACAACCGCGCCGCGCGTGTTGGTCACGTCACGGAAAAAACGAACGATGGCAAATCGCTTCGCCTCAAAGGCATCGCCTCCGCTGCGACTTCGGCGCGTGACGAAGTCATCGCGAGCGCAGTTGATGGATTCACTTGGCAGGCATCGGTCGAAGTGGCACCGAAGGCGAAGCCGGTGTTTGTGAAGGCCGGCAAGACCGTGGAAGTCAACGGCCAGACGCATGAAGGGCCGGTCTATGTGGCTCGCAAGTCTCAGTTGAATGGTTTTGCTTTTCTCGGCCAAGGTGCTGACGACAACACGTCTGTCAAGATCGCTGCCGAATCCTGTGACTCTCAAAAGAAAGGGAGCGATATGGACCCGAAATTTGTTTCCTGGATCGTGGCGATGGACCTGGACGTTGAAGAACTGACGGCCAAGCAAAAAGCCGCTCTCGAAAAGAAGTACGATGCGGAGATTCTCGCGGCTAAGAAGGCGGCCGAAGATGACGATGAGCCGGAAATCGAGGCAGAGGAGTTTGACCTCGGTGCGATCCGTGACGCTCATCGCAATCTGGTTGACGAGATCGACGCGAAGCTGGCAGAGCACGAAGACGACATCCGCGACAAACCGGCACTGGCGAAGATCAAGGCCGGTGCGCGTGAGACCGCGAAGTCGATGAAGCAAAAAGCGGTCAAGGAAAAGTGGACAGAAACGAAATTCGAGATCGAAGCCATCAAGGCGGCGTCGGCTGTTGAGTTGGAGTTGGTTCGCGCCGAGCGCCCCGCAGGTCCGGCCATTCACGGCAGCAGCAACGACCTAACCAGCAACGTGATTGAGGCGGCGTTGTGTCAATCGCTCAACATGCAACAACTGAAAGACCAGTTTGACGCGAAGACGTTGCAATCCGCTCACACGTTGTTCCGCGGTCGTCTCGGATTGCAACAGGCCATCATCATCGCAGCGGCTGCGAACGGCATGACGTTCGCACCGGGTGAGCGACTGGGAGAGGGCAATCTCAAGCGTGCGCTCAAGCGAGCGTTCGCGGACGGCGAAGAGATTCATGCCGGATTCTCAACGATCTCTCTTCCAGGCGTTTTCTCCAACGTCGCAAACAAAGAACTACTTGCGGGCTACATGGATGAGGATCAGATTTGGCGTGAGGTGGCCGCTATTCGCAGCGTCAACGACTTCAAGCAGGCTACCAGCTATCGGATGCTCGACAACATGGAGTACGAGGAACTCGCGCCTGACGGCAAAATCAAGCATGGCACGCTCGGCGAAGAGTCCTACACTCGCCAAGCGAAGACTTATGCCAAGATGTCCGGCCTGACTCGCGTGGACCTCATCAATGATGATCTCGGTGCGTTTGAGGATTTGCGCATTCGGCTTGGTCGTGGCGCGTCGCAGAAGTTTAACAAAATCTTCTGGGCTGCGTTCATTAACAACAGCACGTTCTTTACTACCGCGCTGACGAACTACATCGAAGGAGCAACGACAACGCTGCTCACTGATGGTGTTGGTCTGGGCCTGGGCGTTAAGCAAATTCGCAAGATGACGAGCCCCTCAGCTGACAATAGCAAACACGTCGGTGCCGGTGTGCGCCCGACGATTTTGCTCGTTCCGCCGGAACTCGAAGCGGCTGCCGAACTGCTCTATAAGGCAACGAACTTGCCGAGCGTCAAAGCGGCTGACGCGAACATCTACACCAACAAATACCGGCCGGTCGTCGCGTGGCAACTCAGCGACAGCGGCTATACCGGTTACTCAGCCACCGCGTGGTATCTGTTCGGAGACATGCTCAAGCCGATGGCTGTCAGCTTCCTCAACGGCGTTGAGACACCGACCATTGAATCGGCTGATGCCGACTTCGATCAGCTCGGCGTTCAATTTCGAGGCTATCACGACTTCGGTTGTGATCGCTCCGAGTACCTTGCTGGACTCAAGAGCAAGGGCGCAGCGTAATCAGTTCGCGGTGATGTGTTTGCTTTGATTTCAATTCACTAAGTTCAGGAGGTTGGATAATGGCTCAAGTTGCCGCGACGGCTTATCAAGACGAAGGCGTGATTGATTACACGCCTGGAAGTGCTGTGACTGGTGGTGAGGTTGTTGTGCAAGGCGGAATCGTCGGCATCGCTCTTCACGACATCGCCGCGAATGTGAAAGGCGCGGTCTCGACGTGCGGACTCTTCAAGGTGCCGAAGACCACCGCCGCATGGTCGGTTGGTCTGCCGGTCCATTGGAATCCGACCGGGGATCCCGACAACGGAACAGCCGGGACGGGTGCCGCAAATCAACTCGGAATCGGCACCTACATGGGCTTGGCCGCGATTGCGGCTGCCAGTGGTGACGATTATGGGATCGTCAATCTAAATTCGCAGACGAACTTGCTGGCCGTGTCGGCAGTCACGGCTGCTGGTTCGGTGATCGGGGACGCAGCTCAGCTTTCGCAAGGACTGAGCGTCGTCACAGGTGCCGATGGCACGAAGGGCGTGATTCTTCCGACTGCGGTGCCTGGAATGCAGGTGGTGGTCAAAGGCGTCACTGCCGGAGTGCTTAAGGTGTACCCAAAGACAGGAGCGACGATCAACGCTCTATCTGCGAGTGCTGCGATCAGTCTTGCGTCTGGTGCAACGCCAGCGATTTTTGTGGCGAGCACATCAACGCAGTGGTACACGATTCCTCTGCTGCCGAGCTAACCAATGCCATCGCTTTCGTTTGCAGAAGAGATTGCAGAAGGACTCACCGAACTTCGGGACGAGTACGTTGGTTTCAATATGACCTATGAGCGCGGTTCAACCAGCATCACGCTCACTCAGGTTGTTAAGGGAGAAACGAAAGTCCCGCTGGCAATGCAAGCGGCCGGATTCGCGGAGCAGCAAGCGACGCAAGACATCGTCGTAGAGGCGGTGCAACTGGCTGCGATTGATGAGCCGAGACAGGGCGACACGATCACCGAGACCATAAACGGATTTGTGGAGACGTATGAAGTGGTTGCGGGCAACAACGGTGCGAGATGCTGGCATTGGTCTGATGTGGGTCATACCACGATCCGAATTCACATGATGATGACGAACCGAGTGGCCGTGTGATGATTGATGCTCTCGCTGCCGCTGTCGTGAGTCAAATCAACGCGAACGCCGCGACGTGGGCACCGCTGACATTTACGGCGACATTCAATGATGCTCCGAAATTCACCACGGCAGAACTAGCGGACCTGACCGTGGTCGTTGTTCCCAACAACATCGCGATTGCTCCACTGAGGCTCAAAGGTGCTGGGCAACCAGTGCTCGCGAGAATGAGGAATGTGGCTCACTATGGGCCAATGGTTTGCGTCTTCATCGCGCAGAAAGGCCCGGCGAGCGTGGCTAGTGGAACTGATCCGCTGGTGGCTTGGTCATCCGCACGTCGTTTGTTAGCGGAAAAGATGGGGCGCTTTTTCGATCACAGAGACAACCGGATTCCAGCAGGTTACACGGCGGCGAGACTTCAATCCGTTGAATTCAATCCGCTGTATGACCTGGAAGAACTGAGCAACAACCGCAGTTTCCTTTCAATGCTGCGACTCACTTACAGCGAGCATGTGCGCGGATGAGCGGAACATCGGCAGCCTTTTCGACTAAGTCCTTCGCGAGCGGTGAACGCAACGCGAAATTCTTTGGCAAGCAAGTCGATGGGAAGTTTGTTTTCGATCAACGGAAGATTCTCTCGGCGATGTCCAAAGGCGAAGCGCGGGCCATGTCGCTCGGTGGTTTCTTCGTGATGGACACCGCGCGGAAGTCGATTCGAGACGTCGGCAAAAAGGGTTTGCCTGCGAAGTCAGGATCGGCACCGAAGAATAGAACGCGACAACTCAAAGACTTTATCGACTTTGAATACGACGCATCGGCTCACAAAACGATCGTAGGGCCGAAGGCGTTGAACAAACCGGCTGGCGGTGGACGTGCTCCAAAGGCGTTGGAGTTCGGCGGCAAGACTCGTGGCTACCTGCCGGCGGGAACGCATCTTGACGACGCTGGAAACCCGGTGTTTAACCCGAAGCTCGAAAGAGAAATGACGAAGAACGGTGAAGGCTCGATTCTGCGACGTGGCATGATGCACGAGTTCACGATCGCACCTCACCCGTACATGAATCCCGCGTTGCTCCGCAATCAAAACAAGATCGCGAAACTCTGGAAGGACATCGCGTGAGAACGATCGAACAACTCAAGTCTGAAGCTCTCGCGTTGGTCGCGGCGTCGCCCAAGCGGGCCATCACGATCACGGCAGATGAACTCAAAAACTTTGTTGCCCTCACCGATGGCGCGAAGCAATCTAAGATCGAAGGCGTGCCGCAACTCCACTCTAAATTTCAAGACATCGTCGGCAAGTTCTCCAACACGATTCCTATCAAGATTCCGGCAACGGAAGTCCTGATCCTCACATCGCTCTGAAAGGTTCTCATGGTTGGTTTTCAGCATCAAGGCCGGCACGTTCAATTCCGCTTGAAGCCGGAGTTTACAGCGCAGTTGATTGAAGCGTCGAAGACGATCGGCAAATTGCTCGACACGCCGGAGGTCATCGCAAAACTCTGCTGGCCGATGTGTGAAGACTCTGGCGATTTGACTGTCGAACAATTCGAGGATGCGTTGACGGAGTCACCTGATCGTGGCGGCGTGATGGTGGTTGGCCTGCTTGAAAACGTGAAGATCAGCGACGACGAAGAGCGATCGAAGTTCCAAGAGTTGTTGCGATCGGCGACGAAAACGATTGAAGAGTTTCGAGCCAACAACGCCTGATGAGTCGTCAGGCAAATCCATTTTTTTGAAAGGGCGAGATCATGGCTTTTACCGCAGGGCTGAACGACAAATTTTACCGCAACTCCGGCACCTACGGCACGCCGACGTTTTCGGAACTGGACGCCATCTCCGACTTGGATGCTGCGCACGAGGCGAACGCGATTGAGGTCAAGCTCCGTCGCAATGCCTACGTCTCAAATCTTGTCGGATTGAAAAAGTTCGGGCCGGTGAGTTTTCCGCTCGCAACCGAGCCGGACAACGCGCAATGGCAGGCGATGCAATCGTCATTCATCTCAAAGACGGTCGGCGAATACTTTCAATTTTATAAGGGCGATTCGGCGACAACCGGGTCGAAAGCGATTCGCTTTCCGGCCTATGTGACGAAGTTCTCCTCCCCACAGAAGCTCGAGGACCTGGATGTCAACGAAGTGGAGTTGTCTCTGTCGGTAAACGTCTTCAGCACGGCAACGACAACCGATCCAGTCGTTTACACGGTGGCCTAATGCAGACGATCACACTCACGCGGCCGATGATGCTGAGGCTCACGCTGGGCGTTGCCGAGCGACTGAAGCGAATCGGACTGTTAGATGTATTCGCTTTGCCGAGCGAGCCGGAACAGTTCTCGGAGTTGATTGCAGATCCACAAAAGTTCGCCTCAGTCATGTGGGAGATGAGCGATCAAAATGCAATCACGGTTGACCAGTTCCTCGAATGGTTCTCGACCTCTGAGCCGGAGAAACTCAGAGAGGCGATGTTTAAGGAGATCGTTGATTTTTTCCGCGAACCGATGAGGCGAGTCGTCTTCGCGCTCATCGAATCAGCGAAATCCGCCGACGCCAGCGTCTGCAAAGCCATGTTGACGATGATCAAGACGACTCAGCCGAGCGTCGTCAGCGTGACCGAGAAAAGTGCTGGGAACGAATTTGGGAGTTTGGTGGCATCCTCGGAGTCGATCCACGAGGTTTCACCTGGAGACAAATTCACGAAATGGCCATCGGGCGCGAGCGAGCCGAGTGGCGTCGTTTCAGCCGCCTGATGGCGTTGCTCGCGAACTGTCATCGAAACGCCAAAAAGCAATCACGTCCCTACAGCGAGAACGATTTCAACCCCTATCCGCCCCCGCCAGTTGAGTTGACCGAAGCACAGCGTGAGGCGAGGGCCAAAGCCATGTTTGGACTCAACTGATGGGCAGTGGAGCCGCGATTAAAGCCGGCGAGGCTTATGTCTCGCTCTTCACCGATTGGTCACGCATGAAGGCGGGGCTGAATTCGGCCGAACAATTCGGCAAGAATTGGGGCGCACGGATGCGCTCGGCCGGGTCATCGGTACTTGGCAGCGGGCCAGCTTCATTCGTCAGCAATTACCTCGCCAACGCCACGGCTGCAACAGCCGGACTCGGCACACTTACCGTGATGTTCGCCAACGCCGGCAGCGAGTTGGTGGATATGTCATCCCGCACCGGCGCGAGCGTGGAATCGCTCTCGGCCTTAAAGTTTGCGGCCGGTCAAACCGGCGCGGATTTTGGCCAGCTCGAAGGCGGCATTCGTAAATTTAGCAAAAACATCAGCGACGCGACAGCCGGCGAAGAAGCAGCCGTCCAATCGTTTGATAAGTGGGGGTTGTCCGCAAAGCAATTCGCGGGGCTGGACCTCGAAGGACAACTCGCTCTCGTTGCTGATCGAATGCAAACACTTGGTGCAGATGATCGCACGGCGATGGCAATGGACATCTTCGGCAAGAGCGGCACGGCGTTGATTCCTATTCTCGGCAACGGAGCATCCGCACTAACGGAGATGACCGACCGCGCTCGCGAGTTAGGTTTGGTCTGGAGCAGCGAGACGGCCGGCAAGGCGGATAACCTGGGAGACCGTCTTGACGAAATGAAGCTCGTCGGACTCTCGGTTGCCTACGCGCTCGGCGAGCAACTTTACCCGGTCGTGATGGGGCTTTCCGACATCTTCTTTGACGCGACCGCTGGTGTGAAGGAGTGGATCGCCGAGAATCCGCACCTCGCCAGCGGTATCGCATTGGTGGCAACTGCTGCCGGAACAGCAGGCGTTGCGTTGGCCGTTGTGGGCGTCGCCTTGCCAGCCGTGATCAGCGGCGTCGCCGCGCTCGCTGGACTCGTTGCCTCGCCGATTGGGATTGGTGTTGGCATTCTCGCCATCGGAACGGCGATCGAATACGAGACAGGAATCGGAGCGGCCGCCATTGACTACCTCGCCGAGTCGATGCGCGGACTCGGCGACATCGGAGCGATCAGTCCCGACGTTATCTCGTCTGGGTTCGGCCGTATCTCGGCCGATGCTTCGATGCTCGCCGACGCTTCGGTGACTGCCTTTGGCGGCATCGTCGATGCGGTCAGTGCCGGAGACCTGGGCCTCGCCGGTGAAATCGCGATGGCGGGCCTCAACCTCGCGTTTGTGACCGGTTGGAGCGAAGTCAAAGATTTGTGGACCGTGACGACTGCATGGCTCGAAATGCGCTGGGCTGACGTGACATTCGGCATGGCGTCAGCGTGGGAGAATATGAGCACGATCATCGGGACCGTTTGGAACGGTGCCATGAGTTTGATCGACGACGCGATGACTAAGATCAGTCTCTTTATCGTCGATGTGCAGCAGGCGGCGGGCCTGCTCTCGAAATCCGAAGCGAAAGAACAACGCGGCACCGTTCAAGATATGCGTGACCGACGCAATGAACAGCGCGATGCAGGCGCAGGTCATTGGAATGACGCAGCCGACCAAGCCAAAGCGGAACGAATCGCAGAGATTGAAAAGTCACGCAACGAGGCATTGGCAGGTCGTCAGGGTGACGTTGCTGCAGCTCGCAAAGAACTTGAAGAGAAGGCTGCAAAAGCTGCCGAGAACATCGCCGAGAAGATTGAAGACCGAAACGATGCGGCTAAAAAAGTCGTCGCCGCCGAAGAAGATGGCCCCAAGGCTCAACGCAAAAATCAGAAGACCGGCGGAGACGGTGCCGGCGATGTGACCGTCAGCGGCTTGGCATCATCAATGACCAGGGCGTTTTCTTGGATCGATACGAAGCCATCTGCAAACTTGCCGGTGGCCGGCAAGAGCATGATGCCAATTGCGGAAAACGATCCAAAGAACGCAGCCGCGCAAAACGCAAAAGAAATGGAGAAGCTCCGCCAATACGAGCAGGGATTGTCAGGACTTAGCGGGCCAACCTCCGTTGCCGCTGAAAAGCCAACCGCTGACATGAATGCCGAGCTGTTATCAGAAATACGTGACGTACTGCATTCCATTGATGGCCGCGTCGCCTCTGGCGCAACGATGGAGGCGTGAGCATGTCGCTGCAAATTGAAGAGACCCACGAATCGCGACCGCTTCACGACTCATACGAGCCGAATCAAAAAGCGATCGACTTGGAGTTCGTGTGCTGGGACTCTGATCCGACCGTCACGGAAATTGATGTGCTGACGCTCCGCGCGGCAGTCATCGCGAAGGTCTCTGGCGCTCCATACGGTGATCCGTTGCTCGGCTTGCGTTTGCAGCAGGTTCAATTGCGACCGCTCACAGCCTGCATCTACACGGCAAGCGTGCATTACGGAGTATTCACTCCTCCGGCCGAGCTGCAAATCAAGGTGGGTTTGTCGATCACTGGCTCGACAGAAGATATCAACACCGCGCTTTCCACGACGATCCACAACGCAACCGGCCAGGTGGGTCCGAACTTCGCGAACGCGATCAACTTTGAGCACGGTAAAGGACCGAAGGGCACGAAGCGGATTACACCTCACGCGACTCTCCGCATTACGAGTTGGTATGACCCGACCAACTGGAATCAGACACAGATTGAAGCGATCGAAGAATTGATTGGCTTCTACAACCTTTACGCATGGCATGGCTGGTCGGCAGGACGGTTGCTGCTCACGTCGGTGGAGTGTGCCGACTACGAAATCGGCAGCGGCGAGTTAGTTCCGGTGACGTTTCATTTTCTCAAGGGACGTCCCGAACTGGTTGACAAAGGCAGTGGCATAAGTTTCACAAAAACCGCTTGGTCGTATGTGTGGGACTATTGCGAACCTTTCGCGGACACCGCCGCGAATCGCATGGGCCGAAAGTTGATCGCGACCTACGAACAAGAAATCTATGGGCCGGCGGACTTCGCTCTCTTGGGGATTGGCTCGTGAATCGCATCCCACACTTCAAGCCAGGTGATTCCACGCGCATTCGTTCGGCTGCAACGATGAATGCGGTTATGGACGCAGTGAGGCATGACCAACGGAAAGATTTCTCACCTGATGAACAGTCACACCGAAATGATTTTCCTTTCGCGCAGAACACCCAAATTTGGGTTCGTAACGATACCGGGCACACGTTCAACCGGTATGACACCGTGGGACTCGACGAGCCGATTTGGTTGCCGGCACACGGAGCGGCCGAGACTGAGCAACACCTGAACGATCCAATCTACAGCGTGAGCCGGCTAAACCACTGCCGGCATCGCGGACGGTGGGCCGTGCTCACTGCTCCGTTGCCACCGTGCGGAATCGTGCGCGCGGTGATGAGCGGCGGGACAAACGCTTGGATTCCACCAACCTACGCGACGCCACTAGTAATCACTCGGCCTGTGTCACTTGATGTGTCGGTCTTTGAGGAGGGCGAGTTGTCGTTAGAGAATGGCCAAGCAAATCTACTGTATGGCTCTGGACAGTTGCTGTGGGTCGGTGCTGCCACCAATCCGGGTTGTGAGGGCACTGTTGATTTTGAGTGCCGCGCCGACGGTATGAAGTGGCTGGTTATCGCGAACAACTGCACCGAGGGTTGCTCAGCGTTTGCGTGCGACGACTCGGCTCTATATAGCGAGAACTTGCCATGCACTCCTTTCGATCGAATCTATAATCACCAATGCTGCCCGTCGGAACTTGCCCTTTTGAGGATCGGGAATGTGGATAGGGCAATCAGCACAATTGAATACATGCAGATTTGTCATATTTGTTTTGATGCGGTGTGTAAGTATGAGTGTGTGCAGCGGCAAGGTGAGTGGCTCTATCAGCAGGTTCGCGACTGCAACGGTGACGAAGTGGTGCCGACCACAGGCGGTATTGATCCATCGACCACAGCTAATCCATCAACGACAGCCGATCCTGTGCCGCAATGTCAATGCCCAGATCTTAATGCACTAGTGATCGACGACCCGATCCGTTATCCACCTTGCGGTCCCGAACAATGCCCGCCGCAAATCTTGATCGCTTGCGACACGACTCCGCATCCGCCGCCGCCGACAACAATTTTACCAAGCACGACACCGCCTCCGACAACAATCGCACCGACGACTAGCCTGCCCCCCTGCCTCGGACAATGTGAATATGAGTGTTCAGCAGAGCCCTACGTTGACGGAGTGTTGTGGAGATTTGTGCCTACATATTCTAATTGCTCTCCAGCCTCACAAGATTGCTCGTGTGGTGCCTACAATGTTTGCAACGTGCTTTTAATTGGAAATGACGGGACCGGAAACATTTATCAATCGCAGCTGTGTCAGTGCGATTCTCGGATTGGTGGAGGTTGTGGCCCATTCGAGACTGGCGGGATCGCGCACTGGCCCTGTGTGGGTCAATGCGGTTCCACCACGCCGCCGCCGACAACGTTACCGCCGACAACGTTACCGCCGACAACGTTTCCTCCGACGACCAGCGGACCCAGTACGTCTGCACCGACGACAACAGGCACCGATCCGAGTACGACCGCGGCCGCGACAACAGGTGTGCCGTGCGATGAAGTGACGTGCATTTACACCTGCCAACTCGGTGGAGCCGATCCGGCTTGGTTTTTAACGACAAACAACTGTACAGATGAGGGTTGCTCCTGTCCCGGCCACGGCGGCTGCCCGGCCTGCACGATTATGACGCTAGGGGTAACGTGCGCGAGGGATTGTGTTGATTAGTGGAAGGGGGCAAACTTTGAAACTTATCATCAACAACCGCGATCGACTGGGCACGCTGCAAGAAATGGTTGCGTGGGGAGTCGCTGCCGGACACGAAGTCATCATCGTCGATCAGCGCAGCAGCTACCCGCCGCTGCTGCGCTGGCTGGGAACGTTTCCATGTCAGTTGGTCCGACATGAGAACGCAGGACCGTGGCCGGACATCCGCACAGGGCTTGCAGAATTTGGCAAGCCCGGCGAAGTCGCGGCCTACACAGACAGCGACCTAGACCTGAGTCAGTGCCCGCGCGACATGCTGGAGCGCTTTGCGGATTTGCTCGACGCTCATCCCGAAGTGCGAAAAGTCGGCTGCGCTCTGAGGATTGACGACTTACCCGACACTCCGGTTGCGAATCATGCTTGGAAGCGTGAGGCGGAATTCTGGCCCGGTGGATTCGCGCAAACGATCTACGAGGCAAAGATCGCGTCTACACTCGCGGTCTATCGCGTCGGTGAGCGTTGCCGATCGACGGCTGACCTGTACGGGCCGGCGTTGCGCGTCGCCGGAAACTGCACTGCGCGCCATCGCCCGTGGTACTACACCGAGCACGACATTCCGGCGGACGAACGCTATTACCTGCGACATCTGGAGCGACGCGGGCCAGTGTTCAGCCGTCTGCTCAAGAAACAGATCGAAAAGGCCAGCCGTAAGGGAAAAGCATGAGAATCAAAGCGTTGCTTGCGATTTGGTGGGCGGTTGCCCGTCACAAGCTTGATCCGAAGTTCGTGGCGAAGCAGATCGCAGAACCGCACGGTATTGGCGACACGGTGCACAACGTGCTCGAATGGCTGGGCATTGGCCGACGTGTGCGGTCTTATTTCGCGTCGATCCATCAGGATTGCGGCTGTGAACGCCGACGGCGTTGGCTCAACGTGAAACTGCAACCGTGGACGTGGTGGCTGTATCCGATCAAGCCTGACCGCGACCGGCCATTCCTCACCTTCGCTCTGCCGCACAAAAACGATTGGGAGGGCGTCTGGTCAACGGTCAACGCACTGGTCAAGGATTGCGTGTTGACTGGCATCCTCGACAAAGTCGAAATCGTGATTGTCGATCAAGGCGCTCGCGACAAAAACGGGCAGCCGATCGACGAACTGTTTGAATTGCGCGACGCGAACAAACAGCGGTACATGCAGCGTGTCAAAGCCTCAGAGCTTGTGCAGAACTTTGCCGGTCACTTGAAGGGGCTCGTGCGCGTGGTCTCCTACACGGAGACCGAAGGGCCAAGCGGTGCAACGAACGCAATATTCCTGCCGCTCGCTAAGGCCGCGATCGACATCACGAAGCCATTGACTCCACAGGTCAATCCAAACCGCAGAGAGCCGGCGGCACGAGGCGAATGGGTCATGCGTCTGGACTGCCACGTCGAACTCGACCCCGGCGCATTGGCTAAAACATGGCGCTACATCGTGCGGCATCGCTTTTCGCGCGACGTCTACACAGGCCCGCATCGCATGGCCGTTGGTCATGGGCCGCTGAAGACTCACACGGACATGGTTTGGTCCGGTCAAATGCTCGGCCGCTGGGCACACGACCCGCGAGGAGATAACCCGAACAACGAACCGTTTGCAATCGACAACCTTAGTGGCGGCATGGTCCTTTGCCGGCGAGACGCTTGGATTCCCTATCACCCGCTCAACGTCGGCTTCGGAGCCGGTCAAGGTGCGATCGGTCTTAAGGTCCGCCGCCGAGGGGATCAACTGCTCTGCCTGCCTGCGCTCGTCTGGATTCACCGGTTCGGCCGCTCGGTCTCAATGCCGCTGCGAAACGACTCGGACGAACGAGTCGCGAACTACGCACGTGAATTCCTAATGATCGGAGCAATGGATCAAATCGAGCGCATGCGATCCTATTACGTCGAAACCGAAGAGAAAGGCCGCGACGGCAAGGTCAAGAAAGCCAAATGGCCGGCGGAACGATTCGACACGATTGTCGCCAAGTCGATCGTCGAACACGAGAACTGGAAAACGCAGACCGACCCCAACGGCATCGAGCAAGTTTTTCGCGCGAACGTCGCCAAGAAAAGCGACCTTAACGAGCATCTCGTCACGCTGCGCCGGCTTGCCAGTCAATGCGAGCACGTCACGGAGTTCGCGCACACCTACCAGACCAGCACGCTCGCCTTCCTGGCTGGCGGCGTGAGCAAGCTGATCAACATCTCGCCGCGAGAATGTCCAGGCTGCCAACAGAACTTCATCGACAAGATTCGGGGCGATTCGGAGTTCGTTCATCGAACGGCGGACTCGGCTGAGATTGCTCCCATCGAACCCACGGATTTGCTTTTCATTGACAGCCAGCACAATGCCAAGCATCTCCGCCGCGAGCTGGCGCTACACGCCGACGCGGTACGCACATGGATTGTGATGCATGACACCGAAAAGTTCGGTCAAACAGGCGACGACAAAGCCGATGGATTACTCATCGCGCTGGAAGAATTCTTGGCCGGTCACCCTGAATGGTCGATCGTCGAACGGTACGAAAACAATCACGGCCTAATCGTGCTGCAACGCTGTGCCAACTTAGCCGTCATCGCTCAGCGTGACGAGCCTGTCGATTCAGACGCTGTCCAACAAAGCGAGGCTGTCGCGTGAAGCCAGACCCGAAGACTGTCACGATTAATTTACCACATCTCTGCACACCCGACCTCGTGGCCGCCGTGTTGCCGCTCTGGCTTAATCAGTCAGTGCCAACAGTAATCGACGTCGTCGATACTGGCAGCAATCCAAACGACTTTGATGAGCTTAAAAGAATCTGCTTGGCTCACTCTCCGCGCGTCAGGCTGCACGTTATAAACCCTCGCCGCAAAAATCATCCCTCTGAGATAATCGCGATCGCTTGCGAACTGTCACAACTTTACGCGGACACAGAAAAAGTCCTCTGGTCTCATGTCGATGTTTTTCCGCGCCGCCGCGACTTAGTCGAGACGTGGAGCCAACTATGTGGCAGACATCAGCCGGTAGTCGGGTATGAAATGTCTTCGCGCTCACACGTAGGCGGCTGGATTGGTCGCAATTGGAAAGGGATCGTTGGCCATTCACTGACGATCGGGCATCTTCCCACGCTGCGAGCGAACCGAATTCGCTGGGGGTTCGCCGGGACCGCTGAAGAGTTCGCATTAAGTGCCGAGGATCTGCGGTTCTGGGATACCGAAGTCACCTTCGGTCTCTGCCTGCAAAGGGCCGGCATCAAACCGCTCTTCGTTGGTCGAGACGTCAACTACGAGCATTTGATCGACGAGTGGCATGGTCACGCGCGCAGCTACCCTGGATCGGTAGTGAGCGGCTCGCAACATTTGCAGGTCGCGAAAAAATGGAAGGAAATCGAAGTCGCCGCTGTTCCCGGACGTCTGAAAGAATGGAAAGTCTCGCATGCCTGAACCGCTGCATTTAACCTGGATCTGTCCGACGTGGAATCGGCCGGCAATGCTGGCGAACCTCGTGCGTCAATTCCTGGCACAAGACTATCCGGCCGATCGCCGCGAGCTGCTGATCCTCAATGACTCCGGCCAATTTGACACGCAGTCTGGGGACGGCTGGCAACTGATCTCGTTTCCGCGCCGCTTTCATTCGCTGCCGGAAAAATACAACGCTCTCTTGGGGCTGGTTGGCCAGTATTCGGATGCCGTTGTTGTCGCCGAGGACGATGATCTCTATTCACCGCAGCATACCGCCGCTTGTGCCGCCGCGTTGGCGAATGCCGAGGTCTGCAAGCCGTCGCAAGTGTTGATGACGTATCGCGGCGAAACCTCGCTGCGTGACGCTCGCGGGCGTTTCCATGCTTCGCTCGCCATGCGTGCGGGCTGGTTTCGCGGTCTGGGGGGCTGGCCGATTACTCGCGAACTGAACTTCGACAAGCGGCTGATGGGAGACCTGCAACAGCATGGCCGCTTGGGCGATCCGATCAAGCTGGGATATTCCCCGACCTACACTTACGTTTGGGACGGAGTCCGCGGCCACGGCTCGGCGTTTCGCGCCCACGGACTCGATTGGTACGACCGAGCGGCAGCCGCCTCAGGCCCGCCGCCGTACATTGGACAGCTAGTGCTTTGATGCAATGGACGATTTCGGACGATGAACGCGCTTGTTTCGCTCCGGATTGGGCGTTCTCGCGCGAGTTGGAGGCTGCGCTCTCGGACCTGCTCCGTGACAGAAAGCCGGCCAAGGTGCTTGAACTGGGGGCCGGGCTGTCCTCCGTGCTGCTGTTGAAGTATGCCGCCGCGACTGGTGCGAATACGATTCACTTGGAGCAAGCCGGCGTTGCGTATGGCAATCTGCTGGGCTGTCTGAGAATGTCCAACCTGCCGATTGCGCCGGTGCGACTCTGTGACGTCAGGAATGAGTTCTATGATGTCTCGCCGTTCGCGGATCTGCAGACTCCCTTTGATTTGGTCATCATCGACGGTCCCCGCGGCAGTCGTGCCCGAACCTGCGCAAAGGCGGTGGAATTTTTGCAGCGCGTCATCGGCCCACGATCCGCCGTTATCGTGGACGACACGAACCGCGCACCGGAAGCAAAACTCGCTTGGTTGATTGAGCGTTGGTTCGGAGAGAATCACTTCAAGCACGTTGACGTTCGCGACAAGACTTTCACGCATCGGTCGAGCACGCTGCTAAATCCCAAGTCGAATCAAAGGCCAAGTCGATGACTCACGGCCGCGGCAGACGATCGGCCACCCGTAACACGGTGAGACGATCCCGCGCAACATAGAGCTTCGTCGTCTGCGTGTTCGTATGGCCCAGCGACTGGCTGGCCGTCTCGATTCCGAAGAGTTCGCAAACGGCAGTCCCGTGCGTTCGTCGCAGCGAATGAAAGCACTTGCCGCGCGGCAATTCAACGCCGGCTGTGTCTACGAGCTTGCGGAACCAGGGGAAAAGTTGCCGCTTGTGTCGCCGCCACGGCCACAGCAGCTCGCCAGCGTCGCGTCCGATGGCTTGCGCAGTCATCGCTTCGACGGCGTCATCGCTCAAGGTCACACGTTGCCATCGCAGCGTCTTCGAGTTACTGCTCAACAGGCGAGCCGTCCGCGCCGCGAAATCCACGTCGCTCACTTTGATCGCGAGCGATGCCGAAATCCTCGCGCCAGAGTCATACAAAAACAGCACGACCGAACGCCACCAGATCGGATCAGCCATCAGCTTCGTTGCTGCGATGATCTTCGTGATATCCGCCGTCGCGAAAGTGTGTGGCTCGTTGACCGGCTCAGGGCACTTCGCAATTCGCGGCGGCTGGCCGCAGAGTCCGTTATCCGCTGCGTGACGCCACAGCGCGAGCAACTCCCGCCGGTCCTTATTTACAGTCGCGGCGGCAACGCTGGCCTTCCTCGCGACCATCAAGCCGATCAGATTGAGCTTGGTGAAGTCTTCAATCGTCGCGTCGCGGCCAAGGTGCTCGTTGAAACGGTCAACGGCATACCGCATCTGGTCGAGCGATTGTTGTTTCAAGCACAGGGCGTGCTCCAGGCAGTAAGACGACCGCAACAGTTCAAGAATGGTCACGTTGTCACCTTCTTTCGGTGACTCCATTCATCGACGCAAAGAGTCCATCAATCTTTGCCTACTCTCACTGGATGTGATCACCGCTTCAACCGGCCGATCCAGTGCTACCGGCAGCGGAGTTCTTAGGAAACGTTTGGTGTTATAGCTCTGTAGGTGTCATTTTGGGCGAGTGGCGTAACGGCAGCCGCGCAACGTTTAGGCCGTTGTGTCCGCAAGGACGTGGGGATTCGACTTCCCCCTCGCCCAGTTATTTTTGACGCTAGCAATCTTGTAATTCAAACGCAAGCGTTTTATCTTGGAGGCATGATCATGGAAATCAATGAAGCTCTGACGGTTCAAAAAGCTGCGAAGAAGCTGGGCATCGCCGATTCGTCTGTCCGTCGCATTTGCTTGGACTACGAGATTGGAACGAAAGTTGGACGCGACAGGTTGCTTTCTCGCGACGATGTCGAGCAAATTAAGGCAATCCGAAAAAATCATCCCATTGGCCGGCCAGCATTTGCGTTGAATTGACGAGCAAGATTTCAAATAATTCAAACGCACGCGATTGACAATATCAGACGCTCGCGTCTAAATTCCGCCCCGTTGGGTTTGACCTCTTTGGTCTCACTCAACGGGGCTTTCTGCTTTCTGAGACGCACGCTACAGCAACCACTTAGACATCGTGTTGACGCCGTCCAATGGAAGCAGAACGACAGGCATTTGACGCCGTACTCGGTCGGCAAAATGCGGTTGTTCTGCCTCGTTTTCAGCGATTTCCGAGAATCCGGACAAAATGATATCAATTCTATTGCGGGGTTGCCGATAAATGATATCATTACACGCATGACGCGGCCAACGAGGCCGCAAAAACAACCGCAAGAGAAAAGGACGAGACCATGACAACGATCAGAATCACGCGACACAACGCCGGCAATCCAATCCACGTCGGCGATATCGTGAGTGACTCGCAAGTGACTGAGGCTGAGATTGACGCGCTGGTCAACGTAGATGACGGCCACATGCACGACCTCATGGATTACGCGGGAGAATCGAGCACGATCCCTCATGACTATGAGTGGACCGGCGACGAGTGCTACGAGATTGTCGCGGAGGACGCGAAATAATGGCGCGAAAAAAGAAGACGGCTGACAAGCCTGGGAATCCGCAGTTGCTGCTGCGGATTCCTGACGAACTAGGGCCGCGTCTGCTGAGGGACGCGGCCGAGAGTGAGCAGACAGTGCAGGCCGTGATACTGGGGATCGTGGCTAAGCACTACCGAGTTTCGGTTGCGCCGCCACAACGCGGCCAACCAAAGAAAACGGTTGATGAGTAGGCAGAACGCTCCTCCTTTGCTGCGGGCGAGCGGCGAAGGACGTTGATGATTGAGAAAACGTGGCAGTCGAGCGACGTGCCGCCGGAGTTCCTGGAAGGGGCGGCCGCTCACTTGGGCATCGACTTCCTAAAGGAATGGAAACTCGATCGCGAGTTCCTCGAATTACACACGCGCGAGCAACTCGTGAAACTGGCCGGCGAATGGAAACTCAAAGGCGGCACGAGCTACGACCAGATGAAGCGGCCCGAGTTGATCGACAATCTGTCCGGGTGCGTGAATTTGGTCCGGCTGCCGGTGTGTTTAACGAAACTTAAAGCCGTTTGACAGAATCGACCTGAATCACGGCCCGTGTGGCAATAAAACGAGGCGAATTGATGAGTCGCGAAGTCGCTACTCCTTGCCCGGACGGGGTTTTGTGTATTGACACAAACGACTCAGATAAAGGCGGGGCTGTCAAAAACGAAGCGATGTAAGTCGTTGTTACCCCGAATGAGCCACAAGTACGATAAACCTCGTTATGAAACGCAAATCCCCACAAATCGAGTTTCTGCTGCAAGGCCGCGTGGACGGGGTGGAAATCACTCCGGCTACCATCGGTTTGTCGCGGTTCAACGAGTTCA
>SXGS01365350.1_pt1 | contig 24041 bp, 10 predicted proteins | sample 3174681 | NCBI WGS metagenome assembly SXGS01 (sample SAMN11356861, study PRJNA531348) | freshwater metagenome | isolation source: freshwater sample F1-80 | place: China: Fuxian Lake, Yuxi | collected 2017-12-25
GATCCCCCTCACGAGCTGTGACGACGAAGCGGCCTGCGTCAACGCCCACAGCGTCGAGGCCGTTGTTCGCAAACCCCTGACTCTGGAAGAGTGGCCCGCCGTGGCAATGAAAACAGTCCGCCCCGAACTGGCCGCGTCGCGGATCATGCTCGGTGTGGAACAACTCGAAGCCGCGACGCTCCTCGTCATTGAGGTGGACGCGGCCTGCGAAGGAGCGATCGAACTTCGAGTCATGCGACACCTGGGCAAGCAGAAACTGTTCGAGCGCACGCGCGATGCGATCAGCGGAAATCTCGCGCGAACCGAAGGCGGCCGCAAAGCGGGACGGATAATCAACCGACACTCCGGGTGCCTGGAGTTTCGCGACGACATTGGAGAGGGATTCGTTCATCTCGTCGGGGTTCTCGATCGGCTGCAGCACCTGCACGCGCAGGCTGGGCGCACTGCCATCCCAGAAGAAGGCGGACTTCCACGCCAGGTTCAGCAGCGGCATCGAGTTTCGCGAACCGGCCCGCCCCGCGACACCAACACTGAAACGTCGGTTGCGATCCACGAATGCCGCGTCGGGTTGATGGCAACTCGCGCAGGACTGCCGCTCGCCCGCAGACAATCGTATGTCGTGAAAGAGCCGCTGGCCAAGTTCCACGCCTTCCTCAGTGAGCGGGTTGTCGGATGGCAGCGCTGGTTGCGGAAAGTAGGCGGGAAAGCGAAGCGGATGGGGCGTGGCTCCGGCGGCAATGAGCGGTGCTCCCGGCGGATTGGTGGACAGCGCAGTCGCGACGAGTCTCGTCACCGGTGGCCCAATGCAGAAAGCCCGCTCCACGTTGTCGCGCAGTTGCAGGGCGAACCGATCGCCGTCACGTGAGTGTGTGGAAGCTGTGTCAGTTTCGACGACGATGCGATGCGGGTAGGAGAAAATTCCGGCAATATCCAGCGAGATGGAAAGGTCCGCAGCGTCCTGCATCGCAAGCGAGATCGGAAGCTCCACGGTCATCAGCAAGGGGTCTGTCGCAAGATGGAATGAGTAGCCATTGTCGCCACCCCACCGGCCTTCAAGCGCAAGGAAAACGTAGCCACCCTGCCAGTTCCAGTGAAGGCCGTTGAAGTTCGGGTTCAGGGGGTGCGCCGCCGGCAGCGCACCGGGATTCGCGTGGTTCTCCACGGGCGGCACACCGACGCGAAACCGGATGCGGTCGTAATCCCCGGGCGGAATCCCGGTGAGCGCGAACGTCCCGCCGCCTTCACGCGCGCTGACGTAGGCGAAGCGGTTCGACGACGCGCTCCACGAGCCGGTCGTTTCGCGCAGGGCAAACTCCGAGAGCAGAAAGTCCAGTCGCGTGATCGAGATCGCCTGCCCGGCGTCAGTCGAGTGAGCGGGCGTGTCGAAGCGAACAGGCTGGCCGTCGAACTGCGCCTCGAATCCGACCCGCACCGTGCCGGCCGTGGCAGCGACGCTCACAACTAGAAAGTGAATCGCGGCCCAGACACTGACCGCGCCCACCGTGGACTTGGCGAAATGAACTGGCCCACCCGAATTCATTCCTGCCTCACGCGGTAGAACGTGTCGCCACCAGGCGCTTGCGGATCAGTCAGGCGAATGCGATCGCCAAAGTTCTGCATCGCGGCTCCGGTCACGCGGCTCCAGTTGGTAGTTGCAGGACTGCTGTTACGCCAGAGGGAAAAGTTCGCGTTCACGAACCAGCCTGCGTCCACGGAGAACGGGCTCCCGGCCCGGGCCTGGCCGACAATCTCGGGTCGGTTTGTCCACGCGACCAGTTTGCCACGGAGTTCCGCGAGGGCGGTTTGCTGCGCAACGGTGAAGGTGCGGCTGACGAGGTTCGTTGCTTCCAGCGGATCGACGGCGAGATCGTAGAACTCCTCTGCGCCTGTGTCCCACTGGATGAGTTTGTGCGAGCCGAGGCGCGCAGTGCGGCCGGTGAGGGAACCGGCTGGGGTCGCGGCAGTGTCTTCCACCAGCACTGCGGCTTCGGCCGGCGTGAACGGCTCGTTGCGCAGGATGGACGTGAGAGAACGGGAATCGTTGGGCAAACCGCGCGGCAACACGGCTGTGGAATTCACCCCGGCGAGATCGAGCACGGTGGCGAACACATCGACGACATGAACGACGGCGGTGCTGACGCGGCCGGGCTGCGCGATGTCCGGGCCGGCGATGATGAAGGGCACGCGCACGCCGCCTTCGTAGAGCGTGTCCTTCGCGCGGCCGGCGATGTTGTAGGGCGGCTGGATGACCCGCTGGACAGTTCCGTTGTCGCCGAGGAAGAGGACGGTGGTTTCGTTCGTGTTGATGTTCGCGAGCAGCCGGCCGAGTTCAGTGTCCATGGTTTCGACTGAAGCCTCGAAGTAACGCCGGGGATTCTGCTGGATGTCCGCGGCGGTGCCGGACAGTCCGGCGTAGTGCGGGCACAAGTTCGTGGGCGGAAGATGATACGGCGTGTGGGGCGCGTTGAAGGCGAGCCACAGGAACCAGCGGTTCGTACCCTGCTGGCCGAGCCACGCGAGCGCATCGTTCACATTGTCGGTCGTGGCGTAGCCGAAGTGGTTCGCGCGCGAGACGCCGTTGGTGACCTTGGTCCAGAGCCAGAAGTTCGTGGCGCTCATGCCGAACCCGCCATTGAGCATCCCGGCGAAGTGCGGCCAGCCGCCAACGGCATTCGGCCCGCTGTTCCCGCTTCCGAGGTGCCATTTCCCGAACGCCGCCGTGCGATGCGTCGGCGAGAGAAGTTCAGGCAAGGTCACTTCGTTTGTGCGAACGCCCGTTTCCGTTGAGGTCTCGATGATCGTGGTCACGCCCGTCCGGAATCCGTAGCGGCCGGTGAGCATCGCGGAACGCGTCGGCGAGCAGACGGGATACGCGTAGGCGTTGGCGAAGCGCACGCCGCGCGCGGCCAGTGCGTTTATGTTCGGCGTGGGCGGAGTCGACGCGGCAGCGTGGGTGTTGTAGAGCGAGTGGCTGTCCGCCCCGAAGTCGTCGGCGATGACGACAAGGAAGTTCTTCGTCGCGGCAGAGACGGGCAACGCGACGAGGATTAGGAGTAGCAGAACCGAGGCTTCAGCGAAACGCGTCGGCGCGGAGGACGCAAAGGTGCGCAGAGCACACCGGCAGCCTTGGAGAATTTCCTTCAACGCGCCTGTCTGTGCGCCCGACGTCTCCGCGTTCATTCTCAGGTTCATCGTTGTAACCTTTTCCTCAGTTCGCAAATGGAGCGAGTCCGGTTCGTTGCACGCGATGGAAGCGCTTGTCTCTTCCAGCGGCCGGCCCGGCCTCGGTTGCGCGCGCGACAACGCCGGTCGCGATGACTGTGGTTGCGCCGTTGGTGCTCCATGCGGTGAGGTTGGTGGTCGTCGCCACGACATAGGTGCCGCCCTCGACGCTGCTCCAAGTGAGCGTGACCAACGCGCCGTCGCCGGACACCGCCGGCGCTTGGAAGCGCAGGGCGGAGTTTGCACCGCCGACAAAGTTCGTCGTCACCGCCTCGGGATACGTGCCGCCCATGATCACGCCGCCAGTGGGATTGCCGTAATACTGCCGCCCGATGTTGTACGGGAACGCTGGCGCGCCGTTGGTGCCGATGGCCGTGAAGTAAGCGTAGGTGCCATTCGGAAACTCCGGTGTCACACAGAAGCGGCCGTTGAATTCATCGAGGTCGAAGTGCGTACCCTGAGCGAAGCCGAAGTCGCCGAGGTAATCGTTGTCTTCCAGGTAACGCCCGAACGGCCGCGTTGTGCTGACCGGCGGCCCGTACTGCGCGGCCGCAAGCGTGGTGGAACGATTCTGCGCGCGGCCCGCCCAGGCCGGCAGCGTCGTGCGATTGGAAACGGAAGCGACACTCACGTCGCGCGGGACAAAGCCCGAGATCATCCGGCGCACGTCGCTCGCCGGGTTCGTGGCGTTCGCATAGCCGTAGGGGCCATAGACCGGGAATCCATCGCGCACCCAGCCGAGGATCGGCGAGTGCGCCGGTGCGAGGTTCGTCACGATCTCGCTGTAGAGCTTGGTCGCCGAGTCCTGGCGCACGTTGTCGCCGAGCAAGGCGCGCAGCGCGATGGCGTTCGCGTGATAATGATACTGGCCACTGCCGGGTTGGTGCGCGTTGGCCGGATCGAATGTCACGCCTTCGTTCACGAACGCGTCGCGGTTCCAAACGCCGAGACCAGGATTCGCCTCAGTGCCACTGGATGCGGAGACGGAGAACGCGTCGCGACTGTCGAACATGATCACTCCATCGACGAACACGCCGATCGGCCCAAGCCCAGTCAGCGTCTTCGCGGCGGGAACCGCCGGCGTACGCGGGATGCGGTAGAGCGTCGCCGAACTGCGCGGGACGTTCATGAAAAGCTGCGAGTGCGCGGCGTTCATGTACCAGGGGCCCATCGTGTGACCGCCCAGACCGGTGGTGCGGACGTAGGCCCAGTTCGCCGACGAACTGACTTCATACACGCCGCAGTACGCAGGCAGCGACTGGTTGATGGCGCCTCGGCTCCAGGTGGTGACAGCGCTGTCCGCGAGGCGGTCGGCATCAGTGAGGTGGACGCGGGCGTATTTGCCGGACAGGGCGGTGAACCACGAGTCGATGCGCGGGTCAGCTGCGGTGGTGGTGGTCGCAAAGGCGGCGAGTGCAAGAACGGGGAGCCAGAAGTGTTTGGTTGAATTCATGTAGAGATCAGGTTCGATTGATATGGCTCGACCGTAATCTACGGCACCTTAATGCAAGGTGAAGGTCGGGAAATGCGATTGGGAAGGGCGTTATCGAACCGCTCGAACCACACTTATCTACCATACTCCCACTGCGATGGGCTCCGTTCCGGCATTGAATTCGCGCGGCCGTTCGCTATCGTGCGCGGCGTATGAAAGAGTCCCTGCGATTGTTTGCCGCCATTCTTGCCACTGCCACCGCGCTGTTTGCCGCTGATCCTGTTGCTGAACTCGAGCCGCGCGCCCACGTCTCGGATGCCGTGGTGAACTTCAGCCTGATCGACCACCGCGGGAACCATCACGAACTGCACCGCGCCGACGCGAAGGTCGTATTGCTCTTTATCGGCGGCAACGGCTGCCCCATCGTCCGCCAGAGCCTCGCGAAGGTGCGTTCCCTCCGCAGCAAATTCGCCAGCCAGGGCGTCGTGCTGTGGATGCTCAACGCCAACTCGCAGGACGACCGCGACAGCATCGTCGAGGAAGCGCAGACATTTGGCTTCGGGTCGATGCCTGTGTTGAAGGACGAGCATCAGATGGTCGCACGCAGCCTCGGGCTCACGCGCACCGCCGAGGTCATCGCCATCAACACCGCCGACTGGCGCATCCTCTATCGCGGCGCGATTGACGATCAATTGACCGAAGGCGCGAAGAAGCCCGAGCCGACGAAGAAGTATCTCGAGACCGCGTTGACGGAACATTTCGCCGGCCAGCCCGTCGCGTTGGCGAAGACTTCGGTGAAGGGCTGCCTCATCAGCTACGACAAAGGCATGGCGACCGCGAAGACCGAGGTCTCCTACGCGCGCGACATCGCTCCCATGCTCCAGAAGCACTGCGTCGGCTGCCACAGCGCCGGGAACATCGGGCCCTTCGCCATGTCCAGCCACAAGAAGGTCAAGGGCTGGTCCGAGATGATCCGCGAAGTCGTCCTTGCCAAGCGCATGCCGCCCTGGCACGCCGACCCGCATTACGGGAAGTTTTCCAATGACCGCTCCCTGTCCGCCGACGAGATGAGCAAGCTCTTCGCGTGGATCGATCAAGGCAGCCCGCGCGGCGACGGCGAAGATCCGCTTGTGCAAATCGCCGCCACGGCGAAGCCCGTGAAGTGGGATCTCGGCGAGCCCGATCTCATCGTGCCGTTGCCCAAGGCGCAGAACATTCCCGCCACCGGCGTGCTGCAATATCGCTACGTGGATTCGCGCTTCGAGATGCCGCATGACGGCTGGCTGCGGGCCTTCGTCGTCCGGCCGGACAACCGCAAGGTCGTCCACCACGTCATCGTGCGTGTGAAGTATCCCGAAGGCGGCACGAGCAAGCCGGACGAAGAAGTTTTCCTCACCTCCTGGGCTCCCGGCAACACGTCGCCCGAATGCCCGCCCGGCACCGGCAAGTTCCTGCCCAAGGGCGCGCGCTTCAACTTCGAGCTGCATTACAACACCACCGGCAAGGCCGAGGTGGACAACAGCGAGATGGGCCTCTATCTCTCCAAGGAAGCTCCGAAGCTCGTGCTCGAAACGCGCGCCGCCGAGAACCGCGACTTCAGCATCCCTCCTGGCGAAGCCGACGCGCGCACTCACGCGCTCTACTCGTTCAAGCGCGACACGCTCATCTACGACCTCATTCCGCACATGCACCTGCGCGGGTCGTGGTTCAAGTACGAGGCGCTCTACCCGGACGGTAAGAAGGAGACGCTGCTCTCCGTGCCGAACTACGACTTCAACTGGCAGACCGAATACCGCCTCGCGCAGCCCAAGCGCGTGCCCGCCGGCACCTGGCTGCTCTGCACCGGCGGCTTCGACAACTCCACGCGCAATCCCTACAACCCCGACCCGGCCAAGCGCGTGAAGCACGGCCTGCAATCCTTCGAGGAGATGTTCATGGGCTTCATGAACGTGGCGGAACTGCCCGAGGAGAAGACCAGCGGGACCAAGCGGGCGAGCGTGCAGAAGTGAGCGTGAATCCGACAGGTGGGCTTCCTCGGAGAGGGAGATCCGAGGGAAGGCTGCCGACGGATGAAATCCGGCGTCGGCGAGTGGTGGGAAATTTATCCCGCTAACACTATTCGATGTTGGTTGCCTGTTTTCGGCGAGTGGACCGACACACGAACAAAGCAATCGCGGCGGTGAGACCAGCGAACTTGAGTGTGGACGGTTCCGGAATGCAGGGAAGTAGGCTGGTATGCACGATCAACGGTGAAAACCGGTTATCCCTGGGAGTGCTGCCCCATACGACTGTCCCGGGACCAAAAGGATGTGCCAGCGTAATTGTCTTGGTTCCTGACGTTGCGACGCGAACGCCAACAGAGCGCACGTCGTATCGAAGTGAGATCTGTGCTCCTGTTTGCGTATCTATGCCTGGCGCAAACACGTTGAACAACGCCGGCATCCCGACCATCAATCCCTCATACGGTCCAATCGTCAACGTGCCCACCAGAACGTCCGCTTCCTCGTTTGGCCTTCCAACGAATACACCAATCTGTAGTCCATCTTCAGCCGTTGCGTTCCGCAACACGCCGCCATCGCAAATCTTGACCCGGCTGGTTGGACCGTTAATCGGCATAAATGTGCCTTGTGCCGTCGAACAGGCAATGAAACCAAGGAAGAGCGTGGAGAAGAGTAACAGGTTTTTCAAATTGGACCTCCGTTGTTGTGATGTGGCGCGACCTACATTGTCTTGGCGAACTTATCGCGGATTGGCCTGAACATTTCAGACAAAGAGTCCAAAATCAAGTTTACGCATTCGACTGGTGGAGCTTCATCAGGTTGGTGTCGCCCTTGCAGGGCTTGAGTTCGCTCGACATCGAAACCCAGGCCTCCGCTCGCGCTGCTCGCTCCAGCCTCGGCTTTCACATCACGGCCCTTCATCCCTCCTGAATGGAACCCCGGCGAGTTGCGATGGCGGCAATTCCCGCCTACTCCTGCGGATAAACCAGAATCCGGTCGTGGACGACCACGACGAGGTCGTTCTTTTTGTCGCCGGTCACGTCGGTGATCATCGCCTCGCGCGGCTCGTTCGGCTCGCCGCGGCGCATGCGGAATGTCCGCTCCTCAAAAACCTGCCAGCGGTTCGCCGGAATCAACTGGCGATCCTTGTCGAAGATGACGATCTCAAGGTGGTTCCGCGCTGTCTCCATGAAGACGAGATCCTTGCGGCCGTCCCGGTTCAGGTCGCCGGACACCACGTCATTCAGGCGGCCGTCCTTGATCGGCGTCTCGTAACCATCCAGCTCGACGAACTCCCACGCATCGCCCTGGAGCGACAGCCAGCCGACGGCCCCGAGGCCGAGGAACGCGACGCTGTTGGCCGCCTTGCCGCCAAGCGCCAGCGGACGGAGCTCGGAGAATTCCGTGAACGGCAGCGGGACGTTGCGCACGACCTGCCACACGCCGTTCGCGTCGCGCTCGGACAGTGTCGCGGCCTTGCGCTCGGCATCGAGAAGGAAGAGGGATGCGATGGCGTTGGTGCCGTTCTTCAACGGGCACGCGCCGACGATGCGCGAGTTGCTGGTCGCGCCGTTGATTTGATCCTTCACTGTGAACGTCCACGTGCGGTTGGTCGCGTCCTTGGCCGTGGTGGCGTCCTGGAGCACGACGGCGCGGAGGAAATTCTTCTGCGCGAGGAGCAGTTCAGCGCGACCGTCGCCGTCCACATCGGCGGTGCTCATCCACGGCTGCTCGACGGTGCCTCCGGGCGGCGCGACGTCCGCCTCCTCGAAGTCCTTGCCCGCAACTTGCAGGAGCACCTTGATCTTCTCGTAGGGGATGAGAACGACGATGTCGGCCAGGCCGTCGTGATTGACATCATGGATGGCCATGCTGCTGGGGTTCGACTTGAAGCTCTCGTTGAGCTTCTGCGATTTGACCGTGCCGTCGGCCGCGCGCGTGAGCAGCGAACGCCGTCCGTCCTGATCCAGGATGACCGCAAGCGCGGGGCGCTGACCGGCCTGTAACGTGCCCACAGCCATCGTGAGCGGGCGACCATCGAGCGGAATGACTTTCGGGAACGGCAACCGTCCCTGTCGATCGTAGCTGGTCACGCCGATCTGGCGTTCATCTGGACTGAGCAGGAACACCTCGGCTGGACGATCGCCGGCGGCGCTGACGACGGCGAGTTCGCTGACGCCGGTGAGCGTGGAGAATTTCTTTCCGCTCGGCAGCGAGCCGTCCGCCTCCTGGAGATAAACGGTCAACTGGCCGCTGTCCGGTTCGGCGACGATCAAGTCCGGCAGCCCATCGCCATTCAAGTCGGCCCAGTCCGTGCCGCGACGGGCCTTGGTGGTCTTGTTCAATGGCAGCACATGGAACTGTCCGCTCTTGAACGCGCCGACCAACGGCTCGGCGGGCTTGCTTACAAATTGGGAAACTTGAGCTCGGCCGGAGTTCTGCGAGATGGTGACAATCTCCGTCTTGTGATCACCGTCGAGGTCGTCGGGCCAGTATGAGCGCACAGCGGGCATCGAGAAATGAATCTCCGGCCCGAGCTGCCCGGAGGAGGATTGCAGGCGGAAGCGGAACGGATTCGGGCTGTCCCAGTTCACGAGCAGCAAGTCCTCGCGATTGTCGCCGTTGATGTCGAGGATCTGCGCGGACTTCACGGAGCCGGAGAAGGAAATCTTCTCGGGCTCGGCAAGCGTGTGGTCGGCGTTCTGCGCGAGCCAGTAGAGATGATTCTCTCCGAGCAACAACAGCCCGGGGCGGCCGGAGCCGGTGAGGTCGCCGGTGCCGATGGCGTTGGGCGAAAGCTGGCCGTCCTCGATCGGCCAGCGCTTGGGCGCGCTCCAGCCGTTGGTGCCGTTGTTGTATTGCACGACGAGTTCCTTCGGCTCTCCGTAGTAGGCGACGTCCGGGCGCTGATCCCCGTTCAAGTCCGTGACGAGCAGGCCGGCGATGCGCTTCTCGGACGCGATGGAGTCGATGCGGAAACGCGCGTCGGGTGGCAGCTCGTTCAGCTCGCGCTTGGCAGAAGACGCGGGGACGACGTTCGTCTTGCCGGTCTGGTTGTAGAGCAGCGTGATCTTGGAGCGCGAGTTGTTGACGATGACGATGTCCTTGAGGCCGTCGCCGTCGAGATCCGCCGCGCGCAAATCCGAGATGAACGGATCGATTGGGAAAGTCTCCGGTCCCGTGAAGCCGAAGAAAGTGTCGTTCGTGCCCGAAGATTTCGCGGGTATGGAAGCGGGGGCGGCGGTGCCAGTGGAGATTGCGAAGACACCGGCAACCGCCAGCGAGAGGATGAGCTTGGTGCGCATGGAGCAATAAGGTTTTGGCGCGCGGAAATTGGCAGCGGCCTGAACCTTTGACCAGATCATTCCCCCCTGCGCTGCCGGGAACACGGGCGTTCAGTCCAGCTTCCAGCGAAACAAAACCACTCCAACGAACGCCTCTGCTTACGACTTCGCGTGCCGGCGCAGGACGTGGATGAGGAGCGCCAGGGCGCCGACGCCCATGAGCGTCACAGTGCCCGGCTCAGGGATGGGAGCGACCGGCTGGAAGGTGATCGTGAGATCGTTGGCGATGCCTTCGGGGACGTTGTTGATCGTGTAGGCGCGTGTGCCGCGGCTGGTGACTGTCGCAGTGAAATCGAACGTGAGGACATACGGCTGTGAGAAATCCACCCAGGGCACGTTCGCACGCGAAAGGATAATCGGGTCGAGCGTGATCGTCCGACCATCGGTGCTGGTGGTACCCGCTGGCACGAGGTCCATGAAATTGATTGGCTGCTCGAGCCGCACTCCATTCACAGCTGTCAGCCCCGCCGTCTCTACCAGCGTCACGTTCGGATAAATCGTGTCTTGTTTGAAGTCGAAGTCGTGAACGGCGAATTGCAATCGGGCGCTCTCGACGATGGCTCCTTCGCCACCGGCATCGAAGGCAGGAAGGTGCAGATTCAGCGTCAATGAACCGGCGCTTACGCCGGTCGCGGGCAGCGTCAACCGCTGGCTGCCGAGGACGTCGTAGCCGGTCACCTGTGGATCGCGTCCGTCACTGTAAACGTCCAGAGTCGAAGTCTTGCCGCCGAGCGGAATGAGGAAATCCGGAACAGAAACCGAAAACGGCGGAGAGACGTCTGCGCCTGCCTGGAAACTGCCACCCACTGCCACCGTCAACATCGCCATGCACATCGTTAACTTCATAAGGACAAGAATGCCCGGCGCAGGCACACGACCAACGTCCGGACATCGTAACTTTTGTCCACCCTCCCCCCAAAGGCAAGTAATGGGCCATCCGGAATACTAAGGAAGCTGAAGCTAGTGAAACCCCTAGACGGAAATGCTCCCGGCAGGACCGCCGAGCAGATGTTCCCCGCGCGAGCCGATTGGCCAACACGTTATTCTACCTTCGAGCCCCTACGGAGCCGGTTCGATCGAGATGAGTCCGCTCTGGTTGGTGCCAAGGAAGAAACCGGCTCCGATACCGAACTCAGGATGGATCACGCCGTTGAACGTCGCCGGCTTACCCGTGCCGTCGTTCCTCAATGTGCCTTTGAAGCGGCCATCCTTGGCGGTGAAGTTCAGTGCAGTGAAGTTCGTGCCGAGCCACGTCACGCGGTTGGCGGGACCGATGTTGAATTGGTTGCTCAACACGCCGCTGAGGTTGCCTCCTTCAGCCAGCGCGACGCCATTGGTCCACGTGAAGACATTCGTGCCGCGGCCCGGAGCGATGTAACGCGATCCGATGGCCAGCGTTTCGTTGGTGAAACCGGCTGCGTAGAACTTCGCGGTGGCAGGCTGCGTCTTGCGAATCCACGCCAGCGTGCCGCCGAAGTTCGTCCCGCCGCTGTCGAAGGTGATCCAACCCAGCATCGCGCCGCCGATGCGCGCGTAGGGCAGGTAGAAGGGCCACAGGCCGGCTTCGTTGAGCGTGGATCCGTCGGTGAGTTTGGTGCCGTCAGCCAGCGCGCCGGCAAGTTTCAATTTGCCGGCGGTGGTGACACTGACGGTTCCCCAGCCGTGGCCGGCGGGCAGCGTGGCATCGCTCTCGAAACCCGGAATGGTCATCGTGTAACGACCGGCTGCGGGCGCCGGATTGGTCTTGGCGTGGAAATGCAACGGCGTGGCCATTAGCGGCGCCGTCCATGAACCATCGCTCACCGTGCCGAAGATCGCCTGCGGCGGATCGCAATCATCGAAACCGAGCACCACGGTGAGCGAGGATAGATTCTTGCGCGCGATGACATTGGTTATCGCACGGGCGGTCAGGAATATGCCCGAGAGTCGAAGCTTTGAACCGGCAAGTTCAAGCGTTCCCGAGTAAGCGCCGGCGTCCGTGGCTTTGAACAGAAACGCGCCGGAGCTTTCGTAGCGCACTTCGTTCGTTTCGTAGAACAGTCCGTGGTAGGTGCCGCGCACGGTGCCAGTGCCGGGACCACTATTCGTGACGACCAGAGTGCCGCCGACCAGTGTGAGCTCGTAGTTGCCATCGCTGCCGCCGGTCAGCCTGATTGGGTAAACGCCCGGGCTGCTGACGGCGTTGGCTTCGGTGAATATGACGGGAAGCGTGTCGAGCACAGTGCGCGTGTCGGAGCCACGGAAGCCGGCGAAGCTGAGGGTGAGCTCCGGGTTGGATGTTCCGCACGCGCGCGACTGGTCGTCGGCGGTGATGATGAGCACCGCCTTGGCGACGGCGATGGTGAAGGAGTTCGTGGCCCGAAGTTCCGGTGTACGGCCGTCGCCGGCGATGACGCGCACGGTGTAGCTCCCCACCGTCGTCGGCGTGCCGGCGAAGGTGCGAGTGGAACCGGTAAATGTGATTCCCGGCGGCAGGCCGCTGGCGGTGTAACCCAGCGCATCACCGTCGGGATCGGTGAACGCATTCGTCGCGAACGTGAATGTGAGTGCAGTGCCGTAGGTGGCGGCCTGATTCATCAGCGCAGGGTTCACGATCGGCGGTTCGTTGACCGCGCCGTTGTCCACGAGGATGGCGATCATCGCGCTCTCGCCGTCCGGATCGCCATCAAGGCCGGGATCGTCGCCGTCGTGGCCTTCGTCGTGGATGTACACGGCCAGCGCTTGGTGTGCCTCGCGATTGGTGTCAGCGATGTAGAAGATGTTCGTCGCGGCGAGGTAGGCGTTGAGATTCGAAACGGAGCCGCGCAGGAACGTGTGAACGCCGCTGCCGCCATTGCTCACGGTGACGCCGCTGCGGTTCGTCGCGAGGAACACGCTGCCCAGGTCGCCAGCAATGAGCGTGAGCAGCACCGTGTTCGTGCCCGAATCCACATCCGCCACGCTCACGCCGAGGACAGGGCGCGGAACGCCGTTCGTAACAGTGATCCGTGACGGACCGGTAACGGTCGGCGGGTCGTTGACGGCGAGGATCTCGATCGTGACGGTGGCGACAGCGGAGGTGAGGAGTCCGTCCGAGACGACGTAGGTGAAGGCGTCGATGCCGGCGAAGTTCGTGTTCGGCGTGTAGAGGAACCTGTCGTCCGGACCGGGGCTAACGGTGCCGTTCGTCGCGCCGCTGACGAGCGTGAAGGTGAGCGCGTTGGTGTCCGCGTCGGAGTCGTTAAAGATCACATCGAATCCGTGCGTCCCGCCATCTTCCAGGAAACCGTAGGTATCGTCCCCGGCGACGGGCCTCGAGGCATCGACGCGCAGTGCAGGAATGGTGTTCTCACCGATGTCCACCGATTCGGCGTCATTGCCGGAGAGGTCGCGGATGGTCCCGCCGTTGAGATCCAACGTGCCGGAGATGCTGATGCCGTTCGTGTCGAAGTCGCCAGTCTGCGGCGTGTAACGGAACACGAGTGCGCTGGAGCCGCTGCCGGAATGGTAGTTCAGGAAGCGCGTGGCACCGTTGACCGTGAGCGCGAAGCGCGGCGTGCCGAGGTTCGTCACGGCTTCGGAGTATTCGAAGATTAAATCCATCGGCTGGCTCGACGTGTAGATGCCGTCGGGCGGCAGGATGGCGTTCGTGATGGCGGGCATGAGGCTGTCCACGATGACATTGTCGTACCGATACGGCGGCGGGAGCGCGGGCCGGGGCGAGTTTCCGGCGACATCCGTGATCGCGAGCGGGTTGAAGATCAAGTTGGTGCTCCACGAGAAGCCATTGGTCGCCTGATCGCCGGGCTCAACGGTGTGGACGAAGTACAGGCGCAGGCCGTCCGCACGGTTAGAAGCGTAGTCGCCAAAGGCCGCGCCGAAGTCGAATTGATACTCGATCTGGATCAGCCCGAAGTTGGTGTCCACCGTGACTGGCTCGCTAGCGTAGGCTTCGAACCGGATCGTGCTGCCGATGTTGAAGTCCGGCGTCGGCGAGTAGTGGATCGCATAGTCAAACGTCGGCGGCACACCGTCCACCCGCACCCCGGCCAGGCTCAGGTCGCCGGGGGCGAAACCGGGCACCGCATCAGTGCCGGCCGCATCGCGGAGCGTGGCACCACCGAAGACAATGTTGTTGGAGAGAATCATGCCGTTGGTCGCGAGATCGCCTTCGCGCACGGTGTATTGGAAGGTGAGCATGCTGCTGCCGCTGCCGCTGACATACGTCGCGAGGGCGTTGGTGTTCTGCAGCGTGAGCGCGAGGTAGGGAACACCGCCGTTCGTATTCACGATGATGTCCTCGCCGAACAACAGGTTGAACGTCACCACCGCGCCGAGCGGATACCAGGCGGGCGCAATGGGCGAAAGTCCGACCGACTGCGGCGGCACTGCGTCCACGATGACGCCGTCCAAGGCGGCTCCTGAGATGTTCCCGATGAAGGCGTTGCCCTCGAGGTCAACGATGCTGCTCCCGCCATAGGCGAGCAGCGGGTCCGGTGTGACTGTTTGCGCCCAATCGCCAGGTTGTACGGTGTAGCGGAACAAGAGATTCGTCGTGCCGCTGCCGGACACGTAGGTCGCCGTCCGGTTCGTCGCCCACAAATGCAAAGTGATACCCGGGAAGCCGGCGTTGGTGTTAATCAGAATCAGCCGCTCTGACGACTGCAGCGTGAAATCCAGCGACATTCCGAGGCCGTAATGCCCTGGATCAGGACCATTGAGACGGCGCATGATGGGCGAGATCCAAACCGGCGCGGTGCTAGAGGCGATCTCGTTGGTCGTTGTGCCGCTGGTGCCCGGGTCGGCTCCGGTGTGCCCGTGATCATCCACGGTGACGGTGTAGGTAAAGTTCGTCGTGACGTCGTCCGGGATGCGGAGGAGCACGGCCCCGTAGTCGAGATACGCCGTGAGATTCGTGGCGGAACCGACCAGCCGCACCAAATTCGGATTCAGCGCGTTCGTCTCCGGTGAGACTCCCCCGTAGCTGATCGCGCTCAACGTGCCCGCAGACGCAACGATTTCCACGCTGATGAGATTCGTTCCTGCGTCCGCGTCGCGCACCGCAATTCCGATCAACGCCTGTCCGACGCCGGGGATTGAGCCCGCCGAGGTCACCCCCACCTCCGGCGCGTCATTCACTGGCGTGACCGTGAGCGTCACCGTCCCCACGACGCTCGTGCCGGAATTGTTCGTGATCTGATACTGAAAGCTGTCGGTGCCGAAGTAGTTGGTCGCGGGTGTGTAACTGAAACTTCCGTTCGCGGCGAGGGTGAGTGCTCCGTGCGCGACATCGGTGACGAGGCTTGCCGTCAGCGAATCACCGTCGCCACCCGAGTCGTTGGTCAGCACACCGGTGACGGCGACGACGGTCAGCGTCGCATCCTCCGCCACCGAGTACGCGTCCGGCTCGGCCACCGGAGCGTCAGCCACCGATTCGATCATCAGCGTGAATGTCTGCGCGTCACTCGTGTCATCGCCGCCATACGCCGTCCCGCCGTTGTCCATCGCCACGACGGAGACGGTGGTGGTGCCGTAAGCATTAGGCGCGGGCGTAAAGGTGAGCGTGCCGTTGGTGGAGATCGCGGGCTGCACGCTGAACATATTCGTGTCCGCCGCCGTGACGAGGAACGTGATCGACTGCGCCGCCTCGCCCGCCGGGCCGACGGAGATGTTCGTCGCCGCGCCGCTGCGGGTGAACGGCCCGGAATCCTCGGCGACCGTAACGCCATCCAGCAGCACGGGCACGATCGCCAGCGCGTGAAAGCTGCCGCCGCTCACCGCCAGCACGCCTTCGAGCGCTGGCGTGTTGGCAAAGGTGAGGGTGTTGCCCCAACTGACCAGCGAGCCATCCGCCCGCACCGCGAGGCCGCCGAAGCCCGGCGCGCCGATGGCGATGGCGTTCGTCAAGTCCTCCGGCGGCGTGGACTGCAAATTACCGTTGTGGCCCCACGCACTGACCCGGCCGTCGTGGTGGAGCGCCACACTGTGGTACCAGCCCGCCGCCACGGCGACGATGTTGGACACGCCCGAAGGCACGTTGAGCTGGCCAAAAGCGTTGTCGCCGTAGCACTGCACCGTGCCGTCAAGGAGCAGCACGACCGCGTGCAGGACACCGAAGTCGGCGCTATGAACGATCGAGAGGTTCGACGGCGGCCAGTTGGCGGAGGTCCATGTGACAATCTCCCCGTTGCCACGCACCGCCAGCGAACGCTGCGGCCCGGCGGCGATGCGCACGGCATTCGACAAGCCCGCCGGCACGTTGGTTTGGCCGTAAGTGTTCTGCCCCCAGGCGACCACCGTTCCGTTGCTGAGAAGCGCGGTGCTGAAGAACAATCCGGCCGAGACAGCGGCGACGTTCGTCAAGCCCGGCGGGACATTGGTCTGGCCGTGCGCGTTCTCGCCCCACGCCACCACCGTGCCATCCGCCAGCAAGGCGAGGCTGTGATCGTGTCCGGCGCTGATCGCCGCGACCCGGCCCAGCCCAGGCGGCACATTGGTCTCGCCGAGGCCGTTGTTCCCCCACGCCACGACTTCGGTGGAGTTCGACTGGCCGTAACCGACGGTGAGGTTGAAGCGGGGCGCGTCGTTGACATCCACGACCGTGAGACTCACCCCTGCGCTATTCGTGCCGCCGTCACCGTCGGAAATCCGTAGCAGAACGCTGCGTATCGCCTCGGTGGGGGACTCGCTGGTGTTCTTGTACGTCAACGTCCGCGCCAGCGCCTGCACGCGCGCCGGCGTGGCGTTGGTGTTGAACGTCACTCTCAATGCCTCCCCGCTGCCGGTGCTGTCGAGTGTGCCGACCGACACATTGCTGACGCTGACTGAACTTCCAGCGGTGAACGCTGCGGACAGCGCCACCGCGCCGTTTGTGGCAAACGCGAGAACATCTTCCGACGGCTGTCCGCCCGTCATGAAGCTCACGTTCAAAAAGCCCTCCGCGAAGTCGGTGGAATCCGGGTCCGTCACGGTGCCGTCCAGCCCGTCGTCGAGGAACACCGGTGTGCCGCCCTCGAGGAAGATGATTCCGTTCTCGTACCAGCCGAGCAAGGGCGGTTCGTCGTTCACTGGCGTCAGCGCCAGTTGCACCACGGAGTGGTTCGTGCCCAATCCGCCCGCGCCGACATGCCCGCCATCGCTGACGCCAATCGTCAGTGTCACGTTGGTGATGCCGTCCTCGGAAACCACCGCGAGGAAGTTCGTTTCGCGGGCGAGGAATTCATTGATGGCGGTGGCGGTTCCCCGGAGCCGCGAGAGGCCGTTGGTGCCAGCGGCGACCACGCCGGGGAACGGCAGCACGGTGGTGGAGAGAAACCCGGCCGACAGCTCCAACGTGACCAGCAACTCGTTCGTCTCCGCGTCCACGTCCGCCACGGTGAAGGCCGGGATGGAGAAATATTCATGCTCGGTGATGCTGAAATCCGCCGGCGGCGTAATCGTCGGCGCGTTGTTCACGCTCGCGACGACGGCGCTCAGGCCGGCCTCCGCGACGCGTCCGCCGGCATCCACGAGCCGCGCGCGGATGGCGCGCGTGGCGGAGGATGGCGTGGCGGAGGAATTCGTGAAGGCCACGGCCCGCACCAGCGTTTGCACCAGCGCCGGCGTGGCGTTGCTGTTCAACTCGATGATCAAGTGCATCCCGGGGCCGCCCGGCGTGGTAAACAGGCCGATGTCGGTTCCGCTCACGACCACCGGCGCGCCGCTCGTCATGCCTTGGGGCAATTGCACGCTCCCCGCGAGGTCGAGGACGAACATGTCGTTGGTCGAGACGTTGTTGGTCATCCCGAACTCCAGCACCCCGAGGGCGAACGGCTCCGGGTCCGGGTCGATGACGAGCGCGTTGCTGAAGACATCCAGCGTCGCGGCGGGACCGGCCTCAAGGAACGCCACCGAATCGCCCTCCAGGTTGGCGAACTGCGGCGTGTCGTTTGCCGCCGTGATCGTCATGGTGCGCGTGGCGACGGAGCTGACCTGCGGCCCGGACTGCACATGCACGCCGATGGTGCGCGCGTTGGTGTTGGGCGCGTCCGAGGTGTTCAAGTATGTCACAGCCCGCAAGGCCGCCTGGAATTGCGCCTTGGTCGCTGAGCCGCCGAAGGAGAAGAGTTGCAGCGCATTGGAGCCGCTCAGATATGACCCCTCGATATCGCCCATCGCCGCGTTGTTATTCACAAACCCCAACACATCCTCCGAGGCAACGAGGTTTCCTGTGATGGAGATCGTCGCCGAGACGAGCTCGGCGTCATCCGGATCGGCCACCACGATGCCGCCATCCACCACCACGGGTGTGGACGCGACATCGGCACCTTCGACGAAGGTCGCTGCGCCACCGCTCATCGTCACCGTGGGAACGTCGTCTGAGGAGATCACAGTTATCGAAATCACCGCTATGGTCGATGCTCCAAGCCCATCCTCCAATGTGACCCCCGCTGTGCGCGCATTGGTCGTCGGCGTGTCGTTGACGTTGGTGTAAACCAGCGCGCGGATGAGCGCTTGAATCAGGTTCGTGGTGGCGGCGGTGTTCCAGTGGATGATCAAGTCCTCCCCTGCCGACCCTGCCGAGGCGATGGTTCCGATGTTCGTCCCGTTCACGCTAACCAGACTGGTGAGCGTCATGCCGGCAGAGAGCGCCACGATTCCGTTGGTGTTAATACCGAGGACATCCTGGGCCGAGACGAGATTGGTCGAGATGGTCGCGAGCAGGTATCCGCCATTGAAGGAGGTGAAGTCCGCTTCCGTGACGAGCGCGTCGCCGAGCGCATCGAGCGCCACCGCCGGGCCGTTCTCCGTGAACGTCACGCTGTCGTCGTGGAGATTGAGCAGTTGCGGCGGGTCGTTCACCGCCGTCACCGTGACCGTCCGCGTCCTCGACAGACTCGACACCCCGCCGGCGTAAACGCGGAACTCCACCGTGCGCGTGGCGGTGTTGGGCGACTCCGAGATGTTCTCATACGTGAGGGACCGCAATGCCGTCTGCCATTCCGCGAGCGTGGCGGTGCCCCCGGCGGAGATGAGCTGGACGTAACCCCCGTTCGTGTCGTAGCTCCCGGCGATGTTGCCCATCGTCCCAGCGATGTTGGTGAAGCCCAGCACGTCCTCGCTCGCGACGAACTGCTGCGAGATCGCGACGAACGCGGCGGTGATCGACGGGCCGTCCGGGTCCGTGACGATCAGGTTCTCGTCCACCGGCCGCGGAATGGGCGGCGCGTTCTCCGACTCGATGAAGATTGCCGAACCGCTGGAGAGCGCGATGTCGGGGAAGTCCGTGACCGGGGTCACGGTGAGGATGACGGTGTTCGTCGCGGACTGCGCACCGCCGCCGCCAGTGTTACCGTTGTCGTTGATCATCACCGCGAGGAAGACATTCGTGTAAGCATTCGTGGCGGTGAGGAAGACCACGTTGCTCGCGGCGACGAAAGAGTTCAGATCCGCCAGCGCTCCGTCGAGCGTGAGCGCACTGGATCCGGAGCCGCCGACCGTCACTCCGCCGCCGCTTGTGGCGGTGAGCGAACCGGTGCCCACCGCGAACGTCGCCGTGAGCGAGCCGGAACCCGCGTCGGCGTCCGAGAAGGAAATCCCCGTTAACGCTGCTGCCACATCCTCGGTGACGCTGATGCTGTTGGGCGAAATTGTGGAGGGCGCGGCATTGAGCGGTAGCGCCTGGACGGAGAGATTGTCTCCCCAGGCAACGACGGTGCCATCGTCTTTCAAAACCACGCTGTGGTAGCCTCCTGGCGATACCGCCACCACATTACTCATGCCGACGGGCACGGTCGCCTGACCATCGGAATTGTATCCCCACCCGACAACCGTGCCGTCGATTTTGAGAGCGAGGCTGTGGGAAGCCCCGCCGGTAGCCGCCTGCACGTCGCCCGAGGTGATCACGCCCGGATCACTGAAGCTTCTGACGGCGATAACGTTGGTCTCCGCCGATCCCAGCAGCTTCAGCGCCGGTGAACCGAACACCACGTCGCGGCCATTGGTAATGCCCGTGCTGTTCGAACCCACCACCCGTCCGTGATACAACAGTCCTAGCGTCAGTCCGGAGAGCGCCTGACTCACGGCCACTGCCGAGGCGCCACTGCCGATGCTGCTGTTGGCGGTCGCGTTGGTATAGCTGTTCGCTGCCAAATCCCACTCGAACCATGCCGTGGTCGCAAAACCAGTCGGGTTCACCGTCCCGTTGAGCGTCGCCACCGTATTGCTTTGTCCGCTCAGGGCGAGGGTGACGGCCGTGGGGGATTGCGCCCCGATAGACAGCGCCGACAGGACGGTGAACAGAATACTAAGCCAACTTGCAACGGCTCGTGTTCGCCCGAGACAACTCGCGTCAGGCCGGCAATAACGTCGTTGAGCCTGTTTGAAGGTGTTACTGCGAGCGGGCTTGATGCGCGTGGCGCGTAGCGTGGCTTTACCCAAGTCTATCGCGGAACAGGCGGAATCATTCTCTGCGCTCGGGAAGTCGCGCCGCCCAACGACTGGTTTTAGACAAGGTATGGGATTCATAATGCTCTTCTTCCCAACCGGTGTTCATACACTTCACCGTTGCACCGAGTGGCCCGACGCTAGAACGGCATGATCGGGACTAAGTTGAGGTTGAATTCGGACCTCAATACTGACGGACGTATGCTTCGTTGGACTCGCGGTGTGATATTCGGGGAGATGTGTTGCGCCTGCTGAACGTTACTTGCGATCGTGTCCGCTTGAAGTGCTGCTCTTGCCTGCAAACCGGTGCGAGGCTAAAGATTGCGATAGCGAAATCCGATGGTTGAAATCAAGCGAGCGGCTGGATTGGCTCAGGAATCGAGAAGAACAGACGGGTCGCTGAATCAGAATCGACGGAAACTCACATGGCACATCGCAGGAACTATCGACGGAATCGCGGTCTGGACGACTCCACGCTCCACGGCACGCCCCAGGACGCTGCGGAAGTCGCCGCCTCCGCGCCGTTTGAGGCAGCGTTGCCCGCAGAGTCCTCGATCCCCGATGCATCCTCCGTGCGCGAAGCAAAGGTCGCCCGCGCCCGCGCGCTGATCGCCGATCCCGGGTACCCACCGAAAGGTGTATTGGATTCCGTAGCCAACCTTCTCGCCGGGCATCTCCATCCCGAGCCCCCCGGGCCGGACGAGGATGCTTCTCCGACAAGCGCGGAGAACTGATGGAGTGAAACTGGCATGGTAGAACTGTTCGCGCCGCGCAGAGCGTCGCGAGAATTCGACTGGATGGTTCAGAGTCTTCGCCTGCCGAACGCAGGCTTGTTTTCTCGCAGCGCGCCCCACCACCACCGCCCACCCTATCGCGCGTCGAGCATCTCGCGGATGAGTTGGAGGAGTTCCTGATTCTCGAACGGCTTCTGCAGGAAGGCGATCGGATCGAGGCCGCTCGTGGTGTCGAGGTCGTGAATGCCGCCGCTCAACATCACGGCGCGGGCGTTGGGGTTGACCGCGCGGATGCGGAGCAGCGCTTCGTGGCCGGAGAGCCGGGGCATGTGGAGATCCAACACCACTAGATCGAAACCGCCGGGATTCGCCGAGTAGAGTTGCACCGCTTCCTCGCCGTCGCGCGCCTCGGTGACTTGATAGCCGCGATACGCGAGCACGGCCTTGATTACCATGCGGACCATCTCCTCGTCATCGACGACCAGGATGCGTTCGCGGCCCTCGGTGGCGCTGGTCTCCACCTTGATCGCGGGCTTCGGCGCAGCGACAGCCGCAGCGTGACGCGGGAGAAACATCGAAGTGGCGGAGCCCTGCGGAACGTCCGGCCCGGATTCGATCCAGCCGGATTGCTCAGCAGCCAGCGCCCGCGCAATGGACAGCCCGACGCCGTGAGCCAGGCCGGGCGCGGCTTCGGCCGAATGCGTGATCGTGAAGCGGACAAACTCTCCGGCGCGACGCGGAGCAATCGCAGCGACGGGGGAGATGGTCACGTTCACGCTGGTCAACGCCAGCGTGCCGGTGCCGTTGAGAGCGTCGCGCGCGTTGATGCCGAGATTGAGCAACGCCTGCATCACCTGGTTCGCGTCGGCGAGGATTTCCCACGGCGCATCCACCGGGTTCGGCGTCTGGACACTGATGCGCGGGTCCACGCTGCGGCGCAGCACGAAGGCCACTTGCTCGACGAGTTCGCGCGGGTTCACGGGGCCAAGCTCCGGCTTGTTCCGGCCGCTGAACGCCTGGAGCTTACCGACGAGTTCCGCGCCGCGCCGCGCGCTCGTCTGCGCCTGGGCGAGGTTCTCGCGCAAGGCGGGCGGGAAGCCGGGCGCGTAGAGCGCGAGATCAATCTGCGAGATGACGGCGGCGAGGAGGTTGTTGAAATCGTGTGCAATGCCGCCGGCCAGCGCACCGAGCGCCTGCGTCTTGCGCGCCTCGTACACCGCTCGCTCGGCTTCGATCCGCCCACCCGCGTCACGCAGCACGATGGTGAACAGCCGCCGGGAATCGAGCCACACATGGGTGACGACGGCGTCCAGCGGAACGGCCGGAGCGGTGCGCGGCAGGTGGCGCACGAGCCGGGCCGGCGCATTGGAGTGAGCGGAGAAATCGAGATCGAGTTCCGCCACCAAGGCCGCAACGGACGGCACAGCGGAGAGCGGCTGGCCGGCGCAGCTCGCGGGCTGGCAACCCAGCAGGCGACCGGCGGCGTCGTTCAGGAACGCGACGTGGGAAGAGTCATCAATGGCGAGGATCGCGTCCTCGATTGAATCCAGGATGGTTGACAGCGGAACGTCCATTTTCGTGTCTGCGACCGGAACTGCGGGAGAGACTCGTTGACAGCAGGGAAATTGAAAAGAGATAGTTTTACCCGCAGCCACGGCCCCGCCGTGCGATTCGCCTGAACGCCGCCATGCCGAACTTATCTTCAACAATCCAACGTAGGGCAGACGTCTCGCCTGCCTCGGGTGGGTGTGTTGAATGCGAGCGGGCAAGGAGAGTTCCGAGGCCTCAATTCTAGGTCACCTCACTGGGTATGGAATCCAAAAACAAAACCTGCAGGGATTGTGGAGGCAATGAGTTCTATGGACGCGATGTGCATTTCACCGGCGATGCACACTCTGCCCTTCCTGTTGGATTCTTTTCTGCGGCCAAGTGCCGCTTGCGCGTTTGCGGCGGATGCGGATTGGTGGAGTGGTTTCTCGATCCTGCGACGTTGAAAGCGGCCAAAGAGAAATATGACCGGGAGTAACGCCCACATAGCCCGAACGGGCCGTCCCTCCTGCCGCGCAGCGTCGGTGCCGAACGGGCCTCTCCGGCGGGTGTCAGCGGGTATGCTGTCAGTCTGAAAACTTCACGATGAATCCGACAATCAATGAGCCTGCTGCCCCTTGCGATTATTGCGGTCGTGAGAACCCTGAGCGAATTCCAGCCTGCAGCGGTTGCGGCACGCCATCGGTTTACGCACCACCGGCAACCGACGCTGAACCAAAAGGCAAGTCAAAGGCCGTAGCTGTCCTTCTTTCTCTGCTGTTCGGTCCGCTTGGACTGTTGTACGTGGGAGCATGGTGGCCAGCCATTGTCATGATCCTTGTTGCGGCCCCGTTCATTCTCACACAGAAGGGGGGACTTTGGATCACGGTTGGAAGTCGTATCCTCTGCGCGGTTTGGGCTTGGCACGAGGTAGCTGATCAGGATGAAGCGCCGAACGATCGCCGGGACTCAGCGCGCCTCCTTGATAACGCAGTTCGCCTCGAACGTGTTGATTTTTCCAGAGCGATTGCTGCGTATGAGGAGATTGTGCGGATGTATCCAGGTTCCCTCGCTAGCAAGCAGGCGGCGGACGCAATTGAGATGTTGAAAAAGCATGTATGAAACCTCAGCTAACCAGGGTGTCGTCGTTCTGCCTTTCAAGGGATCAAACGGCTTGGAGGATTTGTCCGAGCCTTTGGGTGCCGCCTTGGCTTTTCAGCCGGCGGTCGGGGAATTGGTTTATTGAAGAATTCCTTTCGGCCCTCCGGTAACTGACCTTACTACGCATGGATGCCTTGTTTGAACTTCTCGCGGAACGCTGGCCGGGCGTGCTCTTCCGCCAGCGCGCGGATCTCACGTTGGAGTTCGCCTCGCCGCC
>SXGS01020792.1_pt1 | contig 24032 bp, 20 predicted proteins | sample 3174681 | NCBI WGS metagenome assembly SXGS01 (sample SAMN11356861, study PRJNA531348) | freshwater metagenome | isolation source: freshwater sample F1-80 | place: China: Fuxian Lake, Yuxi | collected 2017-12-25
AGACCGTGCGCATCTGACCGGGCCAAGAATCTTCGATGCATAGATTGCCGGACGTGGCTCCTTCAAGCACGGTGCCCTTTTCATCAACGAGTATGGGCTTACAGCCAAAGAAGGGAAGAGTCGCCGAACCAGGCTTTTGCGCAATCGCGCCTGGCAATGGCGAAATCAAGATTCCGCCCGTTTCCGTTTGCCACCAAGTATCGACGATGGGGCAGCGTCCATCGCCAACGACTCTGTGGAACCACAGCCAGGCTTCTGGATTGATGGGTTCGCCGACGCTGCCTAAGAGCCGCAGAGATTTGCGGCTGGTTTTTTTGACCGGTTCTTCGCCCTCTCGCATGAGCGCGCGAATCGCGGTCGGAGCCGTGTAAAAGATGTTCACGTTGTGTTTGTCGATCACCTGCCAGAAGCGGCTGGAATCTGGATAGTTCGGAACACCCTCGAACATCAGAGTCGTCGCACCATTTGCGAGCGGCCCATAAACAATATAACTATGACCCGTCACCCAGCCGATGTCGGCCGTGCTCCAATAGATCTCGCCTTCATGGTAATCGAAAACGTATTCATGAGTCATCGAAGCGTAGAGGAGGTAACCGCCTGTTGTGTGCAGCACACCTTTCGGCTTATTCGTGGAACCTGACGTATAGAGAAGGAAAAGCGGAGCCTCAGCATCCATCTCTTCGGGGCGGCAGATCGTGCTCTCCGTTTTTGAGACTTCGTGATACCAGCAGTCGCGACCTTCGCGCATGGGAACGTCGCGACCCGTGTGCTTGACCACCAAAACTCGCTTGACCTGCGGACAGCGTGGAAGAGCTTTGTCGACGTTCTTTTTCAGTTCAATATGTTTTCCGCCCCGAAGACCTTCATCCGCCGTGATCACGAAGTGGCTATCGCCATCCTGAATGCGATCGGCGATCGAGTCCGGGCTAAAGCCCGCAAAGATAACCGAATGAACGGCGCCGATCCGCGCGCACGCGAGCATCGCAAAGGCCGCTTCGGGAATCATCGGAAGATAAATCGTGACTCGATCGCCCTTCCTGACACCTTGGCTTTTTAAGGTGTTCGCGAAACGATTCACTTCTTCGGAAAGCTGTTGGTAAGTGATGAAGCGCGAAGGAGTTTTCGGATCGTCGGCTTCCCAGATAATAGCCGTTTGGTTGGCGCGTCTAGCGAGGTGGCGATCAATACAGTTGACGGATGCGTTGAGCGTAGCGCCTTCGAACCATTTGATGCTCACCGGCTTTTTGAAGCTCGTGTTTTTAACGCGTGTCCAAGGCTTCATCCACTCGATGCGGGTTTTCGCTTGCTCGCCCCAAAACTTTTCTGGATCGCGCACGGAATCTTCGTAGAGCTTTTTATAACGTTCGGAATTCACGTGCGCGCGATTCGACCACTCTTGATTGACGGTGAAAAGGTTTGTTGCGTCCGACATCCCCGTACTCCCCCTCATTGATTTGGGCCCATGGCCTTCCCGAAACCGTATCGAATCGGGCAGGTGAGAGCAAGGAGCATGGCGGAGATGGTAAAGCTCGGAGCAAACTCTTACGTGCGGAGTTTCCCAATCAACTCGCTTCGATTAATTTGCTCTTGCGTTCCGGTTCCCAGCCACTTCACCTGCACGATGCCTTTGGCTAGCTCTTCCGAACCCAAGATCACCGCGCAGCGGGCACCGATTTTATCCGCCCGCTTCATGCGTTTACCCATATTGCCGCTGTACCCGACGTCAACCGCGATCCCGGCTGCGCGAAGCTCGTGAGTGAGTTTCACGGCTTCTTTTTCGGCTTCATCGCCTAGCGGAACGACCGCAACCGGCGCTACGTCTTTCGGCGTTTCTTGAAGCATGAGAGATAACCGATCAACGCCGCTGGCCCATCCAACTCCGGGCGTTTTGGGTCCGCCAAGATCGCTGATCAAATTGTCGTAACGGCCGCCGCCGAGGACGGCGTTTTGTGAGCCTAAGGCATTTGTGGTGAACTCAAAGACCGTGTGGCAATAGTAGTCAAGGCCACGCACGAGCAGTGGATCAACGAAGTAAGGAATGCCGAGGGTGGACAATCCTTCTTGAACACCATCAAAGAAGGCGCGCGAGAGGTCATTCAGAGACTCGGCGAGCGAGGGAGCGTCCGCGACGACCCGCTTGTCTCCCTCGTCTTTCGAATCGAGAATGCGCAAGGGATTGCGCTCTAAACGTGTCAGACTGTCTTGCGAGAGCTCGCTTTTCCGCGTTTCGAGATAGTGTCTGAGCCGATCTCGGTAGGTGGCGCGGCTCTCCGCATCACCGATTGTGTTGAGATGAAGCCTAATGTCGCCCTGCAATTTCAATTCGCCAAGAAACTGCTGCGCCATCGCGATCAGTTCGACATCGGCTTGCGGCTTGTCGACGCCAAGAAGCTCAACGCCTACTTGATAAAACTGACGGTAGCGTCCTTTTTGCGGGCGCTCGTAGCGAAACATCGGGCCACGATAGAAGAGTTTGAGCGGAAGGTTTTGCGTAAGCCCCTCGCTGATGAAGGCGCGCGCAACGCCAGCCGTGCCTTCGGGGCGAAGAACGATCTCGTCTCCACCTAAGTCTTTGAACAGATACATCTGCTTACTCACGATATCGCTGGTGTCGCCAAGCGACCTTTTAAAGACGGCGACCGGTTCCATCATCGGCGTCTCGATTTCTTCAAAGCCGTAAAGCTTAGCGATCGCGAGGGCCCGCGCTTCAACATGGCGAATCTTTCGGCACTCCTCGGGTAAGAGGTCTCGAGTTCCGCGAAGCGGCTGGATTTGGGCCATGATCTGTCTCCTGGTGAGGTCGAAAGCTACAGCCTATACCAGAGCACGGCCGCGGTAAAAATCCATTTATGATCGGCCTCAGAAAACAAAGCCGAGTCCGAGTTCGACGACGCGTTCCGTCTCTGATTCGCCGAGAGTCCGGTAGGCAAAATCACCTTTGAAGACGACTTGTGGGTGCGGTTTGTAATTAGCCCCGAAGGTCCACGTGCGATGCTCGGCGGTCTCTAGGCGCGTGCGTCCGGTTGCGGGTTCGGTCTGGAGATTTTCTTGTTCATAGCTCACGAAGAGAGGAAGCTCTCTCCAGCCAGGTGGGGGTGGAGAGTTGACTAAAGATCGGGCAAACGGCGAGATCCGCGGTAGCAAGTCGTAGGAGAGAATTGCGTAGCCTCCCTGAACCTTGGCCGCCACCGGTTGATTGGTTACGGCCGCAATTTTTTCCGTGTCGGAGAGTCGACCTTCCACGATCATGGCGCGTCCTGAAAAACGGTCCGCGCGAAACTCAGCGTGAAGAGAACCCAAAAGAACCTGCGCCCGACCAAGCGCCGCGGCTCCTTGCGCGGAATTTCCAACGTAGAAGGACCCACCCACGCTGGCTTCGTCCCCTAAATTCTCCACGCGAAGAACGAATGCGGGATCATCTGCTCTGGCGTTAGCCCCGTTTTGCCGGCCGCTACGAATCCAAGTATTCGCATCGTAGCGAGCGGCGTCGGTGGAGTTCACAACTCCGCCCTGGATTAACACGTTCCCGATCTTGCCGAATCCCAGCACACCGTTTTCGTGCCACGTAGAGGGAACAATTCTCGTCTCTGCGCGAGGTCTCTGCACCGTAGGAAAGAGGAGGGGCTCCGGTCTCAAGTTCGTGAGGCCGAATGGCACGAGGACGTTGCCGACTCGAATGCCGGTCTCGGGACCCATGAGAAAATCAAGGTACGCAAACTCAACACGGGCGGCTCCTTCTCCTTCGACCGCTCCACCATTTTGAAACGACAAAGCCGAATTAAAAATGAGAGTGTTCGAAAAGCGAAAACCGATGACAGGATTAAAGCGCGTGAGATTTGTGATCCGATCGCCACCTTGAACGGCCGAGTACGAGAACTCACCGTAAGCTCCGATGCTCAAGGGGCGTTTCGATGAGTAAACGCGAGAGATCGCGGGCCCAAGCCCAGTAAAAAGGCTTCCCAGCTGCGGCGGAAGCTGGAGCTCAAGTTTCAGTTTGGTCAGCTCTTCGTCTTCGCTGGTCGTGTCGGTTTGTTGCTGAGAGAGCTGAGCTTCGATCTTGGTGAGTCGCTCTTCGATCGTGGGAGTCGCGGGAGTTTGTGCCTGAACGTTTTCTGCCGCGAATCCAAAGAACAAAAGAATCCAGCCCGCGCTTTTCAGCACGCTTGCCGCAGTCAAAATAGAAAAGGGCGAAGTCGCGTGGCTCTTCACCCTTTCAGAGTCTTCTTAAGTTGTCATACGTGCAACGGTTTCGGGCTATTTGCAGATTTCAGCACGAAGCTTAAACATAGCTCTCAGGAGGCTTTGCGACGTAGCGGGTTCGGGAAGAAAGCACCAGTTCTTGCCGCATACGTTTGATAGTCTTTCTGGAAAGGCGAGTGAGAGAATTTCTTTTCTTCGCGCCGAGCGGCAACAAGGTAAACGACCGTCATGAAAGAGGCTGCGCCGATGACAAAAGGCATCCGTGTGAGGAGAGCGAGACCAACGTAATTAATCATGTAGGAGGTGTAGAAGGGATGTCGGACCCACTTATAGGGCCCTTCGTTCACCAGGAACTTTGGTGTATCCTCCGAAAAGACGATCGTGAGTCTCTTTGCTTTCGTTGCCGATCGCGCCCACCAGAAAAGGCCCGCCGACACGATCTGAATGACCAGAGCTAAAAGGACCTGCGCAACCGAAAGATCGCTCATCCACACGCCGTGTAAGCAAGCGCTCCAAGTTGCAAAACTTCCCAGGCCGAGCGCTCCGTATGCGATTCGATCTTGCTTTTCTGTCTTCGTGAACACGCCGAAGACCGACCAAAAGAAGGAAGCGAAGTTCAAAGCACAAATGACGAATAAGACAATTTTTAGCGGATTCATGCTGCATCCTTTTTCGCGGCCTTCGAATCTGATTTTGCATCAATTTTGCTTACGCTGCCTTGGGGGCGCAAGGTCCGCGTCTTCGACAACTTTCTCGCGAGGATCGCAAACGGCTTGAAGAGACGGTACAGCGAGAGACGGACGTTCATGGTCGGATCAATGTCGATGAGGTCGTAGTCTTCAAGATATTGCGCGAGGTCGCCCCAAACAACGTTCCAATAAAGGGGACTTACACCTTTGCCCGTCATTGCAGCCGGAACATTGGCGATGAAGACGGAGTGCTTAATTTGATTCAACTTCGGATGATTGTAGCTTAGGCCCGTCGGCTGGAAGCCGATCTTCAAGTAGAGCGGAGTTAGCTCATCGGTTGCGCAAATGACGATCCACTGGCGTTTTGATTGCACTACGCTGAGCGCCATGAACCGGAAGAGCGCAAGTAACAGATCAGTTCCTTTGAAATCTGGCCGCGTGCACGCACGCATGACTTCCACCATCTCATCGCGGCGTGGAAGGTGATCGGGCCAGTCCACGTAATTTTCTTGCTCCATGCGGTCTTCGAATTCGCTAAAGGTCAAGCGCGCGCACGCAACGACTTCGCCTTTGTACTTGCCGATGACGATGCGAGCCCGGGCATCGTAAAGATCGGCCATGTCTTCGGCCTTCGTTGCTTCCGAGATTTTACCAGCTTTCGCGTAAGCGAGGCGGCGCAGTTCGAGAACTTGATCGTATTCCTCTTTCGTGCGCGCGAACCCAAATTCGACAGCGCTCGTGACCTTGCCGACGTGCAGGCCTTCTTTGCGAAGTTCTTCGATCGAGGAAAGGTTTCCAAACTGGAAAACGTACTGACTGATCGCTTCAAAAATCTTTTTGTCAGAAGCATCAAACGAAGCCCCAACGCTCAAGACTTCTTTGCCGTCTTCCATCGTGACCGAAACGTTTTCGATGCGAATTTTCAAGCTCGTCTGCGTCACCATAGGGAAGTTGATCAGACAATCAAACGTCAGGCCTTTGATGATGAACTTGTTGCGCAGGCTCGTCGTCAGCCTCATTCCCGTGCGCGAGAGGTCCTTGATCTTGAAGTAAATGAAGTCGTTGTACTTAGCGGGATTCGACGCGACTGCAGTAGGAAAAAACTGATCACTGCACAGCCACCGATTCGATTTGCGGCGTTCGGTGCCGTCCGTTCGGATCGTCGCGGGTGCCGTGAGTCTCACGCAGACAAAGGTTTTCTGGCCTTTCGGACTTTGCTCATCAACGATGAGGCCTTCCAGCCTAGAGATCTGCTGACCCATCTGGAGCTTCAACTGAATCGAAGCGTTTTTAGTTTGAGCCAGACGCCCGGAGGGATCGACGAGCTCCAGGCCAATCGGGCTTAGGCGCCAAACCTGAACGTCGATTTCTTCGGCCGTCGTCGGGTGGGTCACGAGGGCCGAAATCGTTTCGTTAGGCCGAACATCGTGAGGCGTGAACGGCCCGTGGACGTTGGCTAACGGAGCCATTTCTGTGGCGCGGAAGGAGTTGGTTGCTGACATCTCTTGTTTACTCATGCGGCATCTCCGGGCACGTCATCAGAGGAAGAAGCTTTTTTGGCTAGCGTCGAGTTTTTGTAAACGTCTTTGTACGGGTCGTCTGGGTGGTCGGACGACCCCGTTAATCTAAACAGTGTTTGTTTTTCTTGACGAAGAGCTTCGAGAGCGTTTGAGAGAGCTTCCGAATTCGCGCGTGTCGGTTTGATGAGGTAAAGCTTCGTCACTTCCGAGAAGTCGCGAATCGTGATGCCGAGTTCGTCGAGCGGCACGAGTTGATGTTCGAGTGCGGCGAAGCGGAAGCACGCTAAGGCCGTCTGCTCATCGCAGATGATCTTCGTCGAAGCTAAGAGCGTTCGCATCGCGGTGTGTTTGATCGCTTCGTCGATTCTCGCCGCTAAGTTGGCGGGGCTACCGAGGGCGGTGATTTCGAAGGCGGAACTTGCGCCTCCGACGTTACCGACGGTCGCTTCGCCGCTCGTGATGATCACGCTCCGATGAACCTCGATATTCGAAATCAAGTTCATGTCGTTATTGATGATGCAGACGTGATGGGCGGCGAGGAGGGCCCGACAGATGTTGATGTCTTGGCTCTCGTGATCGAAATAGCTGAAAATCAAATCGCCGATCTTTCGCGGAATCCCGCGCAAGGCTTCGATCGCCTCCGTGCACTCCTTGATGTTGGGAAGAACCGAAGAAAGAATATAGGAATCATTCGATTTCGAGCTCTTCGTATAGCCGCGGATATCGGAGAAGAGACAAGCCACATCTCGCTTGCGGGGGCGGAGAACCTCTTCAATGGCATGGTTAGCGGCCATGCGTTTTTTGCGCATGTTGAAGATGATTCGTTCGTAAATTTCGCGCGGCAAGAAGGAGCGAAGTTGATTGTTGAACTCAAGGTTGATCTCGATGACTTTCTTCTGCGTCTCGAGGTTCTGTTGGTTGGCGATGAAGAGCTGCACGTTGAAGAGAGTTCGCGACTGACCGTAAATGATGAAGATCAAGGTCACCGAAAACGCGCTGAAGGCCATGCTGATGCTGACTCCAGCTTCAATCAAGCTCGGGAGGAAGGCGCCCATGACCGCGATGGCAAAACCGAGACTTGAAGCGAGGGGCATCCGCAGGATGAACACGGAAATCAAGACGAACAAGAAGCTGTACACATAGGGAACAGCCGCGTACCAGAGCACCGTTCGCGCTTGGAAAAAGCAAAACGTCGCGCAGGCCAAAATGGTCGGCCACTTGTAGCGGCGACTCGAAACGATGCCGCGCTTAAAGGAATAACAAATCAAGCAGACCAGCGCGATCGCCGCCATCGAGTAGCGGTAGGTAAACCAAAGGGGGCTTGGTGCGAGGCCTTCGCCGCGATCGACAGTGTAGTAATGGAGGACGTAGAGAAACGCCGCTAAGGCAAAGAAGATCCGCGCGCCTTTGAGAAAGGCTTCCTTCTCTTGTCGATGATACTCTTCGGCCCAGGCTTTCTTCTTCAGAAGAAGCTGAGGAAAGAGGAGAAATATTAAGTTCTCAATGAACTTCATAGCGTCCCGGTGAACAAGATCAGCAACAACAGGAACCCGATTCTTTATCGGAGACGTGGGCGCTGGGGTTAAACCGGGCTTACGGAAGGTTCTCAAAAGGCGAGGAGGGGCACACCTAACTGATCTCCGAAGCTTTACTGGTCAAGGCTTTCGCCACGTCATGAGCCTTAAAAAAGAGTTAAACTCCTGGTCGTTCTGTTTCGGCTTTCGACACCGACTAAAGCGGCATCTTTTAAAAGCTTTCGCATGACCGACGAAGGTCCAGGGTATATATCACTTCGTGAAATTTCGATGAAGGAAGCCATTCGCATGACCTTACTCTCCGTAAACGTGAATAAGCTCGCCACTCTTCGCAACTCCCGCGGACGCAACAATCCTGACGTCGTTAAAGGATCGCTCGACATCGTGAAGTTCGGAGCGCAGGGGATCACCGTGCACCCTCGCCCCGATGCAAGACACATTCGCTTTGACGATGTGTATGCCCTTAAGCGCGCGATCAAAGTTGAACTCAACATCGAAGGTTATCCGGCTGAAGACTTCATGAAAATGGTGGAAGACGTCGTTCCCGCACAGTGCACCCTTGTTCCGGATCCTCCGCACGTTCTCACATCGAATGCGGGTTGGCGCGTGAAGGAAAGCGAAAAGACATTGCGAGACGTAGCGACCCGACTGAGAGGGAAAAAGATTCGCTCGTCGGTGTTCGTTGATCCCGATACGATGGCTGATGACGATTACGCCCTTCTTGGGAAGTGGGGCATCGATCGCGTTGAACTCTTCACCGAGCGATTTGCGGATCACTACGGCGACGCTGATGCCGACAAAGTTCTTGCTCGGTATAAAAAAGCGGCGGAACTCGCACGCGACGCTGGCTTAGGCGTCAACGCCGGCCACGATTTGAGCCTTGTGAACTTGACCCGTTTGATTCAAGAAATTCCATGGATCGACGAGGTCTCAATCGGCCATGCGCTTATTTGTGATGCGCTTTATCTCGGGCTCGAAGAGACGGTGAAGCAATATTTAAAGTGCATCCGCACGGGATACGAGGCCGCGAGTGTTTCCACTTCGAGATGACAATCCTTCGCCGAGATTTCCTCTCGTCGTCTTGATCATCATCATTCTTAACGTTCTCGCCTTTGGCTTTGAACTCACGCTGGGCGCCGAGCGAGTAGAAGGTTTCATCAAGGATCACGCTCTGATTCCTGCACGCGACTACGTGTCGCCGTGGCTTTCGCGAGAAACTCTGACCGAGTGGGCAAGGCCCTATCTGACTTCCATGTTTCTTCACGGAGGCTTCCTCCATATTCTCTCAAATATGTGGTCGTTTTGGATCTTCGGCGACAACGTTGAAGGCGCGATGGGAAAAGTTCGCTTCACGCTTTTTTATCTGCTCTGCGGAGTCGGCGCGGCTTTGGCGCATGCCTATCTTAATCCCACCTCCACGCTCCCGGTTGTCGGAGCGTCCGGCGCGATCGCCGGGGTTATGGGCGCTTACTTGCTTTTGTTCCCGCGCGCGCACATCCACATGCTCGCGCTGTTGATCTTTTGGCCGATCTTTTTCAGGATCCCGGCCTTTGTGTTTTTGATCTTCTGGTTCGGCGGGCAATTGATCAGCGCGGGCAACGAGATCGCGCTTGAGCGAGCCGGAGTCCAAGATGTCGGCGGAATCGCGTTTGCTGCCCATATCGGGGGATTCCTTGCGGGGATGATTCTCATGCCCTTCTTCCGGCTAAAAGGGGCAGCAGCTCGCAGGCGCTGAGGCGGTGGGCGGAAACCGCACTTTGGCTATCAATACGCTTTCACTTCCTAGTCCATTGCTTTCCCACCAGAGTGCAAACTTTGACGCCCCAAGCTGCTTTGGCGTACTTATCGGGTAATTTCCCAACGGGCTGCTTTTGACCAAAGACAACGGCAGATAGCCGAAAGACAGATTCGGAGACCGTCGATGACCCTCGCGGATTTACCCAACGAGAGCCGTGGCCAGATCAAAGACCTCGCAGGCGACCCCACTTTGGTTGCGCGTTTGCGTGAACTCGGTTTTATCCGAGGCGAAGAAGTTCGCATTGCCGGCCGGGCGCCCTTCGGTGAGCCTATTTTAATCGAAATTCGAGGATCAACCGTGGCTCTCAGGACGAGGGAGGCTCAATGCGTACAGATGTGAGCGGGCAAAGCAGCGCAGTTAGATCGGATCTTGAGGCGACGGGAGCTGCGTCAAAAGCAAAACTCACCGGAATTGTCGCGCTGGTTGGATCACCAAACTCAGGCAAGACCACCTTGTTCAACTGGTTGACGGGAAGTCGCTTTAAAACCGTCAACTATCCTGGTTCAACTGTGGAGCATTCGGTCGGTGAAACGCACTCGCGTTTTGGCGAAGCCGTGATGGTGATGGATACGCCCGGAACTTACAGCCTCCATCCCAAATCACCCGATGAACGGGTCACGCTCAAGGCGATCTACGAGCATCGCGAGCACGGTACGGCCAAGCTTGTTGTGGCGATCGCGGATGCGACTTTGCTCTCACGCCAGCTACTGATCGTACGCCAACTGCAAGAAGCCGGGTTCCGCGTCGTGCTCGCCGTGACGATGAATGATCTACTCCACGAGCGGGGCGAAAAACTCGACACCGATCTGCTTGCAAAGGAACTCTCGATCCCGGTCGTATTGATCGACGGGCGTCTTGGCGGAGGTGTTCAGGAACTCCACGCCGTCGTTCGCGATCAGCTCTCTTTGGCTGAGCCCGCGCAAGCGCCGCGCCCTCTTTCGGCTTGGAGCCCGGAGCAAGTTGAGAGAATTCTCCACGAGTCCTCGGATCTAACGGCAAGGGTTCTTAAGCCGCTCTCTTCCTCGAAAGCGGGCTCTCAAGCATCAGGCCAATCTGAGAAGCTCACCTCGCGTGAGCGCACGCGTCGCTTGGATCGAGTTCTACTGCATCCAGTATTCGGTCTAGTGTTGTTTGCCGCTATCATGACGGGTCTCTTCAGCAGTATTTTCTGGGCGGCCACGCCGCTGATGGATGCGGTCGATGGGGCGTTTAGTTTTGCGGCCGATCAGTTGTTGGCCGTAAGCCCACACAACTTGGGAATCCAGTTCCTAGCTAATGGTGTGATCGCGAGCGCGGGTGCGGTTCTGGTTTTCATTCCGCAGATCTTCATTTTATTCATCGGCATCATCTTGCTTGAAGACTCTGGTTACCTGGCGCGTTCAGCTACGCTCGTTGATAAGCCCCTCGCAAAGCTCGGTCTGGGTGGTCGCTCGTTCGTCCCGCTTTTGTCGGGTTACGCCTGCGCTGTTCCCGCGATGATGGCGGCGCGAACGATTAATTCACGCAAAGAGCGCTGGCTCACGCTTTTCGTCGTCCCGCTCATGAGCTGTAGTGCACGTCTTCCGGTTTACGCGCTTTTGCTTTCCTTCTTGTTTCATGGTGAAGGGGCTTGGAAAGCCGGACTCGCTCTTGCGGCGATTTATCTAGGCTCTTTGGTCGTCGGTGGCGTCGCTTCGTTGATCGCTTCGCGCTTCGTGAAGATGGATGATCAATCGTTCTTCATGATGGAACTACCGGTTTACCGTAGGCCCCGGGCTTCGCTCGTTTTGCGCCAAGCTTTGATGCGAACCAAAAGTTACGTGAAGCGTGCGGGTTTCCCGATCTTTGTTTTCGCGCTGATCGTTTGGCTCGGAACAACGTTCCCGAATTACACTCTCGAGGATAAGACCCTTCGTTTAAACACCAGCTATGCGGCTCAATTGGGTCAAGCGATCGAACCTGTGTTCGAACCGATGGGCGGCGATTGGCGCACCGGTGTTGGTCTCATCTCGGCTTTCGCGGCACGGGAAGTGTTTGTTTCGAGTCTCGCGGTTGTCTTTCAAATCGCCGACGAGGATGAAGCGACGATGCAAGATACGTTGATCGCGAAGATGCAAGAAGCGAAGGCACCGGATGGATACCCGCTCTTCACGGTTGCAACCGTTTTGGGTTTGATCGTCTTCTTTATGATCGCGTTGCAGTGTCTTTCGACGGTGATGGTTGCCTTCCGCGAATCGGGCGGATGGAAGTTCGCGGTCGCGCAACTCGTGATCTTTAACGTTGTGGCCTACGTTCTTGCGGTAGGAATCGTGCAGGGCCTCAGGGCGATCGGGATTTCCTGACGGAATCTTGTCGCCAATGACTACCGGCGGCAGATGTAGCTTAGGGGCACTTCGCAATTGCGCTTGATGCCCTTAACCACGAGCCCGACATGACTATGTTCGATCACGAGCTTGCAACATCATCCTCTGAAGATCAGAAAAACGGCGTGACTGAGACATTCCTGGCTTCTAACATGCCACGTAAAACATCATACGTGGCATCAGAAGGTACGGGCATGGAAAGACGGGTCGGAACTGAACTCAAAGATTTAAAAGGCCGCATTCTCGCCATGGCCGGGTACGTGGAGCAGGCGATCGACCGCGCCGTTCAGGCTCTTCAGGAACGCAATTCGAAAAAGCTCGAGGAAGTCTATCAGCTCGAGTCCAAAATCAATCAATCACATATTGATGTCGACAATGCCTGCCTCGGCGTTTTAGCGCGCCAAGCACCGGTTGCGGCCGATCTGCGTTTGATCCTTGCGATTATCAAGATCAATACGGATCTCGAGCGTATGGGTGATCAGGCCGTGAACATTTCTCACAATGCTGAGCGCTACCTTCGTGAAGAGGCCGTCGAAATTGCGCAAGTGTTCCCGCAGATGGCGGCGCTTGTGCGCACGATGGTTCGAGATAGCCTTGATTCTTTCGTGAACGCGGACATCGAGCTCGCGCGCAAAGTTCTCAAGAGCGATGACGCCGTCGATGAGTTCAAAAAGAACACGATTGAAAAGTTAATGCAGGTCATGAAGTCGGAGCCCACTAAAATCGATGGGGCGCTCGATCTGATCTTAATCGCGCGAAATCTTGAGCGCATGGCCGACCATGCGACCAACATCGCCGAGGACGTGATCTTCGTCTCGACGGGCGAAGACGTCCGTCACGGCGGGGGCAAGAAGGGGAGTTGATCATGCAAACGTTGGCGCCCAACCTCAAAGACGAAGCAAAACGAATCTTGGTCGTTGAGGACGAAGACGAAATTCGCGATTTGATTTCGCTTCACTTGCGTCGTGAAGGCCATCAAGTTGACTCCGTAGCTTCAGCTGAAGAGGCCCTTCCTCTTTTGACCGCGAACTCTTACTCGCTCGTGGCTCTCGATTGGATGCTCCCGGGTGCAAGTGGCGTCGACATCACTCGTCGGCTTCGGAAAAATAACGAAACGACCGATCTCTCCATTTTGATGGTCACCGCAAAAGCCGAAGCCAACGACATCGTCGAAGGTTTGGAGGCAGGTGCCGATGACTATCTCAGTAAACCTTTTGAACCTTCGGTTCTTATCGCTCGCGTTCGGGCCTTGCTTCGCCGCACGAACAAACAGCGCTCAACGGCCGATAAAGAGGGTAGCCTCGAAGTCGTTCGGGCCGGAGGACTCGCGCTCTATCCCGAAACCTTCGAAGCCAAGTGCTGTGATGAGCCTATTCAGCTCACACCTTCTGAGTTTAAACTTTTGCTCGCGCTGGCAAATAATCGAGGACGCGTTCTCACGCGAGATAGCCTCATCGAGCAAGTTCAAGGTGAGGGTGTTTCCGTCGTCGGTCGCACGGTGGATACGCACGTCTTTGGGCTGCGGAAAAAACTTGGCGATTGCGCGGACGTCATCGAAACCGTTCGCGGTGTCGGCTACCGCGTGAAAATCGCAAGCGAGAGCTAAGCGATGGTACGCCCTCAGCGCTACTTCGCGTGGAAAGTTGCGCGGCAAGTTTTTCTTTCGCACTTTTTTATCGTAGCCGTTTTGCTATTGATGATGGCGGTGTCCGTCCGTCTTTATCTTTTTCAAATTTCCCAAAATAACGAAGATCTTCGAGTCGCACTTTCGAGTTTTGACGGCTATCTAGGATCCTTGGTGCTGACGGCGCTTCTCATTGCAGCGTTAGCAATAGCGCTCACAACCGGTCGGCAGGCGCGACCCTTAGGGCGCTTGATCCAGAGAGCGCGGGAGCTCCGACGGCTTGATGCGAGGCTGGTGGACGAAGATGAAGCCAGCGAAGCCGATGAGCCCGGTGAATGGTACGATCTTGAACGCGCGCTCAATCGCATCCACAAAGATTTACGCGCGAAGACCGATGCGCTCTCGCGGGAGCGTGAAGAACTCTCAGCGCTGATCGGCGCGGTGTCGGACGCGATCCTCGCAGTTGATTCGTCCGAGAGCCCGCTGTTTTATAATTCACAGTTCGCGCTTCTTTTCCGCGTGGCGTACGGAGGCCAGAAGGTCTTCGCGTTGGGCGAGATGATTCGTGTACCCGAGATTCTTGAAGGTTACCGCGAAGTCTTGTCGACGGGACAACGGCGCGTGGTCTCGGCGACGGTCCATATCTCGCACCATGCACTTCCGCGACATTTCTCGATTTCGATCGCACCTTTGAAAGTTCGCGAAGGCGAAAAGACCGACGGCGCCATCGGGATCTTTCACGACGTCACTGAGCTCAAACAATCCGAGCAGATCCGGATTGAATTCGTGGGAAATGCTTCGCACGAGTTGCGCACTCCACTGACCAGCATCAAGGGCTACGTCGAAACACTTCGCGAAGACATCAAAACAAAACGCTACGACGATGCCGCAGGTTTCGTTGATGTCATCGCGAGAAACGTGGATCGGTTGATCTTCTTGGTGAATGACTTATTGGATCTCTCAACGCTTGAATCGGGCAAAGAGCTTGCGAAAACTTCGGTGTCGACAAAAGAAGTGACCGAGAGTGCTCTTCGTCAGCTTGAGAACAAGCGCTCGGCGAAACGTCAGGTCATTCAGTCACATTTTGGGAGCGAAGCCGTTTTTGCCGATGCACGCCGTTTGGAGCAGGTTCTGGTGAACCTCGTGCACAATGCGATCAAGTACATTCCGGAAGGAAGAAAGATTGATCTCATTTGGGAGTCAGCGCCGGATGGAACCATTCTACGCGTGAAAGACGATGGACCCGGAATCCCTTACGAGCATCAAACGAGGCTTTTTGAGCGGTTCTACCGCGTGGATACGGGGCGTTCGCGCGACCAAGGTGGAACAGGGCTCGGGCTTTCGATCGTCAAGCACATCATGATCAAACACAAGGGGTCGATCCGACTCAGTAGCCGCCCGGGACAAGGCTCCGAATTTATCTGCGTTTTTCCAGATTGAGATCTAGCCGTTGCCTTTGACCTTGTCGGAATCCTCGATCTCTTTCATGGCTTTTTTAAACGAGTCGATTTCATTTTGCCGGAACTTCTTAAGCTGCTCATCGAAAACAGGTTTAAACCTTTTTTGTTTGTAAAAGATGTAGAGGTTCTCTGCAGCGGTGAGGGCCGGATCTTCTTCCATCACGTTGACGATGATCGCAATCATGTCGTGGGCCGAGGTTGCGTCAAGCTTAGTTTGCGCGCGGACCACGTCTTGGAAAACGGGTCCAGTTTCAGCGATCACTTTAGTGACTTCATCTTCTTTTACTTGCGCCGAGCGCTTCGAAAGTTCCGAGAGCTTTTTGCAAGGCTGGCAGGCAAAAGCCGACGCGCCCGGAATGATTACAAAGGCGGCCACGGCGATACCTAGAATGAGCGATCTCTTGGAATTCGGCTTCAACATCATCTTACCCTACGGCCGCGGTTGGTGCGGGCGCCTGAACTCATTCTATCTCGCCCTGTCGGGCACTGGAAGGCATGATCGAAATCTTCATCAAGGACTTTAGGATCCGCCATGACTCCGGTTAAAACACGACAGCCGGGGTGAGCTTCGTCGATCGGTCGGCGCGTCTCGGTGAAGTGTGAGTAACCCCGTGTCGTCCGGACCTCGATGTGACCGTAGAATGTCCCTTTGCCGGAACAGAAGTATTTTCTTCCGTCGGATTTTTGGACGTAGTTTCTAAAGATATAAAGCTGTCCATGTTCATTGAAGACGCAATCATTCCGCCATCTTTCGCGGCCACCACGGCAACGCGGAAGTTGTTGAGCTCGCGCGTCGCCGTCTTTGAGGGGAATCCAAGGGCCCCGGAACACCAAGATAGATCCAATCGGGGCATTGCGCGAATTCACTTTCCCTTTGTACTGGTCCATCAAGTTGATGTGAGGGCGTCCGCCAGTTTTGGATTCGCTTTGAAGAACCGCAAGTGCTTCCGAAGCGGCTTCACCATGAAGGTAGACTCTTCCGCGACCGTTAGCTGTTTTCCCTACTAAATGCGTACGTTGAAGCGCGGTTTTCACAGCGCGGTAGCAAAGATTGCGTCCAACGCGGATTCCACCGACCATCGAAGACTCGAGACACTTGGCGTGATTGGAATTCTCATAACGTCGTTTGAAGGTTTGGAAGTCTTCTTCATCGTAAGAAGATTTCCAGGACTCTCCAATTTCTTTTACCGAGTCCACGACCGGACCAAGTAGACCGCCGGTCGGCTTCTTTTTGCAGTCATCACAGTTTTCTTTGAGCGTTTCTTCCATCGCCTCTTTGGCTTCTTCGTCCGACATCTCTTGGTTTTTGATCGTCGGTCCATGCGTGTCGTCAGCATCTTCGAAAATGCGCAAGCGATCATCCGGCTTCGGGGCTCTAGGGACGCTGACACGACCCGAGCGTTGTTGGGTCTGTGGTTTCGTTACGGGCTGTACTGCAGGCTTTGCTTCTTGCGGCTCACGTACTTGGGGTCCTGCCGCTGGCGCCGGCGCTGTTTTAGAAGGCGTCTGCGAAGGATTCGCTTTAACAACTGGCTTCGGAGCCGCAGTTTTTGCGGGCGGTGCGGGAGCTGGCTTTGGTGCAGGCTTCGGCGCAGGAGCGACCACGGGTTTCGGAGCAGGCTTTTGCTCTTCAGGCGCAAGACTCTGTTGCTCAGGAGTCTCTTCGTTGTCGTTCGATTCTATTGTCTTGCTGTCCGGAGATTCCGTCATCTCATCAAGACGCATCGGAGGCCGCGGAGCCTTGGGACGATCAGCGGCGAAGGCCGATGAACTCCCTAAGGAGGCAGAGAGCGCAACGAGCACCGCAATCGCATTGAGCGACCGGATCGCGCGTTTCAACATATGAGGGGGCAGCTGGCGCATGCTCTTCTCCTTTGGGCCACATAAGAGCAAGGCCGGGACCGGGCGCCGAGTGTGTAGTTTTGAGATGGCGTGCAGGAGCCAAAAACCAACTGTAAAATTGGTAGACAGGTGCAAAGCGGGGAGACTGTTTAGATCGAATTGAGCTTTAGCGAACGGAAGAAATCAAGGGTCGGAAACTAGCTCCGAGCGGATCTCGGCGTAGCTCTTCCCTTCAATGATCCGCTCCACAACTAGGAGGGCGCGCTGGAGTTTTTCGAAAAAATGGTCGCTTTCGCGATTATCGATCACAAAACGCTGAGGGTGCTGGGACCAAGCTTCTTTGACTTTTTCGTTGAGCTTCCTCGCCTCTTCGAAGGTTTCGTTCCGCAAAGGATTCGTTAGGTCATAGTAACTTGCGGGCGCCGTATCGAGATGGATGATCCAATCGTACCGGACGATTTCCCGCTCGAGTGTCGTGCCGACCGCCGAGAGAAAATCGATCCCAGGTCCCGGCCCTGGCCAGTAAGCCATACCGTCTAGCGAACCACGATCGCAGACAAGAAGGCGATCACCTTTCTCCTCAAAGAGAAGTTCTTCGACTTCACGTTGGACGTAGTAGATCGCTTTTTGTTGGTGTTGAACGCCGATATTGTTTTTACGTCGAGGCCACCCGCCGCCGAAGATGATGGAAGCAGCTTCGGGTACGACAACTACGGCCGAGGCGAACTCTTTTTGGATGGCTTGCGCAAGCGTCGTTTTTCCGCCGCTCGGTCCACCGGTCAACACTAGTTTCATAGTGGCCCGAAGTTATCATGTAGCGGGATTTCTCTCAAGCTTCGAGGACCGCGAGAAGTGCTCCGTGATCCGAGAGCGAATCCCAAGGCGGTTCGGTAAAGCAGTTTGCTTCGATCTCGCGGAATCCTCGCGTATAGATGCGATCGAGCGGAAGAAATGGGAACCAAGCAGGAAAACTCCGTGCATGTTTTCCGTACAGGTTTGAAAAGACTTCTTGAACGCCGAGTTCACCGAACAAAATAGGCGAGGCGTTTTCGCGCCAATCGTTGAAATCTCCGGCGATGATCAGCGGACATTCATCCGGAACGTGTTCGTGGATTCGCTTCACGATTCGGTCGAGCTGTTGAATACGACCTTTCTCGAAGAGATCAAGATGAACGCAAATCAGATGAACATCGGGTCGTCCCGGAAGGAGCGAATTGATCGTCGCGTGCAAAAGGCCACGACGTTCAAAACGATTGTTCGAGATATCGATATTTTCGTAGCTCGTGATGGGACGACGACTGAGAATCGCGTTTCCGTGATGGCCTTCCGTGTAGACGGCGTTTTTTCCGTAAGCGAAATGCGGCCAAAGACTATCGGCGAGATATTCAAGCTGGGTCGCCACGGGCCAATCATTGACGCGTTTTGAGTGACGCTTGTTTTCACCCACGACTTCTTGCAGAAAAACGAGCTCCGCATGCGTGCGTTGAATCGCTTGGCGAATGGCCCCGAGAACAAAACGGCGATCGAGTGAGAACCCTTTGTGAATGTTATAGCTAAGGATCGTCAGCTTTTCGTTGTTTTGCGTAGCGGTCATTTTGCCTATATCCAGTTCTTCAAGATCCAACTAAAAAAGCGCCCGAGCCAAGTACTCAACACTCCGCGAGCGGATCGTATTTCCTCGCTCTGACCGAGATCATTTAAATAGTGTCGTTCCAGTTTCATCAGCGAGTCCTGCTGACTTAAAACTAAGTCCACTTCAAAATCCTGAAGAAGACTACGGCGATTGAGGTTAGATGTACCAACCACCGCCCAGTCGTCTACTATAACGCTCTTCGCGTGGAGAAATCGCGGCAGATATTCAAAGATCCTCACACCTGCGCGCAAGAGAGGTGAATAGTGAGCTGTTGCGACCCAAGGCATGAAGAAGACATCGCTCTTTCTCGGGACCAAAATTCGCACATCCACGCCTCTGGCTGCAGCTTTCGTCAACCGCCGCAGGATGGGCGCTGACGGAGCGAGGTAGGGGTTCGTGATCCAAATTCTTTTTTGGGCGCGCTTTAAGCGGCGTGAAAACTCCTGATAGTGCTTTCGTCTGAGACGGTGAGTGTAGTTGAGGCGTACGAACGGCGAGCGCGGTTTCGTGCGAACCTTTAAGGGAAAAAACGACTCCGTCCAACGCCTTTTTCCTTCGATCGTGTGCGAGCGGAGCCAAACAAAATCGAAAGCCGCAAGTAAGTCTTCAATGGGCTCACCTTCTACTAAAACGGCCGTATCTCGCCAAGCCTGATTGCCCTTTGCCGACGGGCTGTGAAATTCCGAGATGTTCAGGCTTCCCACAATCGCGCGTCGGTGATCAATGATGCAGAGCTTTCGGTGGTCGCGCCGGTTGAGGCGTGAAAGAAGCGCGCTTCGCCCGGCGGAAGCCGAAGCAAAGGGACTTTCGCGTCGTAAACCTAAATCATTGAGGAGGCGTCTTGCCAGATTCGAAACCCGTACAGGGTGGTAGATGCGAATAATGACGCCTTTTCTCTCAAGCTCTTTTGCGCGTCGATCGATCCAGGCCCTCGCGCCGATGCCGTCGACTAAGAGTCTGACTCTTACTCCGCGGGCGGCAGCTTGAGCCAAACCATTTTCGACTCGTCTTCCGATGCCGTCGTCATCGAAGATGTAGGTTTCAAGCTCAATGGTCTCGCGACTCTGCGTGAGTTCACGTTCGAGAGTTGCGAAATAATCATCGCCGTCAAAGATGAGTTGTTCAAGCGTCCAACTTCGTCCCATTTCTTCTTCATCATCAACCGTGGTGAGTGCGATGTCCACTCGCGAAACGGAGTTTACACCTTCTTCTTAGACGTTGCCTCGCGATGAAACTTCGGTCGATGATGTGACCCGTTAGTCAATACTTCGCCCGTCGAGGAGGGCAAAAGGAGGAACCCATGCGCACCAAGTTTATGGAAGAGGCGATTTGCCAGAAGCAGGCAAAAGTTCTCGCGAGTGGAGCATTGGCAGTGAAGACCGGAAAGCATACCGGCCGTGCTGCGAGTTCACGTTTCGTCGTTCGCGACGAGACGACCGAAGAAGCCGTCGATTGGGGTGACGTGAATAAACCTTTTGCGCTCGAGCAAGCGCGTCCGTTTTTCCGCGAAATGCAGAAGCGTTTGGCGGAACAACGAGTGTTTCAAGTGACCAGTCATGTAGGCCCTTTTCCGGTTGAAGTTCTGACGACTAGCTCTTGGCATGCAGCCTTTGCCGATAACATGTTTCGAGAGTCGTTCATCGAGTCGCTCGCCGAACAAGCAAGCCGCACCATGAGCGGCTACGGGACGATCCGTATCTGGCATGATCCTTATACGCCGGCGTCGCACTACGGAATCAACGCACCAGAAGACGCGTTTATCTTGCTCGATCCGACAAATTTTACTGTAGGGATTTGCGGCACTGCCTATGCGGGCGAGATCAAGAAGTCAGCCTTTTCGATGGCGAACTATCTTCTCCCGCTCGCCGGGATCTTGCCGATGCACTCTTCGGCAAACTGTCTCGAAGACGGCACCGAAGCTTGCGTCATCTTCGGTCTCTCGGGGACGGGAAAAACCACTCTTTCGGCACAGGCAGGACGCTACCTCATCGGTGATGATGAAATCGTCTGGAGCGAGCGCGGCCTCTCAAATCTCGAAGGCGGCTGTTACGCGAAACTCATCGGCCTCACGGAAGAAAAAGAACCCGATATATTCCGCGCGGTGAACCGCTTCGGAAGTATTCTTGAGAACGTCTCCTTCAACGACGACACTCGGCAACCGAACTTCGCCGATGGCGCGCTAACTGAGAATACGCGCGGAAGTTACAAGCTTGCGGCACTGGATCGAGTTTTCGATCAGTCTCGGGAAGCGGCTCAACCGAAGACAATTGTGTTTTTAACTGCTGATGCTTTCGGCGCGCTTCCTGCCGTAGCTCGTTTGGACGAATGGCAAATGCGCTATCACTTCATGTCGGGTTTCACCGCAAAGGTCGCCGGCACGGAAATGGGTTTAAAAGAGCCGAAAGCGGCGTTCAGTGCTTGTTTCGGTGCTCCGTTTATGCCGCGCAGTCCATCGGTTTACGCTCATCTTTTGGCGCAGAAGGCTTTGAAAACAGGTGCAAGCGTTTGGCTCCTGAATACAGGGTGGATCGGCGGCTTCCAGAGTGGTCAGCGCTTTCCCCTCCAGGTCACCCGTCGTTTGCTTGAGCTTGTTCAGTCCGGCGAGATGGATCAAGCGTCTTTCGAAAAGCATCCAATCTTTGGATTTGAAGTCCCGAGATCTGTCGCCGGAGTTGAATCGGAAATTTTAAGAAGCCCAGTGGGCCCTCAGGTCGAGGATCTCGCGCGTCGTTTCGTGGCTAATCAAAGTAAGTTTAAGAGCGAAGAGGCGCGTGAGATCTGCATGCGAGGGGGACCTTCGCTCGGCGACACGCGCTCGAGTCTAGAAGCAGAAGTACCGTCGAAGACTTATCAGTGGAGCGGAGCCGCAAGCGCGGCTCCTTGATTTTCCTTACTTGTTCGCCTTGGGAGCTTCTGCGGTCGCTAAGACTCGGAAGGTCTCAAGGCGTTGACTGATCTCCGGTGGGATCTTGATGCCGCCGGAGCCCGAATACCCGAGCGTTACCGAATCCTTGAGCTTTGCAAAACACTGCTCGGCCTGCTTGGTGTGCGGCAGTATGCGGATACATTGCTCGTAGTAAGCTTCATGCAAAGTCCAGAAGCTCATATCGCGTGTTGCTTCCGTCGCCACGCCAGCCCAGTAATAGGCGCGAGCGCTAAAATCTTTGGGTCGTTCCTTTTCTAATAGGAGATCGTGGATGAGGCTTGAAGCTCGGAAGTAGCTGATGTCTTGCGAATGATCGAGGGGGAACTCTTGACGCTTTTGCGCGGTTTTAATTAAGGTCTCCGCGCGCGTGAGTGCTTCCTCGCGAGTTTTCGGAGCAGGTCGTTTTTCTTTGCTCCATTCTTGAACGCTCTTTTTCCACGCAGCGATGGCCTCTTTGCTTGCGGGAGGGAGTGATTTCAACTTCTCAAGCTTGGTTAAAAGTTCCGAAGTCTGTTTCGGATCTTTCTTCACGCGTACCGTGATGGCGAGAGCCGAGCGAGCACTTTGCTCCCATTCAAATGGATCTGCCTTAGCGAGTTTTTCATCGGTCAATGCCGTTTCGAAGGCATCAAGTGATTTATCAAACTGTCGGGTCGCCGCAAAAAACTCGGCCTGCTCAAGGGCATTGAGTTCATTTGTGTTCAAGCTCAGATTGAGGTGCGGAAATTCCGGTCCGTTATTTGTCTGCGTGTGGCACTGGACGCAGTAGGAAGTCGTGTCTCGGAGAACTTGGCGCGCGTACTCGCGATTTCCGCTTCCGAGACTCGCTAATGCCCGTGAGATATCTTCATCGAAGAGACCCGTCATCACGTTCAAGCCAGGATCAGCTCCCGGTTTCTCACCCATCTTCAGACTATGGGATAGCGTGCGAAGTTTGCGCGTTTGGGTCTCGATTTTTTCGTAGTTCTTTTCGTTGTTGAATTTTGACTTCGAAACGATAAGGGGCATCAGTTCAGAAAGGGTTTGCGAGAGTTCCTGCATCTTTCCCGCCCAGGCTTGTGGGGCCGGCGGTGCGGGTGAACTCACAACTTCAGTCGGCTTTTCTTTTGAAGTGCAGCCCATGGTGATGGCGCTCGCTAACGCTGCTGCGGCTAGGGCCGAAAACCCGAGTTTCCCGTAAAATCTGAGGGGCGAAGATAAAAAGCTGGCATTCATGGATGAAGACTCCCGTTCTTGAGGGCCGTGTTGAGATGGGCCAAATCAAATTTCTGGCTTAATCAAAACATGGATCGTTTACGAAACCAACCTTGGAACAACAATCACCGGGGCAGAACTACTGCGAATGACGTCACGGGTGACGCTACCGAGCAAGGCGCTTGCGACCGGGCCCGATTGTGAGATCATCGCCACGAGGATCGATCCGGGATTGGCGCTATAGCCTGAACTCGCTTGGAGTCGCTGAACGTAGTGGACGATCGCGTCCGACGTGGAGCCGCGGTAGCTCTCGCTGATGTAGGTTGCGCGAACGCCCCGGTCTTTGGCGTTTTCCATCCATTGTTTTGCGTCGTGCGAATGGTCCTGAAGAAGTGGCTGAGACATGTAGGCATCAACTGCCACCCACCCGCCGCCAAAGATGTGGACGCCGCTAGAAACGATCGGATCTAGCGTGCTCAGGGCGTTGTGAAAAAGATGAAGCTCAGCCCCGAAACCTGCCGCAAGTGAGAGGACTTCATCATACGCTTGCGCACACGCGGGCGAAAAATCCGTGGGATAGATCAAGACGCGCGGTGAGCTTGAAGCAAGTGCCACTTGCGGACCGTGGAAGAGCACGGGGACCGGAGAGCGATCCAACACCGCTTCGGAAAAACTTCCGATGAGGAAACGCGAAAGACTCCGGTGCCCACGGCTTCCCATGGCGATGAGGTTTGCTCCAATTTTTTTGGCAAAGCGAATGAGGCGGAGTGCTGATGCCGACCGCGAAGCGGTCGACTCAAGTAAGATGCGCGGCGTTTTAAGATCCAGCTCGCGGTAGAGCGAGAGAGTTCTTTGCAACTTCTTCTGCGCCATCGGCTTGAGCGCGGGTTGCAAAAAGCTAGAGACGGCGCGCTCGGCTACGACGTCTTCGCTCAAGACGTAGACGGGGTAGATGGATGCTTGAGGAAAAAGCGTTTGTACGTCGTACGCAACGCCAATTTGTTGGGTTAAATCACTCGCAAAAGCATCGATCGCCCAAACGATGCGCGGGGATTGAAGAGTCGCAAAAAGATCGGCGTTGAGACCACGGGACGGTCCTGCCTTTCGTCGCTGGTAGTTTCCGGCTTGAGCGTTCTTGTTACCACCATTCTCGACTTCAGCATTCGAGCTTAGGATGCTCCCGCGTGCTTCCGCCGGACTTTGGTGGTCTCGATTCGTCGTTTGATAGTTCGCCATAACGCCATCCCTTGCGTAGCGGCTCCCCCCGAA
>SXGS01782207.1_pt1 | contig 24025 bp, 26 predicted proteins | sample 3174681 | NCBI WGS metagenome assembly SXGS01 (sample SAMN11356861, study PRJNA531348) | freshwater metagenome | isolation source: freshwater sample F1-80 | place: China: Fuxian Lake, Yuxi | collected 2017-12-25
GCCGGCCACAATGTCGAGGAAGTATCGATCGTGCGTCACCGCGATGACCGTGCCCTCATAGCGCGCCAAGTGGTGTTCAAGCCACGCGACGCTCTCGGCATCGAGGTGATTCGTCGGCTCGTCCAAGAGGAGCACATCGGGCTTCTGCATCAGGAGTCGAGTCAGCGCCACACGGCGACGCTCGCCGCCGGAAACCGTATCGAGCGGCTGGTCCGCTGGGGGGCACCGAAGCGCGTCCATGGCCATCTCGATGCGACTATCGATCGTCCATGCGTCGAGGGCATCGAGTTGTTCTTGCACGCGCGCCTGCCGCGCAAGGAGACGATCCATCGCCTCCGCAGGCATGTCATCGACAAATGCCGCACTGATCTCGTCAAACTCAGCGAGTCGTGCGTAGGTGTCGCACGCACCCTCCTTCACGACCTCAAGGACCGTCCGCCGCTCGTTGGCAAGGGGCTCCTGTTCGAGGAGCCCGATCGAGAAGCCTGAGCTTCGTTCGATCGTCCCCTCGAACTCCGTGTCGATCCCCGCCATGATGCGCAGGAGTGTTGACTTTCCGCTGCCGTTGAGTCCGAGCACGCCGATCTTCGCACCGTGGAAGTACGAGATGGAGATGTCCTTGAGGATCTCGCGACGGTTGATCGTCTTGCTGATCCGCAGCATCGAGCAAATGATGCGGACTGTCTCGGGCGTGCTCTTGCCTTGGGCGGCCATAGTCGAGCCATCCTAGAGCAGCGCGTGCGTCCAGAGTCGCTCGTTCTCAGAACTGCCGCGGCGTTGCACTCCGTCCACCGCAGGCGTGTGGCCGCGGTTCTAGCCGCGCATGCGGCGCCACGCCCACGCGAGCGCAAAGGTCACTGCCGAGCACCCGACGATGGCCGCGCCTGCCGGGAGGTCGGCGTGGTAGGCGAGCGTCAGTCCGCCCACCACGGCGATCCACGAAACGATGACCGACAGCACCATCATGGGCCGCAGCGTGCGCGTGAACATCGCGGCGGTCGCCGGGGGACTGATGAGGAGCGCGCTCGTGAGCACCACGCCGACGACCTGAACCCCCGAGACGACGGCGAAGGCGACGAGTGCCAGGACCAGCAGCCGCGCTCGCCCTGAACCGATGCCGATGAGATCGGCGTATGTCGCGTCGTAACTCGTCAGTTCAAGCTCCTTGTGGAGAGCCGCCAGCACCACAAGGATCGCGAGCGCAGAGCCGATCATGAACCAGAGGCTCCTAGGCTCGACGGCAAGAATGTTCCCGAGGATGAGGTGGCTGAGATCGCGCCACGAGCCCCCCAGACTGGTCAACATCACGCCGAGCGCGAACATCCCAGTGAACACGACGCCGATGGCCGCGTCCTCACGCACGCCGCGCCCCTTCGAGGCGCGTCCGGAGAGCAGCCCAATCCCGAGCGCCGTGATGAGGTTGCTCGCGAGCGCCCCGAGCGAGAGGCTCCACCCCTGCCACTGCGCCACGACGAGTCCAGGAAGTGTCGTGTGCGACATCGCCTCGCCCGCAAACGCCATCCGGCGGAACACCACGAACACACCCAAGGCCGCACACCCCATGCCCGCGGCGAGTCCCGCCACGAGCGCATCGCGCATGAACTGAAAGGACCAGGGTTCAACGAGCCAGTGCATAGGGCTGGACCTCGAGTGTGCCGCCTTCGAGGGCGAGGACGCCGTCGAAGGGGTGATCGTGCATGCCGACATCGTGCGTCGAGACAATCATGGACTTCCCTTCCCGCTGGAGCCGCGCGAGAAGTCGCGCGACGATCGCGCGCGTGGAGGCATCGACCGCGTTGAGCGGCTCGTCGAGAAGCAGCAGGTCCGATCCCTGCGCGACCGCGCGCGCCAAGAGCATCCGCTGCTTCTGCCCGCCGGAGAGTTCGCCGATTGGAGTCCGGCGCACGGCACTCAGTTCCAGTTCCGCGAGCGTCGACTCGACCACCGCGTGGTCGTTGGCATCCGGGCGCGCGAGCCACCCGCAGTGCACAAACCGCCCGGCCAGCACGAAGCGCTCCACGGCCACGGGGAACGACCAGTTGATCTCCTCGCGCTGTGGCAGGTACGAGGTCCGATGATGACACGCCCCAACCGCGAGTCCAAACACGCGAATGGCACCGGCGCGCGGCTTCAGCAGTCCCGCGATGGTCTTGAGGAGCGTGCTCTTGCCCGAGCCATTCGCGCCAACGAGTGCGAGTTTCGCGCCGACCCTGAGGTCAAACTCAACCCGCGACAGGACGGCCTCGCTCGCCTGCGCGTAGCCCACCGCGAGTTCGCTCACGCGCAGCGCGGGCATCGCGGGATCCGGCGCGTGAAGGTGCCGCCCGCCATATGCGAGCCACTCCAACTTCATGGACGCAGCGCCTCCACGATGCACAGGGTGTTTGCGCGCATCATGGCGCCGTACGCGGTGCCCGCCTGGAGTGGCGCCGTGGTATCGCCCTTCGCGCGCGAGGGCAGCGAGTCCAGATGGACGCAGTCGACGAATGCCACAGCGGCCTCGCGGGCGACGGTCCGCGCGAGTGCGGCACCATGCGCCGGATCCGCAATGACCGCGCGCGCGCCGCTCTCCCTCACAGCGTGCACGAGTTGCGCGACGCTCTTGGGCGATGGATCCGCATGTCCGGAAGTTGCGCTCAGGTCCGTCCCGACGACGCGACATCCGTAGCGCTCAGCGAAGTACGAGAGTCCGTCGTGGGTCGACACGATGACACGCTTGGCCGCGGGCACGAGCTCGATCTGTTCGCGGATCCACTTGTCGAGCGCCGCGAGTTCAGCCTTGTATGCCGTCGCGCGCACGGCAAACGCTCCGCGTTGGTCCGTTCGCGCGGCGGCGAGCGCCGCCTCGATGCGATCAATCATCTGCGACACTCGCTGCGGATCGTGCCAGATGTGAGGGTCGACTGCCGCGTCGTCGTGAGGTCGGTCGTGTGGACCGTCGTGGTGATGATCGTCGTGCTCGTCCCGCGCATGACGACCCGGCCGAGCGAGCCCGGCGCCGAGTTCGACCACGGGCCCAGATCCCCCAGCGGCCTTCGTGAAGGCCGCGACGCCCGAATCGGTGCCGAGCCCCATGACGAAAGTCACTGCCGCTGAACGCGCCGCGGCGGCATCCGATGGCGCCGGTTCCCAGTGGTGGGCGTCGGCACCGGTCGCTCCGAGCGTGGTCACCTGCACCATGGAACCACCCACGGCGGCGACCCAATCGGCGATGAGTGGGCTGGAGACCCCGACGCGCAACGGCGCCGTCGCCGCGGCATCGTCGCCAATGGCCAAGGAAATCGTGCAGGCCGCCAGTGTGACCAGCATCATGGATACTGAGCCGCAACCATGCGGAAGGCGGGAAGGTGTTCCAGCAGGATCTCGATAAGTTCTGGATCGAACTGACGCCCAGCGTTCACCTTCATCTCCGCGATGACGCGATCCTCTGGCCACGCCTCCTTGTACTGACGCTTCGAACTGAGCGCATCGAAGACATCGGCAACGGCGACGATGCGCGCGAACAGTGGGATCTTCTCGCCGCCAAGTGGCGTGGGTTGACCAAGACCCTTGCCTCCTGAGGCACCGTTGCGCGTGCCGCTCGTGTCGCCGGGATACCCCGCGCCGTCCCATCGTTCATGGTGGTGCAGCGCGACTTCGCGTGCCGACCGTTCGAGGGGCGTCTCGCCATCGGCGAACAACTCGGCACCGATCCCGACATGGTCTTGAATCGTGCGGTACTCCTCGACGGTCAAGCGTCCGGGCTTCTTCAGGATGGCATCGGGAATACCCACCTTCCCAACATCGTGCAGCATCGCCGCGATGCGAAGCGTGTCGCGCTGGCTCTCGGCCTTTGCCGGATCGATGCCGTGCCGCGCCGCCCAGGCCTCGAAGAGGATCACGGAGTACGCCGCGACCCGCTGCACATGCGCGGCGGTCTCGCTCGGGTCGCGCAGTTCAGCCATCTTGATCATGCGCATCACGATCGAGCGAGTGAGCGCGGCGCGCTCGAGTGCCACCGTAGCCGCCGAGGCAAAGTGATGGATGGCCTCGAGGTCGTCGGGTGTGAAGCCCACGCGCGCGGCGCCGTGAGAATCGACGGGATTGAGCAGTTGAAGGACCCCGACCACCCTTCCGCTCGCAGTCCGCAGCGGAAGCGCGAGCACGCTTCGCGTTCGGTAGCCCGTCGCGTCGTCCACGACCTTGTTGAAGTGATAGGGCGCGCTGGCGGGAATCGAGTAGGCGTCGTCGATCACGACGGGCTGCCCGCTCGAAGCGACCCATCCGGCAATGCTCCCGCCGCCCACGGGAATCCTCGATACCGGAATGCGATATCGCCGCCCCGGCGGCAGCCCCTTGCTCAACGAGTCGTTCTGAACCCACGCCAGAATCAACTCGTCGCCTTCACGCAGCATGACACTGCCGGCGTCGCATCGCAGGAGCATGCGCGCATTGACGAGGATCCTCTCGATCAGAATGTCGATGTCCTGAATCTCGTGCAGTTGGACATCGACCCGTGCGATCGCATCGAGCTGCTCGTCCTTGCGCGTGACATCGAGACTCAGCGCACGGTTCTCCCGCGTGAGCTGTTCACGCTCGCCAAGCTTGGCACCCAGTCCATTGAGATCGTCAGCGATCACCCGAAGTTCCTCGTTCGCGGGAAGGACGAGCCGTTCCCCGAACTCACCGGCACCCAAGCGCGCAATGTGTGCGCGAATGCGATCCATGGGTCGCAGGAGGCGAGCGATGCTCATGCCCGCTGCGAGGTAGACCACCGTCGACATCAATCCGAGGACGAGAATCACGCTGCCCGATCCGGCGAGGATCACATCGGCGACCACCCTGTGATTGATGTCGGCAGCGACGAGTCCGACCACCTGCCCCGAGGCATCGCGCACGGGCGCGAACCCCGAAAGCCATTCGCCCCACTCATCGTGGAGGTACATCGAATGGACGGTCGGCGCGATCACCGGCGACACGGTGGAATCGACCCCCTCGGGCGAATAGGGAGTCCCCGGCGGCACCCAGTCGGGCGCACTCTCCGAGTCGATGTCGACGGCGAGATCCCACCCAGAGGTCGCGCCGTGCGCCGTGGGAGTGAGCATGTACACCCAGCGGATCGGGAAGAGCCCCGACTGACTTGCCGCAGTCGCCGAGCGCGCAACTTCCCTCAGCCGCAGGTACGCCGGCGTCCGCGCGGATGCCAGATCTTTGAGCTGCGCGAGATCCGTCGGATCAATCCCGGCCGCCACCGAGGCCGCCACAGAACTCACGCGCTCGTCGAGGCTCGCCAGAAGTGCGCGCCGGGCGATGCCGAAGCCCAACGCCGCCATCGCCACCATGGAGGCGACCGCAATCGCGGCGGCAACGAGCTGGATTTTGAGTCGCAGTGTCATGCGAAGCGTGAAGAGTTCATCCGGTGGGTTCGAGAGTGAGAGCCGCTGATCGGACTTGAACCGACAACCTCAAGATTACAAATCATGTGCTCTACCATTGAGCTACAGCGGCATCCGAGGCGGCTTCCACGCACGCCGTGCCGAAGTCTAGCACTTACCGCGAGGGCTTCGTGGCGCGCCGGCGCCTGAGCGTGATCTCAAGAATCGAGACATCCGAGGGCGACACCCCCGCAAGCCGCGAGGCCTGCCCCAGCGTGGCCGGCTGCATGCGCTCCAAGACATCCATGGCCTCGGCGCACATACCGCCGATGCTTCGAAGGTCGAGGTCGCTGGGAATCTCCGCATGTTCGGCCTCACGCATCCGCCTCTGCTCGGCCCGCTGCCGCGGGAGGTACGCCTCGTAGCGAATGTCGGTGATGGCTCGCTCGATGAGTGATGCGTCAGACCGCGACGAGTCACCCTCGCACAAACGAGCAAGGAGCGAAGCGAGGTCGCGCACGCCGATCTCGGGGCGCCGCGCAACATCTTCGAGCCGCTTGCCCGACCCAAACTCGGGCGGCGCGACCGTCTGCCGAAGCACCAGCCGCAGTGACGCGAGCGCGCGACTTCGCTCCGCGACTCGCTCCGCACTTTCGGCGTCGATGAGTCCAAGACTGAGTCCCAACTCGGTCAGCCGCTCAGGCGCGTTGTCGGCGCGCAGAAGCAAGCGGTGTTCGGCCCGGCTTGTGAACATTCGGTACGGCTCGCGCGGCTGCCTCGTGACGAGGTCATCCATGAGGACACCGAGGTAGGCCTGGTCGCGCCCGAAGCGGACGCCGGGAAGGTTGAGCGCGCACCTCGCCGCGTTGAGTCCTGCGACGAGTCCCTGCGCGGCGGCCTCTTCGTACCCGCTCGTACCGTTGATTTGCCCAGCGAGGTAGAGCCTGCGGACTCGCTTGGTTTCCGCGGTCGAATCGATCTGGTGCGGCCAGACCATGTCGTACTCGACCGCGTACCCCCACCGCTTGACGACAGCGTGCTCACAGCCGCGCAAGCCGCGCACGATGCGGGCCTGCACCTCGGCGGGCAGACTCGTGGAGATCCCGTTGCAATAGACATCGTCGGTGGCGAGGGACTCAGGTTCGAGGAAGACATGGTGCGCGTCGCGCTGCGGGAAGCGGACGACTTTGTCCTCGAGGCTCGGGCAATACCGAGGACCACTCTCAGCTTCCATCGCTCCCGCGTACATCGGTGCGAGGTGCAGGTTGTCACGGACCAGTTCATGGATCGCCGCCGTGGTGGCGGATTCGCGACACTCCACTTGGGGGAGCCGCGGAACGGCACCGCCGGCGGCGAACAGGACCGGAGGATCATCGCCCCACTGGGCCGGAAGTGAATCCCAATCCACCGAGGCGCGCGCGAGTCGCGGCGGCGTCCCCGTCTTAAGGCGACCGAGTTCAAAGCCAAGTTCTCGAAGTGCCCCGGCGATGCCGACAGCGGAACCCTCGCCCACGCGACCACCCGCGCACTGGCTCTGTCCGGTGTGCATGAGGGCTCGCATGAAGGTGCCCGTCGTCAACACGCACGCACTCGCATCGATGCGTGACGGTGCGGCCTGCCGACTGGCCGATGCGCCATGCGGCATTCGCGCGGCCACTTCGTCGCCGCGCGCCCCGAGGCGCATCTGGTCGACGGCGCGGTCATTCGCGCGCCACGCGGCACTGTCCGCCTCAACGAGGCGCGCGCCGCCGGCGAGTTCGACACCGACGAGCACTCCATCGACCACGAGCAGCCGCTCGACGCACCCCTCGACGACTTCGATCGGCACGGGCGCGCTCGCTCGCAGCGCCAATCGGCGCTGCACCTCGGCCTGGTAGTGATGGCGATCGCACTGCGCCCGCGGGCCGCGCACCGCGGCACCCTTACTGGCATTGAGCACGCGAAACTGGATTCCCGTCGCGTCCGCGGCCGCGCCCATCACGCCGCCGAGCGCATCGATCTCGCAGACCATTTGCCCCTGGGCGAGCCCGCCGATGGCGGGATTGCAACTCATCGCGCCAATCTTCGAGGCATCCATCGTCACGAGAACGACGCGTGCGCCCTCGGCTCCCGCCGACGACAGCACGCTCGATGCGGACCACGCCGCCTCGACGCCCGCATGTCCGCCGCCGATGATGACCACGCTCCGTGGAGCCATCTCGCGAGCATAAACCCTAGGATGCGCGACCCATGTACCGATCCATCGAGATCTCCAAGCGCGCCGGGACGCTGCGCGTCACCACGGCGTTCGCGCGCGTTTTCAGCCGCCCATCTGCGGTCGGCCCGGATGCCGGGACACTCGCCCCAGCCATGCGCGGCGTCTCCATCCCGGGCGAGGCCGGCGCGACGCTCACCCTCGACGCCGGCCACATGGCACTCTCCTTGGGCCCAGCGCAGGGCCTCGATGCGCGTCGCATGCGCGTCGTCGGCGCACGCTTGGGACGGACGCTCGTGGCGATGGGAGCCCGATCGGTCAACTTCGACAACGCCCACGCGTGGTCTCCATCCGCGGCCACGCGACGCACGCTCGCGCAGGCGCTTGCCGAAGGATTGATGCTCGGGACATGGCGCTTCGATGCACTCGACGGCACCGCGTCGCGTCGCACACCCCGCCTTGGCACCTTGAGCGTCCATCTTCGCGACGCCGCCGCGCGCGATGGCTTTCGCACGGGGATCACGCTCGGCGATGCCGCCAACGCCGCACGGCGGATCGCCGCGACCCCACCCAACATCGCCAACCCGCGCTGGATTGCCGGGGAAGCGCGCCGCCTCGGCCGAACGCTCGGCATGCGCGTGCGCGTCATCGATTTCGCGAAGGCGCGATCGATGGGCATGGGTGGACTCGTCGCCGTGGGACAAGGATCCGCCGCGAAACCCTGCCTCGTCACAATGGAGTGGTCGCCGCGACGAGCGAAGGCGCGAGCCAACGCGGCCCATCTCGTGCTCGTTGGCAAGACCATCACCTACGACACCGGCGGTTACTCACTCAAGGTGAACAACGGGATGAAGGGGATGAAGTATGACAAGTGCGGAGGTGCCGCGGTCCTTGGCGCCATGCGCGCGATCGCGTCGCTGAAGTTGCCCGTGCGCGTGACGGGGGTGCTCGCGGCCGCCGAGAACATGGTGTCGAACGATGCGTACCGACCCGACGACATCATTCGTCTTCACAATGGGGTCACCGTCGAAGTCACCAATACCGACGCCGAGGGGCGCCTCGTTCTGGCCGACGCCCTCAGTTACGCGTGCCGATCGCTTTCACCGACGGCCGTTGTCGACATCGCCACGCTCACGGGCGGAGTCGGTGTCGCGCTGGGCCCATTCTGCGCCGGCTACTTCTGCGAACAGTCGCCCCTTGCATCGCTCGTGGAGCGCGCCGCCGAGTCGACGGGCGAAGCCATCTGGAGGCTTCCACTGTGGGAGGCGCACCGCGACTTCATGCGCAGCCAGCATGCCGACATCATCAACTCCAATCCTCTCCGCAGCGCCCACCCCATTCAGGGCGCGGCATTCCTCTCCTACTTCGTTGACGCCGCGATCCCGTGGGCGCACCTCGATATCGCCTCCATGGCGGCCTCAGAGAGCGCCCATGAACTGACGGGAGTCGGCCCGACCGGGTGGGGCGTGCGACTCTTGACCGAGATCGCCGCCAGCATGGCGTAACCCTCGCCGCCCGTCAGGTGCGCGGATCCTCGCGTCGCTCGATGCGCGTGATCTTCGCGAGGCGTCGCGCGTGGCGACCGCCATCGAAGCCAGTCTTCATCCAGACTTCGATGATGCGCCTCACGAGGGTGTGCCCGAGAAGGTCGGCGGAGAGACAGAGCACATTGGCGTCGTTGTGACTGCGCGAGAGTTGTGCGCTCAGTTCATCGAGCGCGAGCGCCGCGCGGATCCCCTCGACCTTGTTCGCGGCAATCGCCATTCCGATGCCGGTTCCACAGATGAGAACGCCGCGATCGGCGCCACCGGTCACGATCTCTCGCGTGACTAACCACGCACTATCTGGATAGTCCGAAGCGACGCCTGAAGCCTCGCCGACAACATTCACCGCGTGGCCGTCGAGACGCAATTGCTGCGCCACGGTTCGCGCGGTCTCTGCGCCTCGATGATCGGTCCCGATCGCAACCTTCATGTGGGCCTCAGCAGTTCTGCGATCCGCTTCGGCAAGAGCTCGGCAAACTGCGCCGCGAGTCGATCGTAGGCCTGACGACCCAAGCCGATGGGATCGTCGATGTCGCCGTGCTCATCCATCGGATGAATCTTTGCGGCCTGATCTGGATCGGCATCCACGAGCGCGCGCGCCGCTGCCACATGGCCCGAAGTCATGCCGAGGACCAGGTCGGCGCGGCGGATCATCGCCGCCGTCAAGTGGCGACTGAGCCCATCGTGTTCGATCCCATTTCGTCGCAGTGCCGCAGCGGCTTCGCCCGAAATCGGCGACCCGGCGGACGCGTGCGTGCCGGCGGACGCAACGAAAACACGCTCGGAGACGCCGTCGACCGACCCCTTGTCAAGCAGATTCCGAGCAATCGCCTCCGCCATCGGGGAACGGCAGGTGTTCCCGGTGCAGACGAAGAGGATCGTCCTCATTCGGGCAGCGTACCGACATCGATCGTGGAATCGGCTACGCTCATTGCGGAGAGTCGCACTCGTGGAATTCGTACAGTTTGACGAAGCGTGGCGGGTCCTTCGACCGGTGGGTGTCGAGGTCGTGAGCCACACGGCGAATGAACTTCGCCTCTCGCTCACGGAGAACCCTCAGAGTTCCTGTTTCGATATCGCCTCGAGCGACCACCCCGCTCAGGCTCGCCTCCCCAACGACATGCCCCGCATCGCGCGCGGGACGCTCCCAACCATCGTCGAGGCCATCGTCCACAAGCTGCACCTGACCGCGGCGTATGTCATCCCGGTGGGACACTGGCGCCAACTCTTCGACGGTGTGGCCCAAGGCATGGCGTCCAACGAGAAGTGGCGAGCCACTGATAGCGAAGCCACGGTCGAGCTCAATACGCGAGATGCCCTTAAGTTCCAGCCTGCGGAGTTCCACATCCTCCGCGACCTTGTGAAGTGTGTGCTCGCCGCTGATGACAGCGCGACGCATGGCATCGCCATTGCCACCACCGGCAGTCCGATTCTGATCGAGGTCATGCCGGCGGGCGAGATTGCGATCTACACGGGGCGTTCGGATCTCGCGGCACTCGTGCGCGATCTCGTCGCCCATGCCTCGGCCGCGAAAGCGCCCGTGACCGAGTCCGCTGAAGGCAGTTCAGCACGCGTTTCGACCAAGGCGAAGTAGCCGTCGCGTCACGCGGGCGACGGATCCGGGAGTTCGATGTCCTCGCCCTTTGACGAGAACGATCTCACGCACGCGAGGCACTCGAATGATGCGGGCCCCTGCTCTTGGAGGCACTCTCTCACGCGGCCGCTACACGCCGGACAGACACCACGCACGAGTTTCGCGCGAGCCAGAGGCCGTTCGATCGCGACGAGGACCACCCATGTCGCCACAACCGGCACAAGCGCCATGAGCGCGAGGAACACGAGGCCGAGCGCTCCGATTGGAAGCATGAAGACCATCGTGAACGCCGCGAAGAACGCGAGCAAGTAGCCGCAGAACACCACGACCGGGAAGGCCCCACGGATCGATCGAATCGCCGAGTGCAACACGACTCGAATGATAGGCCCCCGAACCACGGGTATATTCGCTATCGAGGAACCCATGACAATGACCGCGACCGGCCCAATGCGCATCGTTTGCGACCGTACATCCCTCGTCGATGCTCTCACGATGGCGAGCTCCGTCGTGATGAGCCGCACGACCGTGCCCGTTCTCCTCTGCGTCAAGTTGTCGGCCAGCGACGGGTCGCTCCGCCTCGATGCCACTGACCAGGACATTCGCCTTTCAGTCGTGCTCTCGAGCGTGCAAGTTCATGCCGACGGCGAGGCCCTCGTGCCCGCCGACAAGCTGGCACAGATCGTGCGCTCCTGCGACGACAGCACGCTCGCCATCGAGATGGAGAAGCACATCGCGGTCGTCAAGGGCGAAGACGCGAAGTTCCGCATCTTCGGCTATGACCCGAAGGAGTTCCCGGCGGATCGCGTGGCGAGCGACGCTCCCGTCGAGTTCGAAGTGAACGCGGGCAGCCTGCGTCGAATGATCACACGGACCGCCTTCGCGACCGCCGCGGACAACACGCGCTACGCCTTCAACGGCGTCTTGCTCGAGCGCAAAGGTCGGAAACTGCGCATGGTGGCCACCGATGGCCGTCGACTCGCGCTCGTCCGGGGTGAGAGTTCTGGAAACGCGGAGGGTGACGCGAGCTGCATCATTCCCACGAAGGCACTCACCATCCTCAGTCGCCTTCTCGACGATCCCGAAGCGCCCGTGCGCGTCTCGCGCGACCGAAACCGAATCTCGTTCGCCGTCGGCGAGGGCAGTTCGCTGACCTCGGCGCTGATCGAAGGCAGTTTCCCGCCGTTCGACGATGTCATCCCCAAGGAACACGACCGCCAGGGCACATTCGACACGGCGGAACTCGCCGCCGCGGTCAAGCGCGCCGCGCTCTTGACCAACGAAGAGAGCCGTGGCGTCCGCATGGCGTTCGGGCCCAGCGGAGTTGTGATCTCATCTCGTGCCGCTGAGATGGGTGATGCCGAGATTCATCTCCCGGCGCTCTCGTGGGAGGGCAGCGAAGTCGAGATCGGGTTCAACCCCGCGTTCATCACCGATGTCTTGCGAATCGCCGACACGACCGAGATCACGATCGAACTCAAGGCGCCGAATCGACCTGGCGTCATGAAAGTTGGGCCCGACTTCGTCTATGTCATCATGCCGGTGAACTTGCCCGGCTGATCGGGGGCATGAGGGCTCAGGTTGCTGGTGCCGGTGGCGCCTCGCTCGACACCGCCGGCGCGTACTTGACGCTACATCCCTTGTTCTTGGTTCTCGACGGCTCGACGGGTTTGCCCGCCTTGAGCGCGGTGACCGCGCCGGTGATGTAGTCGGTCGCTCCGTCATCGCTCATCGGCGCGCCGATGTACGCGACGATGCCCTTGGCATCAATGATGAACACATGCGGAGTGGTTTTGGCACCAAACGCACGACCGACTTTGCCATCGGCGTCCATGAGAACGGGTACCGATTGCCCTGCCTTCACGATCGCCGCCGTGGAGTCAGCCCCGATCTGCGAGGTCGACTTGCCATTGAGACCATCTCGATCGGAGTTGACTGTGAGATACACAGCGTCGGCGTCGGCGGCCTTCATGGCGGTGACCACCTTCGCGGCGCGGCCTGAGCCCCAGTACGAGTGGTCGCCCTCAGCACTCACCGGGCAAGCGGGGCTGAACCACTCCAGGACCACCGTCTTGCCCTTGAACGACGCAAGCGTGTAGGTCTTTCCGTCGGCTCCAGTGAGCGTGAACTCAGGCGCGGCCTTGCCGACTTCGGCACCATGACGCGGCGAGGCGGCGTCACGCGCATGCGGGCGACGCGAGTGCGCGCCCCTTTCGCCGTGCGCGGGCGGCTGGGTGTCCGCCGGCTTGGCGGCGTCTTGCGTGAAAGCGACGGCTGGCGTGACTCCAACGAGAAGTGTCGCCAAGATGGTGGTTGAGAGTCTCATGGAATTCTCCGGTTCTGTGGTTGCGAGTTGGGGTTCTTTGATCCTTCGTCGATTGGGATGTCAATGTCGAACGCGCGGTCGAGATTCTTCACTCCGGCGAGGACGAGTCCCCTCAGGCGTCCGTCCGTGGCACCGGCCGTGTCGGTCTGCAGTTCAAAGGGTATCCGCCAAACCAGCGACTGCTCTCGCCGCACCGGGGAAAACGGGCCGCTCCCGCCGTCGAGGAAAGCGCCATGAGACTCGCCAGGAACGAAGATCGCCGTCTCCGAGACGAGCTCCACGGGCGCCTCGATGATGAGGTCGCGCTTGACACCGGTTCCCTCGATACGGCTGCGAAGGGCCGCGGGCGAGGGCTCCGGAAACGCATGCGTGGGCTGTGCGGGCCTGACCTGTGTGATGACCGACCCCGTGAGTTTCGCATTGCCCATGAGGCACGACTCTCTGCACACGAGCCACTGGGCCTCGACGGTGACCTCAAGCCGTTCGGGCATCGGATCTGGGTGTTTCCCGATCGGAACAAGCACCCGTACAGAATCCTCGTACCCGTACGCGCGGTCGTCACCTGTCCCGAGCACCTGCGGACGAGGAAGCCTTGCCGGTTCTGCCGTCCACCCCGGTGGCAAAGCGGCCTTGACTCGCGTGGGGCCCCCGCTGTCGCCGGGGTTGCTCCAGTAGATGTGCCAGTGTCGCAACATCGCAAAGTCGATGGCGAGGGAGAGGGTGCCGTCGGGTGCCGTCACGAGGTTCGGCGCGAGCGTTGCGACCGCTGGCGAGTTGGCTGATGGCGACTGCGCCGCCTGCGTGGACACCGCGTCATCGGCGAGGGCGCACGCTGACGCGAGCATGCATCCGTACACTCCCGCGCACAGTCCGCGTCGACGACGAACCATGGCTCCACGATACCCACACCACGCCCGACTCGACGCGATGATTGCCGCGACCGTCGCGCTCGTTGGCGCGTGCGAGATGCGCACGACCGACCGAGACCTCGTGTACCTCACTCCCGACCAAGCGATCGCCCAGATCAACAAGCCCGCTGGGGCGTTCCAGTCTGCCCCAACGGCGGCCTATGTCGATCCGCGCAGCCGAGCCGAGTACGAGAAGGGTCACATCGCGGGCGCGATCAGTCTTCCGTTTCAGGACATGACACTCGAGGCGCACAGCGTGCTTGGTGGATTCGGCATGCTCATCGTGTACGACACCGATTACGACGATGTGATCGCCAAGAGCGCGAGCAAGCGGCTCCTCGAACTCAAGTTCAAGGAGGTCTACACGCTCGAGGGTGGGCTCAAGGCGTGGACGAAGGCGGGTCACGAGACGCAGACGGGGCTTCCGGCGAATGCCCCTGAACTCCCTGACAAGCCTGTCGAATAGCCGCGCGAACCCGCGCTGCGTTACTCCAGTGCCGCGGCGCCCGACACGATCTCGGTGAGTTCGGTGGTGATCTTCGCCTGTCGCGCGCGGTTGTAGTTGCGCTTGAGCGTGCGGCCGAGGCTGCCAGCGTTGTCCGTCGCGGCCTTCATCGCCACCATGCGCATGACATTCTCGCTCACGACCGCGTCGTTCATCGCCTGGAACAGCGACACACGAACGGATCGAGGCAGAAGGTCGTTGAGGATCGCCTCGGCATTGGGACGGAATTCGTACACGGTTGCGGACGGCTTCTTCGTTTCGCGAGTGCCCTCGAGAGCGAGCGGCAGCAGCTGCATGATCTCGGGGGTCTGCCGCGAGTTGGAGACGAATCGCATGTAGGCGACATGGACGGCGTCGATCTTGCCTGCGACAAAGTCGGCCATGTAACGATCGGCCAACGCCGCCACGGCTTCGAACGACGGCTTGTCCCCGAAGGAGTGTTTCTGCGCCACTTCCGCCCGCTGGTACCGGAAGAACGCCGCCGCCTTCTTGCCCGCGGTCTCCATGACGAGTTCGTGGCCGAGTGCTCGGCGCTTGCGGATTTCGGCCATGGCCGCGCGAAGCACGCTGCCGTTGTAGGCCCCGCACAGCCCTCGGTCGCTCGCCACGACCAAGAGGACTTCACGCGATGGCTTCCCCGCATCGGCGCGCGAGTGGTGGCCCGAGTGCTTCCCAAGAAGCGGACTCGACACATCTCCGGCGTCGGCGGACACCTCCGCGACCAGAGCGCGAATGCGCTCGGTGTACGGCCTCGTGGCCTTGGCGCGATGGAGCGCCGCGGTGAACTTCGCGGTCGCAATCATCTGCATGGTCTTCGTGATGCGCTGAATGGTGCGGACCGCGACCATTCGCTTCTTGATTTCGCGGATCTGCGCCATGGGGAGGGGGAATCCTAGCGGATGGTCTCGGCATCCGCCACCATCGGAAGGCGCAGCCCGTCGTGGCCGAGGGAGATCCCCGCCGGGAGCCGCGAAGCGAGGTCGGCGTGGAGAATGTCATGCGTCATGTGCACGAGAACAGTCGCAGCGGCACCGACCTCGCCGGCCGCGGCGAGTGCCTCATCGACCGTGAAGTGCGTTGGGTGCGCGCGATACCTGAGCGCGTCGAGGACAAGTGTCTTCAGGCCACGCAGATGCTCCCACGACTTGGGGGGAATCCCAGAGACATCCGTGCAGTACGCCATGGGTAGCAGCCCCCCGCCATCGCCACCGTCTTGGGCGTCGAAGCGCCACGCGAGCACCTCGGTCCGACCGTGCGGCATCGAGAACGGCGTGAACCGAACGCCGTGGCGCTCGAACGGCCGCCCGGGGATGACCCGCATCGGCGTCAGGTCCGCCACGAACGAATCGTTGACATTCTCGTGAGACCGAAAGATGTACTTGTAGACGCGCGTGAGGTCGGCGAGCGAGTCGTCGTCGGCGAAGAGTTCGATCGACTGCCGCATGAGCGCGTTATAGCGACGCACTTCGTCGAGACCCCAGATGTGATCCATGTGTGAGTGCGTGATCAGGATCCCGTCGCACCGGTCGATCGCCGAGCGCAGCGCCTGCTCGCGGTGGTCCGGGGCCACATCAATGAGCCACACTCGTGCGTGTCCCGCGGGATCGACAAACCGCAGTGCCGCGCTCGTCCGAAGTCGACGATCCCGCGGGTCACTCGAAAGGCATGTCGGACATGTACAGCCGATGACGGGAACCCCCGAACTCGTGCCGGTCCCTAGAAGTTCGAGCTCCGCGCCCGAGACCGCGCTCACGCGAAGGCCTCGCGCAACCGCCGCACCACGCTCCCGGGTTCGCGCGAAGTGAGCACGCACGAGGAAACGGCCACGCCACGACACCCCGCTGCGACGAGTTCACCCACATTGTCGGGCGTGATGCCCCCGATGGCCAGATGCGCGGCCCTTGGGAATCTTCCGAGGAATTCCGCGAACCAGCGCGGACCTCCTCGAGCGAGCCCTGGTTTCGTCGCTGACTCGAACATCGGCCCAACGCCGATGTAGTCAGCGCCCTCGCCGAGCGCGGCCTCGGCCTCGGCCTCCGTGTGCGCGGTCGCGCCGATGACGAGATCGCGTCGCGCACACCGCCTCGCGTCGCGCAGCGACATGTCGTCGCGGCCCAAGTGAACCCCATCCGCACCGGCCGCGAGCGCCACATCGAGACGATCGTTGACGACAATGCTGGCGCGGAACGGTCGCGCGATTTCAACAACCTCGCGCACATGCGCGACGAGTTCCGAAGTCGGCGCATCCTTTTCTCGCACCTGAATCGCATCCGCGCCGGCCTCGAGGACGCTCGCGAGTGTGTCGCGCCAGGGCAGCGTGCACGCCGTGCGCGTCAAGAGTCCACACACTCGCCACTGTCGCGCCCCCCCGGCGCCGACGCGAATGTGGAGCGCCGAGCCGTGTGTGTACGCGTCGTAGCGAAGCCGCTCGACCACGGCGACGCAGGCGCCGCGGTCCAACTTCGCGCACTCCTCGACCGACCGAAGCGCTTCCTGAAGTCGAGACGCGTTGGCATCCACGAGAGCTGTCATCGAGTCGCGACTGCCCTCGCGCGTCCCCTCCAGCGCCGTGCCGACATCATGCTCGGTGTCACGGTGCCAGTGGCGCGTCGACACGCCGAGCTCATCGGCAACGGTTGAGAGCGTGTGCCGACTCTCCTTGAACGAGCGCGCGAGCGACCGATCATCGGCCACGAACCTCGCGATGTCCTCGAGGACGCGCGCGGCCTCCATCGCCCTGTTCAACGCGGCATCGAGCATTCGAAGGTGATCGCGCACTGCCTGAGCGTAGCCCCCAGGAACCGCGCGGTCGGGCAGATCCTGACTTCGATATCCTTTCCCCCATGCCATTCACGCTTCCCGATCTTGCCTACGCCGAGAGTGCCCTCGAGCCCGTCATCGATGCCAAGACGATGGCCATCCACCGCACCAAGCACCATCAGGCCTATGTCGACAACCTGAACAAGGCACTTGACGGACAGGCTGAATACAGCGCATGGACGCTCGATCAGGTCTGCGAGCAACTCGGTTCAATCCCGGAGACGATTCGCGCGGCCGTGCGCAACAACGGCGGCGGCCACTGGAACCACTCGTTCTTCTGGGCGATGCTCGCCCCTAAGGGACAAGGCGGCGCTCCCAGTACTGACCTCGCTGCGGCGATCGGTGCGTCGTTCGGATCCTTCGATGCGTTCAAGAAGGCCGTCCAGGATGCCGGCTTGAAGCGATTCGGCTCCGGATGGGTCTGGCTCGTGAGACGGCGCGACGGCTCGCTCGCCGTCTCCTCAACGCCCAATCAAGACAACCCGCTGATGAAGGGATTCGTCGACAACGCTGGGACACCCCTCCTTGGCGTCGATGTGTGGGAGCACGCTTACTACCTCAGCTACCAGAACCGACGCGCGGACTATCTCGCCGCAATCTGGGAGATCGTCAACTGGAACGATGTCAACCGGCGGTTCGCTGCGACTTCGGCGTGACGGAACAGTGGCCGCACTCGGAGCACACCTGGCTGGGAGACGGTCCGCGCGCATGGCCGCAGCGCATGCAGTAGCCCCCTGAAAGGTCGCGACGCATGCGCGTGATACGGTGGCGTAGGAGCCACGGGCCAAGCAGCCAGAAGGCACCGCCCAACCCCCAACACAACGCCACGAGACTTCCTGCACCGCAGTAACACTGCGTCTTCCGGCGCGTGAGCACATCGAGCGGGATCGTCGCCGCCACAAGAACTCCCGTCGCGCCAAACACCATCCGCATGAGGCGGAACTCCGGGCGGCTCGACGAAGTCGCGCAGCGGAAAAACACGGCGCCCCAATAGAGCCAACTCGCGACGAACGCGCCGCACAGCGGCACGATCATGATGATGACCAGATCCCCTGGGGCGCCATCTGGGATGTAAAGGGTCAGCGTCGTCGCCAGTGCCCAAAGCCATGCCGCCGTGAACGCAGCGATCATGCCGGCCGCTGCGGTGGCCGTCCAGCGGAGCGAGCGCTGGCTACCGCCGCGCGTCAGCGGCGAGAAGGTGGGAAGAAGGAACGCGCCCTGCGTCAAGACGACGAACGCACAACACACAGCGATGAGCCTGCCGCTCTCGCCGTGCCACATGAGCGCGGATCCAAGCACTTCCAAGAACTCCCACACAGAGGCCCCGCCGAGCATGCTGAGTGCCGCCGATGCGGCCACGACGCTGACGAAGAAACTCGCGATGACAAGCGCACCAAGCACACCCAGCCGACCCGGTGCGAGCGTGGTGTGCGCGCTCACGGTGAGTGTCTCGCTCCCTCCACCATTGCCATGAATTGCGCTCGCGCAGCTTCGACTGTCGCAGCGGGACCGACGAGACGGATGTACACCGTTCGACCCTCGACCTGCACGATCGCGCCCAGTTGCAGGATGCCCGGGCGTGGCGCCGCTTGCCCCATCCCTTGGTAACTACCCGAGAGTTCGACGAGCTTCACGGGGATGGCTCCCGCGACGATCTCCCTCACCGTAGCCGTTGCGGCACCGCCCTCGCTCGTCCTGAACTGTGACTCCCACCGCTTCACATTGGCGTCGACGGGGCCACCGTCGCCCTGCGCGAACACGCTGAGGATGAGTTCGGCCGCTCCAGACGCGCCTGCGGGTGCTGCCACTGCATACTGGAGCGCGCGGAACTGCATCGACGGAGACTCCCATGTCCACGACGCCGGCTTGGGCATGACAAGACCGGCAATCTCGATCTTCGTGGCATCGCTGGTGGCCGTCGAGACAGCGCCTGCAGCCTCCGCCGCTCGCACCGGCTGAGGAGGCGCGACCACTCTGGGTGTGATGGGAGCTGGCGGCTTCGGTGGCGGCGTCGATCCATCGCACGAAGCCAGCGTCACGGATGCCACGGCGATGAGCAGTCGATTCATCCCCCAAGAATAGAGGGGTAGCCTCCAAGCATGCGCGTGCGAGTCGAAGCCCGAGGCGTGTGGACCGGCGATCCTGAGACTCCGTGGGCGTCGCACGCCGAACTCGCCGACGGCCTTTTCGCCGCGGACTCTGGGGACCCGAGCGCCGCGCTGCCACTTGGCGACTTCTGGGTCTTGCCCGGACTCATCGACTCGCATTTGCATCTCCTGATGGGAGGACTCTCGCTCGCGCGACTTGACCTCTCAGGGGTCTCGACGCGCGCCGAGTTCGAGGCAGCGATCAGCGAACGAGCCTCCAGTCTGCCTTCGGGCGCGTGGCTTGAGGCATTCGGCTGGGACGAGCGACGCCTCGGTGGCGTGCGGCCTGATGCGAGTTGGCTCCGCATGGCAGGAAATCGTTGCGCCGTCGCGTGGCGCTGCGATCAGCATGTGGCGCTCGCGAATGAACGGGCGATGGCGGGCGTTGATCTCTCGGCGCAGGTCCCCGGCGGAGTGATCGAACGCGCGCCCAACGGCACACCGACTGGGATCTTCATCGAGCAAGCCGCATGGCGTGTCCTCATGCCGTCCATCCCTGCTCCGAGCAGCAACGCGAAACAACGCGCGCTCCACGCGGCGGCTCGGCATCTAGCCGCGCTCGGGGTGACGAGTTGCGGCGCGATGGAGTACCTCGCGGATCTTGAGGGAACCCTCGCGCCGCTCGCGCACCGAGGGACCATGCCCCTTCGCGTCTTCGCCACCATCCTCGACCGGGATCGACCGTTGCCCTTCACGAGAGCACGCGCGCTTCCTACGACCGCAACCTTTCGCACCATCGGCTTCAAGTCGTTTGCCGACGGCACCCTCGGCTCCTCGACGGCGGCGATGAAGTCGCACTTTGAAGACAGCGCAGGCTCGGGCGAACTCGTTGAGCACGCACGCGAGGGCACCCTCAGCGCATGGATGGCCGAGGTCCTCGCCGCGGGGTTCTCGCCGAGCGTCCACGCCATCGGCGACCGCGCGCTCGACGAGGTCCTTCGCGCGGCGCAGTCTGTCGACCACGACCATCGCACACGGTTCGAGCACGCTCAGATCGTCGATCCCGCGTCGCTCGCACACTTCGCCGGGCGCACGCTCAGCATGCAGCCATTCCACAAGGCGACCGATGCCCCGCTCGTGGCGCGCCGACTCGGCGTAGCGCGCGAAGACCGAGTCTTTCGCTTCCGTGAGTTCGTCCGTCATGGCGCGGCACTCGCATTCGGCTCCGACTGGCCCATCTCGAGCGCCGACCCAATCCAAGGGATGCGCACGGCGATCACCGGCGCGGCCCTCGACGGGCGCACCTACTGGACCTCGCAGAATCTCACGCCTCATGAAGCGATCGCCGCCTACACGACCGGTGCCGCCGCGTGCTTGTCCTCCGCGTCGCATGTCGGCCGCATCGCACCCGGATTTCACGCCGACTTCGTCGCGCTCGACCGGGATCCACTCTCATGTGATTGGCTCGATGCGCCCCCCAAGGTTGTGCTGACCGCCATCAGCGGCCGCGTGATCTATGACGCCATCGGCGCGACGACCGACAGCACTTCGACAACGCGCTGAACGCCCCACGCGGTCAGCGTTTGGATCTTCTCCAGCCCAGCCGTGGCAAGATCCGTCGAGAAGATCGCCACGAACAGCACGAGCAACCCGAACTGCTGCACCCCGGGCTTCGAATAGAAACGCCACGCGCCATCGGAGAGTCCCGACAGGATCGCGGCGCCATCCAAGGGCGGCAAGGGCATCAAGTTGAAGAGCATCAGGTAGAGGTTGAGCCACGCACCGGAGATCAAGAACACTCGGAGATTGAACGCGAGCGGCTCGGTGTGCGGCCCGAAGCGGATGACGATCCCACACACCACGATGCACAAGAGAGCGAGCAGCAGATTGACCGCCGGGCCCGCTGCCGCAACGATCGACCATCCCCGCCGACCGTGGCGGAACCTCGACGGACTCACCGGCATCATGCCCCACGCAATCCCAAAGATCAGGAACACGATGAGGCTCACCCATCCCATGTGGACCAGCGGATTCAGCGTCATGTGGCCCGAGTCGCGCGGCGTCGTGTCGCCTTCCCACAGCGCCGCAACACCGTGGCCGAGTTCGTGCAGCACAATCGACCCGATAACCCACACGATCCAGCTCATGAGCACTACTCGCTCGCCTTGCTGCCAAAGGTCGGCGATCCACCACCCAGTCATCGCGTTGGCTCCATGAGGTCTTGGAGCGTAGCGGGATTTCTGCTATTGTCCGGCGCTCGCAACCAGCCCCCTCAAGGCGCGCCGCACGGCCGAGGTCACGACCCCCGGCTCCACGGCGCGACCGAGCGACACTGTTCACGCGAACAGCCAGCCGCTCGAAGGAGGCATGACCCATGGGAGTCCCCCGATGGTCGTCCTTCGACTCAAACGATACGGTCGCACACACTCGCCGTTCTATCGCCTCGCCGCCGCCGACAGGCGTTCGCCAACTGACGGCCGCGTCATCGAAGAACTCGGCTGGTTCAGCCCCACCGCCCCAGAAGGCAAGCAGTGGAAGCTCAATGCCGAACGCGTGACGCACTGGCTCTCCGTCGGAGCGCAGCCTTCTGAAACCGTCGTCTCACTTCTCCATCGCGCGCAGATCGCCAATACGGTCGGCACGAAGGGTCGTGCGTCCATGTCGGCCGTCCACGCCAAGGCACGCCGCAACGCGCCGAAGAAGCCAGCCCCAGCCGCGACCGAAGCGAAGGCGTCATAGGCGAGACTCGTCAACACCATGCCGCTGCGCATCGACATCCTCACGCTCTTCCCTGAGGCGTTCCCCGCCATGCTCTCATCGAGCATCGTCGGGCGAGCGATTTCGCAGGGACTCGTCGAGGTGTTCGTGCACGACATCCGCGCGTGGGCGACTGGCGGACACCGCAAGGTGGACGACCGGCCCTTCGGCGGCGGTCCAGGCATGGTGTTCATGTGCGAGCCGTTGACGGCGGCCGTTGAGGCTGTCGAAGCCATGGATCCGCGGCAATCGTTGCGGATCCTTCTCTCGCCCTCGGGCATCCCCTTCACACAGTCGCACGCACGGGCGAATGCCAACGCATCGCGGCTCCTGCTCATCTGCGGCCACTACGAGGGGATCGATGAGCGCGCGATCGAAGAGCTCGCGCTCCAGGAGTTTTCCATCGGAGACTTCGTGCTCTCCGGCGGCGAGATTCCGGCACTGGCCATCGTTGACGCCGTCACGCGACTCATCCCAGGCGCGCTCGGCCACCAAGAATCGGCCGCACAGGATTCGTTTTCCATCGCGGGCCCGTCCGGGGAACTTCTCCTCGACTGCCCGCACTACACACGGCCGCGCGAGTGGCGCGGCCGCACCGTTCCCGATGTCCTCCTCTCTGGCGACCACGAGGCGATTGCCGCGTGGCGTCGGGAGGAATCTATTCAACGGACGCACCAGCGGCGTCCCGACCTTGCCAGCGAGGCCCTTCCCGGGCCTCCATCTCACGAGAGGAATCCGTCATGAACAAGTCCGCCATCATGGACAGCGTCGAGTCCAAGCACCTGAAGCCTGCGACCGACATTCCAACCCTGCACATCGGCGACACCGTCGATGTCCACTACCGAATCATCGAAGGCGACAAGGAGCGCGTGCAGGTGTTCCAAGGCGTGCTGATCTCTGAGAAGGGCCGCGGCATCAACCGCGTGGTGACCGTGCGCCGCATCGTTGCCAACGAAGGCGTCGAGCGCATCTTTCCCTTGCACTCTCCGCGCGTGGCCAAGATCGAAGTGATCCGTCACGCCGAAGTGCGCAGAGGCAAGCTCTATTACCTGCGCGGACTCACCGGCAAGGCCCGACGCCTGCGTGAAGACCGTGGCGAAGGTTCCAGCACGACCAAGTGACGCGTCCGGCGTCGTTCTCGCTTCCCAATCCGCGCGTGGTGATCGACGATCACTGCGCGCGGTTTCGTTTCGTCAAGGGGAACCCTCTCGACAACGCGGCGTTTTTGCCGAAGTTCACGCGCGCGCTTGAGGCGTGCGATCCGGGCACGCCTACCACGCTCCTCCTCTATAGCGGCACGCTCGGCGCGAGCGCGTTCGAGCCAGACATCCGCAACTGGATGGCGCCGGGTCGGACCGCCCTCGGGTCGCTCGTCGAACGACTCCTCGACGCCGCCCGCCCTTGCGGCGTGCGCATCGGTTTCATCCCCCACTTCGCGCACCTATTGAGCGACCTCCCCGGGCAGATGCGGCTCTGGCACGAATACTCCGAGCGCGGACTCGCCACGATCCTCTCGCCAGCATCGCTCATCACCGCCACGATGGCTCGCGATGCCCAAGAGCACTACGCACGCGCCTTCGAGGTGTGCGCGCCACGATGCGACCTCTGCATCCTCGAAGATCTCCGGCTCCCAAAGACACCCCACGCGATCCCCGAGCGTGTCCCTTGGGGCGAAGGCGATCTTCCCCATGCGCGGCTCATCGAACGGCTCGCCATCGTGCTTGCGCCCTCCACGCCGGTGGCTTTGACAGTGAACCCGGCTTCTGAGATTCGCATTCTTCCGGGAACGGGCTAGACTTCCCCAGCCTAGCGAGCGTTTCTCGAGGAGATTGAGTTGACGGTCTTTTCAGGCGGCTTGGACTCGAAAGTTCTTGTCCTCAACAAGGCGTACACCGCGCTGCGTGTCGTCTCGGGTCGCCGCGCCTTCACGCTCTTGGCC
>SXGS01306801.1_pt1 | contig 24021 bp, 20 predicted proteins | sample 3174681 | NCBI WGS metagenome assembly SXGS01 (sample SAMN11356861, study PRJNA531348) | freshwater metagenome | isolation source: freshwater sample F1-80 | place: China: Fuxian Lake, Yuxi | collected 2017-12-25
AGTCTCTGCCTCGCGTGCCTGTTGCCCCATGCGCTTGCACCCTTTCCCAATTCAGCTCAGCCGGAATGTTCGAACCACCCAACTGGCACCCTTGCGCAAGCATCGTATCCGCAGTTTCATCGGCATCCAGCGTGACTGCGGGTAATCTGGCACACGCTACTTGCGCCGCGAGATATGCTGCAAACGCAACACTGATATCCACTGAAAAAAGCGGGTCTGTCGTGATGAAATCGGGATATTCTGAACTCAAGTACGCCACCGTTGGTCTTGAGCATGGCCACATGGGGTCTCGTGATCCAGCCAACCGTCGCGGCCTTCTGGGAACGTTCGCCTATCTTGCCGACCAAACCGCCATTCGACTGGTCGCAGCTTATGACGGTGGGGACGAAACCAGGCTGCGTCAGGAAACCGCATTCGATCCGCCGGTACCGGGATTTCGCAGCCTCGACGCCCTGATTTCGGAAACAGCACCGGATTTTGCTGTCGTTGCCCTCCCTGCGGTGGACACCCCTGATGCCGTCCTCACGCTTCTCCAAGCCGGGGTGCATTGCTTCGTGGAGAAGACGCCCGCCCGAACCGCGTCCGAATGGCGTCCGGTCGTTGACGCGGCTTCCCGTACTGGCAGGCACGTTCACGTCAACTATCCGTGGCGTTTCCATCCTGCGGTCAGGGAAATGCGCAGGATCGTGACATCGGGGGAGATCGGACGACCCTTGGCTGCGGTCGCGTCGATGGTCACTAGTCAGGTGGGGCCGGGGACCGGACGGCGCGACCCTAGCGGCTTTGCCTACCGGGCCGATACCGAAGGGGGTGGGATGCTGCACTGGTTAGGGGCGCACTTCGTCGAGGCACTGCACGCCATCATGGGTGATGTCAGTCACGTATCGGCCCTCTGCGCGCCGGTCCATGGATACATGGGTGCAGACCCGCGGATGGATGACGTGTCCTTTGTCAACATCAGATTTCGTAACGGTGCGGTAGGCAACCTGCAGACCGGCTACCTGAACTCCGTCGCGGGCGAGAACCGTGACCTGATACGCGTGTGGGGCACCGACGGAGACATTCACTGGCCCTCGCTCGGGCAGGTGCTGTCTGTTGCATCTCGTGCGGTTGGGGCGGTAGAAACCCGCAACTTCGATCTCCCAAGCATTGCCGGGGTGTACGGAAACTCCGAGTGGATGGTCGATGTTGCGCGGGCTTTCGTGTCGGGCATCCGCGACGGTTCGCCCCCGGAGGTTGATGCCAGGGCTGCGCTTCGAGTACTCGACGTGCTCGATGCGGCCTATCAGTCCTCAGCCGACGGTGCAGTGGTTGCGATGCCGGAGCCTGAATGACAAGGCGCACCGCCTGCGTTGTGACTGGTGCGGTTGCACCCTCCTTCGCATTGTCGGAAAGTCGTTGCCCAGCGGGGGTTTCATCTGGCGCCACCCGTGGAACGAATGGGTAGCACTACCTTCCTGACACATTCACTCCCGGCCACTGATCCTGCCGGGCGCTCACGTCTACCACGATGCCGTCCGGGTCGTCCACCTTGAACGATTGGGTCGGTGGATTTGCGGGGTCATACGGGCGTCCACCATCCACACCGTCCCAAAAGATCGTGAAGCCAAGCTGATGAAGCCTCTGAGCAGCCGCCACGAGGTCATTCACGATTATTCCTACGTGCAAGTAGTCCTGCATGCCACCGACGTGCGGGGCCCGGATTTCACCGGTGTACTGGAAGACCCTGAAGTTGGTGAAGCCATCGGTCAAGTCGCAATTCCCAACCACTTCTTCGGCAACCGTCAGTCCAAGCCCATCCCGCCAAAAGCGGAGCGACCGTTCAAGATTGCTTGCGCGTACGCCGACGTGGGCGAGGAGCCTCGGGCTGGTCATGCCGGACATCGTGTTTCACCTTTCATCGGATCATCTCCTGGCATCGCAAGCCAAGACGCTGCGGGCAAGCTTAATGGGGTCGGTCCCTTGAGTGCTTTCCCCATTGGTCCTGCGGACACCGGGACCGCTGTCACTGATTGACGTCCCTATTCTTGGGAACCGGTTTGCAGCATGTCGAAAGGATTTGTCCTCACGTCCATGGGGAACTCAACGCGGCATCCGCTCAAGTGGGACACTACCGGTCCCATCGTCATCTCCAGGGCAACCTGCGCTTCGCGGACTGTCGATACATCGTCCCTGGTGCCCCCATGAACAAGGAGGTCACGAAGGGCTGTTGCGTGACGTCGGTTGCTTTCATCGGTTCTTTGCGATGACGTCCGGACATTTCCGTTCTCATCGAGGTCCCACTCATCAATGGTCACCCGTTCCCAAGCGCCGGCTTCAGGGTCAGGCATCCAGTGCCCGTGCGGGTACCGATACACCTCGCCATCGGGCAAGTTGCGAAGTGCAATGATCCCACGCTCACCGTGCAGCTCAAGCCCGTACCACGATGAACCTGGCCGGTCGCCCTTGGTGCTTTCCCAGTGTCCAACGACGCCGTTCGCAAAGGCGTAGTAGGCGTTCACCTGGTTTCCGGCAATCTTGCCGATTCCCTCTGGCCCATCACGGACATCTGAGGCAAGAATGTCTCGCCCGTCCACGGTCACGTGCCCGGTGCACCATTGGGGCGTGCCGGCAAAGAATGCCATCTGGTCGAACACGTGGAGACCAAGGACCACCGTGTCTTCCATGCCAACGCGATGATCGGCCTTCCCATGCCCGCGCATGACGCGCAGCGGCCCGATTTCCTCCTGGATCACCCTTTGCGCCCAATGGATGTATGGGTTTTCCCTGCTTCGATGAGCCATCAGCAAGGTTGTTCCCGATGAACGACAAGCACGATGGATGCGGTCAATCGAACCGAGGGTGGGAGCAAGCGGCTTCTCGCACAGGATGCCCCTGACCCCACTGCCGATTGCTTCCATGATCAGCTCCTCATGGGCATCGCAATAGCGGGGACCGATCACCACGATATCTGGTCGCTCTTGCCGCAGCATCAGGGCGTAATCCGCGTACGCATTGCCGGCACCCGTGCGGACAAGCGACGCGTTCCGCCCCTTCTCATCGGGATCGGCTATCGCGACAATCCGCGTGCCTGGGACACGGGCAAACGCAGTATCCATGGCGTGTCCGAAGTTTCCACGGTTGGTGTGGCCGACCACGGCGACGCGCAACACCGTGCCGTTCACGAGCGGGCGCGTTCCAACGACAGTGGCTTCGAACCGACGATTGGCTTCTCCGGCATCGGCGTGCCGGTCTCCCTCAACCAGCGCTCAAGTGGATGGGTCCGGTCTTGAAGCGGCAGCGGCATCCGCGCTCCCCCATGCCTGTGGGACTCAAACATTCCCATGATCATCTCCAATGCCCAACGACCGTCAATCCCACTGCTCCGATGCTCCCGTCCCTCAAGGATTGCGTGGACGAGCTCGTCGACCATTGACGTGTGAAAAGGCGCGCGCTCAACCTTGTGTGAACGGCATATCCTATGATCCGCCTCGGTCGGGACAATCTCGACAAGCGCCCCGGGAGGCGCCCACGGTCCATGATGGACGAAAACGTCCACGTGATTGCTCGTGCCACCGAGGAACATGACCCCCTCGGTTCCTAGCAGTTTGATGCTCGGATGCCAGAAGCGACCAGAGGTTGACTTGATTGGCTGAAAATAGCTGTGAAGGTGCGCATCAAATCCGGAGTGTCCGAGCTCCGCATCAGGGCCAAACCCGAAGGTCGCGGATGCACGGTCGCCAATCACCAACCCGCAATCTCGATCCGTTGGCCAGGCGTCTTGACTGAAGGCTATGTCGGCAACCGTCGCATCACGCTGAGGCGACGCGCTCGACAAGTCCTGTGCGCGAGGCCCTACGGTCATGTGCCCTGAAACCCACGTCGGCACTCCGGCGTAGATCCGAAGAAGATCAAACATGTGAGTACAGAGTTCCATCAGGGAGTTGCCTGCCGGGCGCCCCCCCTTGTCGAGCATCCATGCTCCTCGTAGTTCGCCAATCACTCCGGAGGCGATGGCACGTGAGGCGGCCACAGTTGACGGGATCATCCGCGTCTGGTGGTTGATTGCGAGACGCACGCTTCGCTCGTTGCACGCGTCGATCATCCGGTCAGCTTCTTCGAGAGACACCCCGATTGGCTTCTCGCACAGAATTCCCTTTATCCCCAAACGAGACGCCTCAATCACCACTGGTGCGTGAGTGTCCGCCTGCGTGCAAACCAGTACGATGTCAAGCGTCTCGGCCGTGATCATCTCTCGGAAGTCCAGGTACTTCCTGTCTACCCCATAGGCAGCCCCGGCCACGTCGAGGTTTGGCTGATAGATGTCTGCCAGTGCGACTAGGTCGACACCCGGTGCCTGGTGGACGCCTGCAGCGTGTTCACGGCTTACACCTCCGCAACCGATAAGTCCGGCGCGCAACGGTCTACCCGCGCTCATGCCTGATCCGCCAGGAACTGCTTGAGTTCGCTTCCGTACTGGGACAGGAGGGCATTATGGGCATCGGCAGCGCCGTCGAGTGCTTGTTTGACCGACTTCTGCAACGTGTAGGCCTCCTTGCATGCGGTCGTGATCGCCGACGCAAACTTCGCTGCATGCGGGAACGTGTTTCCGAGGTCGTACATCCATCGGAGGTAGACGTGACTCTGCAGGGTCTCCACGACCGGGGCCATCAGTTCGCTCTGGTAGTACGGGTCCAGGAGGTCAGCCTTTCGTACTGGGACGATGAAGTAGTCCTTGCACCAGGCCAGGTTGCGGTCGTAGCACATGTAGCGGATGAACTGGAAGGCTGCGTCTCGATCCTTGCTGCTGTCCCACATTGAGAGGCACTCGCCAGCGATGCCAGTGACCTTTGCCGGAGTGGGGCCATATGGAATGAGCAGCGTGCCGAGTTTGAGCGCGGGGTTGGCCTTGAGGATTGCCGTTGCGTTCTGGAAGCCACCCCAGTGCGCTGCGGACCTGCCTGTCGTGAAGTCCACGGTTTCGGGAGCATACTCCTCAGGCTTTGGCTGAAGCCCATGGACATGCGCGAGATCAACGAGATATTGAAGGGTCTGGATCGACTCCGGGCTATTTACGAGCGACTTGGTCAGGTCGTCGGTCACCCGCTTCGTGTTGTTGCGATATGAGAATTCATGCCACGTACGGTTCAGGTCTGTGTTCATGTTGAGGAACGACCGCTTCCACACCGTTCCCTCTTTCTGGACTACTTTCTTGCCTGCCCCGACGAAGTCATCCCAAGTCGTAGGCAACTTCGCGATGCCGACCTCCGCAAAGACGTCCTTGTTGTAGATGAAGTTCTTGATGGCGGCTTGCAGCGGAATACCGTACTGCTTGCGCTTCCACGTGTAGAGGCCCCACGGTGCCGGAAGGTATTCGGCCTGTGGGATGCCGTCAGGTCCTTGCTTGCGAATGAATGTATCCAACGCCACCATTCCACCATTTAGGGCGGCAAACTGCGCAGGATGGTTCGGGTTGGACAGGTCGAGGTCCGGCATGCTGTTGGCCGCAACAGCTGGAGCCTTCTTCGCCCCCTCAACCCGGTCGTGCTGGATCGTAGACCCACGTCCCTCGGCATTGAAGGCATCAACGTACTTCTGAAACAGTTCGGTCGACGGCACATCCTGGTACTGCCAGAACGTGATCTTTACCGATGGCTTCGACTTGGAAGGCTCCATCGTCGGAGCAATCGCTGGCTTTGCCGTGGCTGCGGGCACCGCCGTGTTCGCAGGGGATGGCGCCGACCCGGCAGCCTTGGTAGGTGGCACTGGTGCCGCCGGGGCATCCGACCCACAGGCTGCCATCACCGCACCCGTCAAACCGGCAAGGGATGTGAGGACAACCCATCGCCGAGAACCCCGTGACCCATCTTGATGCTGCATTGACCTTGCTCCACCGCTCACTGCGCGTGCCGTGCCCATCAGGGCACCGTGCCGACCACCCAACTCCCGCGTGGTCGACACGTCTCCCCAGTCACAAAGGTTATGACTGGTCCGAAGATGTCCCCCAGGCAGATGTTGCCGTGTGCGGATGAATGTATCCCCGTGATGAATTTTGTCAAGTCTCAAAAACAATTGATACTCACGTGCAGAGAGGATAGGAAGCGCGGCACCATTGGACCGATGACCAAGTCGCAGGCACACCAACCGGACCCAGACAATCCAGACCCAACGAGGGATGTGCCTGGGGATGGAACCTGGGGCACGCTCGACCGCATCCGGGTAACGCGACCCGAGTTGCGAGGGGCCCTGAGCGCCTGCGCCACCTACGTGGCCGACAATCCGTGGCAGGTTCGAGGCCAGTCGATCAAGGAAGTCGCGATTGGAGCCGGGGTTTCAACGAATGCGGTACACCGGTTCACCCGGGCAATCGGGTATGAAGGTTTCCGATCATTCGTTCAGGCACTCAGCCTCGACCTGGGTCGCGTGATCGGGTCCGCGTACGGGTTGCCGTCATCCCTCGTGGCTCCGTCCGTCATCGGCAGTGGGACCGAGTACGCGCCTGTCTCCGTGCAGAGCGTGATCGCACGGGTATTCGAACTGGAGATCGAAGCACTCGCGGACACCATGCGCAACATTCCGCGAAGTATTGAACGGGTCGTGGACGCCCTCGTCGGGGCAAACGAAATCCTCTTCGTGGGGACCGGAGCTGCCATGGCACTCTGCGAACTATCCGCCTACCGTTTGATGACCCTTGGCATCCGCGCCAACGCTGCGAGCGACCCGGGAGTAATCCTGCCTCGGATCTTCCTGATGAAGCCGGGTGATGTCGTGTTTGCGGTCTCGTATCACGGCAACACCAGACACGTGAACGAGGCGTTGGAGGACGGGCGTGCCCGGGGATTGACTACCGTGTGTCTGACCGCAGTCTCAGGATCCATTGCTGGCTCCCTTGCGGATCACGAGTTGATAGTGATCGGCCCTCGTACGGCTATCGCTTTCGGTCAGTTCGCATCGCGTGTTGCTTCGGCAACGATGCTTGACGCACTCGCAGCGGCCGTCGCTTGGAGGCTCGACGAAACCGCGCTTCCTCATGCGAACGCGCTCCAGACGGCCCTGCGAATCCGGACTTCCGAGACGAGGAGGCAGGGCACTCGCCCACCGCGCCAAGCATGAGTGTGGTCTCCAAACCACTGATTTGCCTTGAAACCGTCCTTGTCCAACCGCTCGCCAACTTCACTGGCCCGGGGGAAAGACGCCGTTCAGGTCGGTGGAGCGATCGGGTGCTTCGAATGATGGCCGGCCAAGGCGGGGCTCAACCTCCAGGGTGATCCGGTACGCCTCGGCCTCCATTGCGCGATTTGGTGCCAAGGGGGAGAGTTGAACTCCCGGCCAAGGGCTTATGAGTCCCCTGCTCTGCCACTGAGCTACCCTGGCTTGGTTTCCTGTCCTCTCCCTGCATCTCACCTTGCCCACCCCAACCCGACAGACAATGGCCCAACGATGCTCGGGACAGAACCCTTCGAGTTTACCAAAGCCACCAGTCCCGACAGTCCATGATTCGGTGCCTGCGGACACTTGCCAACCCCTTGCCGGCACAAGCCCCCCACTCCCGCCGGTGCGACGCATCCGTTCCATCGGCATGGGAATTTCACTGATGACACGGTTGCTAAGCAGGGATGATGTCCTCGGGTTGCTTGATCCCGATGCCGTCATCGAGGCAGTGTCCGGCGCATTTGCCGCGTATTCCCGGGGTGCGACGGATACGCCACTGCGCGCATCGGTCACCGCTCCAGGCGTCGCCGGCGTCATCCTGGCCATGCCGTGCGCCATCCATGACCCAGCCATCACAGGCACTAAGGTTGTGTCGGTCTTCCCGGGGAACCCGGCGCGAGGCCTGCCAACCGTCGCTTCGCTCTACCTGCTCTCCGATCACGGAACTGGAATGCCACTCGCAGTCATGGACGGCACTGCCCTCACCGCGGCCCGGACTGCGGCCGGTTCCGCCGTGGCAACCCGCCATCTGGCCCGACCGGACGCGCACACCCTAGGCATCTTCGGCACCGGCGTGCAGGCGCGGGCACACGTCGAGATGATCGCCCGAGTGCGGTCACTGTCCCGGGTCTTCGTCTCCGGACGCACGATTGAAAAGGCCGAAGCCTTCGCCAAGTGGGTCACCGCCCACTTCAGACTGGAGGCCTCGGCAACCTCATCAGACATCACCGCATCTGCCGACATCATTGCCTGCTGCACCACGAGTTCCGTGCCGGTCATCGAGAATGCCCGACCGGGCGCGCACGTCAACGCCGTCGGGGCATTCACGCCGGAGACACGCGAACTCGGAACCGATCTCATTTCCCGGGCGGAGGTCTACCTCGATACCCGGAGTGGCGCCCTTGCCGAGGCGGGCGACCTGCTCATCCCCATGCACGAGGGTCGCTTCCATCCGGAGCGGATCGCCGGGGAGATCGGCAACGTCATCAACGGCATGTCTCCCGGACGTCGCCAGTTACCCGAGGGCGCCGTATCGGTGTACAAGTCGGTCGGCGCCGCATTTCTCGATGCCGCCACCGCACGGCTCATTTTCGATCGCGCCGAGGAAACCGGCACCGGGTCGACATTCACTTTCATGGCGACCGGCGAAGCACCCTAAAGTTGATGCAACCGTGCTGCTTCGGACTGCATCGCATCCCAGAGGGTGGCGACGTGTTCGCGTTCGGTCGTCTCGGCCCCGATGCTCACCCGGGCAATCCACTCACCATTGACACTCGCCGCGGTGAGATAGGCGACACCTGACCGGTTGATCGCGTCGCATAACGCCCGCGCATGGGCATCGAGGGCCTCGGCGCCCATTCCGGGCGGCTCATGCCTCACGCAGACCGTTTGCAGGCGGACCGGCACGACCACCCGCCAACCGGGTGTCGCCTCAACCTGCCTGGCAAGCCACTGGGCGTTGTCCAAGTCGCGACGCAAGCGCGAACGCAACGCCTCAAGACCTTGACCGCGCAGCAGGGCCCACAGCTTCAGGGCGCGGAAACGCCGGCCAAGCGGTATCCCCCAGTCGCGCAGGTTGCGGACCTCACCGTCCACAGCGCTCTGGAGGTAACTGGGGTTGGTCCCCATAACGCGGACCAAGTGTTCGCCATCCCGCACGTAAAAGAGCGATGCATCAAAGACCACGCCAAGCCACTTGTGCGGGTTCAACACGACCGAATCTGCGCCCTCGACACCTTCCCAGAGTGGTCGGCACTCGGGCAGGATCATGGCACTACCCGCCATCGCGCCATCCACATGCACCCACGCCCCGTGGGTTCGCGCCACTGCCACGATCGCATCGATGGGATCGAAGGCCGTGGTCGCCGTGGTGCCAGTCGTCGCCACGACGGCGCAGGGCACGCGTCCCGCGTCCCTGTCCGCACGCATCGCCACTTCCAATGCATCCGGAAGCATCGCGTGGGACGCGTCACACGGCACGAGGTGCACGTTCTCGCGACCGAACCCGGCCAGAAGGGCGGCCTTGTCGACCGAACTGTGGCCTTGTGCCGACGCATACACGACCAGCGGTTGTGGTTCGGCCTGCATGCCACCACGGGCAAGGCCAAAACCCGTTGACCGTTCACGCGCGCACAACAGGGCCACGAGGGTCGCTGTCGACGCAGTGTCGTGGATGACACCCTGCCAAGCACCGGACAGGCCAATCGCCTGGCGGACCCAGTCGGTGACGACCTCCTCGACTTCGGCCAGTGCCGGTGCAGCCTGCCAGGACAGTCCGACCACACCAAGACCGCTGCTCAGGAAATCCCCGAGAACACTTTCCAAGGACGCGTTGCCGGGGAAGTACCCAAAGAACCGCGGGTGCTGCCAGTGCACCAGGTTTGGGGCGATCACATGGTCAAGATCGTGCAACATTCCGTCAAGCGATTCGCCAAACTCCGGCGGAGACGCCGGAAATGCCTTCCGAACCTCGCCCGGAGACGTCGGCGGTGCCACCGGTCGCAATTCGATGGTCTCCCGATAGTCGGCAATCCAGTCGATGACTCGGTGGCCAAGGCGTCGGAACTCGTCTGGGGTCATGTCCAACTTTGCCACAGCAGTGCCCCAACGATCACCGACGGCGTGTCCCTTGTCACGAGGGCCACGCCGTCTTCTTGGTCAACGCGAGGCAATGATTTCGTGCAGGGGGTTGCCTTCGACCCCAGTGAGTGGCAACGCGATGCGGGAATGGGTCCGGCTTGACTCGTAACTGGCGAAGATCAGTTCGGTGCCACGGATTGCCTTGTGCACGGACAGTTCGGGTTCATGGCCATTGTCGAGGCAGGCAATCAGGTCGGCCACGCCGGCACCGATGGCATCCTCGAAGTGGTCGGCACCGGCAAGTGGCGGTTCCTGCCACCCGGGGGCGTCACCGTTGAGAATGCGGATTTTGGCGTTATACGTCCCACGCACCCCGACTTCGATAACCCCGGCAGTGCCAACCAGACGTTGCATCGCCCCGAGGGCCTCGCGGCGTGGCTGAGTGCCATCTGCACGCGGGGCGCCGTCGGGAACCGTGTCACCCGTCGTCATGAAACCGCGCACGCCACTCTCGAAGCCCACAAGCGCGATAGCCTGGTTTTCCATGTTGACCGCAAAGGCCGAGGTCAGGGTCTGCGTGTCCGTCTGGGCAATCACCCACGATGCCGGTGTCTCGCCAACGTAGAAGAAGAGCATGTCGAACCAGTGCGTGCCCCAGTCGAAGAGGTTCGGGCAGGCGAGTTCCACTTGCACGAGATCGCCAATCGCGCCGGCACGGACGAGACTACGGGCGGTTCGGTACGGGGCTTCAAACCGGCGCTGATGGTTGAAGGTGAGTTGCGCACCCGACTTCGCACAGGCCTCGGCCATGCGTCGCGCCTCACCCCATGTTGGCGCCATGGGCTTCTCGCAATGGATGGCGCGTACACCCGCTTGGGCACACGCAATCACCATTTCGGCGTGCAAGTGCGGCCAGGTGCAGATCGAGACGACCTCCGGCTTCGCGGACGCGAGCATCTCGTGATAGTCGGTGAAGGTTACCGTCCCGGCGTCACCATGTTCATGGGCAAAGGCCGTGGCGTTGTCGGCAACGACATCCGCAACCGCAACGAGGCGGCACCGGCCGGTGGCGGCATACCCCTTGGCGTGCGCGTGCGACATGCCAAACCCGGTGGCACCGGTCTGGGAACGCGGTCGGCCGGCACCGATAACGGCAACCCGGTAGGTATGGGCAGATGCCTTCGCACTCGTCATGGTCGATCTCCCTGCGCGCCGGGATGATCCCGTCGGCACGCCGAACGTAGTTGTCAGGCTATCTCCCTCGGGGACCCAGGGGCAACCCATAATCTCGAACCACCCGAACCACACCACGCGACGCCACGCGGACTTTGCAGACGCTTCGCAGTCGGACCGGGCGCGATACCCTCTGGTGATGACCTCGCCACTGCCGTTCTCGAGGACCGATGCGATCACGCGCGACCTCGCCAACCCGCTACGCGCCTTCCGTGAGCGGTTCCACCTGAACCCGGGCACCATCTACATGGATGGGAACTCTCTCGGCCCGCTTAGCCATGATGCCGAGGAGGCAATCCTCGCTGCCGTGCAATCATGGAAGACACACGGGATTGACGGGTGGACCCAAGGTGAACGGCCATGGTTCTGGCTTGGCGAGGATCTCGGAGCCAAGCAGGCCGACCTGGTGGGCGCGCACCCTGACGAGGTCGTGGTGACCGGAAGCACGACGGTCAACCTGCATGCCCTTGTTTCCACCTTCTACCGGCCCGAGGGAGACCGCCGGCGCATCCTTGCCGATGACCAGAACTTTCCATCCGACCTCTACGGACTGAAGAGCCAGATTGCCCTCCGCGGTCACGATCCAGCCACCGACCTCGTGACCGTCCCGAGCCGCGATGGGCGCATCGTCGAGGAAGATGACATCATCGCCGCGATGTCGGATGCCATCGCGTTCGCGTGGTTCAGTGCGGTCAACTACCGAAGTGGGCAATTGTTTGACATCGAACGCCTTACGCGAGAGGCCCACGCACGAGGCATCCTGATCGGGTTCGACCTCGCGCATTCGGCAGGCGTGGTGCCACACCGCCTGCACGACTGGGGGGTCGACGCGGCGACGTGGTGCACCTACAAGTACCTGAATGGTGGTCCGGGGTCCGTCGGCGCGCTTTTCGTTCATCAACGGCACTTCGGAACGACGCCCGCCCTCGCCGGGTGGTGGGGCTACGCCAAGGACCGGCAGTTCGACATGTCACCGGACTTCAGTCCCGCAATGTCAGCCGGGGCATGGCAAATCGGGACACCCTCCGTGCTTGGCGCCGCGGCGCTGCACGGGTCGCTTGCGATCACTGCCCAAGCCGGAGTCGATGTCATCCGTGCTGTCTCGCTGGACCTGACGGGATACCTGATGGATCTGGTTGACGTGCGCCTCGCCGATCTTGGGTTCTCGATTGGCACACCGCGTGAACCGGCACGGCGGGGCGGGCACATTGCAATCGAACACCCGGACGGGGCGCGCCTCGCCCGTGCGCTGAAGGCCCGAGGGGTGGTGCCGGACTTCAGGCCACCGACGACGGTGCGCTTCTCACCCGTCGCCCTCTACACACGCTACGCGGATGTATGGGACGCGATCGAGATCCTGCACGACTTGGCGTCAACCGGCGCGCACCTCGTGTTCGAGAACGAACGGGGTGTTGTGGCATGACAACCGGCAGTACCCAGCATCCCGATACCGGGTCCAGCGACGCTTCGCTTCGTGATCCTGCCGCGGTGCTGTCCCGCACCCCACCGCCGTACGGGTTCCGGCTGGAGTACGGCGACGAACCGTCGCAGTTCGCCGATGTGCGCCTGCCGGCGGACGAAGGCAAGCGGTCACCGCTGGCAATCCTCCTCCACGGTGGCTATTGGCGTTCGCGATACGACCTGTCACACCTCGGGCATCTCGCGCAGGCCCTTGTCGACAATGGCATCGCTACATGCAATTTGGAATACCGGCGTGCCGGGGAACCGGGTGGAGGATTTCCCGGCACGTTCGATGACATCCGGGCTGGCATGATGCTCGCACTATCGCTCGCTGCCCGCCATCCCATCGACCCGACGCGGACGGTGATCGTCGGGCACTCGGCCGGTGGGCACCTCGCACTCTGGATGGGCACCAGGCATGCGATCCGTTTGCCAGTGGTCGCGCTGGCACCTATCTGCAATCTTTACGAAGCAGCGAGGCTTGGCCTCAGCGACGATGCCGTCACTGAGTTCCTCGGCGGCACATCCGAGACCCACCCGGATCGGTACGCCTTCGCGTGCCCGTCGCACCGAACCAAGGTGACGGAAACCCAATGGGTTATCCACGGCACCGCCGATACGGACGTGCCGGTCGAACTCACCGTTCGCCACGCTGACCAGGCTCGCCAAACCGGGCAGAACGTGCATCTGGAACTCCTCGACGGGGTCGGTCACTACGAACTGATCGACCCACTATCCAGTGCCTGGCCAGTCATCCGCCACGCCGTCCGAACCGCACTAGGGATGCCGGATGTGGCAGAAGAGGGCAGCGACCCCCTTCCCCTCCTCCAGAGGGATAGGGGAGCTGCCCGTCCCCCCTCCCGACGCGCGGAGCAAGCGCGCGCAAAGAACAAGGGAAACCGCGCATGAAGCACAACATCGGCGTCGCCGTGATCGGGATGGGTTGGATGGGGCAGGCGCACAGCCGCGCGTACCGACGGGTTGCGGACATCTTCCATGACTACGGGGTTCTTCCCCGACTGGTTGCCATTGCAGACCCGGTGCCGGCCCGACGCGAGGAGGCAGTTGCCCGGTTCGGCTTCGATCACGCGGTCGCCGATTGGCGCGAGGCGATTGACCACCCGGGCGTGGATGTGGTGATCGTGGCCACGCCAAACGCCGAACATGCCGAGGTCGCGATCGCTGCCGCTTCAGCCAACAAGCATGTGTTCTGCGAGAAACCAGTAGGACGGACCGTTGCGGAAACGACGGCGGTTGCGGATGCAGTCCGGCACGCGGGCGTTCAAGGGGGAGTCGGGTTCAACTATCGATGGGCGCCGATGGTGCAGTACGCGGCTTCCCTGGTTCGCGACGGGCGTCTCGGCACGATCACACACTACCGGAGCCGTTTCTTTGCCATGTACGGAAGCAATCCCCTGAGCCAGTTGTCGTGGCGGTTCGACCGGAACGCAGCGGGGATGGGGGTGCTTGGGGATCTGATGCCCCACGTGGCGGACATGGCCCAGTTCCTGCTTGGACCAATCAGACAGGTGTCGGCGACAACCCAGACCCACATTCCACGGCGTCCAATCCCCGTGCCCGGTCGCGGGACCCATTTCACTTTGGGGCAACCGGACGACCCCACCGGGCCGGTTACCAACGAGGATGACGCCTCCGTGCCCGTGCGGTTTGCATCGGGTGTGCACGGGGTCCTGGATGCGTCAAGGGTCATCTTCGGGCCGAAGTGTGAGTTCGGCTTTGAAATCTTCGGCACCGCGGGTGCGATCCGCTGGAACTTCGAGGCGATGAACGAACTCCTCGTCTACCTGCCAGACATGACTGGTCCGTCGGGCGATCACCGGCACCATGACGGGTTCGTGCGCCTCCTGTCGTCACCCGACCATCCGTATCACGGACGGTTCAACCCGGCAGCCGCAACCGGACTGGGTTACGACGACCTCAAGACCATCGAGGCCGCCGAGTTCCTGCACCGGGTGGCAACAGGAACCGGACCGGGGGCGACCCTCGACGACGCCGTAGCCGCAGCTCAGGTAGCCGCCAGCGCCGACCACGCATCACGCAGTGGCGGATGGGTGACCGTTGGCGACTGAAAAGCGTGGGTCTCCGAAAGGCGAGCCGCGCTCATCTCAATCGTTGAGGCGATTGAGGTGACTTGGTGGCAAAGCTTCAGTTGCGGATGTCGAAGTCGGTGAACTGTCCTCTTGGCGGCAGCCACATCGTGGTGACCCGTTCAACCTTTGCAATCCAAGGCCCCTTGTGCAGGGCAGCGATCAGCAGTTCGAGGTCGATCCGTGAACCTTCAGCCACGACCTCGACCATGCGCCGATCTGGCGAGTTCCGCGCATAGCCAGTCACACCTAGCCTTCGGGCTTCCTTGACGACGAACGCCCGGTAGCCGACCCCTTGGACACGTCCGTGTACGACGGCTTCAAGCCGGTCTGGCGGAATGACGGTATTCTGCCCGGCCACTTCCCACACTCTAGCAAGCATCCGAGTCATCCCATCATGACGTGATGGTGGTGGGCAGCCAACCTGTCCACCACCGCGGCAACCGGAACGTTATCCTGCCTCTCCGTGAACACCACCTCTACCTCCAACACATCGACGACAAGCTTGCACGGCGTGGACACCGTTCCTGCGTATCCCGGACCCCGGCACATGCGGGGCGACTTCCTGATCAAAAGCGATGTCGTGTTCCTGAACCACGGATCGTTCGGGGCATGCCCGCGCGAGGTCTTCGAGATTTACCAGACATGGCAGCGGGAACTCGAGTCCGAACCGGTCAACTTGCTGGGCCGTCGGTTCGCACCATTGATGAGGCAGGCGCGCCAGGATCTGGCTGCATACCTGAGTGCTGACGCGGACGATCTGGTTTACTACCCGAATGCCACCCAGGGCCTTAACGTGGTCATCCAGTCACTCGCGGAGAACCTGCCGCTGGTTGCCGGCGACGAGATCCTGAGCACCAACCACGAATACGGCGCACTCGACAAGGCGTGGACCTTTGTGTCTGAACCGCGCGGGGTCATATACAACCGGGTTGAGTTGGCTCCGCCGTTCACCACCGCTGAGGAGTTCGCCGACCGGTTTTTGGCACACGTCGGACCCCGGACCCGGATTGTCTACCTGAGCCACATCACGTCTCCGACTGCGCTGCGCTTCCCGGTGGAACTGATCGTCAAGCGGGCACGCGCTCTGGGACTGATCACGGTCATTGATGGGGCACATGCACCGGGCCAGGTGCCGGTCAACCTGACCGAAATCAATGCCGACTTCTACTCCGGAAACTGCCACAAATGGTTGTGCGCTCCGAAGGGTTCCGGCTTCCTCCACGCCCGCAGGGACATGCAGAAGCTTCTGCGCCCCGTCATCATCGGCCATGGTTGGCGGACCACACCCCCGGGCGAATCGGTCTACGTACACGAACACCAGTGGCGGGGCACCTTCGACCCGGCCCCCTACCTGACGGTCCCGGCGGCAATCGAGTTCCAGGCGCACCACGACTGGGCGCGCATCCGGGCGGATGCGCATGTCATGGCGACATACGCCACGAACCGCCTGATCGACGCATTTGGTGAACCGCCGATGTCCCCGCCGACGACCGACTGGTGGGTCCAGATGGTCGCCGCGCCGATCGGCCGCTGCGACGCCGGCGCAGTCAGCACCCGCCTCTACGAGGACCACAGCATCGTGATCCCGATCATCGACTGGGGTGGACGGACATTCGCGCGGATCTCGGTCCAGGCGTATACGACCCGCGTTGAACTTGACCTGCTTGTCGACGCCCTTGCAGAACTGGTCCCCAAGTTTCCGCACCCGGCCGCAAAGTCCGGGTAAAGCGAGCCGGTAGCTCCCACTGGACCTCCCAATGGGAACCCAGTGTCGGGACGAGCGGGTTGGGGTCTTCATTCCGGGTGAGCGAGTAGCATCGTGGATGCGGACTAGTCGACGTCAGCAGCGAGGCCCCAGTAGTCCAGAGGCAGGAGTTCTCGGATCGCCAAGGGGACGGTGATGTCGTTGAGCGGTGTCAGCAGGACGGCAATTCGCGTCTCAGGCGGCGCTTGCGGGATCTGAACGGTCAGTTTGCGGATCCCGTCAATACGCTTCTGCGGTGACGGCGCGGCCACGACCCCGATCGCAAACCATGCGTCGGCGGGTGAGATGATCCGCGCCTCCAAGACTGCATTGCCCCGGGTCAAGGTAGCTACGCGTGCCCCCGATGCGTACTCAAGCTGAACATCCGCCTGGGTGTGCATTGCCCAGACGATGTCGACATCGCCTCGGTGAGAGATCTCGTCCTGGATCAGGACCCGGGAACGACTATCCTGAAGCGCGACACCCCGCCGGACACGGTTGGTCCCGGTGCCAGCATAGGCAGCCGTCAAGTCGATCACGACGCGCGCTTCATCAATGGAGGCGTAGTACGCGGTGACCGCGGCCCGCGCGGTCGCATCCTGGTTCTGCCCCGCCATCACGAGCGTGTTGTGCCCTTCAGTACGCACACGGTAGTACGTGCCCCGTCGCTTCCCGAAATATTCTGGAAGGTTGTAGTCGTCGGGACCTAGGTCGACTGCCCACCGTTGACCAAGGGCGTCCAGCACAAAAGTGCCGAGATCGAGATGCGCGTGACTGGCCCGGTTGTCTCCACCCTTGACCCCGCAGAACAGGGCGTTCGGATCGGTCCACGAACTCCGCATGCAGACGACGTCGGTCCCACGGAACCACCGGTCCAGGGAGGGCACCTTGCCGGTGCCGGTCGTCGGCGCATACCACGCAAGGTTCATGCCGTGGACTGCGCTACCCGTCAAACGACGGCTCTCGAATTCCACCCACGGATCGGCGAAACGGTGCCCAAGCCAGGCGACAACCGGATCGAAGTCCAGCCGGTCAGGGCTATCGGCGTAATTGAAAACCAGTCCGGAAGACCCGGTGACGTTCAGGCGGTACTGCGCAGTGAGTGACAGGCCTGCATACCCCCCAAGGCCGAAGTTGGAGCCAAGCGCAGTCTCCAGGGCTGAGATGGCAACTGCGAGATAAGCCGTGGCGTACCCCCAGTACGCCGGGCCTTCGGCCCATCCTCCATCAGGTGCGTAGCTCGCGAGAACTGACGGAAGACCCCCAAGGGCGCGAACAATGATCGACTCCGCAAGCTCACGAGAGCGATCGGCGACGGCAAGTGCTCCGACGATGAGGCCCCCGTTGCAGACCGCATTCCAGTTGGCCTCTGATGTCACCCACCACGCTTTCTGCCGGTACGCCTCGTCGGCGGGTCGCAATCCTTTCTCGATGATTGCGTTGGCAATCACATCTCGCGTTGGCGGATCCATGCTTGCATGCAACCAGTCGTAGCCCAGTGCCAGTGCATGGGTCATCTCGGCGACATCAAGGAAGTGCGACGGATTCCAGTCTGAAAAGGATGCAGCAGCGCGCATCTCGGCAATGGCCCGGTCGCGCCACCTGACATCGCCATCCATGTTGAATAACAGGGAAAGGGTCGAAACCCGGTCGAGGACGCGTCGGCTCGTCGCAAGCAGTCGCGGACCAACGAGGACCCGGGCGGATGCCGGCTGATCGAGGAGACGCTTTCCGGTCTGCACCAACCTCGCAAGGTACGCCTTGGCAGTCGGGTCGCGGGCTACAAGGTCGCGAAGGGTCTGAAGCCCGGATTGGTCCAAAAGGAGACGCGGGTGACTGCTCCTCAGCGTGTCCAGGATTTTTGCCGGGTCCGGGGCCTGCTCCCGCAAGCCGACTAGTTCGGCAACCCCGGCCGCGTCAGCGTGGTGGACCGATGCGGTGCCCACCGCAGACGACGCCACAAGCGCCACCGCGGAGCGCCACAGGTCCCCCGCACAATCACGGCGGTTCCCCCTGCGATCATCAGGCCATTTCTCGGAACCATTCCCGTCGGTCGGTTTCGACGGATGACGCCCGGAAGTGGGTCGCGATGTCACGTGCGGTCAATCACTGGGCAAGCTGACCCGGCGTCACTCACGTGGGAAGGGTAACCGGTAAAGCGGTTGGAGGGACTGGTCTGCCGTTCGATCGCAAATACCGTACGCTAGTCTGCGCACGTGCCACGAGACCTCGCGATTTCGAGGTCCGCATGGGCAGGCAATAGTGGGACAATGACCAGAAAAGCCAATCGGTCGGCAGGTCAAGGCAGAAAATCCTCAGGTGAGGCATTGCCGAAGTCCATCGTGGAAAGTTCACCCGACGGACTTGTCGATACGTTGCGCCCTTGGGTTCCCCGGAACCACCCCATGCCGGCAAATGAGGATGCGCGGCTCGAGGCCCTCTTCGAGTACGGCATTCTGGACACTCCCGATGATCCAGCGTTCAATGACCTCGCGCGTATCGCGGCCACCCTGTGTGATGCGCCGGTCGCGTTTATCAATTTGATCGACCGTGACCGGCAGTGGACCAAGGCGTCTTTCGGGATGGCACGGCAGACGGTGCCTCGGAACTACTCGATCTGCACGCAAGTCATCGCGCAGTCCGATGACGTCTTTGCGGTAACTGACCTCGCCGCTGACGACCGGTTCGCCGACCATCCGATCGTGACGCAATCACCGCACATGCGGTTCTACGCGGCGGCACCCGTTGTGACTGGGGATGGGCACGCACTCGGCACCATCTGCGTGATCGGGTCGGAGGAGCGAACGTCTCTTGAACCGGAGCATGCGGAGGCGCTTCGCGCGGTTGCGAGACAGATCATGGCCCTCATTGAACTGCAACGTGAACGAACGGCCTTGAATGAAGCGAACGCCCGCCTAAAAACCTTGGTTGCCCGGTTGGAGGAAGTGAGCCGGCGCAAGACCGAGATCATCTCAGACGTGTCCCATGAGTTCCGGACGCCATTGACCACGATCCTCGGTTACGCCGAACTGATCCAGGACGAATCACTCGAACCCACCGAGGTCCACGAGTTTGCCGGAGACATCGTCAGGGACGTTGGGAGGCTGACGCGGATGATGGAGAACGTCCTCGATATCGAACGACTGGAAGCCGGCGCGTCACGGATCAACACGACGACGATCGACCTCGTTGACCTCATCACCAAGGAAGTCGCGCGGTGGAAATCCGACGACGACACCAAGCACCGGATCAACGTCGTGGCAGACGCCAGCCTCCCGACCATCTGCGCTGACCATGACCGCATTCTCCAAGTTGTCAGCAATCTGCTTGCCAACGCGGTCAAGTACTCGCCGGATGGTGGTGAGATCAACGTGGCCATGTCCGCCGGTTGTGCTACTCCAGAGTTTCGGGTCGAAGTGCAGGACCACGGCATCGGGATCGGGCCGGACAGCCACGGCCGCATCTTCGAACGGTTTGCGCGGACTGCCGAGGCAATCCGTCACGGGATCCGGGGGACCGGTCTGGGTCTCGCGATCTGTCGGCAGATCATCGAGGGTCATGGCGGCCGGATCGGCGTCGAAAGCAAGATCGGCGAGGGGTCGACATTCTGGTTCACCCTGCCCATCGAACGCGCGAGACCCTTCAATCCGAAACCCGAGTGACAGTCGACCGGCGCAGGAAATCACGGGCGGATAGTGCCTGCAACGATTTTGCGCCGGAGGTCCGGCGAGAGAGCCATGCCGTAGATCCGTGCGAGATGTTCCGTCCAACTGACGGCGAAGTAGTCCCACCCGTCCACGACCACCAGACCGAGTGACTGGTCGGCACTTTGGGCATATTGGAGGAACAGGCGTTCACCGCGGTAGTTCAAATCCCACACCAAGCCATGATCGGGAAACCGCACTGAAGCAGTCACCGGTGAACCGGCGGTGTCCTTGCCCATGCCGGTGGCGTTGATTACCAATGAACGTGGTGAAAGGGCGTCTACAAGGGCGTCGCAATCACTAGGCACCCGGACAACGCAACCTTCGACGGTCATTGCACTCCCATTTGTCTGGACCGCTTCACGAATGACCCGCACTGCGTGATCGACGCGGGTCTGCACCCGATCCACGATGAGGAAATGCGAAGGGACATTGGCCGACGTGGTTCGAGTGGCCAGACCGAGACCGATTGCGGTGCCTGCTCCACCCGCACCGAAGCACAGGACACGTGATCCAAGGTGTCTGGCCCAGTGGGCCGGCGGGACGAACTGGTCCATGGCGAGTGCGGACGTCAGCGGATCCAGCGCCAAGGCCGTCAACCGGCCACCGCGTACGGTGATGCAACCAACTTCACCGGATTGAGCCGATGTGTCATCAATGCGGTCGAACAAGTCGCGAGATGCATCCAACAGCGAAATCTTGTGAGAAGTAACGAGGGCACCACGGATGTCGGGCACGCCCCGGAGGTCCACGACGACCTGCCGAAAGGCCTGCGGTGAGGCGCCGAGTGGAAGGTCAATACCGACAAGGCGACAAGGGCCTGCAACCCCGAGTGCCCGCGTCCAGTACGGGAACAACCGGTTTGACAGCGACGCGCCCGTCGTCACGCCGATGAAACACATGGCACCACCCTCGGGCGGACCGGTCTCGTCACCGTCCAGAAGTTTCATGGGTGACACCGTAACAGGGCATTTCATCTCTCGACCGGCGGAAAATTGATTCCGCACGTGCGCCAGGCAAAGTCGTGATAGTCTGCACATGGCACGAGGCATCGCCTGTGCAAATGGATCACCTGCGTGGATGAGGCAGACCATGGACCGCCCCCGGAGGAGCCAACGATGAACAGCGAAGCCACGAAACCGTCGCAGCCATCGCCCTTGACCCCGCAGGAATACAAACTGCTTATGCAGCTTGCTGAGGGAAGCACCCGCACACAAGTCGCGAAATCATGGGACAGTTCGGTCTCGCGCGTGAACCTGCTCATGCGGGGAGTTGAGAAGAAGCTTGGTGCCCGCACAACCGAACACGCCGTCGCAATCGCAATACGGTCAGGGTGGCTCTAACAAAAGTCAGGCGTGCCGAAACGAGGAACCCCGGGGAGTTCCCCGGGGTTCCTGTGCGCCAGTGCGGGTGATGTCCAGCCCTAGACCTCGTGGTGGCGTTGGGTCCGGCGATCGAACGTGTTTATCGGAGCAACTGCAGGACGAGGGCCGGTGCCTGGTTCGCCTGAGCGAGGACGGAGATTCCAGCCTGTTGCAGGATCTGGGCACGCACCATCTCGCTCATCGCGCTCGCGATGTCGGCGTCGGCAACCCGGCTGTTGGCAGCGGCCGTGTTCTCGGCGGCAACCGCGATGGAACGCGATGCGCTTTCCAGACGGTTCTGCATTGCCCCGATGTTCGCCCGATTCGTACTGACCTGAGTGATCGCTGCATCCAGGCTGGTGATCGACGTTGAGGCAAGTGCCCGCGTGGTCACTGATGCCTGCCCTACGTCCAGGATGCCCAACCCGTCAGTCGCCCCAGCCGCGGTACCAGTCACACCTGCGATATTGTTTGTAAGGGCGATGGTGAACTGGTTTGTCGCACCCGAGTTCGATCCGATCTGAAGCGTCAGGTTTGTGCTAGCGGCCCTGTTGAGCAACGTGGTCCCGTTGAAGTTCACCGCGTGGGCAATCCGGGTGATCTCTGCCTTCAGCTGGGTGAACTCGGCATCGATGTTCGTGCGGTCAGCGTCAACAAGCGTGTCGCTCGCCGCCTGCACGGAAAGTTCGCGCATGCGACCGAGGATCGAGTGAATCTCGGTCAGGCCACCCTCGGCGGTCTGAAGGAGGCTGATGCCATCCTGGGCGTTGCGATGCGCCTGGTTGAGGCCACGAACTTGGTTTTTCAACTTTTCACTGACCGCCATGCCGGCGGTGTCGTCAGATGCCTGGTTGATGCGGAGGCCACTCGAAAGCTGTGCTGACGCCCGCTGACGGACTGTCTCCGATGCGTCTAGTCCTCGTTGGGCCTGCAACGAGGCGTTGTTGTAGTTGATCCTCAACGCCATATCGGCGTACTCCCTCCTTGAGCCGTGTACCCCACATGCAGGATCAGAGACGTCGGCCAACGTCCCGGCAATGATCGGCGAGTGGCAGCTCGACCGATACTATGACCAATCCCGGCGGTTCCACGTCTGTTGTCGGAGTTCTGAAGGGGTTACGTGAGTTCACACAAAAAAAGACGGACCCAATGCGGCATCTTGTGGGGTCGCGGCGTTCAGGGTCTTCAGATCGGAACTTGGTTGGAACGCCTAAATCAAGACCGCCGCGTGACCCCAAGTTGCGCGGCAACGCGGCATCCGACTTACGTACACCTGCGGTCCGCCACTGCTTCAGGCAGTGGTCATCGGCTGGCGATACCCGAGGCGCCAGCCTCATGAACCTCTAGTCGAGAGGGCGAACCAGACTCATCCGGCGTCGTGACATGGTGCGTTGCGGGCGTAGCTGCGGATTGGCAGCCAGCGCGACGTAGACGGCGCAAGCCTGCGAGCTGAGGCCAACATGCACGTTCAGAACCGTGCGTCAAGTCATCACCGCGCGCATGGTGTGGGTCAGTGACAAGCCACGACTTGCTCTCATCTGCGGAGTGATACCCGACGCACCACTGTTGGTATCCATCAGAACAATGCCGTCAAACTGGGGAGACCTGCCGATGCGGTCAATTTCCGCATACGATGCCGTGAACCCGGCAATTGCGCTTAGTCGGTCGCTCAATTGCAAGATGTCACTTCACGCCTTAACGGCAGGTTCGCGCATTCCAGACAGAGGTGGATGGGTCTCCGTCAGCGCCCCTGCAACGACGTGCAACATGCTTGAAGCATCCTGCACGTTCCGGTGGGCCAATTGGAGGCCTCCGGCATGGTTGTTCAGGGTCTGGCTGATCGACATTCCGGCGGTGACATCAGTTGCCCGGTTGATCCGCAAGGCCGAAAGGAGTTGGGCACCTGCCCGTTGCGTAATCCTTTCGGCGACCCCGGGGCCCCGTTGGGCCAGGAGCGACACGTATTTGCAGTTCATCCTTGGCACCGCGGCTTGCGAACTTCCTCCATGTTGTCTCAACCCATCTAACACCGCCGCATGGCGATGAGGGGATTGCGGGTTCGCTGGGCGCCGGCCAACGCTACTGCGTCACCGGTGGTTGGCAGTCCACCGGAGTCACGACACGATCAGCGCAGCAATTTATCGGTCAGGAGACCGCTGCAAAGCGGTGCTTCGTTTGGAAACGCAATGGCCGCCGGTCACGATAGACAAGGCAATTCGTCTGGGGGGTTCTCGAACGGTCCCGCCGATTGTGGTGCGGTAGTTGTCTGAAGCCTGTCCGGTCAGGAATGTGTCACCCGCCTGCACCGCGAAATACTTGACCGACACGTGCGATCAGGGTTCCGACGACCGTACGGACCCTAGGCAAGGTCAGAGCGGGTTTCAGGGCGCGAAACCGGACCTGCTCGTCGAAAT
>SXGS01761088.1_pt1 | contig 24020 bp, 23 predicted proteins | sample 3174681 | NCBI WGS metagenome assembly SXGS01 (sample SAMN11356861, study PRJNA531348) | freshwater metagenome | isolation source: freshwater sample F1-80 | place: China: Fuxian Lake, Yuxi | collected 2017-12-25
ACGTAATGTTCGTCGGCACGCAGGACGGCCCGTATCGCAGCATCGACGGCGGCGCGCATTGGGAAAAGCTTGGCTTCCCCGAAAAAAACGTGGTGCTGTGGACGATGTCGGCACACCCCACGAATCCGAGAATTGTTTACGCGGGGGCTGCGCCTGTCGTGGTGTATCGTAGTGAAGACGGCGGTGACAACTGGAAACGCCTGCCCACGGCGAAATCCCCTGCGCATTGCGAGCGCGGTGGATTCGACACGCGCACCATCCGCATCACCGTTGATCCATCGCGGCCTGACGACGTGTACGTGGCGATTGAAGTCAGCGGTGTGATCCGCAGCAGCGACGCGGGCGAAACCTTCACGGACGTGTCGCAAACGCTGATCGACCTCGCGCGCAACAACAAACATTTGCAAAGCGCCGTCGGCGGGCGCCACTGCGGCATTTGCGAAGGCATGCTCGATTCTCACTCGCTGGTCGTCAGTCCCGCAGCACCGGGCACGCCGTTTCTGGGTGTGCGCATGGGCATTTTCAAGAGCGACGACCGCGGCGGTAGCTGGCACGACATCCATGTAGGCCGCGCTTCGCCGCTGACCTATTGCCGCGACCTCGCCGTCTCACCACACAACCCGCGCACGTTTTACGCCGCACTGTCTCAGGCAGCGTTCAGTACGGCCGGTTCGTTGTACCGCAGCGATGACCTTGCACAAACATGGCGGCGCATCGACCACGGCGTAACCGCTGAGTCAACAGTGATGGCGCTTGCCACCCACCCCGGCGATCCGGCCCGGCGATATTGCTGCACACGCAGCGGACAGGTGATCGGCACCGAGGACAACGGCGCCTCGTGGCAGGATTACCGCCTGCCGCAGGGCGTGCAGGATGTCTACGCGGTGGCGTGTATTTGAGCAGACGCTACTTCGTCTGCTCCAGGCTGCGAATCAGCTTGCCCCAGCGCACGAGATCGTTGCGGATGACGTCGGCCAGTTCGGCGGGCATGCCGCCGATCGGGCCCAAGCCCATGTCGAGCAGCATCTTGCGCACATCATCGGCTCTCAGCACGGCGGCAAAATCGCTGTGCAGCCGGTTGACGATGGCCGCAGGCGTGCCGGCGGGCGCTAGCGCGCCGTACCAGGTGCTGGCTTCAAAACCAGGCACACCGGCTTGCGCCACCGTGGGCACCTCCGGCAGCGTGGCCCAGCGCTGCGGCGTGCTGATGGCTAGCGCGCGCAGGCGGTTGTTTTTCACGTGAGGCAACGTGCCGGGCAGGGAGCCGAACATCGCCTGCACGTGCCCTCCCATCAGATCAATCACCGCTGCCCCCGTGCCCTTGTAAGGCACATGCACAATGTTTGTGCCGGTAAGCATTTTGAACAGTTCCATCGCGAGAAAGGGTGAAGTGCCTGCGCCGCTGGAGCCGAAGGTCAGTTGACCAGGCCGCGCCAGCGTAAACGCGACGAACTCCTTCACCGACTTCACCGGTAGCGACGGATGCACCACCAGCAGATTGGGGGTGAAGGCGGTTTGCGTAATGGGCGCGAAATCCTTCACCGGGTCGAAGGCGAGCTTTCTTTGAAACGGCGTGATCACGTGCGAATTGGTGATCATGTTGAGCGTGTAGCCGTCGGGTGCCGCCTTGGCCACAAGCTCGGTGGCGATGGAACCATCTGCGCCGGCGCGGTTTTCCACCACCAGCGAGGCCGGCCAGTTTGTATCGGCGAGCTTGCGGCTGATCAGGCGCGACAGCACGTCGGTACCGCCACCGGCGGCGAAACCAACGATCAGGCGCACGGGTTTGGCGGGATAAGCCTGCGCCAATACGCCCGTCGCGGATACTGAAAAAATAGTCAATAAAAACAGATACTTAACTATCATCCGCGGCTGCTCGTTTTTCACGATTCACGTTTCACCGCCGCGCCTTATTTCTTTTGCCGCGCCAAGAAATTTTGCAGCCGCTGCTGAAACTCCGGCGAGTCAAACACCACGGCCATGTGCGACGAAATCATATCGAGATGCGAGGCCAGCGTGCCGCCGGAAAGCCCGTGATACACCGCGCGCTTCATCATTTGCACGGCCTGTGGCGGCTGCGCGGCGAGGCTGTGCGCGAGCTTCATCGCCTCAACACGCACCTCGGCATCCGGCACCACGCGGGTGACGATGCCAATGCGTTCAGCCTCCACTGCATCAACCACGCAGCCCGTCCACAGCATTTCCAGCGCGCGCGATGCGCCCACCACACGCGGCAAAAACCAAGAGCCGCCGTCACCGGAAATCAGGCCCATGTTGATGTAGCTTTCGGCGAAGGTCGACGACTGGGCGCACAGGCGGATATCACACATCAACGCCATATCGAGCCCCGCGCCGCGCGCCGTGCCATTGATCGCGGCAATCACCGGAATCTCCAGCCGCTCCATCGCCAGCGGAATTTTCTGGATTTCCTTCCACAGATAATTCTTGCGCTCAACGTTGTCCGCCGCCTGCATCACGGTCATGTCGGCCGCATCGCCGCCCGCGCAAAACGCACGCCCGGCGCCGGTAAGCACCATGACGCGCGCGTGGCTGTCATCGGCGATTTGATTGAGCGCCTGTGTCCACTCGGCAATCATTTGACGGTTAAACGAATTCAGCCGATCGGGGCGATTCAGTTCCAGCAGCGCCACGCCGTCGCTGTCTACGGAAAGGTTGATGCATTCAAATCCCATAACTAGCCTCGTTAACGATACTTTTCGGTGCTACAAGGTTACGCGGCAGCGACAATAGCAGGCTTGTGCGGCAGCAACAAGAAGGCTGGTTTCTTGCAAATGAAATTACACGGGCATTCGTACGCGCCAAACCACCGCTGTCGTTCCCGCGCAGGCGGGAACCCATACAACAGTGCCACTTGAGACGGGCTTATGGATTCCCGACCGCGCGGGAACAACTGGGATGATTTTGTCTGCTGCGGATCGAGAGCGACAGGCCGCAAGATAACGTCAGCCCACCACCCCCGCAATTGCATCGGCCAACGGCTGCACATTCGACAGACTGTCGATGCTCAAAATGGCTTCGGCGAGTTCCGTGGCCCGCGCTTCATCAACTTTCGCATAGCGCAAATTCGCCTTGAACTTCAGCAGCAGCTCATCATCGCTCAGCGGGTTGTCCGGGTGGCCCTTGGCGCTCGATTGCGTTACCTCACACATGCCGAACCTGCCGTGCGCACGTATCGTGCAGCCGCCAATCACACATTGATCCGCATTGGTATCGGCAAACGGCGCGGCACTGATTCTTGCGATCCACGCAGCGAGCGTTGGCGACGGCGGTATTTCTTCAGCCAGTTGTATCGGCGTGACTTCGCCGTACGCCAGCACATTCGCCACGCACCAATAAACGCTGAATTGCGCATTGACGCGCGTCTGTGGCGAGCGCTTTTCAGGGGCATTGCGGCCAACCACGTCCAGCTCCTGCGGCCCGATCAACAGTTCGACGCGTTCAACCTGTTCAACATCGCTGCCGAGCTTGGCGCGCAACTCCAGTGCCGCACTGATTGCCGGGTGCGTAAAGCGGCAACTCGGATAGGGCTTTATGGACAGGCGGTCAAATTCCCACGCCGTGCCCAGCGCCCGCACGGCACGATCGGGTTCGAAACGATCATGCAGGTACACCCGGCTCAGGCCGTCTTCGCCCGTGAGCGGGTGCTTGACGCCCGGCAGGCCGGCGCTGCCCATCAGCGCCGCGGTCACCGCGTGCGATGCCGCAAAACCGGGCTGCACATGTTTGGTCGGTGCGCCTTCCCGCGTGGATTGATGATTGCCGCTGGCCATGCAGTAGACGATACCGAGCGCATTCCGCAGTGTGTCCACGCGCGGATCAATAAGGCGGGCGGATGCCAGCGTCGCACCAAAATGCCCCATCAGCGCGGTGTAAATCCAGCCGCCCTCGATCAGATTCAAGCGTGTGGCGACGCCCAGCCGGCAGGTGAGTTCTATGCCCAGCAGTATGGCTTCGCAGAACTCCTTGCCACTGACCGAGCCTCGCAAACCCACGGCGGCGAAAGCGGCGGGTATGGCGGCCGAGCCGGCGTGCAGCGCCGCGTCGTCATGTGTGTCGTCGAATTCGAGCACATGACCGAAGTAACCATTGCACAACGCTGCCGTGGCGGCAGGCACGCGCGGCCCGCCCAGCACGCACGCGTCGGGGCGGCCACCGGCATCCACCAACACTTTCAGCCACGGCGGCATGCCCACCGCCGCTCGGCCGGCGATGGCAGCGCCCAGATAATCGAGCAACTCGCGCCGTACATTCACGCGCGTGGCCTCTGGCACGTGATCCCAGCGCAGGGATTGCGACAGCGCGATAAATGCGTCCAGCGTTTGTTCCGGTGCCGCGGGTTTATGAGGCGTGGTGTCCATGCTGTTCTCCGAAAATGCCTGGTTGCCTAGCTACTTTACGCGTTACTCGGCTTTGATGCCCGACGCCTTCGCGATGCGCGCCCACTTCGCCAGATCGGCGGTGATGAACTTGCCGAACGTTTCGGGCGAGGCGATCACGGGATCGGCCGCTTCTGCCGTCAGGCGTTTGGCCATTTCCGGCTCGCCCAGTATCGCGTTGATTTCCGAGTTAAGCCGGTTGACGATGGGCGCCGGCACGCCCGCTGGCGCGAGCAGCCCCCACCAGATTTTGACTTCGTAGCCGGGCACGCTTGCTGCGATGGCTGGCACCTGGGGCACCAGCGGCGAGGGCTGGGCGGAGCCGACTCCGAGGGGCTTGAGTTTGCCGCTGCGAATATGCGGCAATGCCTGAATCAGCGTACCGAACACCACTTCCACCTGCCCGGACATCACGTCGATCATCGACGGGCCACCGCCCTTGTAAGGCACATGAATGAGTTTTACCCCGGCAAGCTGGTTGAACAATTCACCGCCGAAATGATTGACCCCGCCGACGCCCGATGTGGCATAACGCAGCTCGCCTGGCCGGGATTTGGCCAGCGCAATCAATTCCTTGACGCTGCGTGCCGCGAAATTGGGATGCGAACAGATGACGTTCGGCCCGCTCGCGATATGGCCAATCGGTGCGAAGGCTTTTTCCGCATCAAACGGCATTTTGTGTACGGCCGGGTTGATGGCGAACGAGGTGGACACGATCACCAGCGTATGGCCGTCAGCCGGCGCGCGTGAAGCAAGTTCGGTTCCAATAATGCCGTCTGCGCCGGGCCGGTTGTCGATGATGGTGTGATGCGGCATGCGCTCGCCCATGCGGCGCGCCAGAAAGCGCGCCAGGATGTCGTTGCTGCCGCCCGGCGGGAACGGAACAATCAGCCGTATCGGTTTGGCGGGAAAGCGGCTCGCGTCCGGTGTCTGCGCGACCGCCGCGTTTGCGGCGAAGCACAACGCCAGCGTACCGCTGAATAAAAAACTCCGCGTCTGGCAACGTTGTGTGGTCATGCTTCTCCCCGAGGGCATTTTGCCATTTACGGTCAGTTTATGTTGCGCCTTGTCTGGCTGTCAAATGATGTAGATGATTTGACAGATTCGAGCGGCGGGCGCTAGCATTGCAGCCTGTTATTCCCGTCTGCCTGGCGTATGGTTCGCCACAGCCCCCAACGCAGCACGGCCCGCGACCGTTTAACCCGAGCCCCTTCATGCAGACAGACACCGGCATTATCGTCACTTCCCACGCGGAGGGCATCGTCGACATACGGCTAAACCGGCCCGACCGTCTGAATGCCCTCGGCGTGGACATGACCAACGCGCTGCTTGCCGCGATCACCGAAGCCGCCGCTGGCAATGCGCGCGTGATCCTGATTCGCGGCACCGGGCGCGCGTTTTGCGCGGGCGCCGATCTGAAGGAACGCCGTACCATGGACGAAGCGGCGCGGGTCAAACACAATCGTGCGATCAATGCTGCGGTGGATGCGCTGGATGCGGCGCCGATGCCGACGGTTTGTGCCATCAATGGGTTGGCGCTCGGCGGCGGCTGCGAAATCGCGCTGGCCTGCGATCTGCGCTACGCCGCCGAAGACGCGCAAATCGGCCTGACCGAAGCGCGCATCGGCGCCATCCCCGGCGCGGGCGGCACACAGCGCATGCCCCGCGCAATTGGCGCCATGCGCGCACTGGAACTTATTCTTACCGGAGAACCGGTCACCGGCAAACGCGCTGCCGAAATCGGTCTGATCAACGGCGCTGTTGCCGCGGAAGCGCTCGACGAACATGTGATGCGCATCGCCACTGTGCTGGCCTCGCGCTCGCCATCCGGCGCGCGCACCGCCAAGCGGGTGATTTACGGCGGGCTTCAAACCACGCTGGCCGAGGGATTAAAGCTGGAGGCCGGTGCGCTGCGCGAGATTTTGACGTCGGCGGACTACGCGGAAGGTCTCGCGGCTTTCTCGGAAAGGCGTCCGCCGCGCTTTGGCGCGCCGGCGAACAAGAACGAATCCCGCTAAAGCCCCGTGGAAAACGCCCATCGCAGCAAGGCAGAGCATGTCGCGCAGCAATTGCTCGACCGCATCATTGCCGCGCGCCTGAAACCCGGCAGCAGTTTTGCCACCGAGGCCGAATTGCTCACGCAGTTCAATGTAAGCCGGCCGACGCTGCGCGAAAGCCTGCAACTGCTGGAATCGCAGGGCGTGCTGGAGCGCCGCCCCGGCCCCGGCGGCGGCATTATCGTTCGCGAACCCAGCATTGATTTGCTGGCGCATGGGTTGTCCGTTTTCCTGCGTTTGCATGAAGTGCCGTTCGGCACGGTGCTGAAATCACGCGAAGTCATCGAACCCGCACTGGCATTTGAAGCCGCCATCAGTGGCAGCAAGGCGGAGTTTGCCGAACTGGAGGCCTCGATCACACGCATGGGGGCGCTGGATGTGCAGGCCGATCAGGATGCGTTCCTCGAGGAGAATCGCGTGTTTCACAGCATCATCGCGCGCGCCAGCGGCAACAAGGTGCTGGAAGTGTTCTGGAACACCATCAGCGTGCTGGCCCATGGCGAGCACCACGGCATCCGCTATTCGGTCGGCAACCAGGCGCACGTCGTTGCGGCGCATCAACGCATACTTGACGCCTGCCGCCGCCGCGACGGCGAGGCCGCTGCCGCCGAAATGGGCAGTCATGTCGGCGCGCTGGAAAATCTGGTGCGCAGCCGCTACCAGCATTTGTTGAAACATCCCACCCGCGTGTTTGAGCGGCCAGGGCGTTTGATCGCATAACACGATTACAATCGCGCCATACCAAAGGAGCTTTTCTCATGATGCAGTTTGAACTGACCGCCGAGCAGCGCAGCATGGTCAATACCGTGCGTGAAATCACACAGGACGTCATAAAGCCCAACGCGCTGAAATACATGGACGGCACTTTCCCCTGGGACAATTTCAAGGAACTGGCAAAAATCGGCGTGCTCGGCATGGCCGTGCCGGAGGAATACGGCGGTCTAGGTTTGCCGGTGCTTGACACCACGCTGGTGCTCGAAGAAGTCTCCAAGGGCTGTTACGTGACGGCAATGGACTTGATGGGTGAAGTCGGCACGCAGGTGCGGATTATTTCCACCTATGCGCCTAAACACTTGAAGGAACGCCTGCTGCCGGGCGTGTGCACCTCGGAGGTTATTCTTGCCATCTGCATGACCGAGCCGCATGCCGGCACCGATGTCGGTAATTACCGCACCAACTGCGAAATCAAGGGCGACCGGGTGATTCTGAACGGCGTGAAGACGCTGATTAGCCGCGTGGACGAGGCGCAGTGCTTCGTGGTGTTCACCCGCGTCAACAAACAGCCGGGCATCGGCGGCATCGGCTGCGTGCTGATTGAACGCGGCACACCAGGCTTTGAATGCACCGCGCGTTATCACACCATGGGCGGCGAAAATCTTGCGGAAATCCGCTTCGAGAATTGCGAGCTGCCGCTGGAAAATCTGGTGTTAAAGGAAGGCGGTTTCAAAAAACTCATCAGCGCGTTTAACACGCAGCGTTGCCTGAACCCCAGCGTGTCGCTGGGGCTGGCCGAAGGCGCGCTGGAGGAAGCCGTCAAATATGCGCGCGACCGCAGCGCGTTCGGGCGGCCCATCGGCGAGTTTCAGGCGATACGCCACAAGCTGGCGGAAATGTATCGCGACATCGAAGCCAGCCGCTCGGTGCTGTATCGCGCGGCCGCATCGGCGAATCCGTTTCCCGATCCGTACCTCGCTGCCGTCGCAAAAATCACCGTGAACGAAATGTCGCTGCGCGTCACCAGCGACGCGATACAGGTGCACGGCGGCTTTGGCTTCACCGACGAATTTCCGGTTTCGCGTTTTTATCGCGGCGCGCGTTACGGCACGCTTGGCGGCGGCACCACGGAAACGCTGAAAGAGTTGATCGGCAAAAAGCTGATGGCGGATTTTCCGATCAACGGCTGCCTAGGGATGGGAAATTTCTAATCCGAAAAATATATAATAAAAACAATTAGTTACGATAGCCCCATTTTCCGGGCTCTATCGGCGAAGACATCACGGGGAAACCATGCGCTCACTTCTATTCGTGCCGGGCGACGACGAACGCAAGATCGCCAAGGGCCTTGCCAGCGCGGCGGACGCACTGATACTCGATCTTGAAGACGCGGTGGCGGCGGGCCGCAAGGCGGCAGCACGCGAACTATGCGCGGCCACGCTCGCTGCTGGCGCGCGCATGAAACTGTTTGTGCGCATCAATGCGCTCGACACGGGCGCGGCATTGCTCGATCTCGCCGCAGTGGTCAAGGCACGTCCGTTCGGCATCATGCTGCCCAAATGCCGCAACGGCGGTGACGTGCGGCTGGTATCGCATTATCTTGACGCGCTGGAAGCGCGCGACGGCGTGCCGGCAGGCGAGACTCGCATTCTGCCCATCGTCACCGAAACCGGCGGCAGTTTGCTGGGCTTAAACGGTTACGACGCTCCGCCGATTGCGCGCCTCTACGGCATGCTGTGGGGCGGCGAAGACCTCGCGGCCGATCTGGGTGCCATCAGCAATCGTGACGACGACGGGCGTTATGCTGCGCCCTATTTGCTGGCACGGTCGCTGTGCCTGTTTGCCGCGGCATCCGCCGCGGCGGTGGCGGTCGATGCGGTGTACACCAATTTCCGTGATGCCGCGGGGCTGCGCAAGGAAGCCATCGAGGCGTTGCGCAGCGGCTTTTCAGCGAAGGCGGCGATCCATCCTGACCAGATTGCCGTCATCAACGAGGCGTTCACACCCTCTGCCGCCGATGTCGAAGCAGCGCGCAAGGTGATCGCGGCATTTGATGCCTCGCCCGGCGCGGGCGTGGTATCAGTTGACGGCAAAATGCTCGACCGCCCGCACTATCGCACCGCGCAGCGCGCGCTGGCGCGGGTGGCAGGCACTTGAAAATTTTAATAAAATCAAATAGTTATAAGTAGTGCTTTCGGAGGCCTCTTGTCCACAGAATCAACCCTGCCGCCTTTACCCCTGTCCGGCATCACCGTTCTTGACCTCTCGCACATCTACGCCGGCCCGTACGCCACGTTCATGATGGCCATGGCCGGCGCGCGCGTGATCAAGATCGAGCCGCGCGAAGGTGAAAACCTGCGCAGCCGTGGCGACATGGGGGGTGCTGACCTGCCGTTTGCGATGTTGAACTCCAACAAGCAATCAGTGACGCTGAATCTCAAGACCGAGCAGGGCAAAACGCTGTTCCGCGAAATGGTGGCGCGCGCCGATGTGGTGGTGGAAAACTTTGCCCCTGGTGTGATGGATCGTCTCGGCTTGGGTGCGGCGGAATTGCAAAAAATCAACCCGCGTTTGATTTACGGCTCCAGCTCCGGCTACGGCAAAACCGGCCCTTACCGCGACTACCCGGCGATGGATCTGGTAATGCAGGCCATGAGCGGCTTGGTGGATTCCACGGGCTATGCCGACCTGCCGCCGGTGAAAGCGGGTGCTGCGGTGTGCGATTTTGGCGCGGGCACGCACCTTTACGCGGCGGTCGTCACGGCGCTGTATGAACGCGAGCGCACCGGCCAGGGCCGCGTGGTCGAAGTATCCATGCAGGATGCGATTTACGCGTCCCTTGCGTCGAACTACGGGATGCTGCACGCACGCGGCGACGCAGCCCCGGCACGCACCGGCAACAAACACGCCGGCCTCGGCATTGCGCCCTATAACGCCTATGCCACCAAGGATGGTTTCGTGGTGTTGAACGCACCCAACGATCATCACTTTCTCGCCGTGCTCGATGTCATCGGGCGGCCCGATCTCAAAACCGACCCGCGCCTGGTCACGCGCGCCACACGGGTCGCCAACATGGCGGTCGTCGATGAACTGCTCGAGAGCTGGAGCAAAAACCAGATGAAGCATGACGTCGCCAGACGCATGACCGACGCCGGCGTGCCGTGTGCGGCAGTGCGCACACTCAAAGAGGTCATGCACGACGAAAACATGCACGCGCGCGGTAGTCTGGAATGGATAGACCACCCTGTCATGGGACGTATCGTGCTGCCCAATTCACCGCTGATTTTCGAAGGCACGCCGCGGCGGGCGATTGAGCCCAATGTGACGTTAGGGGCCAGTAATGAGGCGGTGCTAGGCGAGTGGTTGGGGCACTCGGCTGAGGAAGTGGCCGGCTACAAATCCAGTGGGGTGATTTGAATTAGTTAGGCGCTCAAAACGTTCTTTGTTTTGCCCACACGACAAAATATCAATTAGTCCGCAGCGCGTGGGCATAAAGGGCGTGCCCACCCTGCGTTTGCTGCGCCACCATTTCATTTTGGCCTACCGCACCCGCTCGCTATCCACGCGGAAGCGCTGGACGCGTTTAATTTGAAGTCTGGCCGCACTTTCACCTGCGCCATTAACGTGCCGTCCGGGTTATGAGCGCTCAGTAGTGCATGCGGTTCGTCTTCGTCAGGCACAATGTCCAACACCACACGGACAGCCTGATCGTTCACCATGACGGAGACGGTTTTGTGCATCGCGGCCAGCAATTGCTGCTCGTGGCGGAGCACCACTTCCGAGGCTGTTTTGACCAAAGTATTAAATGCAGCGCTGTCGAGGGGTTTCGGATTCTTTTTGTCGCGGCCCATGGTCCACGGACCAACCAGTGCGGGCTCGGGTTGGCCATCCCGTATCATTTCCACTGCCCAGCCGTCGTCATCGCCGTTTTTAATGACGCGTGCCGTCCAGCCCCTTTGCACCCATAGGCGCGGCTCATTGATGATGGGGGCGTCGTCAGATGCGGGATCTTCAAAGTTTGCGGGGCCGAGCGGTGTTGTCATGGCTGTAGTGTAACGTCACTTATCCAATGCCAATCGGGCCCGCAAATCCGCCTTGCGTATTTTGCCGTTCGCCGTGCGCGGCAATTCTTCAGCGATCTCCAGCCGCTCCGGCCAATACACCTTGGCCACACCCCGCGCAGCGAGAAAATCCTGCATGGTCTTCATATCGAGCGTCTGCCCGTCCCGACAGATCACAAATGCACACGCGCGCTCGCCCAGGCGCGGATCAGGCATAGCAACGATCGCGGCGTCCTGCACGCGCGGGTCTTCATAGAGAATGTCCTCGACGTATTTCACGGGGATGTTTTCACCGCCGCGAATGATGATGTCCTTCAACCGCCCGGTGATGCGAATGAAGCTTTCTGCGTCAAGCGTCGCCAGATCGCCGGTGTCGAACCACTCGCCATCGAAATTGTCGCGGGTCAATTCGAGCTGTTTGATATAGCCCACGAACATGAACGGCCCGCGGCATTGCAGCCGGCCTTCCGTGCCCGGCGGCAATGGCTGATTCTGCGCGTTGACCACGCGTACTTCCATGCCCGGTTGCGCGCAACCGTCGGTGTTGAGCAGCTTTTCGTCGGGCGCGCCGATGCGCGTCAACGTGACCACCGCGTTTTCGGTCTGACCCCAGCCGCAGTGAATGCCGGTGCGCGGTAGCTTTTCGCGCGCCTCCTTCAACAGCGCGCGCGGTATCGGCCCGCCGCCGCAGCGGAAGATGCGAAACGACGACAAATCGCATTGTTTGAGATTTTTAGCGCGCAGCAGATCCAGCAGGAAAGTGGCGCTGCCGCTCGACACCGTGATGCGGTGCTGGGCGATCCATTCGACCATCTTCTCCGGTGACCACACGTCCTGCAAGACCACGGTGGCGCCCAGCTGAATGGGCAATCGCACACCGTTCAAAAAACCCGTCTGGTGCGCGATGGTGGAGGCAATGTGGATCACGTCGTCGCGTGTGAGTTGCAGCGACGCCGCCAGCGCCAATTGCGGTGCGACGATGGTGTTGCTGGTGTGCATGACCCCTTTGGGTTCGCCGGTGGCGCCGGAAGTAAAAACGATCTCGGTTACGTCGTTGGCGTGTGGCCCAAATGGTGCGAAGTCGTGATGCATCTCTGCTGCCGCCAGAAAGTCCGGCCACGCCACTTCGTGCGGGTGGGCAGGCTCACCCACCACGATCACGTGCTGCAATGCCGGCAGGTCACCCCGTACACGCGCTGCCATCGCGCGGTAGTCGTGGTTGCGGTAGGTGTCCGGGATCACCAGCACTTTCGCATCGGAAAGATTCAGCATGTGCGTCAATTCGCGGTCGCGGCTCATGGGGGTGATCAGGCTGCTGATCACGCCGATGCGCGTGGCTGCCAGATGCACGATCAGGAATTCCTTCCAGTTGGGCAACTGCAGGGCGACCACGTCGCCCGGTTTCAAGCCCAGCGTGAGCAGCGCGTGGGCGCAACGTTCGCTTTCGCGAGCAAGTTCGCCATAGGTGATGGTGCCGCGGCTGTCTATGATAGCCGTCTTGTTGGGAGACGCCTTGACCACCTCGTCAAGGAAATCCGTCAATAGCCAATTGGGCCAGGCACCGCTGGCGGTGGAATGCGCGATAAGTTCGGGGGTGAGGCGGGTTTGAAACTGAGGCATGATGGATAAACACACAGTCTCAGAATTCCTCATGCACCTACCTCCCCGCAGTGTCTTTCCCGCGCAGGCGGGAATCCATAGGGTGACTGCGATGCCACCTGTGTTATGGGTTCCCGCCTCATTTTCGTGGAACGGGAACGACAGTGTGGGGGTTTGCGGGTTGCTGGAAGTGAACTGATACCGTGATGGTTGGGTGAGCGTATGGCACAATTATCGAGCAATCCGACGAATACACCAAAACATGAAAACAATTTACATCGTGGAACAATTGTTCGGTCGCGCCGATTGGGAGCAGGAGTGGAGCGACTGGTACAACACCAACCTCGACGTGCTGCTCCGCGTGCCCGGCTTCCGCACGGCGCAGCGTTTTCGCCACATGGGCGACACGCCGCGCTATCTGGCGATGTATACGCTGGACAGTCCGGCGGTGTTTCAAACCGAGGTCTACATCAAAGCGGGCGGCAATGGCGCGAATAGCGCGCGCTTTCGCCCGGCGTATCAGTTGTGGACGCGCAACCTGTATGACGATGCGGATGGCGCGATCAACGTGCCGCTCGGCCAATTTCTGCAGGTTGAAGACGTGACCGACGCCCATGCTCCCCGACGCACCGGGGCAAAGCGCCTCGCCTGCACGGGCATGCACAAGACCTTTGCGTTCCGCGATCTGACCGTACTCTCGACGCCGCCAGCCACAATGCCAGCAAACGCGATTTGTTATCGCACGCTCACCGATCAACGTAAGCAGCTTTACAAGGACTAACTATGAATGCCGGTGCGGATCAGGGTGTAATGAAAAGCGCGTTACTTGTTGATCATCTGCTAACGCTGCCCGCATCGCTGCTCGATGGCCCGCTGGGGGAAAACGCCCGCATGGCGCTGCTCGATACGCTAGGCTGCGGCATCTATGGCGCGATACAGCCGTGGGGGAAAATTCTGCGCGAGCAGATCGAGCACGAAGGTTCACAAGGCAAAGCAACACTGTTTGGTTCCAGTAAAACCGTCGCACCCTCGCGCGCGGCGCTCGCTAATGGCACGGCCACGCACGGCTTTGAGCTCGACGACATTATTCAGGGTGCGCTGGTACACCCCGGCGCGTGCGTGGTTCCCGCCGCGCTGGCCGTGGCGGAGGAAACCAACGCGCCCAGCGAACGACTGTTGCTTGCCATCATTGCGGGTTACGAAATGATGTCGCGGCTGGGCTGGGCACTCGGCGCTGAACACAACACACGCGGCTTTCACACCACCGGCGTGGCGGGACCCATTGCCGCCACCGTGGCGGTGGGCGTGGTGCTGGGGCTGCCACGCGACACGGTACTGGCCGCCATCGGCATTGCGTGTTCCAGTGCAGGCGGCATCAAGGCATTTACCCAAGGCAGCGGCGGCATGGTGAAGCGCATGCACGCGGGCCGCGCGGCAGAAACCGGTGTGCTGGCGTGCGAACTGGCGCAGCGCGGCTTCACCGGACCGCTCGCCGCCATCGACGGGCACTTTGGCCTGATTGAAGTCATCGGCGGCAGCGACACGGCTGTCAATGCGCTGACTGACAAACTTGGTGAGGATTACGCGATATCGCGCGTATGGGTGAAGGCCTATCCGTGCTGCGGGCTGATCCATGCCGTTTCCAACGCCATTGAGACCATCAAGCGCGACAGCGCAATGTCGCCCTCTGACGTGAAACGCATTGTGGTGCACACCAGCAAGCGCGCCGTTGACCATAACGGTGATCCGAATCCGCAAGAGACCATGGCTGCTCAATACAGCATCCCCTATTGCGCGGGTGCTGCCGTGGTGAGAAATCCGCGCGACCCGGCGGCGTTCGATACACAGGCGTTGGCCGATCCGGAAATCCGCCGGGTGTCCCGGCTCACACAGCTGCGCATCGACGAAAAACTGGATGCACTGTACCCCGCGCACTTCGCCGCGCGCGTGGAAATCGAACTCAACAACCAGCGCCACTTTGAAAGCACGGTGATCGATCCGCACGGCACCGCGGCTGATGCGTGCGATGGCGCAGAGATTGAAGCAAAGTTTCGGCTGTTGGCCAAGCCGTTGGCCGACAGCAAGCGCGTTGAACGTGTGATCGGTGCCGTAAGCCAATTGCGCGGCGCATTCGCCGTAGCGGCATTGTCGGCAGTACTTCATGCATAACTATATGATTTTATTGATTTATTTATCATGTGCCTGGGCGGTTGCGTGCGGGGTTCGCGCGCAGACTTTCCCGGTCAAGCCCGTGCGCATCATCGTGCCCTACGCGCCCGGCGGTGGCTCGGATTTCGTCGCGCGCCTGTGCGCGCAATCGCTGCAACAACAATTGGGGCAAAACGTCATTGTGGAAAACCGCAGCGGTGCGGGGGGCATCATCGGCACTGAGGCGGCGGCGAAGGCCGCGCCAGACGGCTATACCCTGCTGGTGGTGCCAATCAGCCACGCGGCGAATATCAGTCTCACGCCCAAGCTGCCGTTTCACCCGGAAAAAGATTTCGCGCCCATCGTGCAAATCGCCTCGGCAGCGAACGTGGTGCTGGCGCATCCTTCGGTACCGGTGCGCGGCATGGCCGACCTTGTCAAGCTGGCGCGCGCGGCCCACGGAATTGACTTACGCCTCCAGCGGCAGCGGCAGTTCCACGCATCTGGCGACGGAGCTTTTCAAAATGCTGGCAAAAGTCGACGTGCTGCACGTGCCGTATAAAGGCGGCGGGCCGGCGTTGGTCGATTTGATCGCTGGCCAAGTGTCGATGTATTTTGCCAGCCTGCCCGCAGCCGGGCCGCACCTGAAATCGGGCCGCGTGCGTGCGTTGGCGGTCACCGGCAAACACCGCGTAGCAGCGTTGGCTGATCTGCCCACGGTGCATGAATCCGGCGTGCCGGGCTACGAATACATCGGCTGGTACGGCCTGCTTGCACCGGCGGCAACACCAGCGGCCATCATCGCGCGGTTCAATGCCGAAGCCAACAAATTCATCAAGACGAAGGAATTTTCCGAACGCATTGCCGCTGATGGCGCGGAGCCTACGGGCGGCACGCCGGAAACGTTCGCCGCGCTGATTCGCAGCGAGATCATCAAGTGGGCGGCCGTGGTCAAGCACTCAGGACTGGCAGGCAAATGAAATCGTTCATCATTCACGGTTCAGGGTTGGCGTTGCTGTACCTGCTGGCTACAGGCGCGCAGGGAGCGGACGTCAGTTTTCCGCAGCGTTCGGTGCGAATCATTGTGCCTTTTGCACCCGGCGGCGGAACCGATCTGCTCGCGCGCACACTGGCGGCAAAGCTCTCCATCGCGTGGAGCCAGCAGGTGGTGGTGGACAACCGCCCCGGCGGCGGCACGCTCATTGGCTCCGATCTGGTGGCGAAGAGCACGCCGGACGGCCACACGCTGTTGCTGACGGCCAACACGCACACGACCAATCCGGCGCTGCACGCGAAGCTGCCTTACGACACTTTGCGCGACTTCGCCGGCGTCACGCAGATTGCCGCCGCGCCCATGCTGTTGACCACGCATCCCGGTTTACCCGTGCGCAATGTGCGTGAACTCATCGTGCTGGCCAAGGCGCGGCCCGGGCAACTGGCGTTCGCAACCTCGGGCAATGCCGGGCCGCAGCATCTGGCGGGTGAATCATTTAAAACGCTGGCCGGTATCAGCATGGTGCACGTGCCCTACAACGGCAGCGCGCCGGCCATCACCGATTGGATCGCGGGCCAAACGCAGCTTACGTTCGGCAGCACCTTCACTGTGTTGCCACATGTGAGCACGGGGCGCTTGCGCGCGCTCGCAGTCACTACGGCCAAGCGTGTGCCGGCATTGAAACTGCCGACGGTTGCCGAGGATGGCTTGCCCGGTTATGAGGCCGCGACGTGGTATGGATTGTTTACCGCGGGTGGCACGCCCGCCGCAGTGATCGCGAAGTTGCATGCCGATATCGCGCGCGCGTTGAAACTAGCCGACGTCGCCGAACGTCTTGCGCGCGACGGCTCGGATGCGGTGGCGAGCGAACCGGCGGTGTTTGACGCTTTTGTCCGCACAGAAATCGATAAGGTACGCAAACTCGTCAAGGCCGCCAATATGCGGCTTGATTAAATTAAGCAATTAAAACAAATACTTACATGAATGTATCGGCGACGGAACTCGTCATCATCGGCGGCGGTCTGGCGGGCCTGGTTACCGCTAACCGCGCCGCGCAACTGGGCCTGAAAGCCACGGTGCTGGAGCAAGGCAACGCCGGCAAATACCTGTGCAACACGCGCTACACCGGCGGCACGTTTCATTTGTGTTTGCGTGAAATCACGCTACAGCCGGATTTTCTGAATCAGTTGATTCTTGAAACCACGGACGGTTTTGTCAGCAAGGCGCATGCGCGCCTGCTCGCCGATGGCGGCGCGAAAATCATCGCGTGGCTGCAAGCCGAGGGCATCAAGTTCATGCGTGCCAGTGCATCGGAGTATCACAAGTGGGTGCTGGCACCGCCGGGCCGCAGCAAGCCAGGACTGGATTGGGAAGGCCGCGGTGGCGATGTGCTGCTGCGCACGCTGGAAGCGAACCTTGTGAAGCGCGGCGGCAAGCTGGTGCGCGGCGCGAAGGCGATTTCGCTGATTAGTGAAAACAGCCGATGCGTGGGCGTGACCACGCAGGACTCAGACAACAAAACCGAGTGGCGCGCGCGCGCGGTGGTGATCGCCGATGGCGGCTTTCAGTGCAACCCGGAACTGCTCGAAAAATATATATCCAAACAACCGCTCAAGCTGAAACAACGCAACGGCGGCACGGCCTTCGGCGACGGTCTGCGCATGGCGCAAGGACTGGGCGCGGCGATTACCGGCACCGGTGCCTTCTACGGCCATGTGCTGTCCAAAGACGCGCTCACCAACGACAACCTTTGGCCGTATCCGTATCTCGACGCGCTGGTCACGGCGGGCATCGTCGTCAACCGCGAAGGCCGACGCTATACCGACGAAGGCCGCGGCGGCGTGAGTGTCGCCAATGCCGTGGCACGGCTGGATGATCCGCTGTCTTCCACCTGCATTTTCGATCAAAGCATCTGGGAAGGCCCGGGCAAGAATGGCCTCATCGCCGCCAATCCGCATCTGATGAGGGAGAGCGCCACGATCTACACGGCGGATAACCTCGATACGCTGGCGGCCAAAGCAGGCATCAACGCAATGGCACTGAAACAGACTGTGGCGGACTACAACGCCGCAGTTGCGGCCTCGGGCAACGCCACGGACATCAAACCCGCCGATGGCATCAACCGGCGCAACCAAAAATACAAGGCGCTGTCGATAGTTAAAGCGCCGCTTTATGCCGTGCCGATGGTCAGCGGCATCACCTACACCATGGGCGGCATTACCATTAACGCTCACGCGCAAGTCTTGCGCGAAGACGGTAGCGCGATCGAAGGTTTATACGCGGCAGGTGCGGCAACCGGCGGCCTCGAAGGCGGGCCGCAGATTGGTTACGTGGGTGGGCTGGCGAAAGGCGGGATTACCGGATTGGCAGCGGCGGAGCATATTGCCGCTGCGAAGATTTGATCCGCGTTAAGTCAAGCTGCCGGCATGCGACACAGCCCGCACAGTTTGTTGCCGTCGGGATCTCTCAGGTACGCGAGATAAATCTTACCGGCGGCCCCCTGGCGCACGCCGGGCGGGTCTTCGATCGCCGCCCCGCCATTCGCGACCCCGGCCTTGTGCCACGCATCGGCTTGATGGGTGTCGCTCATCGTGAAGCCGATCGTACCGCCATTGGCGGATGAGGCTGGCTTTCCGTCGATGGGTTTGGACACCATGAAGCGCCCGCCATTGTGCGCGTATATCAAGCGGCCTTTGGCATCCTCGATGCCGGCCTTGCCACCCATCGCAACAAACAGGGCATCGTAGAATTTCTTTGAACGGGCAATGTCGCTACTCCCGACCATGATATGGCTGAACATTTGCGCACTCCTCATTAAAATTGGATTTTCATCAAGCGGCAGACTATTCTGCGGCGGGCTTTCCGTCAATCGCGTGAATTTTAGCCGAGCGCTCCCGTTGTCCCGCAAATCCCGCGCCGTGAAACACGGATTCACACACATTCCAGCGATTGCCAAACAAGCCAATACAGAATATAACCCGTCCGTCCAAGACAAGTAAAAAAAATTCCATCCATGCGCTTTGGCCTGTTCATGATGCCGTTGCATCCTTCCTATCGCGCGATCGCCGATTGCTACGACCGCGATATCGATCAATTGGTGCTGGCCGACAAGTTGGGATTCGACGAAGCCTGGCTCGGTGAGCACTTCACCGAGAAATGGGAAAACGCGCCGTCGCCCGATTTGTTGATTGCCAAAGCGCTGGCGTTGACTAACCGGATCCGCTTCGGCACCGGGGTGACGCTGCTCGCGATGCATGAGCCGGTTTATTTGGCTCACCGGCTCGCGATGCTGGACCACTTGTCGCGCGGGCGCTTCAACTGGGGCATCGGGCTGGGCGGAATTCCGACAGACATGAAGCTGATGGGCCTTGATCCGGCGGAAGCACGGGATCGCGCGGTGGAAGCGCTCGATGTGGTGCTTGGGCTTTGGCAGGGCGATAGTTCGTATGCGCACCAGGGCAAGTTTTTCCATGTCGAGGCGCCGAAGTTCAACCCGGTGACTGAACGCGGGCTGCACATGAAGCCGTTGCAGTTGCCGCACCCACCCATTGCCGTCGCCGCAACCGGCCCACAATCGGGATCACTGAAAGTCGCCGGTGAGCGCGGCTGGTGGCCAATGTCGAGTTCGCTTTTGTCGAGCCGGTTTCTGCCGGATCACTGGCAGGCCGTGGCCGAGGGCGCAAAGGGCGCTGGCCGCACGCCCAACCGCAGTGACTGGAAAATCGCGCGCGACGTTTTCGTCGGGCCGACAGCCGAAATTGCCCGGGAGCGCGCGCGCACCACCTTGGGCCGCAATTACAACGTGCATCAACGGCCCAGCCGCGCAGGTACTTTTCAGATGCAGATCGTCAAACATGATGCGTCAGTGACTGATGACAACGTTGACGTCGATTATCTGATGGAGCATTTGTGGATCGTGGGCGATCCGCAACAGGTTGCCGACAAAATTCGTGCACTGTACCAATCGGTGGGCGGCTTCGGCAGCCTGCTCAGCGTGACCGCTGATTCAGACGATCCGGCGTGGGATCATGAGAGCTTGCGGCTGTTGGCAGAAGAAGTTGCGCCGCAGCTTGCTGATTTGAACTGAAACATCGTGGGTGGAACCGCCGACGCCCACAGAATTCGAAATGATTCAACCCTCTGAAGGTGAGCCCCATGCCCGATACTGTGACAAGACGCTATTCCCCGCTCTCTCCTCCGGACATGCTGGACGAGATATTCCTGAAAGATGCCCGTGAGCCGGAAGATGAACGGCTTTGGGTGCCCGCCGGCCCGGGCCGCTGGAACCGGCCGCTTTGTTTCAACGTCAGTCAGGGCTATTGGGTGCATTTGACCAAAGTGACGCAGGCGGGCGTGGTGTCGCGCCATCGCCATCCCGCGCCGGTTCACGGTTTTGTGCTGGAAGGCCGCTGGCGTTATCTTGAGCGCGATTGGGTGGCGACTGCAGGCAGCTATCTGTTCGAGCCGCCGGGTGATGTGCATACGCTGGTGGTGGACGAAGGCGACACCATGATCACGTTGTTCCACAACACGGGGGCGCTGCTCTATTGCGATGAGCAAGGCCGGACGGTGGGCACCGCGGATGTGTTCGACCGGGTTGCGGCGGCGCGCAAGCATTTCGAGTCTGTTGGGCTCGGGTCTGATTATGTGAAGCGATTTATTCGCTGATCAGACTGCCCGTTCAGCCGCGCCGGTTGGAGATATCGTTTTCACCAGCTACCGGTATTTTTCATGGACGCCCACGGCTCCTGCGGCGCAAGGTGCTCGCCTTTTTGCAAGATCTCAATGGAAATATTGTCCGGTGTGCGAATAAAGGCCATATGGCCGTCGCGCGGAGGGCGGTTGATGGTAACGCCGTTATCCATCAGCGTTCGGCACATGTCGTAAATGTTGGCAACTTCGAAGGCAAGGTGGCCGAAATTGCGTCCCCCCGTATAGTCCTCCGAATCCCAGTTGTAGGTGAGTTCGAGCGTCGGCGCGCGCACCGATTTTGCAACTTCGACATCGTCCTGTGCCGCTAGATGCACATTGGTGTAGCGGCCTTTTTCGCTGTCGGTACGGCGCACTACGCTGAGGCCCAGCATTGCAAAGAATTTGAGCGATTGCTCAAGATTGGAAACGCGTACCATGGTGTGGAGATATCGCATACTTGCCTTGTGTTGTCGTTGGTCTTGGTGGTCGGTGCCGGCCAAGGTTGCTTAGCCAGCCATCAGCAGTTTCGTCAGTTCTTCCGGCATGCTGAGCATCGGGTAGTGCCCGGTGTCGAGCTCGGTCCATGTGGCTTTGAGCAAGCCCGCGGCGCGGCGCAGGTGGGCTTCGCCAGGGTTGGCCGCGCGGCGGCACCAGATGACGCTGGCCTTCCATGGTTGCGTCCAGAATGAATCGAGCTGAACCGGTTGCATGTAAATTCCGATAGGGTGCGGGGTATAGCGCTCGAGCGCCCACGCGCGGCTTGCGGGATCAAGGTCGGCGAACAGCCGGTTGGCGGCCTCCTCGCGGGAGGGTGCGGCGGTCAAGTCGCCCATTATCGAGGTTGAACGGGTTACGATGTTGCGGATATTTTCGCCGCTGAAAAGCGCCAATGCATCGACGAACACCAACCGGTCAATCCGTTCGCGCATCAACTCGGCGACCCGGCACACCACCATTCCGCCTGAGCTGGTGCCGACCAGAACGACATTCCTCAAATCCTCGTAGAAGAGCAGTTGCGCGATCTCGTCGGCATGGGTTTCGGTGGTGATGCCGGGGCGCACGGTTCCCTTGCGCTCACCGCACCCGTCGAGGCTCGGTGCATGAACCTGATGACCTGCCGCGCGCAGCCGGGCTGCAACGGGCTGCCAGATCCATCCGCCCTGATACGAGCCGTGCACCAATACGAATGTGGCCATTTGTTCGCTCCCTCCGATAGCGACATCAGTGCACAAGTGTAACCCGTGCACTACCGATCATAAAATCATTGCGCTTGGATAAAGCCTTATCAAGCCGGCAAACTACCGAATGGCCGTACCGCGCGGGCCTAATCGCGTTACACTTTTGCCCATACACCCTACACAGGAGAAACCGATGTTAAGAGGATATGAAGGCTTGAAACCCTATGAGGGCTACGAGGATGCCATCGTCGAGAAAGCGGATGGGGTGGTTACATTCACACTTAATCGCCCGGAAAAGCTCAACGCCCTCTCTCCCGGGCTGCGGGTGGGCCTGAAGCGCATTCTGGAAGACGTCAACGACGACGACGACGCCAAAGTGCTGGTGCTCACCGGTGCGGGCCGTGGTTTCTGCTCCGGTGCGGACATGGTGGGGCGGTCGCATTCGGATGCCCCGCCGCCCAGCCGGCAGGACATCGAGGAATCGCGCTTCGGCTGGATTGCTCGCTTTCGCAGCATGCGTAAGCCGGTGATTGCCGCAGTCAATGGCGTGGCAGCCGGCGGCGGTTTTGCTCTGGCGCTCGCCTGTGATCTGCGAATTGCATCTGATCAGGCGCGCTTTGTGTCGGCTTTCATGCGGCGTGCGATCCTGCCCGACCAGGCGTCGACATGGCTGCTGCCGCATCTGGTCGGCACATCAAGGGCGCTGCTCATGCACTGGCTCAGCGACGAGGTGAAAGCGGAAGAAGCCTTGCGCATCGGCCTCGCTGACAAGGTAGTGCCGCACGCCGAGCTTATGGCCCAAACAATGGAGCTTGCGAAGCGCCTCGCGAACGGGCCCTCGATCACCATCGAATTGACCAAGCAGGCGGTGTACCACGCGATGGGCGTCCCGCTCGAGACGCACGCGGATTACGAAGAAAATCTGCTCAACAAAGTGCACAACACCGAAGACGTCAAAGAGGGGCGGCTGGCGTTCCGGGAAAAACGCAAACCGGTATTCAAGGGGCGCTGAGCGGTTTTTGCCCGGGATTGTCTCGGAATAAAAATATCAATAAAATCAAATACTTACAAATATTTTACTTTCTCACCCCAGACGCGGCCCGCGCACTACGCCCTTGGCCGCGAGCGCCTGCGCATCGGTGTCCGAATAGCCCAGTTCACGCAGAATTTCCACGCTATCGCGGCCGGGCTCTTTCGGAGCCGAATGGCGCACTGAAAAGCTGTAAGCGTCGCTCTCGTAGGGAAGCGGCGGCAAACGGCCGGCCATGTCGCCGATTTGCACCGGCAGCGTGCGGCCTTCTGAGCGCACGTGCACGTCCTCCTCCAGCACGCTAGAGGGCGAGTGCAGCGGCGCCACACACACGTTGGCGGCATCCAGCATGTCGACGATTTCATTGCGCGTGTGGCGCGCACACACGTCGCCGATACGTTGCATCAGGAGGTCGTGATTCTCGGCACGGCCCGGGTTAAGGTCATATTTCGGATCTGCAGCCAGGTCCTCCATGCCGAAGATGGGGCAAATGCGCCGCCACTGCCCGTCGCTGACGATGCCGATGAATACCTGTTTATCGTCCTTGCACGTGAAAAGATCGTAGATTGCGGTGCCGTTGCGCTTGCCTGCATGGCGTTGCGCGCGCATCGGCTTTGACGGCTCGCCGGTGAACTGTGCGGTCGCCATGTGCTGGCCGACGTAGAACAGCGCAGTCTCGAACAGGCCGCCGGTGATGCGCTGGCCCTTTCCCGTTTTTTCACGCTGCATGAGTGCGGCCATGACGCCGAGCACGGCATAGCTTGCCGCGCCCATGTCGACCACCGATGCACCGGCACGCATCGGCTGCCCGGGTGGCCCGGTCATGTAGGCCAACCCGGAAGCCATCTGTCCTGGTTCGTCCATCAGCGGCCGCGACGCATAGGGGCCTTTGAGGTAACCCTTGAGGCTGCAATAGATGAGGCGCGGATTGACTTCCTTTGCACGGGCATAGCCCAAGCCCAGCCTATCCATCGAGCCGGGCGCCAGATTTTCAATCAGCACATCGGCGCGCTTGATCAGGCGCATCGCGACTTCGCGGCCCTCCGGCGCAGCCAGATTGACGACGATGCCGCGCTTGTTGCGATTGAAATAATAGAAAGGCCCGTTCCGCTTGTTGCCCATGCGGCTTTCCTGGCCGGCATCGGGCGGC
>SXGS01287495.1_pt1 | contig 24017 bp, 21 predicted proteins | sample 3174681 | NCBI WGS metagenome assembly SXGS01 (sample SAMN11356861, study PRJNA531348) | freshwater metagenome | isolation source: freshwater sample F1-80 | place: China: Fuxian Lake, Yuxi | collected 2017-12-25
GATCGCAGCCCGGCAGGACGCGTGGCGAGAAGTCGTTGCCCTTGCTGTGCGGGCCGGCATTCCAGTGCTCGGGCTCGGTGGGTCGCTCGGCTACTTCGATATGTACCGGACGGCGCGGCTGCCGGCCAATCTGATTCAAGCGCAGCGTGACTACTTCGGGGCGCACACCTACGAGCGCGTGGACCGCGAGGGTGTGTTCCACACTGAGTGGACCGCAGCATAGCGGCGTTCCGGGACCATCCGGGAGAGGAGATCTCATCGTGCTGGGCATTGGCATCATCGGCGGAGGACGAGTGTGCGGCGCGCACGCGGTCGCGGCACGGGCGCTACGGGCGACGCATCTGGCGGCTGTCGCGGAGGTGGACCCGGAGCGCCGGGTGAAGGCGGAGCAAGAGTACGAGTGCCGTGGCTATGCGAACTACGATGCGCTGTTACAAGACCCGGCGGTGCAGGCGGTGGTCATCGGTCTGCCCCACTTTCTCCATCTCCCGGCGGCAGTGGCCAGCCTCCGGGCCGGCAAACATGTGCTGATCGAGAAGCCGATGGCGATGACCGTGGACGAGTGTGACGCCATCCTCTCCGCCGCGCGGACGACGGGCGCCACCCTCATGATCGGACACAGCCAGCACTTTTTCCCGGCAAACCAGGCCGCGCAAAAACTTCTCGCGGACGGGGGTATCGGCCGGCCCGTGATGGCTACGGATACGTGGAACAAGCCGTTCTGGGAGGGAGTGCGCCCGCCGTGGTTTCTGGAAGACAGTAAGGGCGGCGGAATGTGGCCGATGAACGGCTCCCACATGATTGATCGGGTGAAGCTACTCCTGGGCGGCGAGGTCGTCTCGGTGAAGGCGCGCGTCGGTAACCCGATCCACGGCGTCTCGACCGATATGGGTCTGGCGTTCCTGCAATTCGACACCGGCGTGGGCGCGGTGCTGCATCACGTGGGCTACAAGGACGGCGTGAATCGCTTTGGGGCGGAAATCACCGGCACAGAAGCCCAACTGCGGGTCAGCGGTGACCGGGGCGGCGGCAACCCATTGCTCATCAGTCGCGGGGGAGCCTGGGTCGAGCTTCCCGTGGCGGCGCTCGCGCTGGACCTGAAAGACGGAGTCACGGATGTGGGCGGCGCCTTCGTGGCGCAGATGCAGGAGTTTGCGGCCGCCATCGCGGAGCAGCGCCCTCCGTCGGTTACCGGCGAATGGGGCCGCGAAGTGGTTCGAATCCTGACCGCGTGTGAGGAGAGCAGCCGCACCGGCCGCGATGTGGACCTGCGGTGAAGTCCGCCGGAGCGCAGGGAGACGGCTCGTTGACGATCCCTGCCGGCACCGGTGGGCAGGCGCGGCCCCCCGCCGCCTGAGCTGGACCGAAAACCCGCTGGCCTGAGGGAGTCCCAGTCCCTCAGGCCTGCGGTAAGGCGTCCGATTACGCGAGAATCTCCGGGATCGGTTTCCCGAAGTCCAGTTCCAGCCGTTTGCGGCCCGGGATTTCCAGCCGGTGGGCATCCATGCCGAGTTGATGCAGCACGGTGGCGTGGAGGTCAGTCACGTAGTGGCGATCCTGCACCGAGTGGAAGCCCAGTTCGTCAGTCGCCCCGTGGGCGACTCCGCCGCGCACGCCGCCGCCCGCCAACCAGACCGAGAACCCATACGGGTGGTGGTCCCGCCCGTCGCTGCCCTGAGCGCCGGGAGTGCGTCCGAACTCGCTGGACCAGACGACCAGGGTATCGTCCAGCATCCCGCGCTGCTTGAGATCTCGCAGGAGGGCACCGATCGGTTGGTCCACCTCGGCACAGAGCCGGGTGTGACCGGGCTTCAGGTTGGAGTGTGCATCCCAGGCGCCGGCGCCGCCATTACTGCCGTGGAATACCTGTACGAACCGGACGCCCCGCTCCGACAGCCGCCGCGCCGCGAGGCAGAGGCCGCCGAATGTGCGAGTGACGGGCTGATCGAGCCCGTACAGGCGGCGCGTTCCCTCGTTCTCCTCGTCGAGCTGCATGACTTCTGGGACGGCTGCCTGCATCCGGAATGCGAGTTCGTAGGAGCGAATCCGCGCTCGCAGCGCCGGATCGTCGGGATAGCGGATGCCGGACAGGCGGTTGAGGCGTCCCACGAGGTCGAACTCTGCCTGCTGCTCCTCCACGTAGCGATCCGCGCCGGGAGTGGCGAAGGGAAGCGGACTCTTCGGATCCACGTTCATCCGGATCCCGTTGTGCTCGGGCCCCAGATAATTCGCACCGTGCCCGTTGACGCCTCCGCAGCAGTCCGCCAGCGGAGTGCCGAGTACGACGAACTGCGGCAGGTTGTCGTTCAGCGAGCCGAGGCCGTAGTGGACCCACGAGCCGATGGTGGGGTAGTTGCCTTCGAGAGAGTGGCGGCCGGTGAAGAATTGAAGCTGAGCTCCGTGGTTGTTGTCGGTCGTCCACATGGAGCGCACGATGGCGAGGTCGTCGGCATGGGCCGCCACATGGGGCCACCAGTCGGAAATCTCCAGACCGCTCTGCCCCCACTTCCGATAGCCGGTCTGCATCGGGAAGATTTTGGGATGCACCTTGTGGAGGCCTTCGATCACCTCCCGCAGGTTCTCCTTCAAATAGGGGGATTTCAGTGTGCCCGCGTAGGGGGACTCGTCGATCGTTTTCCCGGCGTGGACGTTCAGTTCCGGCTTCGGGTCGAAGCTCTCCATGTGGCTGGTCCCGCCGACCATGAAGAGCCAGATGACTCGTTTCGCTTTCGGCAGGGCATGCGGCTGCCCGGTAGGCGGGGTGTACGCGCCCTCGCTCGCCCGGGCGATCCCATCCCGGTGCAGCATGGACCCGAGTAACAGGCCGGTGAAGCCCATGCCGACGTCGCTCAGTAACGTGCGGCGCGAGACTCCGGCACACCGTCCGAGGGTGTTCTTGGTGTTCTGCATTGTGCTATGGCTCTCGTTTCGGCCCGCGGCGCCCCCGGCCGTGATGCACCCTCTGGCCGGTTCGGTCAGAAGGTGCGTTTCAGCGCGATGGCGGCGGCGGCTCAGGGGATCGTGACGAACTCGTGGTGGTTCAGGAGCGCGTGGACAAGGCTTTCTCGCGCGCGCTGTTTCGGATCGGCGGCGGCGGCGACGGGAGCCGGCGCGCCGGCGGAAATCGGCGTCAGACCCGTCGTACTGCTGAGGCGAGCGGTCTGCTGGGTCAGGAAGCGCTCACTTTCCAGCCGTTCCTCGCGGGTGGGCGCCCGGCCCAGGATCTGCAGGAATGCCGTGCCCACGAACGCGGCGTGGTCGGCGCTGCCCACTTCTCGGGAGAGACTCGCCGCGAGAGTGCGCGACGCCGCGAGCGCCAGAGGGCTATTGGCGAGCGCCAGCGCCTGCTGCGGCACGATGCTGTCCGATCGCTGGTAGCATTCGTTCACGTTGGCCTGATCGAACGCCGCCAGGAACGGAACGTACTTCTCCATTGAGGTGCGGAAGTAGAGGCTCCGGCGCGGCACAGTCATCCCCTGATCCGGAGAGAGGTCCGGACCGCCGGCACTCGGGTCGAGCGTGCCGGCAACGTGCAGGACGCTGTCGCGGATCGCTTCTGCTTCGACGCGCCGTGGGCTCATGCGCCAGATCCGGCGGTTCTCCGGGTCGGCGGCGAGGGCCGCCGGGTCCGGAGTGGAGTCCATCCGGTAGGTGCTGCTGGTGACCAGCAATCGGTGGATTGCCTTCATCCGCCACGCCGATCCATCCATAAGTTCTGATGCGAGCCAGTCCAGCAGAGCCGGATGCGAGGGCGCCCGCCCGTTCCGCCCGAAGTCAAACACGCTGGGAACGAGCCCCAGCCCGAAGTGGCGGAGCCACATGTGGTTGATCGCCACCCGCGCCGCAAGCGGGTTCTGCCGGTTCGTGATCCACCGGGCAAGCGCCAGGCGCCTTCCGGTACTGACCACGGGATAGGTCTTTGCAATCCGCGGCGTGTACGCCACGGTCAATGGCATGGCGGCGGCCTTCTCAGCAGAAGCGAGTGCCTCGGCGGCGGCCTTGTGCCGGGTGCGCGCCTGATCCAGCGCCGCGGCGTTCTTCTTGACGGCGGCTTCGCCGGCATTGCCCGCGGCGGCCCGCAGCGCCTGGTCATGGGTTCGCTGCGCGACCTCGATTTCCCCCGAAGCGGTGATCAGGTTGAGCTTCCCCCCCAGCACCGCTGCTTCCCGCTGCGCTCGAGTGGCGGCCAGGGCGGCTTCCTTCCATTCGGCGCTTTCCTTGCCTGTCTGCTCCTCCAGCGCCTCGACGCGGAGCACGGCGAGCAGCGCCTCGTGGCTCGCCGCCGCGGAGGCGGCGCGCACCCGCGCGATCTCGGTGCTTCGCACATCTGCACCGCGTTCGGCCTGTTCCACCGTCCGACGGGCCTCCTCCACCGCCGCTTCGCTGGCCGCAAGAGTCTCGCGGAGCACGAAGTCCTTGCGATCCGGCACGCTCTCGGTACGCGGCAGGGACACAGGCGCGGCCTGGAAGCTCCCACCCAATAGTGCAGGAACGGCCGCCTGCGCGGGGCGGGTCTTGTCCGGCTTGCGGTCATCTCCCTGGAGCAGCAAGAAGGTTTCCACCTTCGGATCGCCATCGAACACCCGGGCGATGCCGGATTTGTTCGGGTCGGCTTCACCAGGCACACGATCCAAACGGACGTCAAAGGGCTCGAACACCGCGCGGAAGTCGTAGTACTCCTTCATGGAAATGGCGTCAAACTTGTGGTCGTGGCACCGCGCACAGTTCATCGTCACGCCGAGGAAGGCTTTGGACGTGTGCTCCACCATTTTCGTCAGCGTCTCGTGGCGGCTGAACTTGTACCAGTTCCGCACGAGGAATCCCGTGGCGGGCAGCACGGCAGGATCTCCCGGCGCCAGTTCGTCTCCGGCGAGCATCTCCTGCACCATCCGGTCATAGCCCCGATCCTCGTTGAGCGAGCGGACGATCCAATCGCGCCACCGCCACATGTGCGGCTGACTGTTGCGCACCTCTGCCTGGTAGCCGTCCCAATCGCTGTAGCGCCAGACATCCATCCAATGCCGGGCCCAGCGTTCGCCGTACTGGGGTGAGGCGAGCAGCCGGTCTACCACACGTTCATACGCACCCGGCGCCCGGTCGGCGAGAAACGCATGGAGGTCGGCGCGATTGGGGGGAAGCCCGATCAGGTCGAGGTAAATCCGCCGCAGCAGGGTCTCGCGCGCTGCTTCAGGGCGGGGCTTGAGCCCGTGGCGCTCGCGTTCGGCGGCGACAAAGGCATCCACCGGGTTGCGGACCCAGCCTGGCTGCCGGACCTGCGGCACCGGCGGCCTCCGCACCGGCGCAAACGGCTGCCACACCCAGCCGCGCTCCCGCGCCCACTTCGCCCGGAGCTCGGGAACGCGCGCCAGATCCTTCGGGGTTGGGCGGTCCTTCGCATTTCCCGGAAAGTGCCCGGTCAGGAACTCTGCTTCGTTCGACGCGCCGTCGCGGTCGGCATCCTCGCGGGCGATTGCGTCCAGGCGGGCTGCCAGGTCGGCGGATCGTTTTGCCCGCGTGAGTTCCTCGCCCACAGTTACCAGCCGGGCGCCGAATAGGTTATGCGGCTTCGGCAACTGGGCATTGAACTTCGGCTCTTCCTTTGGGCCGGCATGGCAGGTGGCGCAGTCCTGGACCTTCTGTGCGAGCCCGGGGCCGAAGTGTTCCCGCAGGACCTTCGGGTACGTCGGCCGCGCTCCGGCCGGGAGGGCGGCCAGTACCATTGTTCCGATCAGCAGCAGTCGCATTCGCATTCGGTTCGGTTCCCGCGCGTGGCGCGCTCCGGATACCCCAGCGTGGGTACGGGGCATTCCCTTTCATTCTGAGAACGTTCGTGGGTCCTGGTTTCAGCTTTCGTCGCCGGTGATCCCCAGGGAAGACCGGCGCGCGGCTAATTTCTCGACGCGAGACGGGAACGCTGTGGTCATCGCGCGCGCGACGGCAGGCCCTCGAAGTCAGCAGCCGACAGACAGTTGAGGATTTCGATCAGGCCCCGGGTCGTTTCAGCAGCCGCATAGCAGCGTAATCCGGGCAGGTTCTTGCGCCCATTGGCGGGAGCGGCGTTCCAGCCCAGGAGACGGAGCCAGCCGGCGTCGCTCGGACTGTCGGCCACTCCGAGCACCTCATCCGGTTTCAACCCGGTCCAGTCCAGCAGGAGTGAGACCGCACTCGCCTTGTCCACACCGCGAGGAGTGATGTCTATCGCGCTGGCGCTGTGATTGACCTCCAGCAGGTCCAGGTATGGCGCCACGGCGAGGTCCACGCGGGGCCGGAACGATGCCGTGGTGGCACGCCGGCCCGTACTGTCGCTCAGCGGCGGGTTGATGGAGAGGCAATACTCCTTCCCCACCTCCAGTTGGGCGCCGGTTTCCTTGAGCAGCGGTTCGATCCCCTCCCGGCGCAACTGGGCGAGCCCCTCTCGCACCGCGGGCGTGAGGGCCGGGTGAGGAAACGGACGCTTCGCCATCGGATCGTAGAAAACCGCGCCGTTTTCGAAGACGGAGGGCCACGAGATCAGATCCGGGGCATGAGACCGCCACACGTTCCCAAACACGTCCTCGGGGAGGCGCTCGAAGAGGTTGAGCGCCTGCACCATCGCTTCCCCATACGGTTCCTGCCGACCCGAGCAGAGGATGGCCGCGCATGGGGACTTGCGGAAGAAGGAACGAATCCGCAGCAGGTCCTCCAGGTCCCAGGGGTGTTCCGAGCCGCCGGGCGGTACGAGCACGCCCTCAATGTCCAGGATGACCAATCGAATCGCCATTCGCCCCTTCTCCCGTTCTCACGATACCATTTTGGAAGTCACCCACCCCGGTTCCCGAGGGAGGCCGGGGAAGTATGCGAAGAAAGTTGCACGATGGTCCGCCACGCCTTCACCATGAAGCTCCAACCCGGAGCGCTCGCCGAGTACAAACGCATGCACGACGAGCTCTGGCCCGACCTCTTCGCCGAGATTGAGCGGTGCGGCATCGGCACCATGACCATCTTCGAGGCGGACCCATACCTTTTTCTCTACTCGGAGATCCGCGATCCGGCCAGGTGGGAGGAGCTGCGCAATTCGGACGTGCATCGCCGCTGGGGGGATGCGCTGCGCCCGCTGTTCGTGCTCAAAGAAGATGGCAGCGTGGACATCGGCGATCTGCGGGAGATCTTTCACATTGACACTGCCGCGAATGACAGCGACGGCGCCGACTCAGGGTAGGCTCGCGGTCCCGTGTTCTCACCTGCCGGCGCGGTGGTGAGCCACCGCGTCGAAGGCTGATCTCGGCGCAGGCGTTCGCGGAAGGGACTCAGGGGGATCACAGTGATGATGACCCCGACCGGTCGTACCGTTGTGATCGCTGCCGTGGCTGCCGTTGGGGGAGTCGGAGCCCTCGCGACGGACGGTGGGACGGGGTCGCCGGCGCCACTGCCGATCGGCTCCACGCGACAGTTGTTTGTGGACCGCACTCTGGTCGAGACGCTCCGCAGCACGACGCTTCAGTTGCACGCGCCGGTACGCCGGGAAGTGGTATTTCGGTTCGACGCGCCGTGGGAGGGCCCGCAGAGCGGGTACGTCACCGTCATGCCGGACGACGGGAAGATCCGCCTCTACTACCGCGGCGGCGGCGACCTCACCCGAGAAGTGGCGTGCATGGCCGAGAGCACCGACGGCATCCGGTTCACCCGCCCGGAGTTTGGCCTGCACGAGTTCTCGGGTTCGCGGCGGAACAACATTCTCTGGATGCCGAAGGAGAAGGGCTATCAGGAAGCACACAACTTCACTCCCTTCCGCGATCGGAATCCCGCCGCCCTCCCGGACGAGCGATACAAGGCCGTTGCACTCGCCCGCATGATTGATCCCGCCGTCCAGGACCGGCGGAAGATGCTCGTCTCACTGGCGTCGCCGGACGGGATTCACTGGCGGCGGCTCTCGAATGCTCCCATTCTGTCCGAAGGCTCGTTCGACTCACAGAACGTCGCCTTCTGGGATACCGTACGGAAGGAGTACGCCTGCTATTCACGAGGTGGGCGGAATGGAGTGCGAAGTATTCTGCGTTCCACTTCGCCGGATTTCCGCAGATGGAGCCCGCAGGAGTACATAGACCTGGGTCCGGGCGCGGCGGAACACCTGTACACCAATGCGATCACTCCCTATTTCCGGGCGCCCGCTCTCTTCCTCGGCTTTCCGATGCGCTTCATCCCCGAACGAAAGAGCATCGGCGCGGACCGGCGCGCGGTGGACGCCCTGTCGGACAGTGTGCTCATCTCCAGCCGGGATGGAGTTCATTGGGACCGCACCTTCCGTGAGGCGTTTCTTCGACCCGGACTCAGCCCCGGCAACTGGGGGAACGGCCACGGCAACAACACGCCGGCGTGGGGTCTGCTCCAGACCGGCTCCGGCGAGCTCTCTTTGTACTGGAGTGAGAATTACGGCGCCACGCCGCACCTGCGACGCGGCACGCTGCGCCTGGATGGCTTCGTATCGGTACGCGCGCCGGCTTCGGGAGGCGAACTCGTGACCCGGCCGCTGGTGTTTTCCGGCGCACGCCTGGAGTTGAACTACTCGACCTCCGCCGCCGGGAGCATCCGCGTGGAACTGATGGACGCAGCGGGAAAGACGCTCTCCGGCTTTGCACAGTCCGACTCGGTGGAATTGTACGGGGATGAAATCAGCCGGACGGTGACCTGGAGGGAACACCCCCAGGTGCAAACACTGGCAGGGAAACCCATTCGTGTGCGGTTCGTCATGAAGGACGCAGATCTGTACTCCTTCCGGTTCGCGCCCGTTCACGACGCTACCGGTATCCGGTCGGAAGCGGATCCTTGCGCCCGGTAGGTTTCGCCGCGCGATGTGCAGCAGCGAGGCGCCCCGGTCGGCGGAGGAAAAGACGCGGGCGGTAGGGAAAGCACGCCGTTGGAGCACGACGCGAAAGTGGAAATTCGATGAACCAGACTCGGTGGCGGCATTGCGTGCGGCTGTTGTCGTCGGTGGGAATCGCGGCGGCTGTGGCCGCGTGCGGCCGGTCGGGAACCGGGGCTGCAAATCCCCTCGGTGCGGCGGATCGCACGGGCGCCCCGGCCCCCGAGGCCGGGAGTGCGTCGTCGGTCCCATCAGCCGGTTCGCGGTCGGGTCCCGGTGGAGGGCCTCGTCCCTCGCCGGCGCCTCCCGGGCCGGGAAGTGGGGCAAGTGGGGCCCGCGGACAGTTGCGGGTGGCGTTCCTGGATGTCGGGCAGGGCGACGGTGCGCTGGTGCTGACGCCGGGTGGGAAGAGCCTGCTCGTGGACGGCGGACCGGGCGGGGCGGGTCCCCGAGTGCTTCAGGCACTGCGGACCGCGGGTGTGCGCAGGCTGGACTGGGTGATGGGTTCCCATCCGCACGAAGATCACATCGGCGGTCTCAACGACGTGCTGGCTGAGGTGCCGGCGGTGCAGGTGCTGGACCCCGGCTACAACAACGGCACCGCCACGCAGCGGAAGTACCTGTCACTTCTCAAGCAGTGCGGGGCGAAGGTGATTCGCGCCCGTGCCGGACAGACGTACGACCTGGGGGCGGGCTGCCGGCTGGAAATCGCGGCGCCGAAAGAACCGCTGCTCACCGGCACCGACTCGGATGCGAATAACAACTCTATTGTTGCGCGCCTGGTGTACGGGCGAACCCGATGTCTCTTCACGGGAGATATGGAAGAGAAACCACGCACACACCTCCTGGATTCGGCGGCCTCCGGCTCGCTTCAGGCGGATGTGCTCAAGGTGGCGCACCACGGCAGCCACAACGGGACTGACGCGCCGTTTCTGCGGGCGGTGGCCCCGCAGTATGCAGTGATCTCGTGCGCTCGGGGGAATGACTACGGCCATCCCCACCGGGAAGCGATGGCTGCCCTTCGATCACAGGGTTGTCCGATCCTGCGCACGGATGAACGGGGCGACATCCGGTTTACGTCCGACGGCACCCAGGTGCGTCTGGAAGGTGGGCGGGCCGAGAGCCCCGCCCGCGCCGCGGCTCTGGACGGCGGCGAGCCTGCGCAGACACCGGGGTCGGGCAGCGAGGGGCCGGGCGTGCCGCGGGCCGGGCAGGTGATCGGAAACCGCAGCAGCCGCGTGTACCACCAGCCCGACTGCGGTGCGCTGCCCGACTCGGACCGGCGGGTGGTATTTGAATCGGCAACTGCCGCTCAGACAGATGGCTACCGGGCGCATCGCACGTGCAACCGGTAAGGGGACCCGACAGAATCAACGATCCCGGCAGGGCCGGCCAAAGGCCGGAGCTTGCAGGCACAACTCTCCGTGGCGCTCACACAGAGGGGATAGTGCTTTCGGCGAGCTTCCCTAACCCCTGGGCTCCGGCCAAAGTGAGGTGTCCCCCTCCCGTGGATACCAGCAGCCCAAACACACGCCCGCGACCGGGGCGCCGCTGTCCGCCACGGGACACAGGACCCACCTGAGCGCCCCGGGGGGTACCCGGTGCGTGGCACAGACACGGGCGCGTGGCGCCATCTCCCGCGTCGTACTCCATAGCCAGACGAGCGTGACCCGCTCCCAGGGGATGGTCGCATCTTGCAGGTGTGGCGCGGGCTGGGGGAGTCGGGCTCCCTGAACCAGGCGCAGACCCGGCACAGGACGCAAACGGCGTCAGAACTGCTAGAATCTCCGCAGACGGGGTGCGCAGGGCGGCTACCGGGTGCCTGGACTCGTAGCCGCAATTCCATCCGGTCGCTGTGCCGCTCCGTTTCCCCGCGAAAACGGCCAGGGTGCAGGTCTCCCCTTCCCCCATAGTCCACCGGAAAGGCGCCCCGGATGACGCTGCTCGACCGGCCCCCGTCTCCCCTGCTGCCCGATCTCGGGGGCAGCCCCATTCCGTCGCCCGTCCTCCCCATCCGCCCGCAATTGGATTGGGCAAATACGTACGATCGTCCCGAAGAGACGGACCTGCCCGACATTGAGGGGTTCGGGCCCTACCCCGACGCCTGTGACCGGCGGTCGGATGTGGATCCCCACGACCCGGAGTTCTTTTGGGTGGCCCCCGAGGAAGACATGCCGCATCTGATCCCCCACTCGAAGTCGTCGCGCTACCAGATGGACGCGCTGACCGCCGAGCTTGCCGAGCAGGGACGGCACTGGTGGGTGCTGGAAGACCTGCCCTGCGCCTGGGATCCGCGCGACCCGCAGGCGGTGGTGTGCCCGGACGTGATGGTGGGGGAGCCGCCGCCGCCGGAGGGGTTCGAGATCTACCGGCAGGGGCAGCACGGGCAGTTGCGCTTTGTCGCGGAGATCGGGTCGCGCGGGAGTGCGGGTCGCGATCAGGGTCCGAAGACGCTGCGCTACGCGGCGCGCCTGCGGCCCGACGAGTATCTCTACTTCAATCCGCGCACCAACCGGCTGCGGTTGTTCCGCTGGGACGGCGCGAAATACGTGTTGGACGGTCCTGCGCGGCCATCCTGGGCAACGGGGCCGGAGTGGGAGGCAGTACGGCATTGGGCGTGGAGCCAGGTTCTGGAACTGTGGTTTGCCGCGATGGGCCAGCACGAACTGCGCGCCTTCGATCGCAGCGGCCGTCGGCTGGAAAGCTTCCAGGAAACCGCTGTGCGCGAGACGCTGCACGCCGCGCAAGAAGCGGCCCGGGCGGAGCAAGAAGCGACCCGCGCCGACCACGAAGCGGCCCATGCTGCGCGGGAAACGGCCCGCGCCGAGCAGGAAGCGGCGCGGGCTGCGCAGGAAGCGGCCCGGGCGGACCACGCCGAACGCCTTGCGGCAGAGCGCCAGGCACGCCTGGAAGAACTGGAGCGCCGACTGGCTGCATTGGAAGCAGGGGGCGTGTAACGCGGCGACACGGTCTCGTGCTCCACGGCGTGCTTACGGTGGGATGGATTGGCTGCGCGCAGTGGCGCCCGGCGCGGCGCTGATGGGGCGGCCCGCTTCCCGCTTCCCGCTTCCCGCAGCCCACAGCCTGCTGCTCGCTTCTACTGACGCAGGACTTACGGCCCGCGTCCGACGTCAGTAGAACCGAGAACGCCCCCTGGACTTTGGCCAAAACCAGGGGGCGCAAACGGCGTCAAGACTGCTAGAATCTCCGCAGACGGGGTGCGCAGGGCGGCTACCGGGTGCCTGGACTCGTAACCGCAATTCCATCCGGTCGCTGTGCCGCTCCGTTTCCCCGGGAAACGGCCAGGGTGCAGCGAACGCGATGCCTCCAGCAAGGCTGACAGTGTCGAAACCGGCCTGGCGGCCGCGGCTCTGCGGCCCGGGACGTCCGGCGCCTTGCACTGGTATCGAGACTGACTGACGGAGAATCCGCGCATGCGCAGAGCAGCACTCATGGTGGTGAGTGTGGGAATGGTAGTCGGGCTGGCGACCCGCGCCCCCGGTTTGGGGGCCCGTACCGGCGGAGGGCCGCGGCCGCCGTCGGTGCCTGCCGGCACGGGAACCGTTTCGGGTGGGGGTCGGGGACAACTTCAGGTCTCGTTCCTGGACGTGGGGCAGGGTGACGCTGCGCTGGTGCTGACGCCGGACGGGAAGAGCCTGCTGGTGGATGGCGGGCCGGGCGGGGCCGGTCCGCGTGTGCTGGAGGCGCTGCGGGCCGCCGGCGTGGGCAAGGTGGACTGGCTGGTCGGGTCCCATCCACATGAAGATCACATCGGGGGTCTCCTTCACGTCCTGCGCGCGATGCCCGCGGTGCAGGTGCTGGACCCTGGCTACAATCACGGCAGCGCCACGCAGCAAACATATCTGTCGCTCCTGAAGCAGTGCGGGGCGCAAACGACACTGGCGCGGGCGGGTCAGACGTACCACCTGGGACCGGGCTGCCGGCTGGAGATCGCAGCGCCGGTAGACCCGCTGCTCGCAGGCACCGAGGCTGACGTGAACAACAACTCCATCGTTGCGCGGCTGGTATTTGGCCGGACCCGATTCTTGTTCACCGGCGACATGGAGGAACAGCAGCGCAAACTCCTCCTCGGTTCCGCAGCCGCAGTCGCGGGAGTGCTTCCCGCGGATGTGCTGAAGGTGTCGCACCACGGCAGCTTCAACGGGACTGACGCGCCGTTCCTCCGGGCGGTGGCGCCCCGGTTCGCCGTGATTTCGTGTGGCCGGGGCAACGACTACGGATACCCGCACCGGGACGCCCTGGAAGCTCTGCGGAAGCAGGGATGCCAGGTATTGCGCACGGATGAGCAGGGGACGATTCGCTTCACGTCGGATGGGGAGCGAGTGCGCCTGGAGGGTGTGCCGACCGCACCGCAAGGGGAATCCACGCCGACGGGCCGAAATGTGGGCGCGGGTGGGACACGTGGGACAGGTGGGGGAGCCGCCCGGCCGGTGGTCGTTCCAAACCGGGATTCTCGCACCTGGGTAATCGGAAATCGCGACAGCCGGGTGTATCACCGGCCGGATTGCGGGTTACTGCCGGCGCCTGTGCGGCGAGTGATGTTTGTCTCGGCCGCACAGGCGGAGACGAACGGCTTTCGGCCTCATCGGGACTGTAACCGGTGAGCAGATCTGGGGGGGGAATGACGGAACGAGTCCAGGTGGATCGGATCGAGGGGAACCGGGCGGTACTCGTGGCAGGGAAGGACGGAAGCGAGACGATTTCTCTTCCGGCACGCCTCCTGCCCGAGGGGACGCGTGAAGGGACCGCGCTGGACCTCACCCTGATCCCCGCTCCGGGCGACACGACCCGAGCGGAGGTGCAGGACCTGATGGACGAGCTGTTTGCCGACTCCCCGGCGGCCGGCGCACGGTGACCGACGCGGACCCGGTCGCGGTTCTGGGCGGCGGGAGTTGGGGCACGGCGCTCGCCTGGCTGCTCTGTCGCCCGGGCAGCACAGTGCGCCTGTGGGCCCGTGACCCGGCCCAGGTGCGGGCGCTCATTCAGTCGCGGGAGAATAAGCACTACCTCCCCGGCCTGACGCTTCCCGCCTCCGTTCTGTTCACAGCCGACCCGGCAGTGGCCCTGGATGGCGCCCGGGCGGTGATCATCGCCGTTCCTTCGGATGCCGTGGGACCGCTTTGCGCACACCTCCGTGCCGCCGGCGGCGCGCCTGCCGGGATGTTGCTGGCGGCGAAGGGGCTGGAACGCGGGTCGGGGCGGAGGCTGAGCCAGGTGGTACAGGCGGAGTTGGGCGCCGTGCAGGTGGCGGTACTGTCGGGCCCGAATCTGGCGCGAGAGGTGGTGCAGTTGACGCCCACCGCCTCGGTGATCGCCTCCGAGGATCCGGACTGGTCGCGAGAACTCCAGGTCCGGCTCGGGACACCCGTCTTCCGTATCTACACGAACACCGATCTGGCCGGGGTGGAACTCGCCGGTGCGCTCAAGAATCCATTGGCGATCGCGGCAGGGATCAGCGATGGATTGGGCTACGGAGCCAACACGCGGGCCGCCCTGCTCACGCGCGGGCTGGCCGAGATGGTTCGACTGGGAGTGGCCGCAGGGGGGCGGGCGTCCACGTTCAGCGGTCTGGCCGGATTGGGCGACCTGATGGCCACAGCCGGTAGTCCCCTGAGCCGGAACTACCGCGTGGGGCTGGCGTTGGGGAGAGGGGACGGTCTGGCGATGGTGCTGGCGGCGCTCGGGCAGGTGGCGGAGGGCGTGCCCACCACCGCGGCAGCGTGCTTGCTGGCGCATTCGCTCGGGGTGGAAGTCCCGATCCTGGCGGGCCTGCGGCGAGTGCTGGATGGGGGAGCGTCGGTACAGGATGCTGTAGTGGACCTGCTTGCCCGGCCATTTCGAGAAGAAGCATAGACATACGGTCAGGGTTGCCCGTATTTGACACAATGGAAACTTGCCTCACAGGCGAAGTGCGGCTACAGTTTTACAATAATCGTGGTACGACCCCCGTCGTGGAGGGATACGGATGCGACTCTCCTACTCCAAACTCAAGACCTACGGGCAATGTCCGATGCGGTACCGGTGTACCTATCTGGACCGGCTCCCGCGGCGGCCCCGACGCTTGTTTCAAGCGGGACGACGCGTGCATGCGGCCCTCATGCGCTGGCTCACCTATGCGCGCACCGACACGCCGCACTGGGAGCGGGTGGTGGATGCCTATGACACGGCGTATGGCGCGGTGCAGGAACCGGTGATCCGGGAGTCGCGTGATTACCAGGAGGGGCTTCGGATCCTGGAAGAGTACCATCACGCCAATCTGGAGAAGCCGGGCCACCCCGTGTTTCTGGAGCACAAATTCTCGATTCGCGTCGGAGACCACGTGCTGAACGGGGCGATTGATCGGGTGGACGCCACGGAGACCGGCTACGAGGTCATAGACTACAAGCTGGACCGGGAACTGCGCAGCCAGACGGAAGTGGATGGCGACCTCCAACTCGGTCTGTATCATCTGGCGATGGAGGAGCAGCACGCCATCCGGCCGGAGACGCTGTCGCTTTACTTCCTGCGGCACCAGATGGAACGCACTACCTCGCGCACCCCGGATCAGATCCGCGAGTTGCGGCGCTGGGTGGGAGCCACCGGGACCGACATCAGTGACGACCGGACGTGGGTTCCCTGTGTGGGGGACCATTGCGGTAGTTGCGACTTCAAGAGTGCCTGCCCCGCTCACACCGGACGGCCGGCGCCGGAGCTCTCGGCGGTCGCGGTGCAGCGCCATATCCAGACCAGCCAGCAGTTGCTCACCCTGGATTTTGACGCCGCGCCTCCGGTGTCACCATCGGTGATTCCCACCGACGCGCGACAACTGGCTTTGTCGCTGGAAGTTTGAGGTCGGGAGAAAGACGTATGAGTGTGGCACACGGGTCCGCTGACAACCCCGATGCGGAACGACGTCAGGTACCGCGCCTCGCAGACGGCCCGCCCCTGACGGTGATCGGCACTCCTGCTGCAGTGCATGATGTCAGCCGCGCGGGCATCTGCTTGCTCTGGCCCGAGGCCCCGAAGCCGGGTCAGCGGACACAGCTCCAATTGCGTGACGAAGTGAGCCAGTCCGCGTGCGAGATGCAGGCGATGGTCATCTGGCACCGCGAGGGCCGCGTCGGTCTGTGCTGGGTGGATATGCAACCGTGGCAGGATGTCTGGCTGCTGCAGCGGTTTGAGTTGTGGCTGGGGCGTGAGGACGACTGACGGAATGTCGCTGCGGGTGGGCCGCCTGGTCCGGCTCGTAGCGTCGCGTCCCGGCTGTCTGGAGTGGGAGGTGCAGGTCGAGGGAGAGGTTCAGCGCCGGCCTGCGATCAGTTTTCCGGCGCTGCATTCATCGCTGGCAGTGGGGATGCAGGTATGGTTGAACACGACCGCCACGGAGTTGCACCTCGGGACCGGTGGGCAGGATTTCATCCTGGCTCCAGCGGAGCCTGCGTTCGATCCGACGCCGTCCCACCAGCGGCGAACCGACGGCCACCTCCTGAAACTGCGTTACACCCCGCTCCAGTTGCGTGTCTGCGCGGTGGAGGAGGATGCGTCGCCGCATCGTTCCACCGTTGAGGGATGCGCATCGCTGGCGGGGGCGCCGGTCGTCGCGGCGGAATTGCACAGTCAGGCGATGGCCGTCGCCATCGCTGCCCATGCCGTCTCCCCCCGGCTGCGGATCGCGTACGTGCAGGTGGATGCAGCCTCCCTGCCGCTGGGGCTGAGCCGTCTGGCGCCCACCCTGAGGGAGGCGGGAGTGTTGCAGGGTACTGCGACAGTGGGTCAGGGCTTCGGCGGCGACGTGGAAGCCGTCAACATCTATTCCGGACTGTTGGCGGCGCGCAGTGTGCTCGGCGCAGAGTTGATTGTGGTCGGACAGGGGCCGGGTAATGCAGGGACCGGCACCCGGTTCGGCTTCAGTGGGATGGCGCTGGTGGAGGCCCTGCATGCGGCGGAGCACCTGGGCGGCCGGCCGGTGCTGGCCGTGCGGGCGAGCGGCGCCGACCCCCGTCCCCGGCACCTCGGCGTCAGCCATCACACCTGGACGCTGCTGGAGTGCCTCCGCACGGCCGTCGGCCTCCCGGTTCCACAGGAGTTTCCTGTGATCGTGCAGGGACTCGCGGCGCGGGCCGGGAAGCATGAAGTGATCCCGACTTCCACAGAAGTGGGAATGGCGGCTCTCCGGGCGTTTGACCGCGATCTGACCACGATGGGGCGCACGGTCACGGAGGATCCGCTCTTTTTCGCAGCGGCGGTGGCGGCAGGGATGGTCGGGGCGGCTCTGGCAGCCGGTAGACGGAGCGCGGAGGACGAGTGACGTATGGTCCCAGGGTCTGATTCCGGTGCAGCGGGCAGCACTGCGGCGGCGGATCTGGCGCTGTTCACGCGGCAGTTGGGCGCGATGCTGGATGCCGGCGTGAGCGTGCTCCGGGCGCTTCGCATTTCCAGCCACCACACCGGAAGCGAAGTACTGATTCGCGCTTCCCAGGAGATTGCCTCCCGGCTGGAGGACGGCGCCGAGTTCCACGAAGCGATCCGCCGGCGTCCGGATCTGTTCGATCCCTTCTACGTCGAGATGGCGCGTCAGGGTGAGACCGACGGCCTGCTCGGGCAAGCGTTGATTGCAGTCGCCGACTTCCTGGATCGGCAGGCGCTGGGGCCGGAGCAGCCGGACTCGGAGGCAGGCGCCGAAGGTGGCGAACTACCGGTGGGTCCGGTGTTCCGGACGCTGGGGAGGGTTGCGCTCGGGGTCGCGGCGCTGTCGGGGCTGGCGGCGACTGGAGCGCTCTCGAAGCGTTGGGTCGGGCCGCTGGCAGCGGCGTGGTCCGGCTACTGCTTTCTGCTGGCGGCGGATGCGCACCCGGGAGGGGGAAGGATCGTGCCCCGGATTACGCTCCCCCACAAGAGTCGCGAGCGGCGGATGGCGGAGGCGGACGCGGTCGTGCGCAACGCCGTAGACGAAGAGCAGGAGGCGCAGGATGCCGCGGCCGCAGAGGCGGCGGGGGTACCGCTGCCGGATTTCCTGGGTGGTAGTGACGAGGAACCCGCCTTTTCACCGGCCTGAGGGGGACAAATGGGACTGGAAGCACGGTGCGTGGCCCGCTGCGGCGAACTGGTAGGGGAAGGGACGGCGAGCCTGGAGTTGGACCGCCTGCTGTTTCGCGGCCCGTTTCGGCTGTCGCTGCGGTTGCAGGAGTTGACCGAGGTCTCCGCCGACGGCGGGGAACTCCGGCTCGTGTCGCCGGAGGAGACCACGATCCTGGAGCTCGGAAATCGCGCGCCCCGTTGGGCGGAACGCATATTGAAGCCTCCGGGGCGTCTGGAGAAACTGGGAATTCGCGCCGGGCAGACTGCCGCGCTCGTCGCGGTGACCGATGCGGAACTGCCGGCCGAGCTGGTCGGCGCGGGTGTGAGCGTGGTGGCTGAAGCGGAAGTGGCCCGGGCGGACTGGTTGTTCTTTCAGGCAGACTCCCCCGTGGCGCTCGAACGCATCCCCGCCCTGGCCTCCCAATTGCCGCCAAAAGGCGCCATCTGGGTGATCTATCCCCGCGGGCGCAAGGATCTGCAAGATGTGCAGGTCTTCGCCGTCGTCCGGCCGGCGGGGTGGACCGACACCAGGGTGGCCCGGTTCTCGGACACGCACACCGCAAGCAAGTTTGTGCGGAAAGCAGCAAGGGGGTAGGTGTGGGATCCTGGGAAAATGTACTGCAACTGGATGAGCACCGGAACCGGGTGTGCGGCAGCACCGCGGGTCTGTGCGCGGCGTTGGAGCGCGGGGCGGACCTGCGGATCGGCACGGCGTTCCGGCACAACGAGCACATTGACACCGCGTCGGACTGCGCCGAACTGATCCGCGAGCGGATGGACTTCCGGGTGACCTACGTCCTGGAGCGGCGCTGGGCGGCGGGAATTGAAACGCTGCGGATGCCGGTGGAACTGCCGGATGGGTTCGGAGCGCGCCCTTCGCTGTCGTTCTTCCTCTACAACCAGGACGGTGCGCAGGCGATCGGCCGTCCCTCCCTCAGCGACGGTCCGCCGCCTCCCGGTGTCTCACCAACTACCCCGGGGCGGGACCCGCAGATGCACCGGATGACGCTGGTGCAGGCGAACGACGAGGGCACCAACGCTCCGAGCCACCACTTCTTCTACGCGTTCGACTACTTCCGGTTTTTCGTCCGCGACGGCTGGCGCGAAGTGCTGGCCCACACCGAGCAGGGCGAAGTGGTGTCGGGTTCCCTCGCCGCGTTGACCGAAGCCGTAGACGCCGGCTGTGAGGTGAAAGTGGGTATCCGCGACCTGTGTGCTGATCTGGGTGAGGGACCATCCCACGAGGTGTTCGTCCACCTGGGGCCCTGCTATCACTACACAGAGCGGGGGGTGCTGATTGGGGCTGCACACCCGCTGGTGCGGGTGCGGCCCACGATTCCACTGGTGTACCAGAGTAGGGGCTGGGATTTCGGTTGGCTGCTGATGCGCACCGATGGGCAGGTGGCGCGCTGGCTCTGCAACCCGTATACGCTCCGCTTCGAGAAGAGCGCGGCCCGGCACGCCGTACGCTGGTTTGTCGACACGGCTGCCTGACACACCACAGAATCCACGCACAAGGAGAATCTGTCATGAAACGCCGATCACTGCTGCTGGCGGCCGGCTGTCTGAGTGCGCCTGCGTTGCTGCCCGCATCCGCCGGCGCGCAAGGCAAGGACGCTGCCGGGCTGGCCGCCGAGGCGCGCGACGCTGCGCGCAAGGGGGACCTGGTGCAGGCGCTGGCGCTGGCGAACCGGGTCGTGGAACTCGAACCGAAACAGACCCGCTCGTGGACACTCCGCGCGCAGGTCCAGGAACTTCGGGGCGAGCACGCGAAGTCCGCCTCCGACTACGGGGAGGCAATTCGCCTCGCGCCCGCCGTGGCCGACCTGTGGCAGCAGCGCGGAGAGGCACAGTTTCGCGGCGGCAAGATCCGGGAGTCCATCGCCGACTTCGACCGCTATCTGGCGCTCGTGCCGGAACAGAAGCCGCACCACTGGCAGCGGGGCATCTCACTCTACTACGCGGCGCGCTATGCCGACGGGAAGCGGCAGTTCGAGATTCACCAGACGGTGAACTCCCAGGATGTGGAGAACGCCGTCTGGCATTTCCTGTGTACCACGCGGGCGGAGAGTCTGGACGCCGCCCGCAAGAAGTTGATTCCGATTGAAGGAGATCCGCGGGTCCCGATGGCGCAGGTACACCGGCTGTTTGCGGGGAAGGGCTCGACGCGCGAGGTGTTGGCAGCCGCGGAAGCGGCGTCACCCCGTTCTCGGTTCGGCGAGCCGGTGTTCTATGCGCATCTCTATCTCGGCCTCTACTACGAAGCCACCGGGGACGGCGGCCGCGCCCGGGAACACATCTTCAAGGCGGCGGAACGCGCGAAGGAGAACGGCTATATGGGAGATGTGGCGCGGATCCACGCCGAGCTGCTCCGGAAGCGCGGAGGGAAAGCATAGGCGACCCGAAGCCTGACCGAAGACGGCCGTGCCGCGCGATCAGGTGAGGCCGGGTGGGGCGACATCCGGCGCGGGCTCGTCCGGGTCGAGGCGATCCCGATCGGACGGGAGCAGGGCGAGGAGACGGCGGGCATGCACGCGGGCGGCGCCCAGATCCACTCCTTCCTGCTGATCCGGGTAGGGCTCCCAGAGCGCCAGGGCCTGCGTTAGCAGCTTCCTCGGGGTGCGCATGAGCCCCAGCTTGAGCTGGAGGTGGGCTACTACGTACTGGAGCAGTCCCTGATGGAAGGTGTTGCGCCGCGCAAAGTAGAGCACCTCAATGGGGGCGACACAGGCCCGGTAGTCCCCTTCCGCGAAACTCCGAGCGATGCCCCGGAGTTCGGGATGAGGGACGGAACGGGCCGGGTCCGTCGGCGGCAGCACCTCAATTTCGGGAGGCGCCGCCGGAACAGGCGTCCCCGGCCCTTGCTTGCGGCAGCGAATCGGTCCCGTCACGCGAGCGCGGTCTGAATCTCGTTCCATTCCGGAAACCGACCGGCATCCTTCTTTGAGAAAATCACTGCCCCATCCCGCTGTACCTCGAACACCCCGCCGCTACCGGGGATGATTTCGAGCGATGCAATCTGCATCTTGAACGCAGCGAGGAGCTTCTCCGTCAAACTGACGGCGCGAGGCAGGTAGCCTCAGCCGGTGCAGTACTCGATCCGAATTTTCATCATTGACCTCCTGGAGACCCACTGGCAGGTGCTCCACCGGGAATTCTACTCGAATTCCCGGAGTGTTCGTCACGGGGTGCGCAGGGGAGTCATTCCGGCCGATGTTTGGGGATGTTCGGATCGCGCCGGACTTTGGTGGCTTCGGCTTCGCATCTGTCCACGAACTGCTGCGGCGTCAGGTCGCCCTGCAGGAGTCCGGTCATCGCGGTCTTGGTTCCCTCTTCCAGCGGCTTGTACCACTGGGTGTACTGCGTGCTCCAGGTGACGCGCGCATTGCGCAGCGCAGCGGCGGGCCCGCGCAGGGTCTCGGGAAGTGGGTCGTCGTTGCTGCCGCGGACGGCGGTGAGGGTTCCCTTTGCCAGCACAAACTCACGGGCTTTCTTCGGGCTCGTCAGGTATTTGAAGAAGTCCAGAGCGAGGGCGGTGTTCGCGCCCTGCGTGGGGAGCAGCCACGGCTCGACCCCCACCTGCAGGGTGGTTGGGTCCCCCTTCCCCCCGGGGATGCGTGGGGGCAGGAAGAATGCCATGCGGAATCCGGCGGGGAGTTGTTTCTTCATCTCGCTCTCCAGCCAGGTGCCGCAGGGAATCATCGCCGCGTCGCCGTTCAAGAACGCCATTTGCGCTTCGGTGTGACTCAGGCCGATGGAACCGTTCAGGAAGTAGCCCTTCTGCCGGAGCAAGTCCACCTTCTCCGCCGCGTGCAGGAAGGCAGGCGCCTTCCAGGCGTCCGGCTCCAGCGCCTGCGCTGCCTGATACACACCAATCCCGCCCTCCGAGATGGCCCAGGGCAGTAGAAAACCCTGGATGGCGTAGTACGGGTACTTCCCCTGGTAGGTCAACGGCGCGATGCCGGCGGCCTTGATCTTCTCACACAGGAGGAGCAGTTCGTCCCAGTCGGTCGGGGGCTTCCACCCGTGTTTCGCGAAGAGGTTGACGTTGTACCACCAGCCGTTGAGGGTGAGGTAATAGGGCAGCAGGTAGGTCTGGCCCCGATAGACCCCGAGCTTGAGCACTTCCGGAATGAACGTTGCCTTCCACGTGCCCGTGGCCTCTCCGTACGGGCTCGTGAGCAGCACGTCATCCAGGGGGAGCGCCTGGTGCTCGTAGATCAGGGCATAGTTATCCATCCCCCAGCCGGGGAAGGCCAGCCCGGGCGGGTTGCCGGCGACGAAGCGGGGGCGCAGTTGTTCCCAGATGCGGGGATCCCCTTTGAGGTCTATCTTCACCCCGGGGTGCTGTTCCTCGTACTCGCGGGCCGCCTTCTCATAGAAGTCTACGCCATAGCCCCCCTGGAACGCCCGCACTTCGATCTCGCCCGTCCGCGCGCGGGTGAGCGCCTCGGTCTCCGACGCGGGGAGCGGGTGAACGCAGCCTGCCAGCGTACCGGTGAGTGCAGCGGCAAGGCCGATCGCCGGCACAGAGGAACGCGGGAAGAGGAGTGCGGAAAGAAGCGGACGAGCTCTCTTCCCGTTTCTTGCATTAGCAGACGCTCTTGTCTCTATCATCCAATTCCTCATGCGCACCAGAGCGGGACGGGAAATGGAGAAAAGAGGGAGCCAGGCTCGTTCCTCTTCCCTCACTTCTCGTTCATTCCGTCCGGACCTACTTGCCGACCTTCCGAATGACGTGATCGGTCAGGTCCGTGCCCCCGAACAATATGGCGGATCGGGCATACACTACCGGCGCCCGCTGGTCTTTTGCGACCCGTTCCACCAGGCCCATGATCTCTTCCTGAACCTGCTCGGTGAGCTTGTTGTCCAGATCGCGCAACTGGTCGCGCCGGTCGGCCGCGGCTCCGGCAAGTTGCTCTGCGGCCTGCGTGCGCATGTCGGAGAGCAACTTGATGCGGTTGGCTTCCTCGGGAGTCGGATTCTGTTTCTGGCTGAGCCGGGAAATCTCGTTCTCGACCTCATCTGCCCGCTTGAGCCAGCCATCCAGTTTGGAGCGCTCGGCGGCAGAGGCGTTGATCGCCTTGCCCCGGATCAGGAGCGCTTCCTTGCGCTCTGCGTCTGTGCAGTAGCGGAGTTGCGCCAGGAAGGCCATCTCTTCACTCAGTTCCTTCGCACGCTCACTGAACTGCTTTTGTGCCTGTGCAAACGCCGGCGTCTTGCGAAACACTGCCAGCACCCGCTCGGTGTCCACGAACGCCGGCTGCACTTTCGGCGGGTCTGCGGCCTGCACCGCGGCAGCGGTGGCCGCCAGGGTGCCCGCGGTGATGCCGGGCAAAAGGGAACGACGCGTCCTGCGAGACATGGGGAACTCCTCCAGATACCAGCCGCGGTCGGTGAGGGTCAGGGTGGGGGTTGTGAGCCGCGGCCGGTCCGAATGACGGCCGCGACGGCGGACAGAACTTCCTGCACATCACCCAGGGTGGTAAGTCGGGTGAGGCGTCGCCGGGCTTCCGCCGCGTGGGGGAGTTCTGCGAGATAGTGACAGAGTTGCCCGCGGGCGATGGACGGCAGCGGTGTATCGGGCTCGGCATAGCCGTGCGCTTGCATGGCGAGAAGCCGGGCATGTTCGGCAGCGGCGCTCAGGCGCTCCGCCGCGCTGGGGGGGCCGCCGCCGCCCTCAAGGCCAAAGTGGGCGCGTATCTCGCGGAAGATCCAGGGATACCCGAGCGCCGCCCGCCCGATCATCACGCCGTCGCACCCGGTTTCACGAAACATGCGCTCGGCGTCGGCCGCGGTCCGCACATCCCCATTCCCGATCACTGGAATCCCAACTGCTTCCTTCGCCTCAGCGATGGGACGCCAGTCGGCATTCCCGGAAAACCCCTGGACCGCAGTGCGGCCGTGGATCGTGACCGCCGCCACCCCTACACTCTCGGCCACCCGCGCCAATTCCACCGCGCTCCCTACGCAGCCGTCCCACCCGACCCGTGTCTTGATGGTGACCGGTACGGAACTGGCTCTCACGACGGCCGACATGACCTGTGCGGCGCGCGGCATGTCTTTCAAAAGCGAAGCACCGGCGCCGGTGCGCGCCACC